>Ga0209755_10008987_pt1 | contig 10601 bp, 12 predicted proteins | sample TergutCo191P1_FD_187301 | JGI IMG/M metagenome (GOLD analysis project Ga0209755, IMG submission 187301) | Cornitermes sp. P1 segment gut microbial communities from Petit-Saut dam, French Guiana - Co191P1 (SPAdes) (version 2) | ecosystem: Host-associated > Arthropoda: Insects > Digestive system... | reverse complement strand
CCTGGTCCGCTTCTTGCGCTCATCGGTCTTTTGATCATTGTTGTTCTTATGATGCTTAAAGTTAAAGGGGCGATGCTTATCGGAATTATATCCGCGACTATAATCGGCATCCCGATGGGCGTAACACATGTTCCGGAAAAACTTTTCGATTTATCAAAGCTTTCGGGATTTAGCGAAGTCTCCTTAGCTTTCTTCGGCGAGATTGGTTTTAAGAGCCTTTTTAACGAGGGCAGGGGATTACTCGTTCTCATTGTAGTTTTCGCGTTCAGTCTTACCGATACATTTGATACTATCGGCACATTTATCGGAACAGGCCGAAAATCAGGTATCTTTGACGCGGCGGACGAGGCGGCATTGCTCGACTCAAAAGGTTTTAAATCCAAAATGGACAAAGCTTTATTTGCAGACGCTACAGCTACTTCCGTAGGAGCGCTGTTTGGCACTTCCAATACAACATCATATATTGAAAGCGCAGCCGGCATTAACGAAGGAGGCCGCACCGGTTTAACATCGGTTGTTGTCGCCGCTCTCTTCCTTATCTGTCTGCCGTTAGTTTCAATTTTCGGCATGGCTCCGGCCGCGGCAACAGCTCCAGCTTTAATTATTGTAGGGATTTTGATGGCCGATTCCTTTAAAGGCATCAAATGGGATGATATTAGCGAAACAATTCCCGCGTTTATTACAGTTGCGGTTATGGCGTTAGCTTACAATATTTCTTACGGTATCGCCGCCGGTTTCATTTTCTACTGCATTGTAAAAGTCTGTAAAAAACAAGCAAAGGAAATTCATCCTATTTTATGCGGCGCGACACTGGTATTTCTGTTGTACTTTGTATTAATGGCTGTTAATAAGATGTGAGTTGTTTGAACGAAGAAATATTGTCTAGAATCGATCACACTCTCTTAAAAATGACCGCTTCGCGGCAGGAGATTAAAACTCTCTGCGATGAGGCGGTCAGGTTTAAAACCGCGTCGGTATGCGTTCCTCCCTGTTATGTGAAACCTATTTATAATGAGTATGACAGCCTGAATATCTGCACCGTCATCGGCTTTCCTCTTGGCTATTCAATCACCGCCGCTAAAATCCTTGAAGCGGAAAGAGCGATTCTTTCCGGGGCAAACGAAATTGACATGGTCATCAATGTCACCGATATAAAAAATAACAATTTTGATTTTGCCCTTGAAGAAATCAAGCTTGTTAAAAAAGTCTGTAATGAAAAAATTCTAAAAGTAATTATAGAAACCTGCTGCCTGATACAAGATGAAAAAATCCGCCTCTGTGAAATCGTAACGGAAGCAGGCGCCGACTTTATCAAAACCTCAACCGGTTTCGGCACAGCCGGCGCAACCCTTGAAGATATAGAACTTTTCAAAAAGCACATCGGCCCCAGCGTAAAGATCAAAGCCGCGGGCGGCATCAAGACACGCGGCGATTTAGAAGCGTTTATCACGGCAGGCGCTTCGAGAATTGGAACAAGCTCCGCGGTTAAGCTGCTGGCAGGCGGCTGCGGGGAAGGGTATTGAAAGAAGGATTGAGAATCTAAATTGGATTAATATTTAAAATCTTGTAGACAGCGCTTGTGGCCGATGGAGTAATTGTTGTTTCTGCCAATGCTTTTTCCAATCATATTGCTTTCGCGCATTTTTACTATCTTTTTTTGAGCCGATTACTCCCAATAGGTAGCATAGCTATAATAAAAAAGGCTGCTTAAGAATGATATCTTAGACAACCTTCTTTATTTTTCAGTAAAATTGTTGTTTGAAACTTTGAGTTAACGTCTGTCTAATTTCTTTTGATGATGTGTTTGCAAGCATGAAATATTCTCTTCTGTCTTTTTAGTTTTTTCCCAAACGATTTTAGAATCGACAACGCTGAAAGACGGTGTATTTATAGACAAACTTGCAGATAGCGGACTTACCGAAGAAGAATTAAACGCTATTTGATAATTGCCATTGACGTCATAATATGGTTGTACTCTGATGTAATATGTCTGTCCACTTGTTAAAATCCATGAATACGACAAATGTGAACCATAAAAATTTTCTATATCTCCTACCACGTATCCGCTGCTATCAAATACATCTACATACACATCATCAACAGCGCCAGGGTTAAAATGAATATAATGTTGGTTTGATGTTGCAGTGAATCTGAAATATTGTTCTCTTACAGAACTGGTAAAATTTCCGTTTGCCCATGTACCAGCAGTAAGTTGTATGTAGTTTTCAGGCGGCCATATACTGGGCGGAAGATCTTCACCGTATAATAACCATTTTGCACGAGATGAGTCGCCTGCGGACATTGAAACAGTAGTAGATATTTCACTGTACTCCGACTTTGTTGTTATGACATTCCAACCAGCTTTCAGTCTAAGATTTAGATTTTTAGTTATGAATTTACCACCACAATAACACTTGTCTTCACAATCACAGTAACCATAATATTCTACGCAATCACACTTATATGTGTGTGTTTTACCACCACCAGTAATGGTAACATCACGATCAACATAATAATATTCTACGTATTCTTCTGTAGAATAATCAAAATAACTTTTACCAAGCGGGGTGTTAAATTGAAGCATGACAGCTTTTGCATTGGAAGGGCTGATGTTGAAATTATTAAATCCATCTCCCGTTCCAAATAATTCCTGTATATTCACTAACTCAGATGGAGTTTCAATTAAAAAATTCAACTGACCATTAATAATTGAACCACTGCCACCAATATCTAATAATATATAATCGTATTCATCATAATCGTATTCACCACGATAGAAAAATGAACCATAAATACCAGTTATATTTCCTTTAAATTGTTCCAAGATTAATTCATCATCATCCCAATAATGTAACCATACCTGCTCTTTAAAATTAAGTGTTTCACCGATGAAACTACTGGTTGCATTGTCTCCAACGACGTCGTCATCACATGAGATTGCTGAGAATCCAATTATCGTTAAAATAGCGATAATTCCGAAAATTTTTTTTGTGTTTTTCATTGAAAACTCCTTTTAAGTAAATTGAACTAACCCTAAATTATCGCGATAAAAAACGCAAAACAATACAGGAAATAGTCCCTTTAAAGCAATAATACTTCAATGATAGGCAATACGTCAAGCCCTAAAAAACAGATATTATTGCCGTAAAAGCATATATGAACAAGAAAATGATAGGTATTAGACAAATTTTAGCTCTTAATTTAAAGAAAAACCGCCAAAAATGTGGATTAACCCAGGAAAAACTTGCCGAAAAAGCAAAAATATCAGCACATTATTTGGCAATGGTTGAAGTTGCAAAAAAGTTCCCTACACCTGAAATGCTTGATAAACTTGCACAAGCTCTTGAAATTGATACGGTTCAACTTTTTGATATTTCTGCAACACCAGAAGGTGCTTTATTACATTTAGAACAATCTATTATTTACAATATAGAGCATATTGTCCGTAATACTATAAAACAGACACTTGCCAGTGAGTTAAAATCATATGAACAAAAAAACATAAAGAAAAAATAATTTATTATTTAGCTATTATCATTAATAATTTTATCATATTTTTTACTTTCTTCCTCCAACAATTTTATTTGACCATTTTGTTTTTGTATTTCTAATTCTAATATTTCCTTCTGTATTTTCATTTTTGTTACCTCTTGTTGCTCTTTAACCATTTTACCCACAAAAGTAAATATAAATCCTATAAGCCCTAATGTTCCTGCTAAAGCTATTAATATGATTGATATTGCGCTGCCCATTAAATTCTCCTATAAAGTTAATATTAATATTTTAAATATTCTGTTAATAAATCTTTTACTTTTTGTACGTATTGCGCATAACTATACAACTTTGCAAGTAATCCGATTTAATCTCTCAATCCCGCCGAACCCCTTTGATAAAATTAAAGTAATTTACTTGAGAGGTACTCGTGGGAAGTGCGCTCATGCGGTGAGCATGGGTATACTTCCGGCGGGCAGTCCCCCAAATAAACTATTTAAGTTTCTATCTTATGGATTCGCGCATTGTCAGATAAATCCGTATCACGTCCCTTCTTTCAAAATCTCGATCTTTATCCCGTCACTCTGATCCGGCTCGTCCTTGGGCGGGATGGAGACGCGGAGGATGCCGTTTTTATAGACGGCTTTTACTTTTTCCTGGGCGTATTTGTCGAGGGGGACGAAGTATTTTTGTTTTTCGATATCTTTGAGTTTCAGGCGGCGTTTGAAGTAGCGGTTGTTTTGCATGGGACTTTCGGTATCGTTTGGTTCGCTCATTTTGGCGGAGAAGACCATGTAATCACCCTGGAATGAAAGGGTGATGTCTTTTTCGTCGAATCCGGCAAGAGCAAATTCAAAGACGAGGGTTCTGTCGCCTGTCATGAAAGCATTCATCGGCGGATAGGAATAATTTGGGTAAAAATCGGTGTTTTCGTCGAAAAATTGCTTGTTAAAGGCAAAGGGCCCGTGAGAGAAACCCGGTCTCTCAGGGTCACAGCGGTTAAAATTCCTTTGAAATTCGTTCTGAATGTTCTGGGCTGCGTCGAATATCTCATCGAAGATATTCCCCAGATCCATGTATTGTCTTGGTCCTTTCATAATAAACTCCTTACTGCCGCACACAAACGCTGGCAGTTGCCATAGCTTTCGCCTATAGCCGCAAAAATTACAGACCCCCATATGGGCGATCCTTGGGAGAATGATGTCTCCTGATACCAATATACATACATTTTTAGGAAAAGTCAAATAAAATTTATTCGTAAAGTAAGATTAGCGAAATTGAAATAAAACATTGACAATTCTTAGTATGTTTATTAATATTCACTTATGCCTGAATTATGTCGTTTTTTAGGTATATCAATAATGATGTATTTTGATGATCATAATCCGCCTCATTTTCATGTAAAATATAATGAATATAGAGCTTTGATAGCAATTGTAGAATTAAAAGTTTTGGAAGGACATTTACCGGCTAGAATTTTAGGATTGGTTGTAGAATGGGCTGAATTACATAAGGTGGAGCTTTTAAAGAATTGGGATATGGTAAAGAATACCGGAGAATTTATAAAAATTGATCCATTAGTATAAGGAGAGATTATTATGGTTTGGGTTGTAAAAGCGGAATTAAAAGAAGATTATAAAGTTTTTATTGAATTTAATGATGGCGTAAATGGGATAATAGATTTTTATAATAAAATAAAAAACGATCATCGTGAAAACATTTTAGAGTTATTGGATTTAGAATTATTTAAAACGGTAAAAACAGATTTGGATACGATATGTTGGGGTAATGGTGTTGATTTTGCACCTGAGTATTTATATGAACAGGTAAAAAATCAACAAAAAATCGCTGCGTAATGCTGTTAAATATCTTACCTCTCAACCTTAATCTTCACCCGCTCTATCGCCAGAGCCTTTCCGTCCTGTCCGATATCAAGATACACCCCCTGCACTTCCATATCATCCCAGGCTTCTTTTGTCCAGTCGGGGATGCCGGTCATGTATTCCTTGATGCGGGAATTTGCGTCGCAGCCGCCGACGGAGGACTGGCTGCCTGTGCGGCCGGCGTCGCTTATACATGCGGTTCCGCCGGGCATGATTGTTTCGTCCGCTGTTTGTACTCTTGTGTGGGAACCGATTACGGCTGAACATAGGCCGTCGGCGGCGTAAAAAAAAGTTTTCTTTTCGGCGCTTGCCTGCGCGTGGAAATCGACAATGACATATGGGGTTTGCTGTCTTAAACGGTCAAGAACGACTGGCATGGCGGTAAAGGGGCTGTTGGCGTGCATGCGGTTGAAGCTGTTCTGGCCTAAAAAGACGGCGACTGCGACTTTTTCATTTCCACGGGAAACATCGTTGGAAAAAGCTGCTTTGTAGACATGGGCGCCAATTCCGGGACTTTCGGCATTAAGGTTTTCGGGACGAAGTACATAACGGGTTTTGTCAAGGTTTTCGGTTAAATCCTTTTTGTAAAAGCAATAATCGCCAAGGGTGATTACATTTGCTCCTAATTTGTGAATGTACGCGGCATGGCTGCGGCCCAAGCCGGAGCCGCCTGTCGCGCCGTCCGCGCAGACGATGAGGAAATCCCAATTATAGCGTTTTTCCAGTTCATTCAGGGATTTTTTGAATGTATAAACACCGGCCTTGCCGACAAGTTCCGCAATATATAGTATTTTCAAGAACGGCTCCAATATTGCACGTTTATATTTTACTTGGATGATCCAACCCTGAGAGAATACGTTCAAATTCCGCGGCGGCGCGGTAATCACCGAGTTCCCTGCATGTGTCGCGCAGGTTAAAAAGCGCGTCGTAAAAGTGAGGACAGAGGCTTACGGACTTTTCAAAACAATTACGGGCTTCTTCGAAATTTTCATCATTGTAATGAAGTACGCCAAGGTTGTTCCATATTTTGGGATCGTTGCCCTTGTGCGATAAAGCGGAGATGTAGCATTGCTCGGATAACTCAAATTCGTTTATTTCGTAATAAATAAGGCCGAGGGAATGCCATGCTTCAGTCAGTTCAGAGTCAATGATAAGACAGTGTTGAAAACTGTCTATTGCTTCCATATATTCACCGGTTTTTTGCTGCGCTATACCCAAATTGAGCCATAACATTGGATTTTCAGGCTCCAAAGTTAACGCCTGACGAAAGAGCGAAATTGCCTCAAATGGCTTGTTTGCCTCGGTTAGAGCGATTGCTGAATTATTTAATGTTGTCACGGTTTCCATTTTTTTCCTTTTTTGGCTGTATCAATATTAATAATGTACCTCATTCAAAATGATTTTTCAACTTTATTTACTTTTTATCCTTTCATTTCTGTCTTTTTTTTATTATAATTGCATAAAATGGAAGACTTGGATTGAAACACATTAGCGAATATAACGGCGGAATGACAGAATATGAGTTTTTCTCATACCTTTACGACAGGATTATTACGAGAGAAGTCACCTCATTCTCGAAGCTCAAAGAAATAATAACCCCGGCTTTAAAAGACAGATGGACTCATCCTGCAATTATGAGGGCTTTTTTGCTGTTGAAACACTTAAATTGGGGTTTTTTTGCCTCAATCAGCCCGAATTCACATAAAAAGCTCTGGAAAGAGATTGTTATTCAGGATAAAGATTTTCCCGAGGCGGGAGATATTAAAAAAACTTTGCAAATATCGAATCTTTATGTCGTGATGCTGGATATCCACGGTTATACGAGATTTTGCATGGAATCAAGAAAAAATCTGTCGATGATGCACAGCCTTGACTGGGCTATTGAGAATGAAATCAAGCGTATTTCTACTCAATGCGGCGCGATAAGTATGAGAGAACGCGGAGATGAAATTGTTGTAGTAGCCGCAAGCGCCGTTGATGCAATTATGGTTACACTTTGCATTATCGACTATTTTAACAAGACCAATGTTGTTAACGATCCTGAGATTTCTGCTAAACGCGCCGGAGCCGCGGAAACCCTCCCTCTTTTTAAAATTTCAGCCGGTATTACGGGCGGTTATACGCAAAGTCCGCTGATTATAACAGAAAGGGGAAATCTTGCCGGTTTTCTTCTTAATTCGGGGGCAAGGCTGCAAACAAGGGCAAGTGAACTTTCGCCGAAAGAATCAAGGATTATGGTCGCCAAACAGGTGATGATGAATTATGACAAAGAAAACGCGTCAACTCCATGTATCCTTTCTACGAATAAATCCATCTGTTTTATTGATACGGGGCACATTGAATTTAAGGGAGTGATGATTCCGACCTGCGAAGTTGTTTTTGACAGGAAAGAACGTTACAAGGAAAAATTTGCCGAAGACATGACGACTCTTTTCGCTTCTATCCGCGATAATTTATGGGAACAGAAAATTTTTCAGGACATGATGGATCTGCTAATCAATGTCGCTGTCGCTATGCCGAAATTTTCTGTTAAACTTTCCCAGCCGATTAATGGAATGCAGATTATTTCAAACGAATCTTATATACATATCTGCCATTACGCGGCTAATGTATATTGCGTACAGGAAGATTATTATCTTGCGGTGGAATATTTGGATCATTTGATTTTTATAAGCGAACAAATTAATTCATTTGACAGGCTGATACTTGACTATCTGAAAGGAATTACCGGGAAATATAAGATACTGCTTGCTTCTTTTGAAGAGCGGATTAAGAAGGAAGTTGATGATAAAGCCGAGCTGATTTTCGGCTCTCATTACAATACATGGGTTGCGTCCAAAAACGCCTTGCAAAAATACGATAAAATGCTGTCTATCGGCCTAAAAAGCAAAGAAATCACTAAGAAAAAATATTTGTGGCTTAATTGTTTGCTTCAGAATAAAGACAAGATGGAGTTTACGCTATATTCGGGGAAGAAATAGCCGCTCCTGCCTTCCTCCCCTTCATGAAAGCCATCAGCAGCCCCGCGGCGATTAAAGAAAGCCCCGCGCCGAATAGAAAGGGAATCGCCGCGCCGAATACGTTCCATAAAAGACCCGCGATTACGCTTGCGGGCAGTAACGCAACCCCCGCTACGGTTGAATGAAGGCCTAACATAGTTCCTTTTAATTCCGCGGGTGAGATTTCCGCTACAAAGGCGCGTTCTACTCCTGTTATCATCGCGGTATAAACGCCGTAGAGAGTAAAAGCCGCGATCATTGTATCGGTGGTTTCCGCAAAGGCAAATAAAGCGTAACAGAGAGCGAAGGTGATGTAGCCGGGAACAAGCAGTTTTTTTCGTCCGATTTTATCGGATAATTTTCCGAGAGGGATCGATAAAAGACCCGCGACGGCATTGTAAAGAAAGAAAAGTAAAATGACATTTACTTCGTCAAACCCCGCGTCGCTTGCTTTTAAGATCATAAACGCTTTTGAGGAATTTCCAAGTGTAAAGATAAAAACGACTAAAAGATAAAGTTTTAACTGTCCGTCGATTTTATTGAAATTTTCACGGAATGACAACCGGCTGGTTTTTTCCTGTCTGACTTCTGCCGTGATTTCCCGTTTTTTTTCTTTTACAAATATAAACATGACAAGGCCGAGAGCGGCAGGGATCATTGAAAGAGCGAAAAGACGCTTGTAATCGTAATCACCCTGGGAGTTTTTCATGATTAGATAGATGAGCAGTATTCCGAAAGCCGCGCCGAACATGTCGAGCGCCTTATGAAGACCGAACGCTTTGCCCATGTTTTGTTTGTCCGCGCTTTCTGTGACAAGAACGTCGCGGGGAGCGGTGCGTATCCCCTTTCCAAAGCGGTCAATTACGCGCGCTCCCAATATTCCAATCCATGAATTCGCGAAAAGCAGCGCCAATTTATAAACAAGTCATGCCGCGTAGCCTGAATAAGCGAGCAGTTTCTTCTTCTGAAACTTGTCCGTCAGGTAGCCGCTGTAAACCTTTAATAAACTGGCAAGGCTTTCCGCTGTCCCTTCGATAATTCCGACAAGAAAATGAGTAGCTCCAAACGTACCGACAAGATACAGCGGAATCAGCGGATAAACCATCTCCGTACTTAAATCAGTGAAGAAACTAATCAACCCAAGAAAAAAAATATTTAACATAGTTTTCCGTGTTTAAATTCTTTTTCAGTCTGCCGCCTTTAATTTAAATTTATCGTAATATTAATATCCTCAGGAGGAAGATCCTGCCAGAGACCGTCGAGAACATATTGCTGTGTGCTAAGGACTATCTTTCCCCAGAGACCCAATTTTGATTTGTCAAGATGCGGGCGGAAATCAGGGTTTTCGTTTCCGCCGTAATGGGCGGTAAAGGCGTCTCCGACAGCGTCGGCGATTATATCAATATCTTTTTCGGAAACACGGAATTTACGCAGGGTATTCGCGGCTTCGAGCATTACTGTCCTTTTGACAAATGCTTGGCCTTTTTCCGCGAAGTCCGTTCCCGGACGCAGTCTGTCAATTATGAAATCGGAGCGGATATTCATCGCGTTATTGTTGATTTGCACATAACGGATAGGGCAGGGGGCGGTTATTAGAGAGCCGGTTTCAATGTCGTAAAGATATTTGCCGTTGTCAAAATCATTGCGTGTAACATCATGCGCGTGATAATGTCCCGTAAACCCTACCCTTACGTTCCAGGAAGCGAGGAATTTTCCAAAGTTCGCGTAATCGAGGATTATGTAGTCGGGGTGCAGTTTCGCCTGTCCTGCCCAGTGTTCGCCGAAACCGTGGTGCATCATCGCCATTACGGCAATGTTTTCTCTGTTAGCTTCGCGTAAAACAAGAGCAATCCAGTCCGCCGTATCCTGGCTGATTTTTCCGGAAACAAGCGCGTGATCTCCCGGGGCATTTTCCTGATGGCGGGTTGAATCTATCGCGAGAAGCCAAAGCCCTTCAACAGGTTCCGTGACATAGCTCAACGAGTTAGTGTCTCTGAACAACGCGGCGTTAAAGCCGAAATTTCCGTAGATTTGAGCGAAGTCTTCTTCCGATATGTTCTGAACATGCTCCGTTGTGTTTCCGGAATACTTGAAAGCTTCCGGATTGTTGACATCGTGGTTTCCGGGAACAACATAGACAGGAATATCCGCGTCGATAAGCTTTTGCAATTTTTCGGCGACAATCATGTGGTTTATCAGCTCGCCGTCTTTTGTCAAATCTCCCGCG
>Ga0209755_10008986_pt1 | contig 10602 bp, 5 predicted proteins | sample TergutCo191P1_FD_187301 | JGI IMG/M metagenome (GOLD analysis project Ga0209755, IMG submission 187301) | Cornitermes sp. P1 segment gut microbial communities from Petit-Saut dam, French Guiana - Co191P1 (SPAdes) (version 2) | ecosystem: Host-associated > Arthropoda: Insects > Digestive system >... | reverse complement strand
TCTGTTAAAGGCTGAGTCGACCCCAGGGCCATAGTGCGATCGGAAGGATTTTATGTCGATGAAAAATTCCAATGACACCAGCTGGGATCGAACCAGCGACCTTCCGATTTATAGCGCAGCACCTTAACCACTGTACTACCGCGGTCCCCAAACAGGATAGTGTAGATTTGTTTATTCTCGAACATGTTAACAGTCTTTCACTTGACGACAAAGACTGCTGCCGTCGATTAAGTGGACAGACCGATGTGTATAATAGGCTATTATTATGAAAAATGCTTTTTCTTTATAATTATTTAATTAACATCGACAACGTATCCGTCAGTATTTTTCGGTTCCACACATATTGTTAAGGCGTTCGCTGCGTAACTGGTTCCTGTTATGTATTAAGAATACTTAGGATTTATTTTTGTAATGGTTCACATAAACATACTAAATTGAAGTGAAATTGTTTTGTTTGAAGCATGTTTCCAAGGGCGTTTTCTATTTTAATTTACTTGGCTGTACTCCATGTGGTTGCCATCAGTTTGGTGTCAGGCTCTCTATAAAGGTCTCCTTATAAGGCCCCCAAGGTCATAGGTAGTTGCTGAATTCGTGATCGTCTTCATAGTTAGTACATGTGGCATAACACTTGTTCTTTTGAAAGCCATTTTAAACAGCAGTGCTATGCAGAAGGCCGACAACCTCCTTAATAAGTCCAATGTGAAACTACCCAATATGGATCTTGAAATCGTACAAATGGTCTCCTGCGATGACGTTGCTCGAAAACGAGGTGGCTACTATTACTCGTGGCCAGTAAGCAGTGGGGCAGCCAACTGTCGATTACGTTATAGAGTATTTTTCTATAGCAACTGTATAAAATGCGGCAACCTACTTAACAAGGTATGAACATTCTAACCTCCTGTGACCGATGCAGAAAGGTCGGCCAAACACTGGCAGACACTTGCCTGCTGCAAAGAATAGTTTCTGATGTTTTTAAAGGTCATTACGTAATAAGTTCTATTCACAACACCGCATCCGTTCATTAAATTAACGATTTATTCGTCATTAGCAGTAACTGAGAACCGTAATATTAAATAACCTCAGACCTGGCGCCACTATAGAGAAGAATCAGGCTCTCGGACTCGGAGTCCGGGGACCTGATCTGGTAGCGTGCTACCATCTCTCGTGTGCATAATAACGAATATTGCAGGAACTGCGAGAGATCAGTCTCGAAAAAGACCTTTCTTACTAGGCTCGGGGCATTGGGTTCAGTGAGAGAATGGGGGCAACTGTGTGAGTTAATTCCTCGAAAGTACAATTATATTACAAAAGTGACTATACTAGTTACAGAAGAAATGTGGTCGCCTGTGATCTAGTCTGACAGTTCACTGAATCCAGACTACATCACTGATCAGAACTGTCATAGACCTTAGTCAATTCAAAGGTAACCTTCCTACCTTGCAAGTGCGTTTCGAAGGTGCAGACTATCAGAAAGGCGTCGGACTTCATGGCTGTTCCTTCGAAGATAAAAATGCACTTGGCATTTCTCTCGTAGTACTTCTGCAAATGTTTCTTGGTGATGCTCTGTACCCTAACTTTTATACCATAATTGTTTTGTTTTTCTGCCCTACTTCCTCACGTCAGTATGTTGTTTCCCAGTGAAACAATATCTACTCTTGCGGAAAATGTGCTGTACTCTTTGTTTTGACGTCATTCTAGATGTACAGCGGTCCAAGTATATGTCCATCAGCTAATACCGGGGTGCTGATAAGTCCTTAGCCCTACCCTGGAAGGAAATAAACTACAGCGACCAAGACTTGCAACACAATACCAAGAATTATGGTGTACAAACAACAGGAATGTATTCCTGTTGTTTGTACGCCATAAGTCTTGGTATTGTGTTGTAAGTCTTGGTCGCTGTAGCTTGTTTCCTTCCAGGGTCGGGCTAAGGACTTATCAACAACCCTGTACTTCGCATTTCACTTACTTTATAGCAGTTACATTTCAACAAAGCTTGTCTAATTTACGACATAAGTTTTGAACTCCATATCATAAGAGTTCTTACGTCATTCATCCTATGTTTAAAGCTTGATTTGAAAAGTGCTTTCAAAATCTTATAACAACGTAGTAATCTAAAAAATTCACTACATTAAGAATGGTAGAGTCGAGATTAGAGTTGGGCAACCGAGAAGAACTGTATACTGAGAGCAAAATATGAAGGCCCTTTCGGTAGTTAGGGATACACTTTTGCAGCTAAACTCGAAATACAGTTTAATTTTGCAAGGATTTTATTGTTCTGTTTATTGTTATTAATCTTAATAATGACGAAATTGGGCCGGCATAGCGCAGTCGGTCTAGCGACTCGCTACGGGCTGAACGGTCCGGGTGTAGAATCCCCGTGGGGCGCGATTTTCCGCACCCGTCCAGACCGGCCTTGGAGCCCACCCAGCCTGCAGCACAATGGGTACAGGGTCTCTTTACCGGCGGTAAAGCGGCCGGGGGGTGGCGTTGACCACCCGCCCCCATCTATGGCAAAGTTACAAGAAAGAATGTGGCTTTCATGGCCTGTTTAATAATGACGAAAAAGTCAAATTCCATTACGAAGAAATTAGGAGCTGATTAAATTCTTGGAGCAAATGCTACTTCTCATTGTTAGTTCAGATCATTGTGTCTTCTAGTCTGCTACCAAAAATTATAGCTATAAAACTGTAGTTTTGCCTGTTGTTCTGTTGTTCTGAGTATGAATCTGATCTCTCTCGTTATAATGAAGAAGTTCCTGACATGTTCTTCTCACCAAATATATAAATGGAGAAATCGAAAAGGAGGAGATGAATGGAACATACAGCATGCATGGGAGGAGAGAGATTTTCACACAAATTCTTGGTCGGGAAAACCCGGGGACCAGGGAGCGCTTTGAAGATCACGAATAGCTGGGAGGATAATATTAAAGTGGTTGTTACAGGTGTAGATGGGGTGTGTATAGGCTGGATCCATTTGGGTTAAAATAGAGACACATGTTTACAGGGTAATGAACCTTCGGGTTTCAGAAAATGCGGAGAGTTTTTTGACTGCCTGAGAAAAAAATTTTTTTTAATGACTGATGCGTGGAGTTAGTTAATAATCACGCAATCGCCTATCATGATGGACATGCCTCATCTGTAGCTGAGCGCTGGGTAAGCCCAATATCGGGTGCGTAAGTTTCGCTTTGATTCTGCCGCTGTTTGTGCTGTGCTGCAGAAATGCTGCTCACTTTCCCAGGAGTTTCCAAATATTTTCTTCGCATTAATTCGAGTAAAAATACCCCTTCGGTATAAAAAGCAGAAGATGAGGAAGAAAGATGGGAAGGCGAAATCCAAGATCTGAGTAAAAAGTAGGGCAAAAATGTGTATATTGCCTATATCTGAGCTTTGTGATTGTAATATTGTATTACTCAGATCATGTGCAACCTGGAAGATCATCTCTAAACTATATTGGTAAAAGGTAAAGCATTCCCGTTACAGGCCTGGACAGGCCCAGAGGGTTCCAGGAAGTTAAGGTTCCCAGATTTCGTGACAACAGCACAGGATGGTGGTAGGTTGTCAGTCTTACGTACCGGCTGCCTTTACCCCAGGAAATACCCCTGGTACTCATTTCTGTTAGAGTCTGAGTCGACCCCAGGGCCATAGTGCGATCGGAAGTATTTTATCTCAATGAAAAATCCACTGACACCAGCTGGGATCGAACTAGCGACCTAACGATTTGGAGCACAGCACCTTAACAACTGTGCTACCGCGGTCCCCCTAAACTATATACAGATTAATAAAAATCATTGTAGGCCCTATAAGTGTCTCGAGCAATTCAGTTTGTTCAACCTGATGACGTTTTGGGCAAGTTTTTATGACTTTTAGCTGAAATTGTTCAGTGTCAGCGGCATCGGAAGGGCCTAGATAGTGTTTTACGTAACCCCAGAAGAAAATGTGTATGGGTATGACTTGTGGTGACCTCCGGAACCAGAGTTTACAGAACGCGTTTACTAGTCTGTGGTCCACTTGGTGGGCCCTTCGTTTAATTATACCGTAACTATCGTACTGATGCGTAAATTTCGTGTCATGGAAAGCTAAACCACAAAGGCCTTTTCTGGCCCGATAAAGAATGTTGCTGTACGTGCCTAATGAACAGTACGTTGCAACCTCGGCGCCAGTTTTAAATTTTGCGTTGATCTTTCCAAACGTGCTCTGATTAACAGAATATTAAACTAGCAAAAAGTATTTACACACACGCTGTGAAACGAGTGGAGAACGTACATGTAACTTAAAAATTCTTAAGGTTCACTTTTATCTGATTATTTTGAAACCTCAAACATTGGCGGAAAATGCTTGTTGCCCATACAATTTTATTTTTGTTTTTGTCACAACGTTTGTTTGAAACGTTTTTAACTCTGGTAAACACTTAAACAGTGCAGCTGTGATTGCTTTAGCGTTAGTTGCGGAAAAAGTTCACATCTTCATGTAAAATTTCCTTCGTGTTTATCCACTATGGGGACCGCGGTAGCACTAGTGGTTAAGGTGCTGTGCTGCAAATCGGTAGGTCGCTGGCTCGATTCCAGATGGTGTCATCGGAATTTTTCATTGACATAATCCTTCCGATCACACTATGGCCCTGGGGTCGACTCAGCCTCTAACAGAAATGAATACCAGGAGTATTTCCTGGGGGTAAAAATCGGCCAGTGCTTAAGGCTGACAACCTTACCACCATCCTGGGCCATTGTCACGTAATTTTGGAACCTTAACTTTTTGGAACCCTCTGGGCACCTCGGGCCTGTAATGGGACTGATGATGTTTATCCAATATTAACCACAATTTTAACGTGTGTATAAAGTTTAACAAAATGTTCTCCGTAAAAAATGTCGTGGGAATCCGAAATTCGATTTTGAGGTGTGCCATTCCCGTTGTGCGTTGAAACTATAAGGTGAGGTAAATACAGTCAAAAACACAACTATAGATATATGGCTAAATGGTGGTGTTTATTAGTAATGGAAAAAACTACATGTTTCGGCCTATAGCGGCCATTTTCAGGTTTTGACAACTTTCTTGCTATAAGAGTTTTATATAATATGCCTAAGCCGCGTGATGATGTTGAGATCTCATCATCATTTTACACGCTTTTGTTAAGCTAAATTTGGTGGGATGTCTATTGGGTGAATGAATTTCTAGGTAGCTGGGTGTGGATCTTTCCACATGCAATCACATTTTCCTCCTAACTCTACACCTATCCAACCGGAAAGATCTACACCCAGCTACCTACAAATTCATTCACCTAATAGACATCCCACCAAATTTAGCTTAACAAAAGCGCGTAAAATGATGATGAGATCTCAACATCACCACGCGGTTTAGGCATATTATATAAAACCCTTTTAGCAAGAAAGTTGTCAAAACCTGAGGATGGCCGTTATAGGGTAGTTTTTTTTCCATTGCTAATAAACACCATCATTTAGCCATATATTTATAGTTGTGTTTTTGACTGAATTTACCTCACCTTATAAGAAATTCGATATTCAAATTATTACATCCAGAAAGGACGGGCAGACAGACACGGCAATGTTCATAACAGCGTTTGTGCACATTTTCTTTGCAAACGTTCTAGAGTAACAAATAATGATACTGAGTCAGTTAAGTATCTGGTTACTGGCTGGACGGCCGGAGTTCGATTACTTACAAGAGGAAGAAATACTGTTTCTTTTGATCACCTCCGCAAATAGCTCGTAATCGCTTAAATTCACACTAATTATGACTGAGGACTTTTTTCCCCTTGTACAAAGCAGTCGCCGTTTAAAGGTAGCTATATAACTTTAGCTCCTGTTTGAAGTCCAAATTACTGCATGACATTTTATCTCCATTGGACTTACGCGCCTTCTGACTTAGTACTTGAGCTCCTACAAACTTTGCTATGCAACTATTATCACACAAATTCTAGTCACTCCTAGAATCTAATCTTTGAACTTTTAACTTTGAAGCAGTTGTTACGACCACCTCGAATGATGATTTATAATCTTATTAATGCTAGCACAAACACCAGCTTCTTAAAACAAGCAAGTCCAGTGATAAGTGACAAGGTTTTGACGATATACTGACCGTGCATCTCAGTATATTTATCTTAGTAATTAACCAACTTGATGCACAAAATTTTGTTTTACAATAAGTTTTATTTCATGCCTCTACATGTTTCGAGCACCATGTGCTCATCATCACACTTATAGGTGTGATGATACCAGAGGCTGTATAATACAATTTTGACCTCCTGATGATGAGCACATGGTGCTCGAAACATGTACATGCATGAAAAAAACTTCTTGTAAAACAAAATTTTGTGCATCAAGTCGGTTAATTACTAAGATAAAAAAGTGATAAGTTGTCGAGATCAAAATACGTTTTAGAATTTTACGTCCTCGTCCTTAGTCATAAATAAATAAATTTATATATATGTACAGGTACAAATAAATAAACATGTATACATACAAGTGTAGTTTATTGTGTATTTTAAAGCTATAAATACTTCCAAAAATTTTTTTTAAAGTTATTGCTGCAGACTGAAAATTTATTCAGTTTTTAAACTGTAGGCCTGTCGGCTGACACTTTTAATTGTTAGACGGTCACAATTAGCAAGTTTTGGACGGTAAATTCTATTGAGGTTCAAATTCATGGATTACTTTTCATTGTTTTTATCAGTACATGTAGTAAAAGTGTACATAGAAAAGTTCAAACGCCTTCATCTCATCGACATTGCATTTCTGTGATCAAGGCATAAATTACTGAGATACTTGGGACGAAAAATAAATGTGTTACTTATGTTCACTTTCTCGAAAAGTTTGTGTCAGCTACGCACTTTAATTAAGAAACTGTGTCTAGAGCTTGTTCTTAATATTACATCGTGCAGCAAACATACGGTGTATTTTGGAAGTAGGATGGATGAAGATTCAATTGTTGTGGGACATGACGTCTTATATATTGGCGTATGGATATCACTGTTTTTACGAGCTTGCTGCTTCCATCTTCAGGATAGTCTTTTTGGACGGTAGTCTTTTTGGACTTCAGATTGTCCTGACACCATTCCTCACTGCGGCGTCGTCCAGAAGTCTAGAATCTTCTTTAAAACCACCATGAGAAACTCAAATGCCATACACACGGTTGACTTTTCTCCCTTGGATATTCGACCACTTTTCTTTCTTACGTGTCAAAAGTATACGTCTTACATGATAATGTATTTGTATACAAGTACGGCAGTACTTGTTTCAGCATCAGTGCCAACTTTTAATAAACTGCACCTTAATTCTTCAGTATATTAGTTTAGGTTACGTTCGTGTAAAATTGTTATCCACTTCGGGCCTTATGGGCCCTCTCTGGAAACGCTTTTTCTCTCCATACAGCAATTTCAGTTGTGTCAAGAAGGTTGGGCACAGCGGTACCCCATCTAGCTCATATTCGACGTGATCGGTGCGAAATTCAACCTGCGACCAGCTATCGTAACAGAGAGTTTTCATACGCTTTTGCAGATCCTTCAAATAATTACTTCTGATTTTTTCCTCGTGTTTTCCGATTCAGCTCGAAAGATAATTCTAACACATTTAATTTCACGTCACATAACCACAGAATCTGACACAGCGTCATGAACTAATAAACTAAACTTGCCTAATTCTGTCTAATAATTTGGTTTGTGATATTTTGAATCACGAAACTGCAAATTCATATCACTGTGTAGTAAGAACCTGCTGCCTCCATTTTCTCGTTAGTAGTCCGAGAGTGACAATAATGTAATGAATATAATTCGCCCATAATCCACACTAAACATCTTAGACTTATGTGGATTTCGATTAATTTTTATCAATTTACCTATAAATTTGTTAATTAGCAGCACTAATGAAGTTATTATAAGCGACATAGCTTAAGTTTTGCTTAGCCCTTACGGTTTTCATAAGAACACTTACACACTGTATCGTGCACATCTTTCTTCGTTGCTTCGAAGATTTCTATATCCTACTACGCACTCAAAGTCGGTCGGACGTGGGAGACACTGTGCTCTGTATTAATAGATTCTGTCGTGCCACTTAAGGCTAGGCTGTCATGGTGTGCGAAATTCGATGCTCAGATTATTTTATTTTTTCTAGGAAACATGCCGTCACGTGATAATTTAAAATCACCTGGGTGCTTAAAGAGTGCCTAGTTTCTAAATATGATCTGATAATTGAATAAAGAGAGACCAACTTGATGTCACTTGCTTTTTTTATTTCATTATTTAATGCTCAACATGTTTCGGATGTATTAACATCCGAAACATGTTGAGCATTAAATAATAAAAAAAAAGCTAGTGACATCAAGTTGGTCTCTCTTTATTCAACGATCAAGATGATGCACGGTCCAATAAATATAAGATAAACATAATAATCTGATAAATTAAAATTAGTAGGTACTTTGGGCTACGTAGATATAAGTTTTGTTTTGTCGCTTCCATTCCCCTTAGTCGATAAGGGAAAACACGTATGCTTTGGGGGGAGAACGAGAAATAGGAAGACAAATTAAACCACATTGTCTACATATCACCTAAACGCTGGATTAAAACTCACATCAATGCATCAAGAAGCACCACTCCACACAGACTAAACAATTTTAACTTCCAAGATTTTAAGCATTATCCATTTTAACCTATATTTCTATCACTTTCATAAATTTAACTGAAATTGTAATTATTTTTAATTGTTATGGAGTGACGACGCAATTAACCACATTGTACCTATGTATTCTTTCAATAATTCCACCTTGAAATGGCCGCAATAACGACCGCAACATGTTGGTGAGAACACTGTAAATAAAACATAAAAATTTAAGCGCATTTTGTTGGATGTGTGTATATTATGGTAGAAAAATTTCCAAGAAAGTCTCCGTTTGAGTCGGTACGGATTAACAAGTTTGAACCTCGAAGCTGATGAATGATGTAACAACTGTGGCCATGTAGTTCTCAACATAAAACACCCAGAAACTTTCTTCCATGAGTATATCTGCTGAAAATAGAAGGTGCCACCCAAAGAGAAATTTTGGATAAAGCGCAACATATAAAGGATAGGACAGTGTTGTCAGCGGAATTTTGTTTTCGTACAAATGACAGTTATTGTCAGATGACCCAAATTGTGTGTTAAGGTACACCCTGACAATAGGCGCAGCATGTTCATTGTACAAGGTTACACGGTGTGGCAATGCAGAAAGTCACAGCCTAGCTGTTTTCTTCAATATAATTGTTTACAATGCAACGGTATTGAAACCAAGCTCGCTGATGGCTATGGAGGACAGGTACAGTACCATAGGGCCCTAACGAAATTTTCCGCTAGAGAAACACACTTTATTCAGTCCAAGCAAGGGCTGGGACAGGTATTGCTACTTGGGGAGGAAACCATTGCGCAAGACGTATCAGAAATTGAACTGCATACGCAGAAATATTGTGAAGGACAAAGAAAATTTTCTGTTTGTGAAGGGTCGCTGTCTTAAAAGTAATAGAAAGTGATGTCACGTGATAAATTGTTAAAATAGCCAGTGTCTCTGCACACCGCCCTATGAAGGTATGGATATCCTGACTAAGGCGTATCGTGCTTTTCGTCATTTCCTCCAGTCAGATGCCGAAAAATTACCTCAGAGTAAGCTACGTCAGATTCTTCTGAAATGCCGCCTCCCAAATTCAATCTTGAGTGACGATCGTACCATTCGACGCTACACAGTTATTGTCAGCTAATGCCAGCATTCAGGTCTTTGCTCCACTGGGTTGTTATGCAGGGTGTGTTGGTATTTGTTTACCGGCGTTTCGAGGTAGTGCGTTGTGGAATTGTCGTCTGGGACAGTCCGTCCCCTTTGCCTGCTTCTTTTTTACTCCCTTTAAATTTAAATCTTTTTCAAACTCCTCCCTCCCTCTTTTACGTGGTCTTCCTCTTTTCCTTGTTCCTTTCATTATACCGTTGCTGGTTTTTTTTTAATTCGTTTGTTTGTAATTTTTTCAACATGAACATTTTAGTCAGAAGGATTTTATACGTTTTACAGTATCTACCCCTTGTGATATGTCCTTTATATCCTTGTTTGTATTCATTCTCCAGCGTTCGCCTGCTCTTATAGGTCAATATATTTTCCGTACAATCTTCCGTTCAGATATTCTGAGCGCGTTCGTTTCTTGCATTGTTGTTATCCAGGCTTTTGTCCGGTCAGTCAGTATGGGTCATATTAGGGTTTTATATAGTTTTAATTTAGTGCTGCGGGACAGGAATTGTGACCTGCAAAGTTTAATATTTTCTTTGTATACATGATTTGCTTTCATGATTTTGGAATGAATATCTGTCCATTTTTCGTTTTCACTGTTTAAAGTTGCTCCTAAATACGTGACATTATCAACACATCTAAGTTTAAAAAAAAACCTATTGTCAGATGCTGGAGATGTTGTCTTCCTTGTGTGGAAAGATAAAGTTTACCGTAATACAGGTCACGAAGTTCCAGAATGTGGGGATTAGAGTCATAACACAATCTGATGTGTGGTTGACCGTGCATCGTAATTCAGTGTGGATAAGAAAAACCAACTAGATGTCACTTTTTGTATTCTTTATTTCTCTTCTAA
>Ga0209755_10008985_pt1 | contig 10603 bp, 8 predicted proteins | sample TergutCo191P1_FD_187301 | JGI IMG/M metagenome (GOLD analysis project Ga0209755, IMG submission 187301) | Cornitermes sp. P1 segment gut microbial communities from Petit-Saut dam, French Guiana - Co191P1 (SPAdes) (version 2) | ecosystem: Host-associated > Arthropoda: Insects > Digestive system >... | reverse complement strand
CCAAAAGCTGCTTGCTATTTTTCCGAATGACACGTATGTGCAGGCGGTGAGGGTTAAGGATTTTGAGGATGATATCGAGCGTTTTTATCGCTCCTGGAAAGATGAGCCTGCCGGAAGGAAGGACGGAAGCCACATAATCATCCAGAAATACGATGATTTTGCCGGAGCGCTTCCAAAAATGCAGGCGACCGACCTTTCGCCGGTAAAAAGGCGGCCTTGCTGGCACATTCATCGGGACATGAACATACTTCTGGACGGAAGCGTTCCATGCTGCAGGGAAGACCTTGGCGCGCTTAAAGGCAAGGGAGATAAAGAAATTTTGGGAAATGTCTTTACCGGGGATCTTCGGCTAATTTGGGAAAAAGGCGCTGCTTTGTTTATGGAACATTGCAAGGCCGAATATAAAGGAATTTGTGCCGGCTGCGATGAGTACTATACCTTTAACTTTTAACGACAGCCTTCCCTCATATACCGCTGTTGGAGGCACTGAACGCAGGGCTTCGACCGGGCTCTCGGCAATTATTCTCAACAGGGGCGGACGTTATCCCCGCTACAACCTCCTTGAGGATCTTGAAAAAACAGGTTTTGATTACATCATTTTTATGGAAACCTCTTCCGCGCATTACGATCTGGAAGCTCTTTCCCAAAGTTTTCCCTTTGTGCGCTTCATACTTCTAAAAGAACAGGTGAGTACCGGAGAAGAAATAAATCTGGCCGCTTCCGAATTATCCAGCCCGCTTTTTTTTGTTCTATGGAACGATCTGAGAATACTGCGGGGCGGGGGAGCTGAACGTATGGCCGAGCGGCTCATGGCAAGCGCCAGGGGTCAGGGCACAGATGACGGAAACCTGTATAAGAGACTCTGTACAGCGCCTTTGATCCAGGACGGACGCTCAGAATCCATGCCAACACTTGTCGCGCCGGCGCTTGTTTCGGACAGAAAGCGCGGTCTATCGGCCCGCTGGATCGGAAGCTCAAAGTCCATGTTTAAAACCATACGGTTTATCCCTCAAAAGGAAGGGCTGCCTTCACTTTATCCTTTTGACGGTATCGGTATATATGACAGGGAAAGATTCGTCCGCCTTGGCGGTTTCGATTCTTCCATAAAAAGTTTTTACTGGCAGCTTATGGACTTCGGTTTTCGCTCAAGTCTCTGGGGAGAGGAAATCGTCACCACTCAGTTAATAAAGCTTTCTTACGATCAGGCAATTCCGCAGGAAGACAGTACGGCAGATGAAAGTTACTACCGCTTCTTCCTGAAAAACATTGCTCCGGTCTTCCGTGGGGATTATGCCCATATACCCCTCGTAAGGTTTCCTTCCTATTTCAAAAGAAGGGGAGAGCTCGTTTCCGCCTGGAAGGAATTTCTTGCTGCCCGGGATTGGGTGAAGTCTAACCGTTATCGTTTCACTTCGGACGCGAGAACCATCGCCGAATGTTTTGCTTTGTCTGAAAAGGAAGAGACATGACCGCATTGGTTCTGCAAGCCCGGCTCGATTCCAGCCGCCTTTCCGAAAAGGCTCTGCTTCCATTGGGAGGGCGGCCCATGATTTTCCGCGTAATGGAAGCACTTGCCGGTTTTTCCTGGGAAGCGAAAATTCTGGCCTGCCCTGAAGACTCAAGAGCTTCTTTCGCTCCTTTGGCGGAAGAAGCCGGGTTTACCCTGATTCCCGGATCCAAAGAGGATGTTCTCGCGCGGTATTGTCTGGCTATACGCCGATCCGGAGCCGAAAGGGTAGTCCGCGCGACAGGGGATAATCCCTTTGTTTTTGTGGACGCCGCGGCTGCCCTTGAAAAGGAAGCCCATGCGCTTGGCGCGGATTACGCGGGTTACAGCGGTCTTCCCTACGGCGCCGGGGTGGAATCGATCGCGTCCGAGGCTCTGCTGCGCGCGGAAAGAGAGGCGAAGGATACTCCGGAAAGGGAGCATGTCTGCCCTTACCTGTACAGGCATCCTGAGCTTTTTCTTCTTCACCGGCCTCTCGCCCCACCGGAGTGGCAGGGCCCCGAGCTGAAGGTTACCGTCGATACCCGGGAGGATTACGACAGGGCGCTGATTCTTTACGAGAGTCTGCTCTCATTGCCTCCGGAAGAAAGACGTCTGGGAAAAAACATTATCGCCTCTTTGCAGCGAAGTTCCACGTGCAGGTTCTAATTGTTCCCGCCTGCGAAAGAGGGCAGGGCGGAGGACACCTAAGCCGTTCCCTCTTGCTCCTCAGAACATTACCGGCTATGGGCTTTGACACGTATCTCTGGATACCGGAGCATCTTTTGGAGGATTTTCTCCGGAGGTTTGAGGAATTTTTTAATTCTCTTGATCGCCCGCGCTTCCTTTCCCAAAAAAACGATCTCGAAAACCGTAACTGGAATATGATAATCCTTGATCGCTTCCGAACCCCGGCGAAAGAATTTTCTTTCTGGTCAGGCCTTTCTGAACGAAGTTCCGCCGCTTTAATCGGCATTGACGAGGGCGGCGCTTGCAGGAACCGTTTTGATTTTTTAATCGATCTACTGCCATGCATTAATAAAATAAAACCAAACATCAGCGCTCCCCGGCTGCTTCCCCTCCCAAAAACACGAATTTCGCCTAACGCTTCTTTTAACACATCTATTAATAACGCTAACGCATCAATGAATAAAGGTGAAGGGAAAACTCTCCGCGTCCTGATTAGTTTTGGAGCGGAAGACTCCGCCGGGCTTGGCCCTTCGGCAGCTCAGGCGTTGGCCCGGCAAAAAGCCGCTTCTACATTAGAGATCACACTTATAGCTCCGCTTCCGCTCTCCTCCGGTTTTTGGGAAGCGCCAGCAAATGTCAGCGTCATTGGGAAAATACCCGATTTAAGAGAGCGTCTTTCGGATTACGATCTGCTCATTACCCATTTCGGCCTTGGAGCATTTGAAGCCGTATACGCACGGCTGCCTCTTATTATCATTTCCCCGACAGCCTACCACGAGAAACTCAGCCGCCACGCGGGTTTCTATTCTCTGGGAATAGACGCCGCGCATCGCCTTGAGAATCTTGTTTTTGACGGCGAATTTCTTGCGGCTTTGAACCTTCGGAGCGCGGAAATTGCCCGGCGCTTCGGCCTTGAGGAAGATCAATGTGAAGACCTCTCTTCGTTTATAGGCAGTCTTGCCCCCCGTTCTCCAAAACTCTGCCCGGTTTGTAAACCCGGTCCGGTTTGCGAATCCGGAAATGTCCGGCAAAGCCACGCGGATGATCGCACGAAGATCATTGGCCGCTTCGGTGAAGAGAGTTACTTCTTTTGTTCCCGCTGCTCCGCGATTTATCTTGCCCGCCTGAAGCCTCCACCGGTAGAGTACGAGAGGGATTATTTTTTCTCTCTATATAAAAAGCAATACGGAAAAACATATCTGGAAGATTTTCCCAATCTGATCGAGATGGGCCGAAGACGCCTTGCCAATATCAAAGCCCTTTCTTCGCGCGATTTGGAAAAGAAACCCGCGCTTCTGGACATTGGCTGCGCCTATGGCCCCTTCCTGGCGGCTGCGGCGGAAGAAGGCTTTGCTCCCTTCGGAGTGGAACCGGCGGAAGACGCGGTTCGCTATGTAAAAGAGGAACTGAACTTTTCCTGCTGGCATGGTTTTTTTCCGGACGCTTTGCCAAATGAATACCGAAAGCCGCCGGTTGATGGCGGGGCTTTTTTTAATGTCATAACGCTCTGGTACGTGATTGAACACTTCGAGGAACCGGGAAAAATTCTCCGGGAAATTAACAGGCTGCTTAAAAAGGGCGGAGTGCTGGCTTTTTCCACCCCGTCTTCATACGGGATTTCGCGGCGGAGATCTCTTAGCTCGTTTTTGGAAAAGAGTCCTCCGGATCACTGGACTATCTGGAGCCCGAAAGTTTGCAGAAAGGTTTTCCGGCAATATGGATTCCGCTTGCGAAGGATCGTTGTCACCGGTCATCACCCTGAACGCTTCCCGCTACTCGGCCGCTTTGTGAAGCCCAATGAAAAGCGCACGCTGTACCGCTTTTTGCTCCTTATAAGCCGCATCTTCCGTCTTGGCGATACTTTTGAGGCATACGCGGTTAAAGTCTGATCTTAATTAAACGGCTCCTCTAATTATCCGATAATCGAAATGGAGGGTTTCCATTTTGGTTGAAAAAACGGAAAAATCCAGGGCAAAAGGTAAAACCAGAATACTCATTTTGGGCGCGGGTGTAATGCAGGGGCCTGCCCTGCGGATCGCGGCGGAAATGGGTCTGGAAACTGTAGTGGCAGACGCCAATTCGGAAGCTTTCTGCGTATCGCTGGCAGACGCTTTTGTAAAGGTTGATCTCAAAAACCGTGAAGGCATTGATTCCGTGGCGCGTTTACTCATGAACAAGGGCGGTCTTGGAGGCATAATGACCGCCGGAACTGATTTTTCCGCTACGGTAGCCTGGGCGGCGGAGAAACTCGGCCTTCCGGGTATACCCTATGAGACCGCCCTGGACGCCTCAGACAAGGAGAGGATGCGCGGACGTTTTAAAGCTGCCGGCATTCTTTCCCCGGAATTCCTGATTTTGAAAAAAGCGCCGGAAACAGGCTTTAATCTCCCCTTTCCCTTCCCGGCGGTGGTGAAACCCGTTGATAACATGGGAGCACGCGGCTGCCGCAGAGTTGATAATTTGGCGGAACTTGACGCTGCTGTAACAGAGGCGCTGGGCTTTTCCCTGTCAGGCCGGGTCATTGTGGAAGAATACATGGAAGGCCCGGAATATTCTATTGACGCACTGGTTTATAAAGGAGAGATTTCCCTCTGCGGCATCGCGGACCGGCATATTTTCTTCCCTCCGTATTTTATTGAGATGGGCCACACCATGCCCTCAGCTGCAAACCCGCGTGTTCTTGCCTCAATTATCGAGACCTTTTGCCGCGGGGTGAAAGCTCTGGACATAGACAACGGCGCGGCCAAGGGAGACATAAAACTCACTCCCAAAGGCCCAATGATAGGCGAGATCGCCGCGAGGCTTTCCGGCGGTTATATGTCCGGCTGGACCTACCCCTATTCGTCCGGGGTTCTCCCGACAAAAGGCGCCATAGAAATCGCGCTGGGGAAGAAACCGGGAAACACAAAAAGCGAATGGAACTGGACCTGTGCCGAACGGGCTTTTATTTCCATTCCGGGAAAAGTGCGTTCCGTCACCGGTATTGAAAGAGCGAAGGTGATGCCCTGGGTAAGGGATGTTTTTCTGCGCGTAAAACCGGGGAGCGTTGTTAGTTTCCCGGAAAACAATGTTACAAAATGCGGCAATATCATCAGCGCCGCGCCCGGCCGGGAGGACGCTGTTTACTCCGCTGAAAATACCGCCCGGTCAATCCTCTTGAGACTGCAAGCGCCAAACGAGGAAACAGAGACCTTTCTTGAGACTTTCCGCGCCCCGGGGGAAAGCCCGGTGTTTCCGCCTGACGCTTTTCCAATGGGTTCAGATCTTTTTGCCGCTCTTTCGGCGTTACCGGAAGGTGTAACAGGAAATTCCGTCATCGCTGAAGAACCTGTGCTCCTGCCTTTCCCCGAATTCACCGAATCCGCTCTCAGGGATTACGCGGGCAGAGACGTTACGGAAAGCCTTGAAGCCGTCAGGATTTTAACCGGATTGAAACTCCCGTTTAAATCAAAAACTTCTGTGGAGGAAGTCCCGGCGAAACATCCCGGAGAAACCCCCTCTTTCCTTGGCCGGTCTTTCTGGCAGGCTTTTATCCGGGGCGGATACCAGGGAGCGGTTTATTTTATTGATTCAGTTTGGACCGGAAATGACTAGAACAATCAAAAAAAATCCTCTCGCGAACGGGCCGGGAGAGATTTTGAGTTTGATACTTCTATTTTTCTCTCTGTTTTTTGGTTTGGGAACTTCCCTTTTTGCGCAGAATCCCGCCCAAACAGCCGGGACTCTTGATTTGGAACAGGCCCTAAAGGCCCTGAGCTTTGAGGAAGACGCCGAACTCCGCTGGGATCCCTTCTTTGCCTCGGGAACCTTTCTTGTCAATGGACACCAGGCGGCTTTTGCTTCAGGCAGGCCCGGAGAAAGCGGGATGGTACTTTTTGATCACCGTGATGTTCTGACCCTTCCGTTGCCGTTTTTGGATAGCGGGAATCTTATCTTTCCGGAACCATTTATTTCCAATGTAAAAAATACTTTCATCAGTTATGTCGAAGAGGATCGCTCCAGTTTCAAAATTGCCGCCATTATCATTGACCCCGGTCACGGAGGCAAAGATCCCGGCGCAGCATGGGATTACAATATTGGCGGCAAAATCCTCAACTCCGTTGAAAAGGACATTGTGCTGAAAGTTTCCCTGCAGCTCCACGCTTCTCTTTCCGCCGCCTATCCGGATAAACAGATCCTTCTCACCAGGGAGGGGGACACATTCCCTTCCAAAGAATCGCGTGTAGAAATGGCAAATTCCGTACCCCTCACCGGAAACGAAGCCGCAATTTATATTTCCGTACACGCCAATTCCTCGTTTAACCGGGATGCCCGAGGTTATGAAGTGTGGTACTTAAGCCCAAATTACCGCCGGGAAGTGATTGACAGATCCAAATACGCCGACTCCATCATCGGAGCCCAGGAGGAAGTCCTGCCCATACTTAATTCCATGCTGGAAGAAGAGATCACCACGGAGAGTATTCTGCTGGCCAATTCAATCCTCAAGGGTCTCGGAGACACAGTCGGAAACCTTCTGCCTTCCAGGGGCCTCAAAGCCGAAGAATGGTTTGTTGTGAGAAACGCAAGAATGCCGTCAGTGCTTGTGGAACTGGGATTTGTCTCCAATCAAACCGACGCTCTTTTGATGAACGACGAAGCGTACTTGAAGAAACTTTCGGATGCGTTATATAAGGGTATAAGCGATTTTATTACCTTTTTTGAACGTTCCGGAGGTTTTACCGCTTTACAATGAATTCAATACTCAAAGGATTTTTATCCGGGACAGGTAAATTTTTCGGTAAGAAAAAGACCCGCCGTCTTTTGTATCTTGTGGCACTCTGTCTTTTCACTTTGAGCGATTTTTTGCATTCGGGTCTTGTCAGGCGGACATTCGTATTCTATTCCAGTTTGGAGGGGAAGGCCGTTATTGAGGAAAGGATGCTTCACAGGTCTTCCGATCGGGAAACGGATATACGCCGTTACGTTGATGAAGCCCTTCTGGGGCCTGTATCACCCAATTCGGCGCCGCTTTTCCCCCGGGACACAAGGCTTCATTCCTTTATGTACAGAGACTCAGTTGTATACGCTGATCTGATTGAAGCGGCCGTTTACCCAAATTCTGAGGTAGATGACATCTTTCGAAGCCTTCTTACCCTTAATGAGGGGATCCGGCGTAACTTTTTGTTCGTAAAGGATGTGCGGCTCTATATCGGAGGAAATGAGGTTTTTTTTGAGGAATTCCGCGGGATTTTTCCAAATCCTGCCGATAATAGTAAAACCTCGCCATAGGGCGTTGACAAGTAAAGGGTACATAATATACTCTTTAAATCAATGATTTTATGTTTACTGCATAAATGAAAGGAGTTTTGAATGAAAAGGATTATCATTCTAATCGTTATCGCATCGTTTACAGCTGGGATGCTGTTTGCCGATGAAGCCATCCTGATCGATTTTTCCAAATTAACCGCAGATATTCGCGTGAAACTTGAAGAAAACGATCAGGATTCAAGACCAAATCAAAACCGCCGAACTGTTATGGATTATGGTCAAATCGCCGGAGGTTCCTTTACTGATTCCCAAAAGGTGTTGATGAAAACATCCTTGGCAATTGAGAACTGGGATATAAAGTTAAATTCTTCCGCCCAGACTGTTACCAATGTATCCAATACCTATGTACGGGAATCCCCCTCAAAGCAATGGGGTACTGTAATGGGTGTCAGGATTCATTACCCGGTGGATCCCTCTTATGGAAAAGCGACAATAAAGCCTCCGTTTGAGATTCCCGCCTATGAACCCATGGCCGAAGTTGACGATTCCGGTATTATACAGGCCAGCAGTTCCGACGGTATAACCGGTCCGAGCCGCTTTGAGCAGGAATACGGCGTTTTAAAGAATGTCGGCACCATCAGATCTGTTGCCATCAACGCATACGGCCTCAACTTCCCCCACGGCCTTAATGTAATTCTCCTTGATTCCGAAGGAAATGAAAAAGTATGTTTCATGGGTTATCTTAACTATGACGGCTGGGCTGAGCTCACCTGGAATAATCCGCAGTATATGTTTGAAGTCAGGAATCGTGATCTCCGGCTCTATCCCCTCTATCCCCATACAATGCCGTTTGTGAAATTCGGCGGACTCAGGCTCGATAGGGACGCGGACAGAATCGGCGGTGATTTCGTTGCGTACTTCAAAGATGTGAAGATCATCTATGACAAAGCGGTGCTTGATTCCGAAAGGGACATCAACGACGAAGATATCTGGGGCATTATCAGGCAAAGGGAAACCCAGAAACGGGTATTCGAGATGGAGAAGTTTGGGCATAATCAGATTCTCCGCTTCCTGGATACTCAGAAGCAGGCCAAGGAAGAATTTGTGCCCTTGGAGAGAAATTTCGGTTTCACACCTACACCCACTAACTAATATATAACGGGGGTAAACTCCCATTAATAGGAGGCTGTCGGCCCTTGCCTGACCACTAAAGTGATCAGGGCTCGGACGACGGCCTTTTTTTTAATTGAGGCTTTTCCAAAACTTCAGTTTTTGAAAATGGCTCAGAGGCTTTTCAATTAACTCTAATGGACAACATAGTTAACAAGGAAGAAGAAAGAAGCTCCGGCATTAAACCTCCTGATTTTCCCAACAAGGAAGCTATTCGTGACGAATATGATAGACTTCTTTATATAAGAACATATTTAGCCAGGGAACTTGAGAAACGCATATTTAAATTGATTTCAGCAGTTCCTTCTCACCCAACAAGGGTAAAAGCCCGTGTTAAATCTTTTAAAAGCTATTATAGAAAATATTTACGGCAGCTCAAAGATGATGTTTCCGAACCGCCGCATATTACCGATGTAATTGGGATTCGCATTACCAGCCTTTTTTTGGAAGATCTTGGGCTGGTTGAAAATCTCATAAAAAAACACTTTCAGGTAGTTGAAGTGGAAAAAAAGGGAATGAAACATACCTTTCGGGAATTCGGCTATGATTCAACCCATCTTTTGATTATCATCCCTGATGATATAACCAAAGTAAAAGGGATTTCCAATGATGTGACTGCCGAGATTCAGATACGAACCATTTTACAGGACGCCTGGGCGGAAGTGGAACATGAACTGATCTACAAGGCTGAGTTCACCCCGTTTGACGCTCCCCTGAAACGCAAACTGGCAGCGGTGAATGCGTCCCTATCTCTGGCGGACATCATTTTCCAGGAAATACGCCAGCACCAGCGTAAACTTAACCATGAGCTCAAGATAAGGCGGGGAACCTTTTACAAGAAGATTGAGGATTCTACCGACGCCATCCTGTTTTCGGAAGAAACGCCTCTACCCAATGAGGCTCCTTCTTCTGTTAAGAAAGAGGAATTAGTTTCGTCTTACAGTTTCTCCGAATCGTCGATTGACGATCTGCTGGTGGAGGCTCTTTCCGCTCATAATAAAAAGCAGTTTGACGAGGCAATCTCCAAGTATTCACAGATCATGGATATGAAGCCTGATACGGTTATAAGTTCGCTTATCTATATGCACCGTGGAATGGCTTTTTTTGCCCGCTCACACTATGAGGAAGCCATTGCCGACTTTTCCGAATCCTTCCGGCTGGACCCCACATCATACAAGGCGGCTTATTATGAGGGAATAGTTTCTTCGGTTCTAAGGCGTTATCCACAGGCAATTGACGCTTTTAACAAGTCTCTGCAGTTAAACTCATTCCAGCCTTACTGCCTCTTCCGCAGGGGGCAGGTGTATTATCATCTTGAAGATTACCCGCAGGCCCTTGGAGACTGTGAATCGGCGCTGGCTCTGGAATCCTTTGCAGCGGCGCTGAAATTCAAGGATCTGATTCTTTCAAAACTAAAAATGTAGCGCTTACTCTACTTTAAACTTCAACACTTCCTGCATCAGTGTATTGATGCTTTCTTTATTTCCTCCCGTGATCTCATTGACCTGGTTAATCGCCATGTTGATGTGTTCGGCGCCGATTGACATTTCCTTCATCCCGCTTTCAATTTCTACTGTCAGTCCTTTGAGCATGACGCTGTCGTTGATCACTGAGCGTCCTTCCCTGACTATTTCCGTGGAGTCTTCCCGCACTTCGCCGGTGAGACTTTTTAACTGGGCAATCGCGTTCAGTATCTGCTGGCCGCCGCTTTCCTGTTCTTCCATGGCGTTGCGGATTTCGCTCTCCTGTTCGGCGATGGTTTTTATTTTTTCATCCATGTTTTCAAAACGATCCAAAACCTTAGTGATGGATAAGGTTATTGTATCTATGGCGCTTTTTATTTTTTTCACCATTTCCGCGATTGTTTTTGACTGCTTGCTTGAACCTTCGGCGAGCTTACGAATTTCCCCTGCGACTACCGCGAAGCCTTTTCCGGTTTCTCCGGCGTGGGCCGCTTCAATGGCGGCGTTCATCGAAAGAAGGTTGGTCTGACTGGCTATGTTTTCAATC
>Ga0209755_10008984_pt1 | contig 10603 bp, 11 predicted proteins | sample TergutCo191P1_FD_187301 | JGI IMG/M metagenome (GOLD analysis project Ga0209755, IMG submission 187301) | Cornitermes sp. P1 segment gut microbial communities from Petit-Saut dam, French Guiana - Co191P1 (SPAdes) (version 2) | ecosystem: Host-associated > Arthropoda: Insects > Digestive system... | reverse complement strand
TCGCTGGCCGGGGAAACGGAACAGCGCGAAGTGGGGAGCATGCTCAAAATTCAAGCGAAAGTAAAAGCCAAAAAGCTGTTAATCATAACATTAGACGAAGAGAAAACCATTGATTTTAACGGTAAAATCATAGAGTGCGTCCCCGTCTGGAAGTGGGCGCTTACGTTTTTTTGAACAGACACTCGTTTTCTAAGAGTATGTCTATTACACCGGTTATGTACCTGACGTCCCACCGTATTGTTTTGCGGAGCGGCTCGATATTGCTGTTTGTGTAAATTTCTCTCCCGATTGGCTCGAAGAGGTCGCGCCCGTTGTGGAGCGCGATGTGGGCCTGATTGCCGGAGATGCTTATATATGTGCGCGCGTCCGCGTGGCTGTCTAATTTCATTAGCTGCTCTGTGAAGTTCGGGGTGAGCAGGCGGAGGGCCGACTGCGGGTCGGCCGCGGAGATGTGGAATTTCTTGTTGAAGTCTGCGTTATCGGTCTCGGCGGCGGATTTTTTTTGCCCGAAGTCCAGGCCGGCGCGTTCGCTGAGCTGGAGGCGCTGGGGGATATTCCGGCGCAATTCACAGATCAGCCACTGCCCCCTGAACAGGGTTTTGCAATGCCTGCTTTTGCCGGACCCCGTTATTTTTTCAAGATGGATGTCGGAGAAAGAGAATTTGACGCCTTTGTATTCTCCCTCTATCAAATCGCTCCCGTTTATGGAGTTCCAGCCCTTAAACAGGGCCGAGGAGTTTATTTTACCGTCTTCGAGATACAGCAGGGGGGAGTATTCCGTGAGTTCGAGTGTTTCATCCAGAACGCCCCTTACGATGTTGTCGCAGAAGAACAGTTTCATCTCTTTTTTTGCGGAATCCAGTTTGAGGAGCAGCAAGAGTAAGATAATGAATCCCGGGACAAGCGTAAGGAGTCCGGCATTTCCATAGCGGAGAGCGGCGGCAATGGTGAGGTATAGCGCGGCCGCGGAGTAAACCCCGGTAATGACATAGAGCTGCGTCATTTTGTTGGCCATTTCCCGAAGCTTAGCCACAAGCGCTTCCTCGCCGGGGGCCGCGGGTTCGCCGTCGTTCAATTTACTGTCATAAAGTGCCATAACTGTCCTCCCGGAATGCGGTGATACTTTTAGTAATACAATTTATAAAATAATATAACGCACGGCTGGGTAGCCGGGATTTTGTAAAAAACCGCTTCCTGTGGCTGAATTCGGCGTTGGGCTGAATCATAGTTAAACAGACATACCATAAACTGGGGTTTATCGGTGTGATGGATATACGGCGTTGTGGGGACGTTGCGTACAACGCCCCACCATGCCCGGAATTTCGGCAAATGATAATTTTCACCGATAATACCCGTAGGGGCGACCGCACCCGGTCGCCCGTGCCGGAATTGCGATATTGTGGTTTATCGTTGTGATGGGTATACGGTTTTGGCGTAAACAAAACGGTTTTGTAGGGGCGATCGTCCACGATCGCCCGCCGGAATTACGATATTGCGTTTGATTTCAACGTATAACGCAATCCATGCGTTGCGGGCGACCGGGGACGGTCGCCCCTACAGGCGTATATTAAACAACAAGCGTAAATGTCCATCAACACACCGATAAATTCTCATTTACCCCCCATTAGCCCCCGCCTGTTGCATCATTAGAAAACCTGACTTTAGGATTGGTTGTTAAGGGATAAAATTTTTTTTAAGAAAAGTCTTGACATTGCCCAGCCCATGATATATCTTCTAATGGTATTCATAGTAATGTATAGGGTTTATGCGATAAAAACAACTTTTAACCAAGGAGGAACTGTGAACTCGTCATACGTTCAGAGGACGTTTGCGGTATCAAGATTCGCAGTGATGGCATTGGCTGCGGTGGTTTTTATGTTTGCGGCGGGGTGCGGGGGGGATAATGGGGATAATGGGGGTAGTAATAATCCGGGAGGCGGAGGTGGAGGCGGCGGGGGAGGCATTGATGGCGAGAGGATGAAGACCGGACTTGTTTTGGGGGAGGGGGAGGCGTGGAGAGCGCTTCTCAGCTATGGGGATCGTGAGCCCAGTGATCTTGCATTGGTTTATAGGCAAAATGGTGATATTTTCCGCATTACCTACTATAGTAACACCGATGTTTGGTCATGTTACAATGCATCGCCTATAATATGGTCTCCGTCAGGTGAAAATCAGATACAATGGAGCATTAACAATCAAAAAATGACTGAGTACAATTATAGCATATCCGGTGACACACTAATACTTCAGGGAATATATAATGCGAGTCACGGGGCGGTGGAGGATGATCCGCAAACCTATATAAGAGTGAAAGGAATTACCGGCGGATGCAAGTTTTGAAAAATTCTCTGACAGTATATTTATCGCAGGCGGCAATAAACATCGCGTACCGGCGGCGGACGAACAAAAATGTTTGTCCGCTGCATTACCAATAACAATGAAAGGATGTACGGCATGACAAAGATTTTGTTGAATCTGGCGGTAGTTTTGATGGTTGGCGGCGCGATGCTGGCAGGTTGCGGCGGTGATGATGACGGCAAGAAAACTGAGGAGATAATCGATCTGTTGGTAGGTACCGGCGGTATGAGAATCTATATGCACGAGGATCAAGATTTGTTATACGGCTCATATTCGTTCTTGGGCGGAAGTACTCCCGGGATGCCGTCCAATCTGGTTACTTACGCGTATTTCGACGCCGATGGGAATGATCATTCGTACTTATACGAATTCGAGCTGATCGACAGAAACACCAAGATACGCCTGCGCGATATGACTCAAGTGGGCGCAAAGTATATAACGTACTCATTTTCGCTTTCCGAAGACGGTTGCGTCATGACCGTTGACGGTATCAGATACGTACGTATGAATGCGGTCTGCTTGTTGGAGAACAAAGAGTCTTAACATTTTCCGCACCGCTGCCCCCGGCCGAATGCGGCTGGGGGCGGAGATGCGGGCGGCGGCTCGAAGAGGCCGCGCCGCTCAAAAATTCCGTCATACATGCCATAGCCGCCCTCCCATATTTACACGTTAAACTTGAAGAACATGAGGTCGCCGTCTTTTACGATGTAGTCGCGCCCCTCCGACCGCATTTTCCCGGCGGCTTTGATGGCGGTTTCGGACTTGTAGTTTTCGAGGTCGGCCAGCGTGTAGACGTCGGCGCGGATGAAGCCTTTTTCGAAGTCGCTGTGGATTACCCCCGCGGCCTGCGGGGCGGTGGCGCCGGCGTGGATTGTCCAGGCGCGGTTCTCCTTTTCCCCTGCGGTGAAGAATGTTTCAAGGCCCAGCAGTTTATAGATACCACGCGCCAGCGTGCTCAGGCCGGGCTCTGCCAATCCCAAACTGTCAAGAAAATCCGCCCGCTCCTCAACAGGGAGTTCGGATATTTCCGCCTCGACCTTGCCGCATATTTTCACGTAAGACGCGCCCTCGCCTACCGCGTGCTCCGCTACGGTTTTGACGTATTTGTTATCCTCCTGCAAATCATCCTCGCCTACATTGGTAACGTAGAGGACGGGTTTGGATGACAGGAGGTGCATATCCGCCACGAGCTCTAATTCTTCCGCTTCGAGCGCTTTACGCGCGGGAACGCCTTCGCCGAGTTTCTGGTGTATCTTTTCGTACGCGGCGAGTTTGGCCTTTGCGTCTTTATCCCCGGTCTTGGCTAACTTTGATACGCGCGTCAGCCCCTTTTCGGCGGTCTCAAAATCCTTGTACATCAGCTCGGTGTCTATGGTGGAGATGTCGCGCAAAGGGTCAACGGAGCCGTCGACGTGCACGACGTCTCCATCTTCAAAGCACCGCACCACGTGTACGACGGCGTCTACGCTTTTGATATGGCCCAAAAATTGGTTCCCCAGCCCCTCACCCTTGCTCGCGCCGCGCACTAATCCCGCAATATCAATCAATTCCAAATATGCCGGGACGATTTTCTCGGTGGGGATGAGCGCCGTAATCCTCGCTAACCGTTCGTCCGGCACCGGTACGATGCCGTGGTTCGGGTCTATCGTGCAAAACGGGTAATTGGCCGCCTCAGCTTTTCCGGAACCGGAGCAGAGGGCGTTGAATATTGTAGATTTGCCTACGTTAGGCAGGCCGATGATGCCGGCGGTCAGTCCCATGATATGTAAATCCTTTTTGTTGACGTGTTAATGTGTTAACGTGTTAATAAGGGTGCATCCCTCAAAATGCAAAATCAATTACAAACCAAGCAGCCTTTTCGCGTTTCCCCCTAATACCGCTTCGATCTCGCTATCGCTCAATCCGCTCTTTTTTATCCATTCTACGGATTCGCCCTGGCCGTACCACGGGCTGTCGCTGCCGAAGAGTATTTTTTCGATGCCGTGCTTGCGGCAGATGCGTACGAACTGCTCCGGCGGCAGCAACCGGTAGATTGCGGCAGTGTCGAAGTACATGTCTGTCCCCGCCAGCGCCTCTTCGACCTCGTCCCACACCATCCACCCCCCCAAATGCGCGGCGACCATTTTGAGGGTGGGGAAGTCTCGGTGTATCTTTTTCATTGCCGGCGGCAGGGCGTGGTCGTTTGTGAACGGGCCGGGGTCTTTGCCGGAGTGGAAGAGGGCTATTAGCCCGGATGACGCCAATTTTTCGTACAGCGGGTAGGTTTTTTTGTCGTCCACATAGGACGATTGGTACTCCGGGTGGAATTTTGCCCCTTTTATCCCGTTATCGGCAAGGAAATCGATCTCCGCCTCGAAGTTTTCGGAGGCGGGGTGGAGGCCGCCGAACTGTATTATGCCCGGGTAGCTGTTTTCGGCGCACCCTTTGTTGATTGTGGGCACCTGCGACGCTTTTGTGGCCACGCCGAGCGTTACCGAGATGTCTATGCCGCCCCTCTTCATGCTCTCCATGAGCCCGTCTACCGTGCCGTCGGTGTGGTTTTTCATGGCTATGGTGGGCGCGGCGTTGTCTATGAGCGTTTTTATGGCGCGCTGCGCGAGGTTCGGCGGGAAGAAGTGGGTATGGAAGTCGATTATGGTCATTGTGCCTGCCGCTACTTTTTGCCAGCGTTTTTCAGGAGGCCCGCTATTTGCAGCAGCCCGTCGCTGTGTTCCGTGGCTTTGCTTGCGGCCCTGTTTTCGGCCTGTATGCGCTCGTATATCTCTTCGCGGTTTATGGCAACATTTTTGGGCGCGGAGATGCCGAGTTTGACCTGGCGGTTGTCGATATCTATGATTTTTATGGTGATATCGTCGCCGATGCGGATTGTTTCCTCTTTTTTGCGTGTTAGTACCAGCATTATTGATCGCTCTTTCTGATGATGGGGTCCTGGGTGGAGTAGCGGTCGTCTTCGATAAGCACCTGTTTGCCGAGCTTGGCCGTTTTGTTGATGATGACCGGCCCGGCGAGGTTGGCTGTGGACTCCTCGGGGTTGTCGCCTATGGTGACGATTGCGTAGAGGACCAGGTCGGCGATCTCACAGTGTCCCAGATCCGTTAGCTGCTCCTTGGAGAAGTTGGGGCTGTAGTCGGGGATGAAGATGAGCGGGTTGATGATGGCGAAGCGCAGGGCCAGGCCGTCTACGCAGGCCAGCCAAGAGAATGGCTCGCACTGGGGCATATCCACAACCACGAAGCGCTTATGCTTCTCAAATCCCGGTATCCCGCCGGGAAACGTGATAACATCTTCGGGCGAAAACACCAAATCCTCAAAAAAATCAGCCATTAGCATCATCCTTGTATTGATAAGAATCCACCTAAATATTATTTATGGCAATAACATAAGTCAAATTTTTGGGGATTATGTTTTGTCGCTGCCTTTGATTTTGACGTACCGGTTTTATAAAGTTTCCCCCTTGAGGGGGAAATTGCCTGCGGCGAGCCCTTCGGGGTTGAAGGGGGGGAATAATGTATCGGGGCGTTGCGGGGTGTCCCCGCAGAGGGGGCAGCGGAAGACAAAAATGGGAATAATGGCGTTTTTTTGCCATTATTCCCATTTTTGGCTGGAGCGAGGGGGAGACTTCCCCCCTTCGCCATTGACTTTGACTTTGACTTTTTTACTTGCTGAGTAGGCGGAAAATGGACTGCGGTGTCTGGTTGGCCTGCGCCAGCATTGAGTTGCAGTACTGGTGGATGATCTGGTTTTTCGCCTGTTCGACCATTTCCGCCGCTACGTCGGTGTCCCGCAGCTTCGACTCGTAGGCCGTGTTGTCCTCGACTATCTTTTCGGTGTGCCGCCACGCCTCCTCGAGCCGGTTGGCCGTCGCGCCGAGCTTAGACCGCACGTCGCTTATTATGTCAACCGCGTTTTTGACCAGGTCAATCGCCGCCCCGGCCTCTAACTGGGTGTCTACCGACAGGTCGTCTAAGAACAGGGTCGCGGTGTTGACGGTGTCGATCTTGCGCGGTATGTTGTCTATGTGCTCTTTGTTTTCGGTATTCATCTGGATGTACCCGCCCTTGTCGTTGTTCCAGATGCTTTTGCCGCTTAAAAGCTTGTGCCCGTTGTACTGGGTGTTTTCGGAGGTGTAGTTGATCTCCTCCCTGAGCTTGTCGATTTCGAGGGAGATGTACTTGCGGTCCTCGTCGGTCAGGGTTCCGTTGGCGGCCTGGACCGTGAGCTCGCGCATGCGGTGGAGGATGTCGTCCACTTCGGCGAGCGCGCCTTCGGCGACGTTTATCAGGGCTATGCCGTCCTGCACATTGCGGGATGCGGTGTGCAGGCTTCTGATCTTGCCGCGCAGCTGTTCGGAGATGCCGAACGCATCTACGCCGTCGGCGGCGCGGGTGAGGCGCTCGCCGGACGATATCCGCTCCATCGAGCGCTTCATCTTGCCCTCGAGGAGGTCGAGGCGGTTGACGTTTGTCATGGCCGGCGCGTTAAAGTTGATTCTCGGGCCGTAAGATTGGACTGACATGTTATACCTCCAATTTAAAGTTATCGTTACCTTTAAAACTTCTCTGCCATATATTAACAGCAACTACCGTGCCATAATGCCAAAACTGTGTTTTTGCGGCGGTTTTGGGCGTTTTTCGCGCTTAATCACCGCCGGCTGTCAAATTTTTACGGAAAAAAATTCCCGTTTTACATATAGTTTGCCAGAGACGGCTGCAGCACGCGCATCGCCGCCTGCAGCGACGCGTTGTAGATCGTCTCCGCCAGCATCAGTTTGGATATTACCTCGGCTAGGTCGGCGTCTTCGAGGTAGGAGCGCTGCTGCAGGACTTCCACCTGCTGTACGCCGTTCCTCTCCTGCGTTAGCTCCATGCGGTATATGGTGGCGCCGGCCTCGCTCTGGGCGTTTAGCACTACGTCGTACATCGAGTTCAGTTCGTCCAGCGCGTTCTGTATGCCGGCGCGGTCGTCTTTAAGGAGCGCCTGGCTGTAGCGCAGGAAGGTGCCTACCATGTCGTTCCCGTTCCGCAGGTCGAGCAGCATCTCGTCGGCGCGCATGTTTATGGGTATCGTTATGCCCTCTTCGACCGCCCGCAGTATGTCGCCGTAGCTGGCCAGCGGCTCGCCGTAGATGTTTTTGCCGTGCGTGATGTAGTCGAACGTGATCGACAGCTGCCCGAGGTTGTACGGGTTTTCGGGCGTGTTCGGCAGCCTGTGGTCGTTCTGCACCAGCCACTCGGGGCGCATGTCGCGCAGCAGGTCGGGGTTGTAGACGGTTATCTTGCCCGTTTCGTAGTCTACCGAGTAGTCGTACGCGTACTTGCCCTCGTGCCATACGTCTTTGTCGTCGTAGTAGCCGGGGGTGTACTTGGGCGGTTCGAACCCGGAGCCCTCTACGTAGGTTTTTTCGCCCATCTTTATGGTGAACGAGCCGGGGAAAATCTGCGATATGGCGTGGCCGTGCTTGCCCTCCGAGACCTGAAAGGTATCGGTGAGGCTGAAGTTGAAATCGGGGCCGGCGCCTGTGCCGCTGCTGTGGTTGGCGCTCGACCACATCGCCTGGCCCCTCAGGAGGAGGTTGTCTGTGTGGTTCAGCTCGTCGCGCAGGCTCTCGCTCAAGATTATTACCTGCCCGTTCATGTAGTCGATGTCGAAATCCTTGCGGATATCGAAGACATTACCGTTTATAGTCAGCGTCTCAAAGGGCGGCGGGGCCAGAGGGGGCACTACCGTGTTATCGGGCTGCTGGTTCATTATATTGCCAACATTCTGGTTCTCGACGTCGGGATGGTCTATGGCGCTGTTCCACTTGAGCTGCAGCCTGTCGCCGACATCCAAGCTATAAGATGATTTGTCTATAAATATGGTATCGTCCACGGTGTTGTTGTGGAGCAGGGGGTCGGGGTTGGCGGTGCTGCGTATGTTGACTACCATCTCCTCGCCGTATGTGGCCATGCTCCTGTCGTAGTAGTTGGTGATCTTGCTCTCCGAGGACGCGATGATGTAGGGCGGGGTCTTGGTGTTGGTCCCGTTGAATATGTAGTTGCCCTTGAACTGCGTATTTACCACAGACATCATCTGCCGGTATATCTGGTCTACCTCTTGCTGTATGTACGTGCGGTCAATGTCCGTATTGGTGTCGTTTGCGGCCTGCACGGCGAGTTCCCGCGCGCGGTGGAGGAGCTCGTTCATGCTTTGCATGGCGCTCGAGGCCACACCCATCACGGCAAGCCCGTCGTCTATATTGCGCTTGTACTGCTCGAGTTGCTTCGACTTGGTGCGCAGCTTTATGGCGTTGGCCACGTCTACCGGCGCGTCGGACGGTTTTTGCAGCCGCTTGCCGGTGGCGAGCTGCTCCTGCAGGTTGGCCATAGTGCTGTACTGGCCGCTCAGGTGCTTTTGGACGTTCCGGTTGACGGATGTAAACGTTACTCTCATGGCAGACCTCCCTTTCTAAGTCTGCCGCACAGTAACAGCAAATCCCGTGCCACGGGGGGCGATTGTGGTCAAAAAGGGGCAAAAATGGCGTTTTTGGGGCTTTTTGGAGGGACTGGCGTTGATGATGCGGAGGGCTATTCGGCAAAAATTGCCGGGTTGTTGCGGATAAATGAAAGTAGAGCAAAAAAAAATTTGACATGCGTAATGCCGGGAATGTATATTAGGATATAGGTAATTTGGCGGGGCGGATGTTTGGCCCTGCCGGTCTGCAGACATGGGGTGAAGGGTGATGATGGTACTTGCGGTGTTGGGCGCTTTGATTGTACTCGCGTTAACCGCCACGCATACGTTATGCCCTGCGGCGAATTGCCTTAACGGCAGCCTGACAAGCGCCGGACGGTTCGGCAGATCACAGCCCCCCCCCCCCCCCCCCTATATATTTAATACCTGTAAGGCTTTTAAGAACCGCCAAAAGCCTAAGAACAGCAAGGTATCCGAAGGGGATAAATCTCCTTGCCGATATATTGCCGGTATTGCGTATGCCATTTTGCACACACATTACCGGTATCACGCAACATTCCGTAGGGGCGGGCCTGTGTGCCCGCCCACGATGCCGGGATTGCGAAAATTTATCATTTGTACCACCCACCGTGGCTTCGACTCCGCTCAGCCACCGGGACCGTTGCCTGAGCGGAGTCGAAGGCAACATTTGCGCCCAATTTACATTTGGCGGACATCCCACCGTAGAGACGCAATGCATTGCGTCCCTACGATGCTTGGATTGCGTCAAATTCCCATTCACCATCCCCCCAAAGACAGGAACCCTTAGATGAAGAGGCTGCCCCTATTCCTTATTATACTCGTAAGCGTTGCGGCTTTTGCCCAAAAGCCGGCGGTGGTGGTCGGCGCCGTGGGCGCGGACCCCAAGCCCGGGCTGCGCAAGGCGCTCGAAACGCAGGTTAAAGCGGCATTCGTAAAAGACGGCAGGTTTACGGCGGTAACGCGCGAGGAAGCGGTGCTGGGGATGCTGGGCAGCGAGCACGCCTACCAGCGCGGCGGCGCGGTAGACGACAGCCAGATTAGGCTGCTCGGCGCACAGTCCGGCGCACGGTACGTTTGCGTGCTTGAAATAGCCCCGCTTATGGATTCCTACATGATGAGCGCGCAGTTCGTAGACATAGAGAGCGCGAACATCGTAACAATGGCCAATGTCCCCAGCGCCCTTAAAAACGAGGGCGACTTTCTCGCTGCGAGCGCTGAACTGGTAAGCCGCCTTTTAGGCACCAAACCCGCCGAAAGCAGCAAAAGCGGCTACGGGAACGGCATATTCTTAGCGGAAAATAAAACCGCCAACCCAGTATCCGGCAAACTTCTGACAATACTCAAGCAAAAAGTGCCCATATCCGACGGCACCTGCGTGGGCGGCGTAACGGCCGCCATAGAGAGCCCAGCCGAGCCGGAGTGCGCCGAGAGCATGGTGGGCATGGTGTGCAAGGCCGATGTCTCGCTCGTGGTCACACAGTGCAAGGGCGGCAAGAGGAGCGTATTGAAAGGCAGCGTGACCGGATCGGACAAAACCTCTGCGGAGGCCGCCAAAAAGCAGTTCGAGCGTAATATGGAAACCGCCAAATTCTGGGGCGAATGGACAAAAGAACTGGAAAAATGGGCAAAATAATGGGGCTAAAACACATACTGACAACCGCGCTGGCGGTACTGCTTTTTGCATACAGCGCCGCGCAAGGCGAGCCCTCGGCCCGCCCGCCGCTGCCCGAACAGCTTAAAAAAGAGGCCCTGCCCCACTTCTCCGTACGAG
>Ga0209755_10008983_pt1 | contig 10604 bp, 1 predicted proteins | sample TergutCo191P1_FD_187301 | JGI IMG/M metagenome (GOLD analysis project Ga0209755, IMG submission 187301) | Cornitermes sp. P1 segment gut microbial communities from Petit-Saut dam, French Guiana - Co191P1 (SPAdes) (version 2) | ecosystem: Host-associated > Arthropoda: Insects > Digestive system >... | reverse complement strand
AATGTACCGGTAACCGTGGAAGTAAGGAATTCTGCGGGAGCATTGTTGCCGACAGCGATGTTGACATGGCAAGGCGCAACACAAGGGCCGGCAGGCACATTTACACTTCAGCTAAATGGCTCACATGTAGGACAAAGCATCAGTGCAATCGCACCGGGATTTGCTGCTAATACTCACGCAATTGTAGCAGGAGATTTGCTAAGTGGTCTTATAACAATTACGTTAAATCAAGGATACCAAAATGTCGTATTAACAGTGCTGGTTGCAGATTTTGAGCACCCAACCGTGCCGCTTAATGGCTCGCATATAGGTGCCGCACCTGGCGTTATTGTAGCCGGCAGCAATGGGTCATTTACAATAACCCTAAGTGGTCAGCATATAGGAACAAATATAAACGCGGGTGCAACAGGCTTTGTGCCAAACGGACATATAATAACTGCAGAAGACCTGGCAAGAGCTGCAACTAACCCATCAATAACAATACTACTAACAGCAGGTCAGGCAATACCTTTGACGGTAAATGTAGTTGACAGTCAGGACCGCCCGGTAACAACGGCAACACTTACACATACAAGTGCTCAAACTTTCCCTGTTCCAAATGCAGCCGGATCGTTTACACTTGAGATTTCGGCCGGTAATATGGGGACACTTACAGCCGTGGCTCCGGGATTTGCCTCTGCAAATCACGCAATTGCAGTTGCAGATATTGAAAACGGTGTAATCACGATAAGACTTATAGAGCCAAGCAATGAAGCTGTGACAGTGCGCGTATACCGCAGAGTCAGCGCAACTGAAACCCAATTGCTTACAACAGCAAACCTAAGTGGTGTAGTCACAATGCCATCTAACGGTACCGGTATATTTACGCTTAATCTAAATGGCTCACATGTAGGACAAAACATTCTTGCAAATGCTCCGGGCTTTGCTCAAGTTGCGCATCCGGTGGGCTTTGAAGACCTTGAAGAAGGCGTAATAACAATTATTCTTGGAGATGACGGTGAAAATGTACTGGTAGTGGTTCGAGTAGAAAATATTAATGACCCGGGTGTGGCGCTTACAATAGCTCGCCTAAACTACCGTAGTGCGGCAGTAACTCAACCGGGTAATGGAATATTCCATCTGATGTTAAATGCGCAGTCAATAGATGAGTTTTTGACAGCAAGTGCGAGTGGCTTTAACCCTGAACAACGTCCCATTACAGCTGAAGATTTGTACAATGGGCAAATTCTGATTAGTCTGGATTATGGCGGAAATATTTTCCTATATATCCGGGTGTTTGACAGCGCAAACAATCCAATAACAACTGCAACTGTAGCTCACCCAACCGGTGCACCAGCGCGTCAGCCGGATGGACATATATTCCGCGCAACGGTAACAGGCGATGCCGCAGGCACATATCTGACAGCAAGTGCTCCCGGTTTTGCAACTGCGACGCGCCGCATTGAATTGGAAGATCTGGATAATAGCTCATTGCCGATAGATATTGTGCTGCAAGACGGAGAAACAGCGCAAATGACTATAAGCAACGTTCCGAATATATCACCTATCGGCCAAACAGGAAGTGCAATGCACACCATAGACCTACCGGTGACGATAGTAGCCGGAGCCGTGTCGAACTTTGACTTCCTGGGTTGGGTAAATGCAGCGAGTTATACATCAGGTCCTGCCGCGGGTGGAAATATTTCGGAGTTCCCAAGTGCAGTGACTACAGCGACACACACATTTAATATGCCGACAGACGGCATCCACTGGATAGCTGTATGGGGTAATGCGGAAACTGGTGTCATAGCTCAGCCAAACGACAACAACCTGACAATTTCAAATGTACCATCACATGTAGCTCCGGTACTAAACCAAACTCCAAGCGGAATGCATGCAGTGGACCAGTCTGTGACGATAGCAGCAGGCACAGTACCAAACTTTGACTTCCTAGGATGGGTAAATGCAGCGAGCTATACACCAGGTCCTGCAGCGGGTGGCAACATTTCGCAGTTCCCAAGTGCAGTGACTACAGTGACACACACATTCAACATGCCGACAGACGGCATCCACTGGATAGCTGTATGGGGTAATGCGGAAACAGGTGTTATAGCTCAGCCAAATGACAACAACCTGACAATTTCAAACGTACCAGCCCAAGTAGCCCCGGTACTAAACCAAACTCCAAGCGGAATGCACGCAGTAGGTCAGCCCGCCACGATAGTAGCAGGCACAGTGCCAAACTATGATTTCCTGGGCTGGGTAAATGCAGCAAACTACGCATTGCCACCGGCAGCAGGCGACAACATTTCGGAATTCCCAAGTGCAGTAGTTGAAGCAATACACACATTCTATATGCCTACAGACGGAATCCACTGGATAGCTGTTTGGGGTGATGCAGAAACAGGTATCATAGCTCAGCCAAGTGATAACAACTTGATAATAGGCAATCTGCCTGAATTTGCAAATCGTCCTGTAGGTCAAACAGTGTCACAAACACTAACGCCTCCTGCGACAGTTGAGCTCAGAGAGGGAACACCGATTGATGAGCACGAGTGGCAGTTTATGGGCTGGATTCGCGGTGAAGATCTGCCGACTTTGGGAGATAATCTTGCAGACTGGTTATATGCAAACCCTGATGTATTCCATATTCTTCCTGCACAAGGGACACGCCACACAGCGGAACTAGATTTTGAACCGGTATACTACACCGCTATATGGGGTGACGGAAATGATGTAGGCACACCAACTCCGGTTGAAAACCATAGAGTACGTTTCTTCAGAAATGATAACTCAGGGCAATTGCACTACACAACATTCGTTGATCATGGACGTACAGTCAGACCGCCGATCAATCCGATACGCAATGAAGTTTATATGATGCCTTTCTTTATAGCTACTGCACCAGACCAGCCTGTCGCTGATGTTGAAGAAGGATCTGAAGAAGACGAAGACGAATATGTCTATTATGATTATGAAAACATTGGCGATGAAGATATAGCTACAGATGAAGATGCATCTACAGATAATGAAGTTGTCAAAGAAGATAGCGAAGTTTCAGAAGTAGCAGATGAAGAGCATGTGTACACGGTAGGATCAAGCGATACAGCACAGCCGGAATACTTCTCACCGGAATTGTTTGAAATGGTGCCGATAATGACGGCATATACATTCCTAGGCTGGTACACACACACGGATCCTGCACAAGGAACACGATGGAACTTTGGAACACCGATTACCGAACCAATGGATCTGTATGCAGACTGGAAAGCAGGTGGGCCGGGTATAACCCATATAGTAGAGTTCTGGCGCAATGACGGTAGCGAAAACCTACACTATGTAGCATTTGTGGTTAACGGAACTGCTCTTGCAAGACCGACAGATCCGGTTCGTGAAGGATATGACTTCATAGGTTGGTTCTCAAGTCCAGAAGCGACAACACCATTTACAGCATTTGAAACGCTGACATCAGAGCAAGAAATGCGTGTTAGCCTGTATGCAGGATGGGAAGAAACTGACAGAACAATAGTTATAGATGTAGATGACGATGGCAACGTAGTAGTAGTGCTGCCGCCAATCCACGAAGATATAGACTACGATGTAACAGAAGACGACGATGGCAACATTATAATAACATTCCCACCCGTAACTGACCGTGATGATATCGTAGTAAATCTCCCGCCAGGAAATGACTGGAATTACGATCTCATTGAAGAAGATGATGGAAGTGTTGTTATAATAATAAGACCACCGGCAAGACCGCAACCACCGAGTCCGCCAACCGGCGGCGGCGGCGGCGGAGGCTGGACGATACACATTCCTGAACAGCCGGTTCCAACAGCTCCGGCTCCTACATTCTCACCATACCACAATGCGTTTATGATAGGCTTTACGGATGGCACAGTTCGCCCACATAGTAGCATCACACGTGCAGAAGTTGTAACAATACTCTTTAGACTTCTAGACGACGACTACAGAAGCAGAATATGGAGTCAGGACAACAGTTTCGTAGATGTTAACAATAATCAATGGTTTAACAACGCGGTATCAACATTAGCAAATGCTGGCATAATAACAGGAAACGCTGCCGGAGAGTTTAGACCAAACGATGCGGTCACACGCGCAGAGTTTGCAGCAATGGTAGCAAGATTTTTCATAGAGTTTGAGCCGGAAACAGGAGGCTTTACAGACATAGAAGGAAATTGGGCAGAAGATTACATAAACCTTGTAGCGCAGTTTGGCTGGGTACAAGGGATGGGTGACGGAACGTTTAATCCAAATGCAGAAATGACCCGTGCAGAAGCTGCAGCAATAGTAAGTCGTATGCTGGATAGGATCCCGGATTCGGTAGAGCAGTTGCTACCCGGACGCACCAGATGGCCGGACAAGACGAACACAGATGTTTGGTACTATCTGTACTTGCAGGAAGCAACACACTCAACAACATTTGAACGCCTAGAAAATGGAAACCTGCGCTGGATAGAAATACTGCCACATTTAGACTGGACAGTTCTTGAAAGACCAAATTCATCCCCCGAACTAATCACAGCAGTTCGTCAAATCCAACAAGACCACCAAGAAGCAGGTATCGACGAAGCTGTAGCATAAGAGAGTTAATAAGCATTGAGAGGACTGTGGTAGCGTGGCACCACAGCCCTCCCATTGGCAGGGACACTTAGAAACACGTGTTTTTCTAAAAAGATGGATTAGGGCTAATTGCTTGCACAAAGAATGTAAGGAATGCGGGGGACATGCGGGCGGTTGAGTGCTTGAAAAGACGTGAGAAAGTTAGAGTGCTCGGTTTACAAATGAATTTTTGATATGGTCTCTAAAACAACTTTGCATGTTTATTTTATAATAAAGTGTTGAAAGCTGGCTCGGTATATAGTAGTATACTCTCATGCAATGAAAAGAGGTACTTTGATGGGAGTGAGCAGAAAAAAAAGATTTGGTGACAGAAGCGATGGGCGGCGGTTGCGGACGCTTGACCCGATTAACGCTATGACTCCATTTATCATGAAAACAAGGAATGATGCGAATAATCTGTTTGCCGACTCAGTTGAAATCACAGAAACTGAAAGATATTTGCGGCAAAAAAGGGTACATGGTTACCCCGGTATAGGATTATTGCACCTTTTTATTGCAACATATATCAGAACTGCTTCGCAATATCCGGCGATAAACAGATTTGTGTCAGGGCAGAGGATATATGCCAGAAAGAACATCGAATTTGTTATGATAATAAAGAAAGAAATGCGATCAGATGCCCCAGAGACCTCAATAAAGGTGCTATTTGATCTCAGTGACACAATATATGATGTTTATCGTAAGCTAAATGAAGAAATAAAAAAAGTAAAAAATGAAGGTGAAAACACAGATATAGACAGGCTTGCAAAGGCGCTTATTAAAACGCCGAGGCTTATATTGAAATTTGTTGTCAAGGCTCTTGAAATAATGGATTACTTTGGCATTATGCCCAAGTCGATTCTAAATGCAAGCCCATTTCATGGTACTTTAGTTATTACAGATCTTGGCTCTATAGGGCTTCCGGCGATTTATCATCATCTTTATAATTTCGGTAACATGCCTGTGTTCATAGCGTTTGGAGCTAAAAGGAAAGCCAGGGAGCTAAGGGCAGATGGCTCTATTGCAGATAGGAAATATATTGACTATAAGCTTGTGATGGATGAGCGTTGTTGTGACGGCTTTCTATTTTCGCAGGCGTTTAGGCTGTTTAGAAGTATTTTGCGAAAACCATACATGCTCGATATCCCCCCTGACCAAATAATGGAAGACATAGAGTAAGGTCAAAAACTCAACTATCGTTGACGGTGACTGACAACGATGGACTGCGATGCCGGATTGCAATGCAATCCGGCCATAATACTGAAGGAAAACACCCTGTTCGACTTATAGAATAGGGTGTTTTTCTTAGGTATGAACACCTTGCAGTGCAAGGTGTTTTTAAATATTGCTTTGTTTACCTGTGCCAAACTCACATTCCAAACACTAAATTTTTGTTAATTAGAACGAATATAATCTTGAAAATAGTGTTACTTAGCATAAATACAGTGGTAGAAATCACTAAATGGTATGTCTGAAATGTTGCCATACTGAAATTTATACACATTTAGGAAATAATTTACTTGATATTTTTTTAATTATAGAATATATTAACACGGTGTGAACTAGAGTGAGTATGTATGCATAAATTTGTTGATGACATAATTAGTTATATATGAGTGCATAATATTGCATACGAATGAAATATTCTTTAATTAGGGAAAGTGAAGAGAAAAATGAAGAGGATGCTCAGAAGAACTTTAGCGGTAATACTGTCGATACTAATCTTGACAAGCATACCTTTGGCGACTTATGCTCAAGGGGAGACAGGGCAAGCATCATTAATTGATCTGGTCCCTGTTGTAGATATGCCAACAGAAGGAGAGACTCAGGCTGAAACGTCACAAGACACTGATGAAGAGACACCTGCCGAAACGCGAGAGCCTGCTACAGAAAATTCAGGAGGAACTCCTGGTGGCGAAGCTGAAGATATGGCCGAAGCAGGCGAATCGAAGCAAGCAGAAGAAGAGTCGGTTATACGTGAGGAAGGATTTATGCAGTCGGTGTCGGAAGGACAAATTCCGATGAGCACCATAGACGTGCTGATAGGCGACATACCGATGGCAGCAATGGAAAGTGTTGCGCCGATGGGCGGGTCTCTTCCGCAGACAGGTCCCATGAGACCAAGTGGTGTTCCGGAAGCACCGACACGCCCGCAAGTATCAGCTATCAGATTTGTAGATAGCCAGCCAGGAGAACTTGGCGGCGTTGGATTGGACCCGAACGGAAAAATATGGACATGGGGATATAATGGAAATGGATTCTTGGGAGCCGGTATGCCACTCACATGGTATTTTGGTGGCATGCGGAGAATTCCTTACTTTGTTGAAAACGACATTAATGTAGTGCAAATTGCAGTTGGATGGCGCACAGCAATAGCCCTAGATGACCAAGGTGTTGTTTATGCGTGGGGTAGAGGTGGAGAAGGACAAATGGGTAGAGGTGGCACCGCAATCATGTCAAACGCCATCCCAGCTCCTGTGATTAACTTGCCACCCATTAAATATATAGCCGTGGGAGATGATGCGGCTACCGTGGCAGTCTTTGCGGTATCAGTAGAAGGCAATGTATATGGTTGGGGCTTTGGTGGAGCAAGCAGGATTCCCGGTCGTACTGGCACTAACAGCACACCGGCTCGACTGCCCGCCTTTGATCATATTGATGTTGTTAGGATAATTGCTGGCGAGACACATGGTATTGTCCTTGACTCCAATGGTCAAATTTGGACATGGGGTGGAAACGGAAACGGACAATTGGGTCGGCCGACAGGTGGTGCAACCCCTGCGGCAAATCCGCACATAGTACCTTTCTTTAATGATAACAACTTGGAAGTAATCGACATCTCCGCCGGATCGCATACGAGCATGGCGGTTACCAGTGATGGTCGTGCATGGAGATGGGGGAGAACGTTTGAAGGCATAGCCAACCCAAATGGCTTCTGGGAAAATCCGGCGAGTGGTAGGATGTACTACTTTGGTAATGCTGGTATGGGTTCTGTTACTAATAGAACAGCTCCGCATCACATTCAATTTGACCTCTCTTCTTCACCATACAACAATGTAGCGCCTGACGCGGCGAGTGTAGCAGTTGGCAGATATGTAACATGGGTCATTGACGTATATGGAAGAGCGTGGTATGCCGGTTGGAACCGACATTACGGATTTGCTACAGACGGCCCTCTGTTTCCACAGCCGGCCGGATCTTTGTCCGAGAGCGGTAAGCACTATGGGCGCGTGACTAATGCGACATTGCTGAGGACAATGGGTGATGGAAATACGCAAACCAATACAAGCCATACTGTGGTAGCGCCTGTGTTTGCAAATGTACCTATCGGAGCATTTTCTCCAACTTTTGCCTCTTTTAGAGATTTTGGTATGTGGTCATCACTTACCGATGGTCTGCATCCGACCATCTATGATAAACATTACATGATGACCACAGAAATGGACGACCCTCATAATGGGCCGATTACGGGACCTATTATCACAAGAGGCGCACAAGCTGAAAGACATAGATTTGACTATCCTCTTGATTCTGATGGAAACCGTCTGGTTTACGTGGTTTTGAGAACCGGATCAGGGGCGGGGGCTAGATTTACTTCAAACTTCTTCATAGCAGACGATAGTTGGAGCGGCGGCTGGATAGTACCTTGGTCTAGCGGCGGAGCTATGCCGGTAGCCACAGCATTCCCCGAAACACTTCCGGCGGGAATTACGCCACAAACGAGCAATCCAGCGGTCAGGCCAACGGAAAGAGGGTGGATAGGCTTAAGTGTCGATCTGGACACCTTTAACTATACCGGAAGCCAGTTGAACGCGCTGCCGTTTATTACACAGATTCGACCGTCTTTTGGCTCAATTGTCATGGTTGATAACTCCGGAAATATATTCAGACAATCTTTGCATGGCTCCGGAAACATTGCTTGGGGCTGGGACTTCTCTATGAAGCACCACGGTAACAGCCTTGCTGCAGGTGGTATCGGAAGGTCCAGCGTTGTACCAGCGGGGGAACAGCCTGGACACATGGGATTATATAATTTCTACAATTATGAAATCATGTTCATGCGTGGTGCGCCGATGGTAGATGCACCTGATATCAACTTTAGCCATACCATGCGCAAAAACTATCTTGTAGAAACAAATGGAGAGATACCCACAGAGCAAGTAAGGGTTACTGCCTATGTACCACAAGAAATTCACGATGCGCAACTTAACATAACTATAACTCCGGAACTCAGAGAGCTGCGCTATGTCTTCATTCCTTATAATCCGGACTGCCCATTTTTCCAAATAGGAGAAGAGTTTGACAGAGCGGATTTTGAGGCGGCTCTCGCCAGCGGTCAGTTCACTCAACAGGGCAACTTGTTGCAAGAGGGTGCTGTATACACATGGCAAACAGGAAATAATGGCTGGCACACATTTGATGATGTGACCATCAACAACAATGGCAGACTTTGGGTTTTAGCGCAAGATTTTGCATATTCACTCTGGAGAGACCACACGAGCTCAGTCCTTGCAACAAACTTCTACACAAAAGTAGCAGTGTTGCATCATGGTGTTGAGTATGAAAATGAACCTCCGGAGGGAGATTTAGTCTACAACCCATCAGATAGCAATGTAGTGAAAACAAGCTATAGGGGCAACAACTGGCAAAACCACTTGGTTCCTGAACCAACTCGTGTATATTATGTAGGTATTGCACTAGACGCAAATGGCAACGCAATCGCAAACCCGGAATTTGGATTTGACGAAGTAAGTATAGACAGATACCACCCACTGCCCGGCATTCTTCCGTGGCTCTGGGAATGGAGAGATATTGTAGGCGGCGAAACTCAGCCGACACAAGCAGCGATTGTATTAAATGATGAGAGTATGCTGACAATTGACGCAGATAGCGGACAACTGTACTACATACATGATTTCTTCTATGACAGAATAGTTCCGCCTGATTTAAGCACTTCAACAAAGAGTGTGGAAGATGGCTTTGATGACGAAGGTCAAGGCTTCGCCGAACCCGGAGAAGATTTAACATACACAATTGCAATAATAAATACAGGCGAGGGTCCAGCGTGGAATACAGTAATTCGCGATGATCTGGAGGATATAGTCGACCATATTTACTATGATGACGATATAGAAGTAAGTCTGGTGGTATCCATTCACGATCCGGAACTTGATCTGACACTTGAAGACCTTGAAGAATTCGGAATCGTGACATCATGGACTATAACATTAGCGGAGCTTGTAGAAGGCTATACAATTGACCTTATACTCCAAGGTACGACAGTAACAGTTACATTCACTGTGACCGTGCGCAACGATATTGATTTGAGCGAACTTCCGACAAATGCAGAAGGAATGCCTGTTCTAAAAAACGAAGCAGTCATAACTGTAAATGAAGAAGATATAGAAGTTGATGCAGAAATCGAAGCTGCGGAATATGAGATTGAATCAGACAAGATTGTGGACGAAGAGCCCGGAAAGGTTGATGGCTTTGCAGAACCTGGAGAGTGGATGACCTACACAATTACAGTCACAAATATCAGCACAAAGGTTCCTGCCCGCGATGTATTTGTTCAAGATACATTGGAATATTTGTATGATGAGTTTATATTAAATCCGAGAGCAAGACCGGTCACAGTTACAGTATCAGCCGGAGGTGCGCCGACAGGTCTACCTGCTAACATTACGGTCGGAGACCTGATGGATGGACTCACAATTCCATTTATAAGCAGAGAAGCCACAGTTGCCTTTACATTTAGTGTTCAAGTTAGAGAAGATCTTACAGTAGACTTTGACGCAGAAGAGCCGACAATTCTCAAAAATGAAGTCCTGATAGACGGTCAGCCCGGAGGCGATGTAGAAATCGAACTTGGCGCACCTAACCTTGAAGGTGAGAAGAGGGTTTACGAAGAAGAGGGTAAAGAAGACGGATTTGCAGAGCCGGGAGAAACACTGACATACATACTCGAAATCAGAAACACCGGTAATGTTGCTGCGCGA
>Ga0209755_10008982_pt1 | contig 10604 bp, 10 predicted proteins | sample TergutCo191P1_FD_187301 | JGI IMG/M metagenome (GOLD analysis project Ga0209755, IMG submission 187301) | Cornitermes sp. P1 segment gut microbial communities from Petit-Saut dam, French Guiana - Co191P1 (SPAdes) (version 2) | ecosystem: Host-associated > Arthropoda: Insects > Digestive system... | reverse complement strand
AATGTACACAAACGCATGGAATAATCCTCCGCTGGAAACCCAGGTTGCCCATGCGCTTATAGACCTTGGCGCAGATATTATTGCGCAACACGTTGACAGCACGGCGGCGCAAGTAGTTGCACAGGAACGTGGCGTGTGGAGCGTTGGTTACAACAACGACACCATTCACGTTGCACCGGATTCGGTACTGCTGTCCCCCATGTTTGACTGGAGCGTTTACCTTATTTATGCAGTTGACAATTTTGTAAGAGGTAACCCCATACGTCAGGATTTTCTTGCAGGGCTTAACGAGGGCATGGTTGTGCTTTCCCCCATAAACCCCGCTACAATTGCCCCCGGCACAGAAAATGCCATACAACTGGCAAAGTCATATCTTTTGGGCGGGTTTAATGTTTTTACCGGACCCATGTATGACGCAAACGGAAATCCGATACTTGCCCCCGGCGAAGAATTTATAGAGCCAATGAGCGCACCGTCATGGTCATACATCGTTCGTGGCATCACAATTTTGCAGTAGGAGGCCCGAGGGCTGATGTGGAAATTTTTTGGCAACACGAGCGTTAAAGCAAAAATTATTTTGGTTGTTGTTATTGCCACCCTTGCGGCAACCTCCGCTGTGGTTTATATCCGCATAGACCAACTAACCGAACAGGCAGACAGACAGCTACTGGAACGCCTGCAAGACAACACCTACACAACGGTGGCAATTTTTGATACCGTGCGATTGCAAACCATGGGAATGCTGGACACAATAGCAAGTTTTCCTATGGTTACACGCTCGTTTTCCGAAGGTACCAACGAAGACTTGGAAGATTTTTTGTATGTATTTTTGGACAGCATGAGCCAAACAGAGGACGGCGTTTCTACATTTGCAAACATAATCCTTTATGACAGCGAGTTTATGCCGTTTTTAAGTGCGCTCCCCGATGGCGAAGTGCCAACCATGTTACAATTTCCCTCAAACTTTCTAACGGCGCAAATGGGGCAAACCATGGTAAGCAGTGCCGTACAAAGCCCGCAAACCGGGCTTGTACAGTTTTTGTTTACGGCTCCGGTTATGATAGACGGCAGGTTTGAGGGCGTGGCAGCAATACTGGCAAATACGCAAATGCTGGAAGTGTTTTTGCGGGACGGCACACGGCGTTATGGTAGCTTTGTTAACATCGCCGATAGGGACGGCAACATCTTCTTTTCAAACCGTGCAGACTATGTTGGGCGGCACGCCGGCGAGTTAGGCGTTGTAGATGCCTTTGGATATATGCCCCTGGGCAGGCTGTTTCATCAGACGTCTGCCATTACCGGCGTGGATAAAATTGCGTACATTAGCATCGACATACCCCTTGGCTGGACAATAGTCAGCTTTTTTGATGCCCATTCTGTGGATGACGTTGTGATGCTTATTATTACATCCCTTATCCCGTCGCTAAGCGGGATTTTTGTGGCGGCGGCGTTTATCCTTTTTATTGTCCACCGCTCGCTAAAACCCCTGGGCGTTTTGGCATCCAGTGCAAACGAGGTTTCCAAGGGAAACACGGATGTTACTTTCCATGCCGACAGAAATGACGAAATAGGGCAAGTGGCACAGGCATTTTCGGAAGCGGTAGAGCATATGAAACTCTCCAGGAAACACGCAGAGGATGCGTCCAAGGCAAAGAGTGATTTCCTTTCGAAAATGAGCCACGAAATACGCACACCCATGAACGCCATCATAGGAATGGCGGAGCTTATACTGCGTGAAAATCTCTCTGCCACCGCAAGAGAGCAAGCCACAACCATAAAGCACTCCGGCGGTCATCTTCTTTCCATCATCAATGATATTTTGGATTTGTCAAAAGTGGAAAGCGGCAAGCTGGAACTTGCAAAAGTCGATTATCTTTTCCATTCCACCATACAGGACGTTATCAGCATAATAAAAATGCGGATGTCTAACCCGGATGTACGTTTTGCCGCATATATGCAGGCAGACATTCCAAATAACCTTTACGGCGACGAAGTGCGAGTGCGCCAAATACTGCTAAATATTTTAACAAATGCGCTAAAGTACACAAAAAGCGGGCATTTTTCCCTTAACGTAACCGGAAAAAAGAAAAACGAAGACATTTACATTCTCACCATCAAAATTAGAGACACAGGTCTTGGCATAAAATCGGAAGATATTGAAATGCTTTTTGACCAATTTTCCCAGTTTGACGTTGAAAAAAACCGCAATGTTGAAGGCACGGGTCTGGGGCTTTCTATAACAAAAAGCCTTGTAAAACTCATGGATGGCAATATAGAAGTAAACAGCGTATACGGCAAGGGAAGCGAATTTGTAATCACCATTCCGCAAAAATACACCGAAAGCAAGCAGGAAACGCCATGCTTTGATGATAAGCGTGCGCTTTTGTTTTGCCGCACAAGTATGTGCGAGGAATATATTTCACGTGCCTTTGATGATTTGGCAGTGACCTACGCAATTGCAAGCGACGAATCCGAACTTAGCAAAAGCCTTGCACAAGCCGAGTGGGACTTTGTTTTTGCGGAAGCGGATATGGCATATGCCGCACAAAAAGCCGCCAAAGAAAACAGCCGAACAGCCAAAATAGTTATGCTTACAGATTCCTATGAAGCATTTTACGAGGCAAGGGATAATCAGGACTTTGCACTGCTTGTTATGCCCGCCTATTTTATTTCCATTGCAAATGTACTAAGCGGTCGTGATGCCGATTATCTTGCAGACAGCCAAAATATAGAGCAGTTTGTTGCGCCCAGTGCAAATATCCTGCTTGTTGACGACATCGAAACCAATCTTAAAGTGGGCAAAGGTTTACTTAGCCTGTATGAAATGAACATAGACACGTGCCTTAGCGGAAAAGAATCCATCGAAGCCGTGCTTGCAAAGGATTATGACTTGGTGCTTATGGACCATATGATGCCCGGGATGGACGGCGTGGAGGCTGTAAAAATAATACGCTCCCTTGGCGGCAAGCACGCAAATTTGCCAATTGTTGCGCTAACCGCAAATGCTATCATTGGCGCAAAAGAGATGTTTTTGAAAAACGGGTTTAACGATTTTATCTCGAAGCCCATTGAAGTTTCAAAATTGAACAGCGTGCTGGCAAAATGGATACCTTCCGAAAAGCAAATGAAAGCGGAGCATCCGCAAGCAGTAGAATCCGAGCCTGAAACCGAAATAACAATCACGGGTGTGGATGTAAAACGGGGCATGGCACTTTCCGGCGGCGGTGCAAAAAATTATTTAGACACGCTTTCTGTTTTCCATAAAAACGGGCTTACAAAAGCAGGGGAACTTACAGAATGTCTGCAAAAAGAAAATTGGAGCCTATACACAACCTATGTACACGCACTTAAATCTGCAAGCGCAAACATTGGCGCAAACAAAATTTCAGAAGAGGCAAGTGCGCTGGAATCCGCAGGAATAAGCAACAATATTGATTTTATCAAAAATCATACCGGCGGATTTTTAGCCAATTTGCAAAAACTACTTGAAAGCATAAATGAAGCAGTTGCCGCCAATGCACAAAAACCCGATAGCGAACCGGCAGACGAAAATCTTATGAAAGAATTGCTTGCGGCATTAAAATCAGCAGTTGAAGCTTTCGACTCCGATGCAATGGATAATGCTTCCGAAAAACTACAGGACTTCACCCATATACCGGAAAAGGGCGCATCTCTAAGCGAGCTACTGCAAAATGTTTTTCTGGGCCAGTACAAACTCGCCCTGGAGCAGATAGACGAGTTGATGGAGAGAACCGGGTAGGAACGCACTGCTACCGGTTCGCAAAGAAATCACTATGTACCACTGGCAGAACATCTCCGGTGGTTAAGCATCAAACATAAAGCAGACATCAAAATACCTCCCTTCGCATATATATAAACAAACAAATTGTGAGGGAGGCCGCTTTTTGAAGACGTATATCGAAGAACGAGCCGTGGAAGTAGCAAATTTTATCGTCAGTTCAAACGCAACCGTGAGAGAAACCGCCAGGAAATTTGGCATAAGTAAATCTACCGTACATATGGTGTTCCTATTCCGTGTCGGTGCGATTATGTGATTGAGTATGGGAAGTAAGGATATGTGCAACGCCGCCCGGGAAGCCGAGCGGCGTTAATTTTTATTTTCGTTTATACATCTTGAACCACTGCCAATAATTCATATCCTCGCTCATGTCTGTGCTTTCGCTCTTCATAAAAATTCCGCTTTCGCTTAATTTCGCTCTGGATGAAGCAAGTATCAATATCTGAAAAGTGCCCAACTACATTCATAAAATCCGGAAGAGCTGGTCCACTCAAGACATGCTTATATCCATTATAATGAATGCCACTTAAACCGCTCTCAAATGGCGTGATGGGTTCGTCATATGAAATATACAGCATGTCATATTTGTGCAAATGATTTTCAAAGGTGTAATTCGGAACATATAGCAGATGCCTCACACCTTTTGCAGACATATACCCATGCCGCTTATACATATATCCATACACAAACCACTCTGGTAAATCCTGCGGTAATATCTTCGTTCGGTATTTTCCAATTGAATACAAGAATCCATTCGGATCTTCTTCGGCAAATAAACCACCTTTCTTCCGCACGAACTTGCTCTTCAAGTATAGCGTTGAGCGGATAACTTTTTTGCTTTGTTTGGGGTTATTCATATTCGCACCTCATGAAATTACGTCATATGCAACGGAATAATTTTCACATTTCATCAAACCATCACATCAAAAATACGCTTACCATTTACCTCTATCCATTCAGCTTTGCGAACCTTATTGCCGTCCTTCCTAAAATCGAATGTCAAGAGATAGCCTGTGTCCATGTGCTTGCTTTCAAGGTAGTTGCAAAGCTGCGAATACGCCTCCGCCTGATATTGTTCGCCACGCCAACGCTTCAGCTCTATTATGAACTGTTGTGAGCCGAAGTCCACCACTATATCCATGCGGCGGAGGTCGGTAAACTGGCTTTCTATATGATAGAAACCGTGGCCGTTAATAAGAGGCTTTAGATAGGACAAGAACAACAGGCGTCCGTGTCGCTCTAAAAATTCTGCGTCGTTATCATTAAATATTTCACCGTAATGGTTGGCGAACTTGCGTAAGCATAATTCCATGTCGAATTTGCCGTCTTTCACGACATCATATTGAAGCACACCGATTCGTGAGCTTTTAACCATGCTTTCGTCTTTTGAAATAAAATGCTCAGTCATCAGTATTTCAAATATTTTATTCGCAATGGCCACCTTGCCATCTCTTTTTTCAAAGAATCCGTACATATGGCCCAAGCCAATGATGGGGTTGCTGATTGTAAAGCTCTTACTTGAACCAAGGATTAGCAGGTCATATATGAAATCATACAGAGCCTTGTTATTTTCAAGATTCTTAAATATATCATCAAATAGCGTATTCTTTTCTTCAAGCAGAATTTTGACGGCTCTTTGAACTCCGCCATGCGACCAATCCGCATCTAATTCCTCGTCAACGCACTGGCTTATCCGTGATACAAGAAACGGGTATCCGTTTGTATAGCTGTGGATTTCCTCGGCTATTGCGGCAATATTCATCCCTGTCTTATAATCTTCTTCATATGAAGAAAGCATTGTTGATATTTCAGCAGGGTTAAAGGACATATCAACATTGAAGTTGACAGCAATATTCCAAGGCGAATTATATAATTTGCCTTCGGTTACTGTCGGGGTATGAACTCCCTCGTTAATCATCTTCAGTTTTATATTCTTAACGTCATAAACACCAGCAAGAATAACGCTATGGAAGGTGTAATCCTCTTTAGCTTTGCGAGCCAAAAATTTATCCCTTAACATATCAATGAAATGGATGAACACTCGATTATTGCTTGTCCTGTCAACTTCATCTATGAGTAGAACAAGTTTTACTTTTTCGCACATTTTGGTGATATGTTGGCTCAATTGCCCAAAATTTGTGATGCTACCGTCGTTCCAATCTTCAATATAATTTGCCTGGGTTGATGTAAATTGCAAGGCTCGTGCTACTTGATTTACAAACGATTGGCAAAACGATGCGTCCGACGAAAAACACTCATCACCCATTCCTTGGAAACTGAGTGAGCAAACGATGTATTCATCAGCTAAGGCTTTCTGCAACTCCCTGAGTGTTGTTGTTTTGCCGTACTGTCTGGCGCGGTTGATGACAAAATAACTGCGCCTATCAACAAGGCGTTTTATTTGTTCAATCTTATCACTTATATCCACCATGTAATCCTCATCCGGAGTACAAAGACCTGTTACATTAAATTTACGCATGATCCGCACCTTCTTTCTGTACGTTGCTCGAACATTGTTTTGCGGCCTTGGTTCTGCCATCTATTGGTTTTGGCGTATTCTTCGGCATTACCCATATGCCCCCTAATTTGAAGGCGGTAGGAACTTTACCGTTGTCGCACAATACTTGGATGCGTCGGACGGAGATACCCCACTTTTCTGATGCATCTTTTGTTGTCATTAAATCCATATTGTTTCCCTCGCAATTCAATAACGCCGATATTATAATTATACAGCGTTATGGCGAATAAAGCAAGGTGAAATTTAATCTTTATCTTGACAGCATCAAAAACCTGTAGTAATCTACTACATATAAAGGTGGTGCTTCATGTGAAAAAGAACGACACGGCTTTGAATATGCTTTTGCCCAACAAATTATATTCCGATGCCAAGAGTGCAGCCGAAAGTAGAAACATTCCTATGGCAGCACTTGTTCGCATGGCTTTAACCGAATGGCTTGCTGAAAATTGCACGCAGGACGAGGATGTAGATATAAATGAAGTTTTCGCTTCAATGCCGGGCAAAGAAATGAAAGGCGGGTGATTTGATGTCCGACAAGTTGCAAATAATATTCACCTATAAGATTGGTAATGACGAGTTTTACGGTTGCCGCAATCCAAATGCTCTCGATGTGGTTAAGCATATCGGACATAATGAGCTGGTCAACCTGCTACGCTCAACACCTAAAAATACCTTCAATGTCAAATTAGTCGGCGATGCCCTTGCCCCTCTTGATGGCACGTCAATTGAGCGGCTCGATTTTGGTGAGTTTATAATTGGCAAAGACTTGTCCTCATTATGTGCAGACTTCATAGACATGAAACATCGTGACGCTTATTTCGAGGCTGAAGAATTTGTTACCCGCCAAGATACTGTACGGCTTGTAGGCTTAATCTACGGAATGAGAAGCACGGGCAAAACCGTTATCTTGAAACAACTCGCTGGCCGGCCGGATTTCGTTAGTGAATCCGCATATCTCACCCTCAACTACGACGAATACAGCATTAACGATGTCTACACATGGATGAAGAATTTGCAAAGAATCGGCATTAAGTATTTCTATGTTGATGAAATTACTTGGGCAGATGGCTTTGCCGACCGCGCAATGGGGTTTGCTGATAAGTTCGCCTCTCATTCGTCTGTTCGGATTATATTATCAGGAACGGATTCGTTGGCTTTTACATTTGCCAAGCAGTCATCACTTCACGGTAGATATATGCAGTTCAGCACAACACGCATGAGCTATCCTGAATACAATAGGATTACCAATGGCGATATTCTTGATTATGTGCGTAGCGGTGGTGTTTTTTGGAGGAACGAAAGACCTAATGCTGAAGAACTGGAAGACTATCTCCACTCAAGCATAGTTCGCAACTTTCTTAATTCAATAAACGCCACAAACAGAAAAGTTTTGATTGGCGAGGACATACGTTATTTAGAGGAGCGAGAGCTTTATGCCATTTGTTATGCTATCTGCGAAAGCGTGGCACTGTCGTATGTAAAAGGTCATGCCGCACATGTTTGGGATGAGCCGATGCTTAAAATTGTTGATTCGGCATTACGCAGATGCGGCGTGTCTATCCCCCATGCCGATAAAGCTGAAATCCGCAAATATGCTCCCATATTCTCATCCGAAACAACGAAATTTGATGCAACCAAAGTGGATGCTGTGATTGAGCTAATGCTCCAAATAGAGTTCTTGTGGAAGGTCGATGTCAAAACAGACAGAGGAATGCAGACGAGACTCGTGTTTACTCAAACCGGCGTGGCTCGTTCATTTGCCCTACTTGCAATGCAGACCGTTATCAACAGCGGCGTATTTAAGGAATCAGAAACTAAAATTTTAGATGGCATCGAAGCGGCAACTGAGGGTAGTATGCTTGAATTAGCGTGCTTAATTACATTCGCTAAGCGAATTGAAAAATTAACTGAATCTGATATTTCATTGTCGCATTACAGGATATATACGGGCGAGCACGAAGTCGATATTGTAGTGCATGACAGGCGAGCAGGTATCCTCTATTTATACGAAGTAAAACGCAGCACCAACGCTGATGCTACCCATGCCCGACATATCGCAGACAACGAATTCATTGAGTTTTTGAAAACAGAATATGCCGCATCGACGGTCAAGCGTGCGGTTGTATATCGCGGGGACGACACGGAAATTCCGCAATATGGTGTAGATATTCCGTATTACAATGTTGGTGGATTCTTGCAAAGGGTTGAAAATGGAGAGGTGTTTTGATTTCAAGCCATACTAAACACAATTTTCTGATAAGTATTGACGTAGTTTTTCAAATTTGTATTCAATCCGTTTGCGAAGTGAGTCATCGTCAATGCCAAGTGAAAGCCGCATTTGAGCCAGCATCATTTCTACGTCAGCGATTTCATCCAGTATGCCATCGGTAGATTCTTGAAGTGGGGTTCTGTTGATATATTTTTGGAGTGCCACAATTAACTCTGCACATTCTTCTACGGCTTGACCTACTTGTGCGTTCAAGCCCCATTGGTCAAGCGCACACTGCATGATGTTTACTTCGTCATCGGTGAAATGTATCTTCATTTATTTGACCTCTTTCGAAATTGAAATTACATTATCCAAGCAATGACTTCCTGCAAATCACCGGGAGCGGTTACTAATTCAACCTTCGCTCCATCAACAATGACAGCCTGCTTGTCACTAACTTTGAGTGCATTATGGTGAGCATAGTATTTTTCATAGCATTCATCGTCATCGCCAAAATAGTGACTACCATAATGGACGTACATATACGAATCAATGATACCAAGCCCTGACGTATCGCCATTCAAATCGGGAGCATGAGTGAAGTCCTCAGCCTCATCTGCGATGATGTTCTTTTGCAAAAGAATCGACCCGGCTGATGTTCCAATATAAAGTTTGCCTTGTTCGATATGGCTTACAATGAGTTTATCTGCGCCTTTGCGCTTTAACTCCTGAATCAGATAAAATGTACTCCCACCACATACGAAAATGCAGTCCGCGGAAGCTAGGCTCTTTTCGATTGCCTCTTGTGTTGTTGTTGAAACATCCAATTCATCAATGACAAACCCAAGATTTTCAAGTGCCGCTCTATCCAATGCGTTGATTTTATCATAGCCTTCTCTTTCTTCGGCAGACATTTCATATCCTGATGCGGTTGGAATAAATACGCACCGCTTACCCGTTAAATCATCACCTGCAAAATCGGGCAACAAATCCGCTGCTCCTGCAAACCATGATGCCAAAAATAGTTTTCGATTATTTGTCGTTTCGCTCATTTTGCCAGCTCCTTGGTGTTTTACTCTCCGATAATTTTAATATTCCATGCTACTTTGCATCCCTCAGCAATTCCATTTGAGTTTCGCCGGATTCGGTTCATCTTCCACGGCAACGACGCGGAGTGCGTTTGTATAATCAAGGCAAACTTCCTCTGCAATTTGTGCATACACATCTTCGGACGCTTCAAGGCCCACGCGGTCATATGCGACAGTAGCCGCTGCGTAGAAGTACAGCCCAAGCGAGTGCGTCAGCGTATGCACAACCGCCGAACCCTGCCCGACAGCCCTTGCCGCTGCCTGAGCGACAGGATTAGCGTCAAGCTCGCGGGCGGCTTGATGGCACTCGTTGAGGATGATGTTTTTAACGACGGGAAACTTCACTTTGCCTTCAAGATAATCGTGGGCGGCGTTTACCGCGCTTCGTGGGCGGTTATCCCCTGGGCAATGTTTCTCGAAAATCGGCAGTATTTTATCTTCGGCGTACTGGAGACACCATTTTCGGATGGTGTCTTTGCTTTGTGTGTCAATCAGTTCCCGTAACGCCACACAGGATGGCGCGTTCACATCACCGAGCATTTTGCGTAGTTTTTTAGGCATGGTCAATCCCTCCCACATTCATCGTAACGGAAACAGCTTGTTAGATGGTCGTTTACAATACCCACGGCTTGCAAAAAAGCGTAAATGATAGTCGTGCCGACGAAACGGAATCCACGCTTTTTCAAATCCTTCTCGATACGGATAAAGGATGTGTACGTTTACCCACAAGCCTTTGCTGCCGCGCTAACGATCCGGGATAAAGTTAAAGAATCCAAGATTGTCAATATCGTTGACTTTGGCGGCCACGACAAACGCATGAAAGTGGTTTCCGAGCGAAGTATGTCTAAAAAATGAGGTGCGATTTACAGAGAAAGGATATTTTTCAAGTGTTTTTCGGGATTAGTGCCAATTGCAAAGCGTTTTCTTGCCAAGCTAAGGTTCTTCTTTGTCACATCAATTATTTTCAAAACATTCAAAGCCAGTTTTTTT
>Ga0209755_10008981_pt1 | contig 10605 bp, 9 predicted proteins | sample TergutCo191P1_FD_187301 | JGI IMG/M metagenome (GOLD analysis project Ga0209755, IMG submission 187301) | Cornitermes sp. P1 segment gut microbial communities from Petit-Saut dam, French Guiana - Co191P1 (SPAdes) (version 2) | ecosystem: Host-associated > Arthropoda: Insects > Digestive system >... | reverse complement strand
CGGCGGGCGGCGGCGTCTTCCGGGCTGTTGGGGCTTGCAAGGCGGCTGGCCATGGTGGCAAGCCAGTGGGCGTCAAAGTAGCGTTCTTCGGTCAGGGCGGCTTGGGCCAGGGTCAGGGCGTCGGTAACGTTCATCGGGCGCTGGTCGGGGAGGCCCGGCGGCGGGGGTGCGTCAAAAAGGGGCGCATCGAAGCGCCGCTGTTCTTCGAGGCGGTTCTGCGTTTCGGCATGAAGGCCGGCCACCTGGTAGCCGCCTGGCCATATCCTTTCGCAAATGGCCAGGAACTGGGCCGCCTGCGCCCATTCCCCCATGGCGGCGTGTTCTATGGCCCGTTCCCTGGCAAGCCGGTGAAGCTGCCCCTGGAAACGGAGGTTCGCTTCATAATCGCGGGCAATGGGGAGCGCCAGGGAAAAAAGCAGGGCGTAAACAGCCGCCGCCGCAATGGCAGTAATAATGGACGTTTTAAGCGACTGGAGGAAATGGGGGGAAAAAGGGTTTATCGTTTCCCTGGGACGTATTTTAAAGCCAAAGGGGATAACCAGGGCGGAAAGCGCCAGAGCGGGGAAAATATCCAAAACATCCAGAGCGCCCCGGATAAGCCGCCAGGAAAAGGAAAAATAGGACAAGGGCACGGCTTCTCCGGCATAGATAAAGCGAAAGCCCATAATGACAAGGCTTGAAGCCAGGATGTACATGATAAAAATCCCCAGAGGGGAAAAAATCGTTTCCTTTTTTTCAAACGTCCCTTCTTTTACAAAGGTTTCTTTGGCGGCCCCCTTTTTTAAAAGAGCCTCTTTTACCATTTTGAGTTTACCAAGCATCTTCGTCCCTCCGGGGGCGCACAATACGGGCAAGCAGGGTATAGAAGATGACCAGCAAGGCCAGTGCCCCGAAAATCACGGGGGTGATGAAGAGGGGCGGAACCTGCCCCGGCAGAAAAGAATCTATCATGGTGTTTATTTCCCGCGAGTTAAGGAAGCCTTCCAGCGACACTATGCCCCGGAAAACCAGTGCCCCAAGGAAAAGGTTCGCCAAAGGCCAGTGGGTCAACCCAAGGACAAAACGCAGGGACGCAAGCAGCAGAACCAGCGAAAAAGCGTACACGGCGAAAGGGATAAGGCCGTATTCCAGGCGGCCCCGCAGCTCGGCGGCGCTGAGGGAAAAGTCTATGGCAAGGCTGCGGGCAAACCAGGGGGTAGTGTCCCCAAAAGGCAGGGGCGGGAGGGGCAGGACGGTATTGTTTGGCCCCATGGGTATGTCCTGGTAAATAAGCGGCTGTCCGGGGAGGGACACAACACGGGGTCCCCAAATATCGGTACTGTCCCTGAGGAGAATCATGACATTTTCCGAGCGGGAAAGAATCAGCCCCGGCGCTCCCTGCACGGCGGACGCGGGCCGGAAGTTCAGTTCCATAAGCCCGGCCCGGCTTATTCCCAGGGCAAGGCCCATATAAACGATACAAGCCAAAAGGAGCGTGCCGCTTATGGCAAGGGGAATGGGCATATTACGCCGCGCAGTATAGCTTAAGGTCAAAAGTATGGCTAAATAGAGCGCCACCGGAAGCGCGTTCCAGGCAAGATCAGTGATATTTTTCGCGGAGGCGGTGCCAAGCGGGATAAAACGGGCAAATTCTATCCAGGAAGCCAAAAGCCCAAGCAGGACAGCGGCTGCAAAGAGAATCGTGAAATTCAAACTGAAAAAAAGCGTCAGCTTCGCAAGGTTTTTCATTTGTACTAAAATAAGCGTAGCATGTGAGAAGCCCTCATGCAAGATGGATGGAAGGGGTTTTGCCGCCCTCCGGCCTTTGTCAACAAGTTATCCACAATGCAGTCACAGGCGAAAATACCCGATACTATGGTTTTTTATCAAAAAGTGTCACTATATTGCTCCCAAATCGTGTCCTCTAGGTTGAGCAAGTGACGTAATTCCTTATGGTATAAGGAATTACGTGAAACGGTCAAAATACCTCAAAATGTCAAAAATTTCACTGTATAAAATCTAATACGACTAAAATGCTATCCCAAGACTTTCAACAAGTTATCCACAATCAGTCATTTTCTGCTGCTCTGTATCGAAAATACGGGCGCAAAACAATTTTTTTGTGGGACTCTAAAAAAAATTATTGCACTATCTGCATACTCGCTGTATAATGGAACCCAGGAGAGGGCCCAAATGGATATAGAACAACAGCTCCCATTCCTGAAACAGTTGGCCAAAAGCATCGCGATCCAGTTTGGCTCCAGGTGTGAAGTGGTTATCCACAAACTCACCGATGACCTTGAAAATACCATTGTCGCCATTGAAAACGGGCATGTCACTGGGCGGCACGTGGGAGACGGGGCCAGCCGCATTGTCATGCAGGCCCTTCATGAGCCCGAAACGGTCGAAGACAAGCCCGGATACATGACGCGCACCCATGACGGGCGCTTGCTGCGTTCATCTTCTGTCTGCATACGTGACGAAAACGGGCAGCCAATGGCGCTGTTCTGCATCAATTACGATTTTACCGAGCTAAGCCTTGCGAATTCCATTCTGACGAACTTTGTCTCGGTTAAAAACGACGGCCAGCACGAGCGAAACGGAATCCAGACAATTTATTCAAGTGTCAATGACATGGTTGACCGCCTCATCGATGAAAGTGTTGCCTTTGTCGGCAAGCCGGTAGCGTTAATGGACAGGGATGACAAAGTAAAGGCCATCAAGTACCTGGATGAGAAAGGGGCTTTGCTGGTCAAAAAAAGCGGAGACAAGGTGTCCCAGTTTTTTGGCATCTCGAAGTACACGCTGTACAGTTATCTCAATATTACCGAAAACGAAAAAGATGAAGAACTTGAGCCCTGAGGAGCGCGAACCCCTGGACAAGTGAGACAGTTTACCAGACAAACTGAAAGCCGCGTTCTTCCATCTCAACAAGGGATATGGCGTTTAACGCCAGAAAGCCGTCGGATTCTTTCAGCACGCCGGTTATTTCCACCCAGGCATGATCCGGCGGGAATGGATAAAAGCTCTCCGGCAAAAGGATGAAAAAGCCGATAGGTTCCCGTGTGCAGCAGCCGGCCACATACCGCATCACAACGTGGTCATAGCCCGCTGCCCGCCAGTTAACGGTGCGGAAAATACCTTCATACCGTATTGTCCGCCCCAAATACTGCGGGGTGTTCAAAAAGATATCGTGAACCTGGTTGACAAAAAAACGGTCGCCGATTACAAGAATACCGTCATCGTACGGCCTCCCGCAGCCCGCCAAAAGTACGGCAAGCGCAAGTATCAGCATTATTTTTCCCATGCCGTTATGCTTCTCCGGAGCGGGCCCGGCGTTAAACCTTAAACTGCGAAACCGCCTGAACAAGAGCGGCGATATTTTCCCGGTTCTTGCCGGTCAAATCGTTGACGCTGTTTGTCGCCCTGTTCACCTGCTCCGTGCCTGTGGCCATTTCGTTCATGCCTTCGGTTATTTCCTGCGTCACTTTTTCCAGTTTTCTGCTTTCCCGGATTACATCCTTGCTGTTCTCAAGCATTTCTGTCGAGCCGTCCCTTACCATTTGGGTTATCTCGTAAACTTCGGTGGACGACTCCAGTATCTGATTGCTTCCCTGCCCCTGCTCTTCCATTGCGGTGCGGATTTTTTCGCTCTGATTGGCAACGGTCTTGACCCCCTGGTCTATCACCTCAAACTTGGCCAGAACACTGTCGGTGGAGAGCGTGATTTTGTCTATTGAGTCCTTGATTTTCTTCAGAACGGCAAAGATGATGTTCGACTGCCGGCTGGAATTTTCGGACAGTTTGCGTATCTCGCTGGCGACAACAGCAAACCCCTTGCCCGCCTCGCCCGCGCGGGCCGCCTCGATAGCCGCGTTCATGGAAAGCAGATTCGTCAACGCGGCGATATTTTCTATCACCGCGGTGATTTCCATAAGCCCCTGGGATTCTTTGGCTATTTCCTTTATGTCCGCAGCCACATCCTGCAGACTTGATTTGCCTTCCACCGCCGATTCCTGAAGCTCCGCCAGGCTCTGTGTATTTTTGGCAATGCTGGAGGAAACGGTCTGTATGCTGGTAAGCATCTGTTCTATGGCGGATGCTGATTGGGACACAGCGTTGCTTTGGACTTCAACGTGGCTGTCCAGCTTGTCGATGTTTTCGGTAACCTGGGCCATGCTCGCGTTTGTGTGGGTGACGCTTGTGCTCTGGTTCAACATTCTGCCCTTGATGCTCTGGATAGTGGCGGCGATCTGGTTCATCGAGGATGCTGTTGTTGTCATGTCGCTGGCAAGGTCGTTGCCTATGTCAGAGAGCTTGTCCGCCTGTCTTTTTATAGCGGTGATCATTTTTCTGAACTCTTCCATTGTTTTGTTGAAAGAGCGGGAAGCTCCGGCTATTTCGTCATTGCCGCGTTCCGGAAGCCTTTTTGTCAAATCGCCATCAGCGGTGTCGTTCAGTATCTGTGTCAAAAGCGTGACAGGCTTTATCAGGCGTCTGATATAAACGAACAATACAAAGCCCATAATCAAAAGGCCGATGGCGCTGATCATAATCAAATAACGCTGTGTTGCTATTGTGGCGGCTATGGTGCGCTCGTTGGAGAATGCCACGGAAAACATGCCCACGGGGATACCTGCCGCGTTATGTATCGGGAAGGCGTACATGTGGTGCGGCACCCCGTCAATCGGAATGAGGTCTCTGAATATCTGGTTTTCCTCAAGCACAGCCTGTGCTACCAGGGGATTCGCTTCCTCGCCCAAAATGCGCTCGCCGTAAGTGTCCCGGAGCGTGGTCGCGATGATCTCGGTGCCTGAATAAAGCGACACATGCGCGCCGAAAACATCAGCGAAAGTGTCAACAAACGCATCGTCGTTCATGACCGAACGCGCTATAAAAATGCCAATCCGCTCGCCGCCGAACGTTATCGGCGTGTACGTGGATACGGCCATACGGATAGCCCCGGCACCGACACTGAACGCGGACACGGTTTCGCCCCGCATGGCCGCCTGAACATTGACCGAACCGGCCTGGGAGTCTCCAAACATGGGAGGTATATTCGTTCTGAAGATGGTCGTTCCATTGCCGTCAAGCACCAGGAGTATCCCTGCCCCGATTTCCGTTCGTCTGCCTTCCAGATACGCAAACAACGCCGGCCTGCTGATGACTCCTGTGGCGGTATAGTTGATGATAACATTGGCAAGAATATCACTTTGGGCTACCACTCTGGTAGACAGCGCCGAAATATCCGTAAGTTCGTCAAAGCGCAGATGCGTTGACTCGGAAATCATTGTGGCCCGTTCTTCCGCGAGTTCATCGGTGAGGCTCCTAATTGAAATGGTCGTATACAAGGCAACAGAGACCAGCACAAGCATCATTATACCAATGCTTGGGACAAGTATTTTGCCCCTAAAACTTTTAAACATAATATGGTATATTGTACCGCCCATAGTGAAATCGGTCAATGCCTTTAGTATTATCTTGTGTATTAATTCTGCCCCGCTTTCTGCGCGCTTTGCGAGTTTTTGACGTAAATAGCTGAATTTTTGACGAAATTAGCTGATAAAAGCTCTCCCCATTGGTAAATCTTTGTGATATCATAGTCCCTATGGTCAAAATCGCCGTTTGTGATGATGAACAAAACATTATTAAAGAACTGACCCTTCTCCTGGCCGATGTTCTAAAGCCCCTGGATATGGCGCACGAAGTTGACTCGTTTTTGTCGACTGCCACCCTGTGCAAGGCTTTGGAGGGCGGCGGCAAACGCTACGATTTACTGTTCCTGGACATAGGCTTTGCCGAGGGCGAACTTGACGGCATTGACGCGGGGCACCTGATACGGGACGTGCACCGGAACCATTCTACTTCCATTGTCTATATTTCGTGGGTGGACAGGCTGGCACGACACCTCCTTCCTGTAGGGCCCCTGCATTTTATCGTTAAACCCCTAAGCCGCCAGGAAGTTGAAAAGGCAATCGCCCTGTACCTCAAAGCGCTTCAAATTGCACGGGGGGGGGGGGGGGGGGGGGGGGCGTAGTCGAATTCGCCTACAAAAGGGGCCATTCCGAGCAAAAGGTGCGTCTGAACGATGTCACCTATCTGGAATCTGATGACCATAAAATAGTAATCCATTTTGTTGACGGCTCCACGGATGAGTTTTACGGCTCGTTAAAAGAGCTGTACGCAGAGCAGCTTAAGGGCGCTGACTTTCTTTTTGCCCATGCTTCATACATCGTCAATTATAACTATGTAACGGCATTTGGCTTTAACACCCTGTCCACAACAGACAAGCAATCCCTGCCGGTAGCCCGCAACAGACGGGACGAGGTACGCCGGCAGTATACGGCCATTATGGAACGGCGGAGGCTTGTGTAGTTATGGATTATAACCTGATGGTCTTTATCGGCTCCCTCATGAACATATTCGTCCTGGACAGACAGGTGCGGGTGTTCTTTGACAAACGGCGGACAGCCTTCCCGCTTTTCGCCTTGTCCTTCCTGTTTTATTTTGTTTTGATAAACGTCACTTTTTGGCTTGGCTTCCACCCCCGGACTTCCATGCTGATATGGTTTGCCTCCCGTATCGTTGTGTCGTTGAATTACGAAGGTTCCTGGAAGAAAAGAATTATCGCGTCAATATCATTTACGGCAATCGCGGGGATACTGGACATGACGGTCATGCGGCTGTTCGGGCTTTACTTCGCCTCCTTCTTTGACGGGGAGGTGCGCCATAATTTTTTATCAATGACTGTTGTCATCCTGATTACGTTCATTATGGCATTGGCATTGCAAAGGTTCAAACACCTAAAGAAAGACGTTATCGCATCGCCCGCTATTTTGGTGTTTCTTTTTATCATTCCGCTGTCGTCAATCGTTCTGGCCTTTTTCCTGGCGGTAACCACAGACCCGACACCATTCGGCGGGATATTAACCAGCTCGATCATATTCGGCATAAACGTCATTGTCTTTTATCTGCATGACAGGCTGGCGGCCTCGCATGCGCGCAGTCTGGAAGCAGCCCTGCACGAGCGGGAAAAGGACTACTACTACGCGCAATGCCGGATGATGCAGGAATCGGAAGAACAAACAAAAGCCGCCCGCCACGACATGGCCAGCCATTTGGCCGCCATAAAAGGCTATGCAGAAGAACACAAAAGCGACGCCATACGCGATTACACCGCATCCCTTTTGGGGAGCCTGGGCAAAATAAAAAGCCTCAGCAGCACCGGCAATATTGCGTTTGACAGCATTATCAACTACAAACTGAAAAACGCGAAAGCGGACAATATCCGGCTCACCATCCGCACGGCCATTCCCCCCGTCTTTAACATCGAACTGCCCGATGCCGCCACGATACTGGGCAACCTTTTGGACAACGCTCTGGAAGCCGTGGCACAGGCGGAGGAAAAGCACATAACGGTAGATATCGAGTTCAGCCGCCAGACCCTGTTCATCATGGTGCGAAACTCATTTGACGGGAAAATCCTCTACGCCGATGACGCGGCAAAGAGGGAATACCGGATAGTCAGCCGCAAGGCAGCGGGGGGCGGGCATGGGCTTAAAAACATCGACCGCGCCATAGAGAAGTACAACGGTATCATGAATATCACCGTCGAGGAAAACGTGTTTACCGCAACGGTGATGCTTTATATCAGTAAAAGTGAGGACAAAAATGAAGCGTGTTAATTGATAAAGCCTTAGGGATCAAAACAAGGTGTGAGAGCCCCCGGACGGTGTCCGGCGAGTTTTGAACCTAAGGCTTTGTTATTCTATCCATCTTAAGGAGGGATAGCAATATGATGAGAAAGAGTTTTAGGAAGATACCGCTGGTGCTGGCGGTATGCGGTTTGGCGTTTGTGTTGGCGGGGTGCGGGGGCTCTGGCAGCCCTACAGAGAGACCTCCCAGTTGGCCGCCTTCTGCAGGGCTGTGGTGCAATTATACCGAGGAACGGGTTGGAGAATTTACGACAATTACGTCAGCCAATTTCTCCGCTGCCGTGACGTACGCCAGCGAGCGTGCAATGCCGCTCACTCTGGCGATAAGCCAGCACGTAGATTCCGGGCAAATTATTATTGAGCAGTCTGATGCAGACCTGACCATTGTCGGTGTTGGCCAGCCGCGGGAAATACGGTTTACCACCACCTCCAATAGCCAGAGGCTTTTTGACGTAGGGCCAGCAAGCGGCACGGATACTACCATCAGCCTGACGTTGGGGAACAACATCACCCTTGTAGGGCGCGAGGGCAACCAAAATGATCTTGTCAGGGTGTGGAACGGGGCCAGTTTGTACATGTATGGCAATTCGAGGATTACCGGGCATCGCAATAGCCGTGAAGGCGGTGTAGACGGCGCGGGCGCGGCGGTACAGGTAAGAACCGGCGGCACGTTTACCATGAGAGGCGGAGTAATAACCGGCAACAGGTCTACCGCTACAGCCGGTGCAAGAACCGGTCTTATGGGCGGTGTTAATGTCCACTATACCGGTATTTTCAACATGGAAGGCGGGGAAATAACCGGCAATTACCGCTACGGTAATATTCCCGCCGATCTTGTGTTTTCCGGCGCTGGCATTGCTTCATTGTCGGGAAGCGCCACTGTTGCCCGCCTTGTCATCAACGTTTACACCAGCCATATTGCCATAGGGTCTGACTGGACTGGAAGCGTCCGCCATGTCGACCTACGGTATGGCACCGGAGCCAGCGGAGCTACAGGTATCGTTGTCGATCGTTGGACAAACACTGCCAATAATACGGTACTGCAAGCCGCAAACCAGACATTCCCCTCCGGCACTCTGGAAAGGTTTGGGAGCGCCTCCAGGCGCTTTATAGCCAGCACGGAAGCAAATAGCCGCTCATTTGGCGATAATTACGAGATTGTCATTGAGGGCAACACGGGCGTGGTGAGAGCAGCGAATTAGGCGGTGGTTTAGCCCGCAATGTTACTCGCTTGAACCTTTGACTCGCAGGCGCAGAGGGACGCAGAACGCGCAAAGTTGCTGTCTGAACGCTTTCTTCCCTCTGCTGCCTTTTGTTTTTTTCATTGCCCCGGAAACAACCTATTTCCGGGTGCCAGAAACAACTAATATTTCGTTTTTATAGGAGAAAACCATGATAAAGAGACTTTTTAAGAACATTCCGCTGATACTGGCGGTTTTTGGCATAACGTTTGCCCTGACGGGGTGCGGGGGCACGAGTAGCCCCGCAAGCAACAATAACAACATTGTGAATGGCGGCAATGGCAATAATGGTACCCCCCCCAGTTGGCGGCCGCCTTCGGCAGGGCTGTGGTGTAATTATCTCCAGGAACGGGTTGAAGGATTTACGGCAATTACCTCATACAATTTCTCCGATGCCGTAAATTTTGCCTCTGATAATGAGGGGGCATTCACCCTGGCGATAGGCGCTGATGTGTACTCCGGACAGAATATTCTGAACCAACCCAATACAGACCTGACCATTATCGGCATTGACGGGATGCGGCGCATACAGTTTTCCACCGAAGTCGACAACGAGAGGCTTTTTTATCTGGACGGCGATACCATCAGCCTGACTTTGGGGAACAACATCACCCTTGCAGGACGCAGCGGCAGCACTGTTGATCTTGTCAGGGTGATGAACGCCGCCCGTTTGTATATGAAGGAGGGTTCGAAGATTACCGAACACAGTACTACTTCCTGGGGTGCGGTAGAGATTCGGAATGGCAGCGTGTTTACCATGAGCGGCGGGACAATAACCGGAAACACGAGTACTGCTACCGGAACTAATGTACCCAGCGGTGTTTTTGTGACCAGCGAGAGCTCCCGTTTCTACATGACAGGAGGGAGCATCAGCGGAAATCACCGTGGAGGCGGCGCTGTGCCTTCAGATGTTTCTGTCTCTCAGACGGTGGACTATTTTATCATGTCAGGGAATGCCGTCATTTATAGCCTCATCCTCGCCAGCACCACCGATGGAACCAGCAATAATGCCTTTATTACCGTTGACGGCTGGACAGGAAGCGTTTCAAGGCTTGACCTGCGGGTCAATACAACGTCTGCTGGCCACGCCGCCGTTATATGGGCAGCCAATCCGGCAAGCCCGATACTGCAAGCCGCAGAAGGCCGCACCCTCAGCCTCGACGATGTGGGCAGGCTCCTTTCGGTGTACAGTATAGGCAATGCGGAAAATATGCGACAGCCTATCGCCCCCGCCCACGAGATTGTCCTTGCGAACGGCAACACCATCGCCGTGCTGAGCGAGTAAACGCGGGGGATTTACTGGTAACGCAGGGGGTGACAGACACCAAAATTGCCTTGTGCCCCTGCAAACCGCCTACGTTCTATCTAACCATGCAAGGTCGAGCTTGGTAGGTCATTCAAGGCCGACCGTTCTAACTTAGCAAGGCCGGCCTTGGTAAGCGTACAAGGCCGACCGTTCTAACCTGGCAAGGCCGGCCTTGGTAAGCGTACAAGGCCGACCGTTCTAACCTGGCAAGGCCGGCCTTGGTAAGCGTACAAGGTAGAGCGTTTCAAACGCAATATGCTTCCCCTCCGCAGATTCCGTAAGAATTCTCTCCATGCGTTCGCGGTTGGCGGGCGTACCGAGCAGATACTCGGTTTCATCCTGTTCCCTAACCTGTATTTCAACA
>Ga0209755_10008980_pt1 | contig 10608 bp, 7 predicted proteins | sample TergutCo191P1_FD_187301 | JGI IMG/M metagenome (GOLD analysis project Ga0209755, IMG submission 187301) | Cornitermes sp. P1 segment gut microbial communities from Petit-Saut dam, French Guiana - Co191P1 (SPAdes) (version 2) | ecosystem: Host-associated > Arthropoda: Insects > Digestive system >... | reverse complement strand
CTGTGTAACATACCAGAATAGCACAGATCTCGTCTCCTTCACAGCAGAAGCCTGAAATCACCAAGTTTGGATCTAAAAATGCTGTGAAGAATTCAGCTTATCTTTAAAAAATGCAAGTACATTTCTGTCTGGTGCTCCCCAGTTTCTGAAAGAGTATTGCTTGAAGGTTTCCAGGTTTTGCTTGTTGGTCCTGTTAAGAACAGCAAGTACATGGTGTGAATGAAGAACTGGTGAAATGATACTGTTAGGAAAACTTCAATTGAAATTGAGATTGTGTTTCATTTTAGTATTTATATATTTATATGATTGGCTAAGTCGTTGGTCTTCAAACTGCCCAGAAGGCATAATTTCTTTATAATGAAACTGGTAAATATAATTTCAGTAATTTTCATTTTCTTTTTTCACTCTCCTCTCATCTTCATGCTAGAAAGCTTTGGGTATATTTTCAGCTTAAATTGCCAATAACCAACTTTTGTTCTTGGGAAAGATACCAGATACAGTAGGGTCTCGTTTTATGACGGGGTTACATTCTCAAATATGTGGTTGTAAATCGAATCGTAAAATGAGCACTATTTAAATGGTTTAAATTGAGATGAGGTCATGGGTCAAACAAATTAGTCAAATAATTTTATAATTTGCAACATTTCTTTACATTATGACATACAATTTTAATTTAATGAATTAAGTATTTAGAAAATTACATGATAATTGAAAAAATTATCTATCAAATCACTTCTAATTTTGTTGAAGAAGGCCCAGGCCGTGGTTCAGAAGACATCAAGGAAGAATGTAATGTCAACTGTTTTGATTTTTTCTTCTTTTCTGTCTTTTTGATGGATGTCATGCGTGGAAAAATCACAATCAACTTAAAAGAAATGCACTAAAATAGGAAGAGAAGAAACACATGCACATCGGAAAAGAGCTGGAAGTGCACTAAGTAGAGAAAGGACACTTGAATTGTGGCAGTGATGCACCACAAGTTGCGAGTGCTCAGTCCATCTTGAGAAGGTGCGTAAAAGTGAATCATTGTAAAACGAACCATCGCAAAATGAGAACTTACTGTATTTGTAATTTGTTTGGCACTGGAAAGATGTACTTCTTTACCTGGGTCCTGCAGAAATTCAGATAAAGTCTTGAGGTTCCCATATATACTTAGAATTTTATGACATGCTAGTGAATTAGTGTATGAATATTATGTTAAAATAATAAAATAATAAAAGAAGGGATCGATGTTACTTGATAATATGGGTAAAATATGTAAAATGTAAAGTTGTACTGTCCTACAAGCATGCATATAATGCTGTGACCTAACCTAGGAGCACTGAATTGCACATCTGGTATAGGTGCAAGCTGAGTTCAAGGTATAGGTGCAAGCCGAGTTCAAGCTAAAGCAGAAATGAGATAGCAGTGACATCATCTGTGCATGGAATGTTGTGAATGTAATGTAAATATTTTGTAGTGTGTGTTTGGTATTTCTTTTAACATAATGTTATTGCAGTAGGACATCCTACAAATTCCACACAAATTGTGTTTGCCAATAAATTTAAGAACATTGTGTTTCCTGTGAAAAGCAATGTCTCAGAATTTGTTATGTTTGATGATAAATGTAGTTATATTAATTTTTGTTTATTTTTTGTGAGTTGCATGTAACATGAGCAGCTATATTGATTGTAAATTTAGCTACCTTTGTAGAATTAACATTTTGTATTTCAGAATGGCTTACAGCTTTTGTGTTATTTTTTTTACTTTCTTGGTTTACTTGAGGAAGTAAAAGAAACTAACACATAAATGGTTCAGAGTCCTGTGGCTTTAAGTACTGCACTGGTAAAGAATGTAATGTGGCACTTGGAAGTCCGTTTTCCCAGCATGAAGCATCCACACTTCTGTCAGATATATTTCTAGGTTCTATACTTCAGGTTTTTACAGTGCTGAGGATTACATGTGGTCTGGGAAGCAGTGTTTCAGAGGAATATACTGCTTGCATCTTCAGCAAGCTACTGAAAGATGAGGTAGTATGTTTTGTCAGAACAGTATGCATACCAGATTGTTTGGTGCTGGTGTGAAGGGACAATTTCAAAGCTTTTTGGGGTTGAAAATTAGGTCATGAAATGGAGGTGCAGGATTAGGTATGAAATATTAGCTTTGCGAGGGTTAGGTATTCCCACATTGTACTTTAATTCTGCATATGCTGCACTTTCTGACAGCACTGGTGTTAATCTTGGGGTCAGAAAATAATGGAGAACATTCAGAGGAATTAAATTTATGATACCAAACACACATTTCATGATTAAAAGGGTCAGATCATATTCTGTTTACACCTCTGTTCTGTAAGTTGTGTTGTATTGATATATTTATACCATAGGAATTGTTATGGGATGTTGTATTGTTGTATTGTTTGTGTAGTGGGATTAGATGTAATTTTACAAGTCCAAATGTAAGCAATAAATGTATAATTCCTGTACAAATAAATGGTGAATGTACAGTTATAATGAAAACTGCTCTGTATACAATACTGCAATTTAAAGAAAATGAGATCTCAGTTCCTCTTGAGAAATGAAATACAAATTTATGTTTAATGATGCAAATTCCCCTAGATATTATAAGGTGTGTAGTGTACATAGAATTGAAGGTGTTGACAAAATTTTTTTTGTGTAGTAGTAAAAGAGTAGGCTATGTTGTCGATATTAATGTCAAAGTTGGTGAAGCATGGTTTCCTGTAATACTGGTGAAGAAATGATTTAACAATGGCCCAAACCGTGCTGCCATCAATGGACGGCAGCACGATTTTATGTGTTTCCATGGACTTGCATTGGTTGTGTGTGTTTTGGGGAGTGAGTCAGCATATGACTGTGGAGTCAGCTGTGAGAGATTACAGTGGCAATGAGTGTAGGGTTTGAATGTGTTATTGTTATTAATTTTGGTGAATGGTTTTTGTGATATATACGACATGTGTTTTGTTTAATTTTAAGCTGCACAGAAAAATACTGTTTACTAGCATGCCTGTAATCAGTACTAAATGAATCAAAATAAGTTAACAAATCATGTACCTCCTGACAAGATTATTTTGTTGGAAGATGAGGCAGACAATGAATTATTGGCAAGATCTCTGGAAGAAATCCTCAGGTGCAGTAGTTTCTTACATTAAAGCTATTTGTATTCATTTTGAGAACACTGAAGGTGATTGCTGTTAATTGCACATATGACAATTCCTAGAGGGTTTTTTGGGGTGGTTAGTAGAGCATAGTTGGTATAATGACTAGGCTATATGGTGGAAGGTCCGGGATTTGTGTGCTGGCAGGTGCAAGAGTTTTTGCTGGAAAACGTACTGACACGTTCTGGGGCCCACCCTGCTCTGTATTTAGTGGGTACCGGGGTTATACCAACCAGGTCGTGAAGGCAACCACTCAAGGATTATCATATTTGGTGGAGGAAGGAGGAGGATACAGTTCAGTAATTATTTTCTTTAAAGTACCAATGAAATGAGGTAGATATGACCACTGGTGGGGTGGGAAGCCCGATATAAAACCGCAGTTGGTTCTGCTCATGCCCCATTTCGCACTAAAACACAAAAGTGGTGGAAAGAAGGACTTTTTGAGAACAATTTTTGTTCCCTTCCACTGAGTGTTGTCATATTTTCCTTTGCTGGGAGAGTGACAAGTGACAACATTGGAATAGCATTTAGTTATTAATGTTTAGTTGTTAATGTGTTTAAAAGATTTTATTTTGTCTCAGATTTAGCAGGAAATCAGTGCTAACATTCTCAAATTGAGCCTAAAATTTGTCATCTTGATATGGTGTATAGGTGAGAGTGTGTTCTTTCAGAATATAACAATGTAATATTTTGCAAAAATGGCCAAGTGCAAATGTCTCTTTGAATTTCTCCCTCTTTGCATTGCTTTTTATTGTTCATCTGTCCCATACATTCAACTCCTAATTGTTCACTGATTGTACCATTACACAAATGCTCAAATAACTAGAAAACATTAAAAAAGAGGACAAATAATAATAATAATATTGTTGGAACATCTGTTCTGCTTTTGGATGATGGTTGCATAGGTCATCACCATGTCCCTGTGGAAGGTCTCAGTGGCTCTAGTGACCCAGGTGGCTATGCTAGCAAGGGTGTTTACTTATTAGGTGGAGAAAAGATAAGGGTGAAATAAAGAACAACCAGAAACTGTGTATTTTATGTTTGTCTCCCATTTCTTCAAGTCATATGAAAAGTTAAATAGCACCTAAGATTCTTAGGACTAGTGCATTAGTAATGGGAAGTGTATGAACTAACAAAAACCATACATTTTTTTGAAGTCTGGAGTCTTCTGGGGCATTATGCTATGTCTCCGAATGAAGAGTATGGAACTATTCACAACACAACCTTTCAGAAGGCTCGAGTCTTCTGCCACACTACTGCAGGAACCTCAAAAATTTCGTGTACCTTCTTACTATTACATTATTCTGATTTAAAACTATTAGATTTTTAGGTACATTCAAGAAATTTCAAAAAGCAACTCTCACTTAGAATCGTCATGTCTGTCTGTCTGTCCATCTGCGTGGAACAACTTGACTCCTACAGGCTGGATTTTCATTAAATTTCATATTTGAGGGTTTTTTAAAAACCTCTTGAGAAAATTCAAGTTTCATTAAAATCTGACAGTTACAATGGGTACTTTACATGAAGATGTGTGTGTGTATATATATCTTCCTGAATCCTCTTTAGAATGAGATATGTTCCACTTTTGGTGCAGTTAAAACACGTGAACACAAGGAATAACATCAAAGTAACCATACATATATATGTATGTGTGTAATGTACAGATCACTTGGTTTAATAAAGTATATATGTTATATAACTTCTGGTTGTTATTTTTGTATGAAAGTGCTGAGTGTTGTTGTAACATATTAACCTTTATCATCCTAAGAGACTGTTTGTTGCTCTCAAAAATGTACTGGCCCAACATGCCATATGTTAGTCTCTGTCTGTTATTTGGTAGCAATTTAGAGCCCATGCTAAGCTAGAAAAACTCAGGCCATTAAAATGTACAATTGGCATTTAAATCCATCTCCTAAGTTTTAAATCCCATACAGGTCTTAGTGGTGCTGACAACTGTTATTGCTTTTTGTATTATAATTGCTGGCAAGATGTAAAGTGTGTTACAACAGTGATGTTATGACAGATTGTGAAGATACAATGCGTTTGAATTCTGTCTGCTGTGCATTGAGAAGGCCCAGCTGTGTAATCCTCCTCATAGTTTGTTTTCTTAAGCATTGCTTTAGTTTCCAGTAGAAACTTTAGTCTCTCTGAAATAATATAGCATAAATCTTGGAAAAATATGCCATTATTGTTTAGGTAATATTTTTTAGAAAATAAGATAGGTAGCTGTGTGACACACTGAAGAGAAAGGAAAATAATCTTATTCAGATCAAGATGTGAATGGTAAACCCTCAATATAAATTTACCAACTTTAATACCAGGGACTATTTGGGGTTGCAATTTTCAGGGTTTTAACAAGTATTCTTGTTGGTGTTCAAGCTGGTACCCAGCAAATAAAGACTGCTGTCAAAACACCAGAAGACCACAAACTGACAGCAGTGCGATGTAGAATACTTAGACTACACTAAATACTTAAGAAGATTAAACTTGTCTACCGCCGACATTGTATGAATTGCTGAGAATATACAAATAAATGTATTCTGTATATGTATAGATGAAAATATACTTATATGTATTTAACCACTTGAATTACTTCCAACCACTGACATTGTATGAATTGCTGAGAATATACATATCATATCATTTATTATATTCCATAAATCCATCATTGTGTACAGACACCACTGGATGTGAAACTTGTAAAGGTAGCATATACAATATAGTTACACATGATCATTGTAGTGTACATATCATATTGTTAAAAGTAAGTAAAATAAGGTATATGTTAATAGTGTTCTTTCTATAAACTTCGGATTTACAATTGTCATAATATTCGTTAAGTGTACAGAAGGACTTCAGGTGGAGGTATTTACCTAGTTCCAAATTAAATTTTTTTACATCACTAAATAAGTTTCTTATATTAGGAGGGAGGTTGTTAAAGACCTTCACTCCGGAATAGTGAACCCCTTTCTGGTACAAGGTTAGGTTGGCTTGAGGCTGAGAAAGATAGGACTTTTGTCTAGTAATAATACCATGCATTTCTGAATTTACGTGGAAAGGGCTCCTGCTTTCAGCTACAAATGTCATGAGTGATGGTATGTACTGAGACTGTAGCGGGAGAATCCCCAAGTGTTTGAGAGGTTTTCTACAAGAGTCTCTTGTTCTTAAACCCATAATGATTTTAACTGCTTTCTTTTGAAGTCGAAAAATATGTGAGCTGTATGAAGAGTTACCCCAGAAGATTATTCCATAACTAAGAAGGGAGTGAAAGTAGGAATGGTATACACTTTTCAGTGCATCCAGAGACATAACTGGTCTAATGCATCTAAGTATATAGCATGCTTTACTTAATTTGGGTATCAGTTGCATAGTGTGACCCTTCCAAGACAGGGAATTTGTAATTATTAATCCAAGGAACTTTGTGTTTATCGTGTTCGAAATAGGCATGTCATGTAACTGATAGACACATCCCTTGTAGGTGTGTTTTTTGTCATAAACTGTACATATTGTGTTTTATTCAAATTCAGTGACAATAAATTGGCTGCAAACCATTTGTTTAGTTGGTTAAATGCAGATGTGACGTCTCTATTGAAATCTGTTTGGTGAAAGTGGGTAACAATTAAGCTGGTGTCATCAGCGAACAGAACAGGTTTCTGGTTATTTTTAAATAAACTGCCCAAGTCGTTTATATACACAAGAAAAAGTAGTGGGCCAAGTATGGATCCTTGGGGGATGCCACATCTAACTTTCCTCCACCTTGAAAAGCTGCTATGGTAGGATTTTTTATTTGTTATTGACACTCTTTGATACCTGTTATTAAGGTATGATTTTATTAACTCATTAAATTTGCCTCTTATACCATAAAATTCTAATTTAGATAATAAGATATAATGGTCAACACTGTCAAAAGCCTTCTTAAGGTCACAGAATATACCACCAACTAATTTTTTTGAATTTAAAGCATCAAGAACTTCATTAATTAAGCTATAGGCTGCTGTCATAGTTGATGACTTAGGTCTAAAGCCAAATTGTTCATCAATTAATATACTATTATTAGACAAGTGTTGGAATATTCTTACATATATAACCTTTTCAAGGACCTTGGAAAATGTGGGTAGAAGAGATATGGGTCTGTAGTTGGATACATCACTCTTATCCCTATTTTTAAATATTGGCTTAACTACTGCATATTTTAATCTGTCAGGGAATATTCCCGTAGAGAGCATTGTGTTACAGATGTGGCTTAGTGGCGAGCTAATGTATGGGGAACAAGATTTTAATATATTAACAGATACCTCATCATAACCGTGTGAGTTTTTTGGTTTTAGGCTACTGATTATTTTTTCAATTTCCTTTGTTGATGTATACTGGTATTTCATATTTGGGTAGGGTCCGTTACAGGTTAAGTGTAAATAAGCTGAAAATTATCATTCTTGTCAGAAATGATTTTTCCCTGTTATAGATAAAAAGTAGTTGTTAATAGTGTCAGGCATGGTTTGAAAGTCATGATTTGAATTACTGTGAGTATTCAGTTGGTGTACATTATCATTTCTAGCCCTTACCCCAGTCAGTAGCCTAGTGATGTCCCAAATGGTTTTCATTTTATTGTTGGAGTTTACAATCTGTTTACTGAAGTAACACCTTTTAGCTTCCCTTATTACATTTGACAAAATTCTACAATACCGTTTATAGTAGTTTTGTAATAAGGGATCATTACTATTCCTGCAAAGGAGGTAGAGTTCTCTTTTATGTTTGCATGAGGTTCTTATGCCCATGGTAATCCATGCATTACCATTTGTCTTTGTAATCATCTTTTTTAGGGGGAAACAAGAATAAAATATTCTTAGGTATGTATTCAAAAAGGAATTGTACAATGAATTCATATCTTTGTTTTCAAACATATTGTCCCATGTTTCGAAACTCAACTTGATCTTAACATCAAATATTCCTTGTTTGTTAAATTTCCTTATAAAACGAGGTGTGTTGTTCAAAACTTCCAAACGTGTATTGTTTATCATAATCAGCTGGGCATCATGATCAGACAGCCCGTTAACTATTGGCAATATAACATAATCGTCCAATTTAGAAGTGTTTATAAAAATGTTGTCTATAGCAGTAGCTGAATTACTCCGGATTCTGGTTGGAAAGGAGACAGTACCGGTCAAATTGTAGGAGGCCAATAAAGAATCCAGAAGAGTTTTTTTATTGTTTTCGATGAGGTAATTTATGTTTATATCTCTACAGATAATAAGTTGTGTGTCATTTCTTTGCTGTAAGTTGAGTATCCCTTCTAGTTTATCAAGAAAATGGGCAAAGTTACCAGCAGGTGCTCTGTAAATAGATAGTATACAGATATTGACATGATTAACAATAATTTTTACTGCACTTGCCTCAATATCCCGTTCATGTGAGAACTTTCCTAGGTCAATGTTCATAAAGGTTAGGTTCTTGTGTACAAAAATGCATACAACCCCCATTTTAAATGAGTGTCTGCAAAAGGAGGCATCTAAAGTATAACTGTCCATTTGGATTAAGTTAATTTCATGCTGGTTCAGGTGATGTTCAGTAAAACATACAATATGAGGGAGGCTGGGGTATAGTGAATCTATCACCTCATCAGATTTCCATCTTAGTCCTTGGATATTCTGGTGTAGAATTCGTAGGGCTTCATCAGTAGTACTTGTACTTGACGTAGTCATTCTATGTATGCTTGGTGTCTCTGGCGATGTTTGTAAAACTGTAGTCCTCATTGTTACTCATAGTATATTGTCTGCATGAGTCACAGCAAGTGGTGGTCCACTGATTACTGCATTGTTCTTGTTGCACAAATAAATGCATTTTGTACATGTACACATTAAAGTATATTTATATGTATTTAACCATTTGAATTACTTCCAACATTGCCCGCATTTAAGTTGTGATGGCTGCACAATAGAAAACTCATCTACAATATGAGGTACAGGAAATTTTCATGGGCACATAATGGTAGAAGGGGTAGGAAATTATGGACAGCTGGGTTAACATTCTTACACAACTTTGGTACTGCTACTGTGTGTAATATATGAATAATAGAGTTTGTGTTGGATTTATTTGTAAAATTTGCGTTGTACTTTTTTTTTTTAATGTCCATACTATGGAGTTGTATATTGAGGAGAGTAGCTACCGACTGTAAGTCACTGCACTATACAGAACGGCCAACATGGGATTCCATACATAGTCAACTTCCCTACATACTGGAGCGCTGTGAAACAAGCGTCCTCTCTGAAGTTCCAGTAAGCTGTGTGACACAAGCTTAGAGTTCCTGCCATCAAGACTGTTGTGATAATGAGAATCTTTGTCTATGGCTGAGCATTCTGGGTGAATGAGGTGAGTTTAATTTGTACTTGGTCTAGGAAATAATTTACTGGAACTGAGCACTTGGTAATATTGTTTTTGGTGACTTAATTCAAAATTCTGAATTTGTGAAACTACTACAGTACTGCATCTCTAAAGAAAGAGGGCGAACAGTAATTAATTTAAATTTCGAAGTGGCAACATGAATATGGAAAGCATAAATTCTGGCTATGTATGGAATGCCATGTTTGGCATTCTTCACAGTGCAGTGAAATAAAACCAGTTGCCACACCGCTCAACATGTAACTCAATAATGTAGGCAATAAAGTATTAAAATACAATACAAATTTGGCAAATAAATCCTAGACCCATATATTATATTTTTCATTTATTAATCATAATTCATCGTTAACAAGGTGGCTTCATGCAGTGCTCAAATTGGAAAATTTAAACTGGGATGATAAGACGTCTGTAAAGCTTAAGTTATTGCTCGTCCAGTTCGAGTACTGGTTTAACGTTGGCATCAAACTGTACTAATTGGCCTGCTAATAGTAACACGTGAGCAAGCTCACTAATACACGGAACTTGTGAAGTTTGACGATTGCACAGTCCTATCGTTGAATGTTCACGCCGTCAAAGAATTTGCGCCGTGTCGGCTGGTAAAGTTACCGCCGTTTGAGAGATCGTAACACCGTTTGCAGGGTCGAACAGAATACCACAGCCGAACCAGTTAACATTTCGGTGTCATTGTAACCGGTAACTTACGCGATAGCTCTTATCCATGGTTCTGATTCTTTTTTCGAACCATACGTTTGTTGGTTTCGGGGGGGTGGAACCCGCTAGATAATATCTTTTTCGTATCACCGAAACAGCGAAGTAAATCAGGAACGCTTATTTTATGCTCTGTGCCATAGGAGATTTCCAATACTTCATCAATACCCTTGAACAAATTTTAAGTAAAATTCATAATAACTCTAATGATATAATACTCTGTGGTGACTTTAATATAAATTATCATATAAACTCCTCCCTTAAACTATCTCTGGATTCACTGATAACCTCGTACGGTCTATCCAGTATTGTCACTTTTCCAACTAGAATACACAAGAATTCTCAGACTATAA
>Ga0209755_10008979_pt1 | contig 10608 bp, 7 predicted proteins | sample TergutCo191P1_FD_187301 | JGI IMG/M metagenome (GOLD analysis project Ga0209755, IMG submission 187301) | Cornitermes sp. P1 segment gut microbial communities from Petit-Saut dam, French Guiana - Co191P1 (SPAdes) (version 2) | ecosystem: Host-associated > Arthropoda: Insects > Digestive system >... | reverse complement strand
GCTCATGTGTTCTGTTTAGATATACTCTTCTTAATTCACTATTATGCCAAAACGCCCTAGAACCTATATGCTCAACGCTAGCTGGTATATTGATAGTCCTTAGCCTAGTGTTGAATGCAAATGCATAGCTACCTATATGGGTAATCGCCCTACCTCCAATTGTTGATGGTATGTATATAGATGCATGTGGCGAATAATAAAATCCATTTAGATGCACGGCATTGTTTGTTAAGTTAGAAATTTTAAAAGTACTGTTTCTAACAGCGGCATAAACATTAAGTCGTCTAGCATCTATATATTTAGGTGGCTCAACAACAGCCAGATTGATTTGCACACTAATTCTATCAGCTGTATTTATTATTATTGACCTAATTTCTTCGGGAGTTAGCATAGGATTGACCGCCATCATTAAAGCTGCTGTCCCTACAATTTTTGGTGTTGCAAATGATGTGCCACTATCTTTTATATATCCAGGAATTATGTGAGCCTCAGGTAACCAGCCAAAAGAAGATGTACTCACAATATCGTACCCTGGTGCAAAAATGAAAAAATTGTCAACGGTTCCTTCTTGATACCAAAAAGCTGTCCTTGCTGCTCTATTGTCCATCGCATTGGTTGAACCAACTCCAATAAACCTTGGCAAATTATGATTTCGTTTATATCCTATGGGAAAATCATTAATGCCAGGCGTTGCAATGTTGTGATGTCGATTTTCAGCTGCCGCAACAAATAATCCTGGAAATTGACTAATGGCTTGCAACAGTCCTGCAACGCTTGTACTATAACCCCTACTAAAATTAATAATATCCATGCCTTTTGATGTTGCATGATCTATTGCCATAACAGCATTTGAAAATTCATTAAGAGGTGCTCGTCCTATTTTTAATGAAACCCAACTCACATTTATATTGCTTCCAACAACGCTATCTATATATTCGCTTTCAGCCATGATTATGCCAGTCACCATTGTTCCATGATCGCTTCTATCCACAGGATAAACTACAGACATTTTGCCGTCTACACCAAAATATCTATGCCATGTGGTTTGATAATTATGAAATGGATATCCTCTGTGCATTCTATTTTTTAGACTAGGGTGACTTGAATCAACTCCGCTATCTATTATGCCAACAACAACCTCACGATTGGTCATAGATATATTCTGTGCTTGAAAAGCATTTATTTTCTCTAAACCGTATTGATAATGTCTAAGACATCTCCCTTGTGAAAAAGCATCCATAGAAGAATAATTCACTCCATCTAAATTAGACACTCTTCTTTCTTCATATTCTATATAATAGACAGGATGAACAGCAGCGATACTTGTTTCCCTTTCAAGAATCCTAATTGCTCTAAGAACATTTAATCTGCAATTTTTAAACAATGTAATTTTTAAAATTCTTCTAAAATTATATGTATCTACCAATAAATTTCTTTCAATATGATGCTCAAGTTGCCTAAACTGCATATACTGTTGCACTTTAAGTTCATTTTGAGCAACATTAGATGATTGCATTGCTATGGCATTATTTAACCTAGATTCACTAAAATATTCAAATGCATATTCAGATTCAAACGCACTCAAAACTATTGCTCCAGATTTTTCTGCAGCAACTTGTTTTTGTACGAGAGCTGTTGTCCCTGCTGTCAAATCCTGTACTTCAATTGCATTGATTAAAGAAAAGTCTTTAGATGTATATTGTCTAAATTCAAGACTCTCTTCATTGGTCATTATAACAACAACTTTATTGTCTGCAAAATTCATATTTTGGACTTGATAGCCTGCTTGAGCATATGAAATTGTATTTTGCATACTAAATGCTGTTGTTAGCAAAATTGTAATTGCTAAAATTAATAAAACTGTGATTCTTTTTTTCATAATGTTTCTCCTTTTGTTTGCATATTTTTTTCTAAAAAATATGATTAAAAATTATACGGGTATAAATTATATGGATAGTGCCACCACCATGGACTCCATGGATCTGTCCTCCCTTCAATAATAAGCCAAAAATGTCTTTCAGCTATTTTCTCTAAATCAGCAAGTGTCAGCATGCCATTTTCAAGCAAATATTCTCCACACCTTAACCACCGATGTTGACTTATCCAATAAAAAGAGCCATTATTCCATACAATTATGCGAAGCACATAGGATATGGAGCTAAACTGCACTCCACCAATATTCGGATGCCATGTTCTTCGCAGTGGTGGATCAAAATGCCTTGAAATAACAGGACACGCCATAGTCAAAGCTATGCTGCCATCAAATGTCCCATAATGGACATATACAAACACTCGCTTTAAAAACCAATCCCAATCCATAGTGCGATAGCTAACACCAAGATATTCTGCCAAAAATTTTATATAATCTTGCCGTATTTGTTTTTCTAAGTCTGTACTAATTGATAAATCGGATAGTGGATGTCTATCAAATTGTGGAATAACTGATCTCATTTCAATCGCCCTAAGGGCTTGCTTTGCTGCGAGCAAAGCTTTGTCAATCTCATTTTTATTGGCAGACTGTCTAATCACATCCAAGCCATATTCTATATGCCCTTGCAGTTGCTCCCAATCATCAGCATAATAATCGCTTTCATCAAAAGTATCGCTATACTCTATCAGTTTCAATTGTGCTGTATTTCTATGCACTTCTAGCCTAAGCACCCCATTCTCCCTCTCAAGCTCTTGCACCCTCTCCGCCTGCAATCTGTTATCCTCTTCTAGCTCCTCAAGCCGACGCTCTAGTTCCGCCACCCTAGGGTCATACATTACACAATTCCCAGCACCAAACGCAAAAACAGATAATAGCATGACTATTGCCACCACCATAACTACTACTTTATTTAAAACTCTAGTCATACTAAATTCCCCCCCCGTATTCTATCATTATATTCAACAAAATCTAAAAAGTCAACTAATTCAAAGCGATATAATTAAAAAAAACATAATTGCACCCTAGTGCCGTTATGCCTTGCTCATGTGTTCTGTTTAAATACACTCTTCATATTATGGCAACATCTAAAAAGTCAACAAAAAAGCCCATCATAAACAATTTTCATGATGAGTCTTTTTTATTTTTAAAGCAAGCCTATTGTCTGTTTATAACAACCTTGCCGTCTTTATAATCAATGGTGACTATGTCACCGCTTGCAATTTTTCCGCTTAAAAAGCTTTCTGCTAGGGGGTCTTCTATATATTGCACAATGGTGCGTCTAAGCGGTCTTGCACCATATTCTTTGTCATAACCAGTCTTTAGCAAAAACTCTGTCATGCCCTCTGTCACACTAAAACTAATATTTTTCTCTAATAAATTTTTCTTAACCTTGCTTAGCATAATAGACACAATGCTTTTGATATTAGACTCAGACAAATGATGAAAAATAGAGATTACATCAATCCTGTTAATAAACTCTGGTTTAAAATGACGCTTTAATGCCGCCGTCAAAATGCTTTCTGTATCCTCTGCATCTTTTTTGCCGTCCTCTAAACCTCCGCCAAACCCTAATGACATTGTCTTTTTCTTTAGCTCTGAAATACCAATATTACTAGTCATTATTATGATAGTGTTTTTAAAATTGACTGCTAGTCCATGAGAGTCTGTCAATCGCCCATCGTCTAGCAATTGCAACAGCATATTATATACATCCCCATGCGCCTTTTCTATCTCATCAAAAAGCACAATGCTATATGGTCGCCTTCTCACCTGCTCTGTAAGCTGCCCTCCCTCATCAAACCCCACATACCCTGGCGGCGATCCAATCAGCTTAGACACACTGTGGCTTTCCATATATTCACTCATATCCAGCCTAATAATAGCATTCTCATCCCCCATAACCGCCTCACTAAGCGCCTTTGTCAATTCCGTTTTTCCCACCCCAGTAGGCCCTAAAAACAAGAATGTGCCAATAGGGCGATTGGGATCACCTAGCCCCGCTCTGTTTCTTCTAATAGCCTTTGCCACTGCTTGCACTGCACTCTCTTGCCCGATTACTCTTTTGCCTAGTTCACTCTCTAAGTTGATAAGACGATTGCTCTCTGTTTCATTCAATCTTTTGACAGGAATCTTTGTCCACTTTGCCACCACCTCTGCTATATGCTCATAAGTGATTTTTCCAGCCCGCTCTCCCTCTTTTACATAATTTACTTTAGTTGCAGCCAGCTCTTTTGACAGCTGATAAATCTCATTTTTAATATTTGCCGCCCTTTCATACTCCTCTTTTGCACTCGCCTCATTTTTTTGTTTTTCTAAAACAGCAATCCTAGACTCAAGATTTTTAACCTCGGGCGGATATGTGCCCACGCTTACCTTTGCTTTTGACATAGCCTCATCAATCAAGTCAATAGCCTTGTCAGGCAAAAATCTATCCATGATATAGCGATCAGATAGCTTGACAGCTGCCTCTATTGCCTCGTCAGTTAGCTCTACTTTATGAAAAGACTCATAATTAGATTTTAGACCTTTTAAAATTTGTATCGTGTCATTTATGTTGGGCGGATCTATTGTAACAGGCTGAAAACGGCGTTCTAGTGCTTTGTCCTTTTCAATGTGCTTGCGATACTCATCCAGTGTAGTAGCCCCTATTGTTTGCAGCTCTCCCCTTGCTAAATACGGCTTTAAAATATCTGCTGCCGACACCTCACCATCCTTGCCGCCACTTTGTGCAAGCGTATGAATCTCATCAATAAAAACAATTATGTTTTGTGCCGCCATAATCGTTGATATTGCTGTTTTTAATTTTTCTTCCATAGCCCCACGATATTTTGTGCCCGCAATAATGCTTGCCATATCAAGAGAAAAAATTATTTTATCCTTTAGAATTTCAGGAACTTGCCCCAGCACCACTCTTTTTGCCAGCCCCTCAACAACTGCAGTTTTTCCTACTCCAGGCTCTCCAATAAGCACAGGATTGTTTTTTGTTTTGCGACATAAAATTTGAATAATCCGCTCTATTTCTTCATCTCTGCCTATCACAGGATCTGTTTTATTTTCTCTTGCTCGCTTGGTTAGATCCAGCCCCAAATCAAATAAATCTCCCGGAAGCTGTTGCCCGCTGCCCTCACCTGTGTCCAAATCTACATTGTCTACTAGGTGCATTATGTCGCCCACAATGTCAATTATACTAGCAAATTGATGCACAATCATATAGGCTACGCTGTGCGTATCCTTTAATAAAGCCAGCAGCACAAACTCTGTCTTAGCCTCTAATTTGCCTTGTTCTAGGCTATAATTGTATGCTTGATTAAGCGCAGTGTTTACTCTTGCCGTAAACGCTGGTTGCCCTATCATAGAGACATGCTCTCCCTCAGCATGAAACAATTTGTCAATGACGCTTTTGCTGATGCCATGCTTAGACAAAATCTTGCCCGCTTTAGAGGCGGTATTTGCCACCAATCCATATAAAACATGCTCTGTTGCTATTTCAGACGAATATTTAACAGCCATTTTTTTTGCTTCATTTAAAGCCTTTTTCAAGTTTTCACTTATTCTTATTTGCATTGTTGTTCCCTTTTTTGTTTTAGTTGACAAATATATTTTTATTAAGATTTTTTATTACTTGTATTGCTCTAAATATGTCTTTGTCTATATTTATTTTTTTGTTTGTGATTTCAACCTCTAGTGAGGCAGGCCCCATTTGCTCTATTAAATCATGCAAAGCATCATTGTCTTTTGTAGACAAAATCCCATAATATATACCCATTTTTATAAACGCCACCAGCGATAAAAACTCACTATACGGCAAAATATGACAGTGCGATAAAATGCCATAGCTACGCATAATTTTATCTTTCATCATTGCCGCATCCCTTTCAATAAGCATGTTGCGTGCCGCTTGCTCCGCCTTTGCTAACGACATTGCCGCAAGCTCTACACTTTCAATAATTTCATGCTCCGTAATCCCCAAACTCTTTGAATTTGACACCTGATAAATAAACCCTGATGGCTCGCTCCCCTCTCCATATACCCCACGCACAACCATGCCAGCCCTAGCAACACTTTTTAAGCAATCATCTATATTTTTAGTCAATGCTAGTGCAGGCAAAAACATCATTACACTCGCTCTTAATCCCGTGCCTAAATTAGTCAAACAGCTTGTCAAATATCCATAGCTTTTATGATAAGCAAACTTTAGTTCCTTTGCAAGTGCCCTGTCTATATATCCTAGTCTATCATAAGCTTGCTTTAGATTTAGACCCTTTAATATGCATTGCTCTCTTATATGATCCTCTTCATTAAGCATAATACTAACCGCCTCATCATCACCCACTATCACAGCACCGCTTCTTTTGTTTTTGATTAAATCCGCCGATATTAAGTGGCGTTCCATTATGGCAAATGCCATAATATCATCAAACTCACTCATTTTATACATCTCACACTTGTCCATTTGCTTTAATACAGCAAAAACCGTATTAGACAGCCCGTGTGCCCTTTCGTCTTTTAAAAAGAACGGAAAGGAATCAATGTTTCTTGCAAGGCGTACCCTAGAAGAAATAAAAATATCATTTTTCATATCAATGCTTTGCCTCTCTTTCACTTATTCTTCTTTTTAAAATAGCAGCATCTTCAAACCGCTCTTCCTTAACAGCCAATGCTAGCTGTGCTTTTAATTGCTTTAATTCTTCTCTTAAGTTGACCTCGCCTGGCCGTGTCCCTGCGTGAGTAACAGCGTTTTGAAGGTTTTTTATGATGGGGTTTAGTTCATTTCCTAGTTCATTATAGCACTCTTGACAGCCTACAAAAAGTGTGTTTAAGATGGTGTTTAGGCTAGTGCCGCAGCGTGAGCAAGCATAGTTTGTTTTTGAGATAGGCAAAAACTGTGCAAACATATTGCTGCCCAAAATGGTTTGTTCTTTATAGTCAAGACACCTAGAGCATAAATTAATACGCCGCTTAATGTTTCCCTTAGTCTCTTCAATAAACCCTGTCGCTTGATTTATTTTGCAGTTTTCACAAAACATGAATTATTACTCCTCATAATGCACAATCTGTATGCCAGCATCTTTAAACAATTGCATTGAAAAATCATCGGGATAGGCTTTAGAAAAAACTATGCGTGCTATTCCTGCATTGATTATCATCTTTGCGCAAATTGCACATGGCTGGTGCGTGCAATACAGCGTTGCACCCTCTATGCTTATGCCAAGGCGTGCCGCTTGAATAATCGCATTTTGCTCTGCATGAATAGCATAACAAACCTCATGCCGTGTGCCGCTCTCAATTTTTAGGTCTCGTCTTAGACAAGCTGCTTTGTCTTTGCATGATTCTATGCCGCTAGATGCTCCGTTGTATCCAGTAGTAATAATGCGTTTATTTTTGACAATCACAGCCCCCACTTGTCTGTTTTCTTGAAAACAGCTTGACCAGCCAGCAACCAGATTAGCAAGTTGCACAAATCTTTTGTCCCATTTTGTATTTTCAATTTTTCTCATACTCAAATTTTATCAAAATGATTTAAAAAACACAAGTTTTTTAGTTGCATTTTTTCAAAAAAAAGATTATTATATTTTTATTATATATTAGTTGAGGGCAAAATCTTATTGCTCTAAAAAAGGAGAATGAAAACAGTGAAAATTAAACCTTTATTTGACAGAATTGTCATAGAACAAGTGGACAATGAAGAAAAAACTAAAAGCGGTATTGTGCTTTTGGCAAAGGATCAAGAAAAGCCTGTGATGGCAAAAGTAGTTGCAGTGGGGCCTGGCGGCTTGATTGACGGAAGTGATGTTAAGATGGTGATCAAAAAAGGCGATCTAGTGCTTTATTCAAAATATGCTGGATCAGAATTTAAGATTGATGGCAAAGAAGTGACTATCATCAAGCAAAGTGATGTGCTAGCAGTAGTAGAATAACAATTACAATGCATAATGCACAGCTTACAATGCACAATTATTGTGTGGTGCGTTTCTATTCATTTCAAAAATTAAATTAAAACAAAAAATCATTAATTATGCATTGTGCATTGTGCATTGTGCATTGGAGAAAAATCATGGCAAAACAAATCCTAACTGGCGAAGAAGCCAGAAAAGCCTTAGAAAAAGGTGTAAACATTTTAGCAAACACAGTCAAAATTACATTAGGCCCAAAAGGCCGCAATGTCGTATTAGGCAAAAAATACGGCTCTCCCCTAATCACCAATGACGGTGTGACTATCGCAAAAGAAATTGAGCTAGAAAATGAGTTTGAAAACATGGGTGCTCAATTGGTCAAAGAGGTTACTACAAAAACCAATGACATTGCAGGTGACGGAACTACTACCGCTTGTGTATTAGCACAAAGCATTGTGCAAGAGGGGCTTAAAAACATTGCCGCTGGTGCAAACCCTATGATTATTAGAAAAGGCATCACAGAGGCAACAAGCACAGCAGTAGAGTTTTTAAAATCAATCTCAAAGCCTGTTGAGTCAAAAACAAGCATCATGCAGGTTGCATCTGTTTCATCAGGCAACGATGATGTAGGGCAAATCATTGCTGACGCTGTAGAAAAAGTAGGCAAAGACGGTGTCATCACTGTTGAAGAGAGCAAAACCATGGACACTAACCTAACAGTGGTTGAGGGTATGCAATTTGACAGAGGCTATGCATCAAGCTATATGGTTACTAACACTGAAAAAATGGAGGCTGTCTTAGACAACCCTGTTATATTGATTACTGACAAAAAGATTGCAAACATTCAAGAAATTTTGCCTGTTTTAGAGCAAGTTGTGCAAAGCGGACAAAAACTATTGATTATTGCAGAGGACATTGAGTCAGAACCACTTGCAACACTAGTAGTAAACAAATTGCGTGGCACATTTAATTGCGTAGCAGTCAAAGCACCAGGATTTGGCGATAGAAGAAAAGAAATGCTGCAAGACATTGCTATTTTGACGGGCGGAAAAGTAATTTCAGAAGAAACTGGTCTTGATTTAAGAGAAGTCAAGCTAGAATCTTTAGGAAAAGCTAAGCAAGTTAAGGTAGATAAAGAAAACACTACAATTGTAGAGGGCGGCGGCAAAACTAAGGATATTAAGGATAGAGTTGCTGTGATTAAGGCTCAAATGGCAGCGTCTACTTCTGATTATGATAAAGAAAAATATGCAGAAAGAGCGGCAAAGCTGGCTGGCGGTGTTGCAGTAATCAATGTTGGGGCTGCAACTGAAGTTGAGATGAAAGAGAAAAAGCTTAGGATTGAGGATGCGTTGGCGGCTACGAGGGCGGCAATTGAAGAAGGAATTGTGCCTGGCGGCGGAACGGCATTATTGATGGCAACTGAAAAAGTAAAGGATTTGGCAGACAAATTAGAAGGTGATGTAAAAACGGGTGCTAACATAATTTTGAAGGCTTTAGAAGCACCTGTTAAGCAGATTGCAACAAATGCTGGTGTTGACGGAAATGTAGTATTAAACAACATTTTAGAAAAAGGCAAGGGCAAAAAGAATTATGGCTATGATGCTTTAAATGATGTTTATTGTGACATTGTGCAAAAAGGTATCATTGATCCAACTAAAGTGACTAGATCGGCACTACAAAACGCTGCAAGCGTTGCTGCAACGCTGCTTACTACTGAAAGCGTGGTGGCAGACTTGCCTTCTAAAGAAGCTCCTATGCCTCCTATGGGCGGCGGAATGGGCGGCATGGACGGAATGTATTAAAATATAATCTTTTATAGTGACGGGGAGGATATTGCTCGGCTTCATGCCACCACCATACCTATTGCAGAACAAGAAGAATAATGATGAGATCCTTAACAGGATGACATTAAATTTAAGTTTAAGCGGAATAGTAAGCTACATTTAATGAAAAAAATTAATTTATGTCATCCTGTTAAGGATCTCATCCGTTAAAAAAACATTCCGCATTATGACAGCCACTCAAGAAGTATTCGTGCCAATAAGTTAAATCAAAACAAAAAACCTGCAAAGACATTTTTATCCTTGCGGGTTTTTTGTTGATGAATTATCTATTCAAGCCGACTAGTCCCAACTGTCGTGTCCACGCCTTTCAAGCTTCTCTTTTTTCTTTTGCTCTTTCATCATCAATTTAATCTCTTTTGGAGTATAGTTAGAATAATCTACCTCTTGCACCGCACCCTCTTCTTCTATAGTTGCTGTCGCATACACAGCCTCACCTTCACTAATAGATTGCTCTGTAGTCTTGGTAGTATAGCTGATTTCCTCTTTTATATAAGAAGTAGTCGTCACGCTGTATTCTTCATGCCCAGCCTCGTGTGCCTCTGCTATGATAGCAGCATTATCCTCACTTGTCACCTTTTGCTCTTTAGCCGCCTTTTTAGCCGCCTTAGCCTCTGCTTTGGTTTCTGCCTTAGATTTTTTAGTGTTAGAGTCTGTCACAGCCACCTCTTGTGACTTGCTTTCTTTAGTCTCTTTGGTTTCTTTAGCGCTTGCTTCAATTTGCTCTTCTATGCTCACGCTTTTTTCATCCACCTTAGCCACTTTCTCTAACAAAACCCCCTCATTTGACGGGTCAATCTCATCTGCCTCATCACTCACCGCCGCCTTCTTCGGGCGCCCCGGCTTATTCCCCGTAGGCTTCCTCGCCGCCCTAGGCTTCTTCGGCATCAACCTCTTCTCCTCCACAAACGCCCTCGCATATTCAAGCACCCTATACACA
>Ga0209755_10008978_pt1 | contig 10609 bp, 9 predicted proteins | sample TergutCo191P1_FD_187301 | JGI IMG/M metagenome (GOLD analysis project Ga0209755, IMG submission 187301) | Cornitermes sp. P1 segment gut microbial communities from Petit-Saut dam, French Guiana - Co191P1 (SPAdes) (version 2) | ecosystem: Host-associated > Arthropoda: Insects > Digestive system >... | reverse complement strand
CACCCATGTGTTGCACACTACAAGCCAATCCTCTGTGCAACTTGAAGCCTTAAAAAGTGGCTACTTCAAAAAAAAAAAAGTATACTGTAGGTACTTAGACATTCAAAGGCAAGAAAACCACCCCAACAAATTAAGCTGAGGGTTCATGAGCTTGGCCCTCAAGTCAACCAAATCACCACTTCAGATTAAGCTTTAAAAAATTAAAACAAATGTAAATCAAAAGTGATTGAAAATTTGCGAATCTAGTGAAGCAAAAATGGGCAAAAGCAGCACTGCACACCTCTCTTTGCAGGTCACAAAAAAAGAAAACTTGTAAACTGAACAAACAGCACGATGCGAGCGCTCGTTGACAAGATGGAACCTTCGTCAGAACACGCACCTTGGTCTGCCCTGCCAGATTTCTCACTCTCGCTTGCAACAGTGGAACTCCTTCTGGGTTGTTCAAAAACCATGCAGTTATTCTTGAGTCAAGTTGGACTGATCGTTTTAATGAGCGCACTGGCGTACCTTCAATAGGCACTCACTCGCTTGTTTAATTTCCACATGCAGCATGGGATGGGGGTACCTGCAACATTGCTGATTAGGAGCAGGAGAGAGGTGGCAAGGGGTTTGGAAGGATGGGACGAGTCTGGAGGAAGGAGTGCACAAGTAGGGAAAAAACTGCTAGTAGAATGTCACGACTGTAAAGCAAGCATCAGCAAAAACAGTGGAAGTGGCAGCAAGATAATGAAACAAGTGGTGCATATGCTGACCATTAGAAACCATGCACAAAAAATAACCACCTACCTGGAGTTTTCAAAGTGTCCTATTTCAAGAACAGTTACAATAATACAAAATGGAATGGAAAACAAAGACTAGTAGTAACAGAAAAATAGAATTTCATGTCACTACTGGCTATATGTCAATATTCTACAGGGCTAGACATACACAACAACATAACACCAAAAGCATTTCACCCCATGGTGGTACAGACTGCTGGTGAAGCCCACAGGATGTCCAAACAAATCATAAAAATGACTGATCAACCAATCCCTTCCCAACCATCTAACTTTCATTAATCAGATGAAGATTTGAGAAGAGAGGATTGCCATCCATCCAGTGCAAGTGCATGTGGCTGCAGAGATGGCACAACATGCTCAGTTGAGGGATGGGAGATTTCTTGCCTGCCAATAACTAGGAGGTGCCAGGGGAGAGGGTGCATGTAAAGGAGAATGCGAGACACAGAAAGAAAAACAAAGACAGAATCCACAACAAAGGGGTCCAAAGTAAGTTTCATGCTAGTGGTGTGGATCAAACCTGTCATCATGTGGGCTCCACTAGGTCTCTACATAATACGAGCGATCGATCGAGCGGACAAGAAAGAAAGTAGGAAAGCGGCTTACAGCTTGGTCAGTGGAGCTCTTGCTGTAGGGGACCGGAATCAAACGTTCTTGCAACTCACCACCTATCACCTTCAAGAGTAAAGGGTAACAATGGTCATAAAACAGCAGCAAGTGTTTTGAACTAAAAAACTGGGCTGATAAGAAAGGTGTCAGGTTTGGTAAGGTGCTCGATAGATGTAAGTCTACAGCAAACTGTCGAGCGAGGTGGGTTGGAAACAGTGTGCTAATACCTTCAACAAGAGAGAACCCATGCCAAGCAGTGAAATGACTGCATCTCATTGCATCGTGTGCCACCTCCTGCTCGACCCGACTCTTATTCTTTTGAGCACATCGACCGAGCACGGGAGAGCATAGATGACAACTCAATGCTTAATTCCTAGAACTGACTGTATATAATTTAGTCGCTGGAATTGAAAAAAGAGGCATTAAAACAAAGATGATGATACAAGTGATTTTTTCCTTCAACAAACACTTTTTAGCTACAGAGAAAAAGTGAGAACAAAAGAGTTATATATATGTACAGACACAAATGGTATGGTATCAGTGTGAAAGGTGGAAGGAAGAAAATGTATGTGTACGTTCAAGAGACTACGCACATATATATATATATATGTAAGGATGGTCACTATAAGATGCAAGGTAGAGAAGGGAAAGTTTGGCAAGCACTCACAGATGACATCCATTCACAAAAAAAACACTCATCTAAGTGAAGAGAACACAGGGAGGGCAATTAGGGGACGGTCGGTCAGTCGGTCTTGTTGCGGCACACCCATCCCATCCCCCAGTATCCCCCAATATCCCCCATATCTTGGTGGTTCCACCCCTTCCTTCCCCTCCATTTCTCTTCATCGGCCAGCAAGTCTCTTCTGTCCACAAGGGATCTCATACCTCCAGATTACTTCACTTCCTCTAAAATTTTGATCATGAGAGTTGGGTGGGCGGGCAAGCCACAAGGCAAGCAGCTATGCTACAGACATGCAGTGCCATGTGCTACACTCTCCCCTTGTATACGAGGGAACCGGCATCATCGCATCACCACAAACCTGATCAGCCTGCCACTATCCGGTCAATCATGGGGGATCTACAAGCAACATGGAGGGATAGTAGTGGTGGATGCAGATGCAGGGTGAGAGACCACAACGCAACAATGTTAAGGGAATGACATGAAAAATACTGTATCCGAACGAGCACCTACATTTCTGAATATGAACGAAACTAGATTCTAGTCTCGTGCACCAGCTTGGGCAAGTCCGGAACCCCAGAGGGGGCTGGGATTGGACTGCCTGAAGAGTTCAATGTTTGTGGTGACAGATTCTGCAGATGGGCTGGGCTCAGTGGCTGATAGGGAGATATTCGCTGTGGGTGACTGTTCTTAGCAGGGAGGTGTAGCGAGTGCTGCGGCGCAGAGCGGTGAGGGGCAGGAGCATGGGGCGGTGCCAAGAGACCGGAACCCGAACCACTGGACGTCAGAGGTGAAGGATCAGTACTCTGTGTGTTTCCCCTGCCAGCAGTGATGTCCTTCCCCGCCGCTGCCGTTGGTACCAGGTGGGGATCCTCTGCAGGAGATACCATCTTCAGAAGCATCGAGGAATTATTGGTTTTGTCACGGTCGTTCAGAGGCGAAGGCGTTTTGACAGGGTCCTCGTCAATGTAACTGATGTCGGACAGGGGGCGTAGGCCCGTGTGGCTTCGCGAGCTGCGCAAACTGTGTAAGCTGTGTAAACTATGTACAGAGCGGCGCTCCTCCAGATCTTCCAGTGTTGACTTGAAAGCCCTGATTACTCGCAGCTGCAAACACAGGGAAGGACAACCATGAGGGCGGGAGGGCTCTAACGCACACACAAATATGTCTGCCATGATTTTCATCCTCCCTTCATTCCTTCCTTCCTTCAATCCTTCCTTGCTGCTTTCATTTTTTGCCTTCTGTCCTTCCTTTCTGGCAAAACTAATGCCTGGCACAATATCGAGCTACGATCCTTACAGCGATGCTGCTGTGACTCGGACCAGTACCACGAAGGTACCAAAAGTTCGGTATTAAGGAAGGATCTTTAGTAGTTTGCCAAGAAACTGGTAAAAGCAATACAGCAATGACAGACTGTCTATACTCAGTTACCACTGATGCTGTTCATTGATGTTACATCATTCAACAATCAAAATTTAATTTATTATAAATTAGGTATTAGTAAATGAAAAACATGTAGAAAAGCAAGCCAGAGGTTTCATGAAATAGAGATGACTCTCACGTTGAAACAAAAGTGGTGAATACAATATAAACCAAAAGAAAGAAAGAATGTTCAATATAGCTAGAAAAACAAATACAAACTAGTACTACGACACAAGCAAAGAAACAAATTTACTTTGTGTATATTTCATGTGCAGGTCAACCCACAAAACCTCAGAACAGAAGCAGAACCAGAATTCCCTACAAACATCAATGAACACCACAGTTCCCGTTTCCGAGTATGTCTCAAGGTCTGGACACATGGCATGGCCAATCAGGGTTATGGATATATTTGCATACATGCACACAAACTGCTGTAAGCAAGCAAAATTAAACAGAATACATATAATGATAATAATCATCATCATTAGGACTTGAAAAAAATATGGTTGCCTAGCTGCTCAACATAAGCAGAAATTCTGAACAGTTGTTTATAATAAGAGACAACAACTGCCAATTGTTTAAGGCTATAAGAATAAATAAAATACATGCTACAATAAAAACTTTTCAACCAATGCTGTTTTACATTTCAGTTCAGAAAAAGAATATTTTTCTCCAGCGCAATACATTATTGTTACTTATTTTTGTTTATCAGCGTCCAATTACTTTCACATTTCTTTTGTAAATAATTTTTTTTTATTCAAATTCACTATCGAAAACCGATTTTAATATTTTTTAAAAGAAATGACAATTTAAAAATCTGAAGAAACATACACTTTTCGATCCTTTGTAAGCCAGCAGGCATACAACTGGTTTAAAACAGTCTTGCAATGGAAGGGCTAAACTCTTATTTACAGTTACAACCTAGCTGCATTGACTGAAAAGACATATTAATGGCAAATGTCTTGTTTGGTGAGTAAGATCGTGTAGCTTTTCCAAGCCTGATGATGATTATAAAAATAAAAACAAAAAAGCAAACTGTCTCAGTGCAGGGGAATCAATTCCTAAATCAGAGAAATACGGGAGTATACATATATATATGATGAAGCCAGGCAATAGGAGTGGCAGTTCGTTTACATGCAGTAACATTCCAGCATAGTTGAGCCCAGAGGTACAGGTATGCTTAGCTTACAACACATACAAATACTTCCAAAAAGCACAGGTTAATTACACATTCAGCAGGGAGGGGACAACAATAAAACTAAATGGAACTAGCTCTGAATACACCATCCCAACACCACGTTCACTGGAAATAAAACAGAAAATAGCTAAAGGAAATGGTCACAATTGGTACGCAGCAGTTGAAAGACACATCTACTGCAAACAACACAAGCTTCAAGCTGCTGGTGTGGACACCTGGCTTGAGACTCTCACCAAGCTACATTCCTCACATAGCAATTTTCTTGTTATCCCATACAACCACGTAAAGACAAACGAGAAAGCTCCCCATTCTTGGCAGTGGGATCATTCATTTCACCCATCATTAAAAGGTCCAAAATTTCAGTCGCTGCATTGTCACAGGAATTAAAAAGGTGTAGTTCAAGAGGCAGGCTGGGCCCTCTGGAAGAAGCTGGTTTGCATCACGCTGCACTGAGTCACAGAAGGTCAGACAGAACAGAGAAGAAGCAGAACACGACACCACTTATTTGACACTGTGGTACTGTGTATCATGTGTGTGTGCAGTGGAGGACAGAGTCTGAAGAGGAAGCTCTGTGGAGATGTTTACTCAGTTACCAACTGGTCCCCAGGAATTCTCACAAGTGAGTGTGAGACATAGACAATGATTGTGTGTTAGCAAGAGTGCACTCCAGTCTGCAGCAGGCACTATTTACCATTTCCAGTAAAATGGGTTCAGCTCCCACAATACATCATCGACTGCTGCAAACTGGATTAGTAATGAAACCTCGATTCAAACCTTTTTATTACTTTTGTCCACAAATTTAATAATAGGAATTTGTAACTAAAGAACAGGTAGTGAATTATTTTTTTATGTAAACATTGTTTACATAAAATTCCCTCCCTAAAATGACAGGTCATCCTATTAAGTAAGGGCTCAGAACTTACATTTTCTGATAATAAACAAACAAACAACAAAATGGGCTATAAATCAGTGTGTACACACATCCATGCATGCACACACACAACCACCCACACATACACACAAACAAACACACCCACACACACAAAACACAGCACCCACCCAAACTCCCTTGAACTAGATTTACTATGTTTTCAAGCATGGATAAACAGGACTACCAATAACACTGCAACAATCTGATTGCAAATGACATGATTCCGTGAGTGGGCGGGTGGGTGGCAGCGAGCTATTCTCAGTCGACTCAAAACATCCCTTCTGAGATGTAGGTGTCCCATAAAGTGGTCAACAGTGGCAATGGACAAGACAATGTGCATTTGGTAAAAAGCTGGGTAAATACTGAAAGCATAATACATGTTAAGTTGACAAAAGGTAACATCACCACACTTTGGGATCGTGAGTGACATACGGACAGTACGGTATCTAAACTAACGGACAGATAGTTAATGGTAGCAATGAAAGCTAAACCTCAAAGAAATACTGTATCTAGAGTCTAGTCTCTACTGTCCATACACAGCAACAACACGACTGGCAACTACGGTTGGTTTCCGTCAGCAGAGCAGCTATTCGATAGCAAGCAATCGCAAGCATTTTCTACAAGCTACCTCACTTGTTCGGTTCACTTGTCTGTACTGCATCTGTAACGTCCCCGTCCCTAGACCATAGTTTCTCTTCCCGCCGTGAAGTGCCCTGAGATGGGCCCCGACATGGGCCCCCAAACCCTTGTGGGTTCGGTTGTTCGCTTGCAACACGGATTGCTCAGAACTAGCACGGCCACGCCGTCCCCAGCCTCGGGAGATTCAGAGGCTGCCTCGGCCACCTGCTCGCACAGCACACAAACACTTCGGTTAAGAGGCTCACGTCAGTCCCCAATTTTGCTTGCTTGCGATCAAATCAATCCGTTGCTTGCAATATTGATTCAAACCGAACCGGACAGCATGCACGGAAGGAAGATCAACACGGTCAGTCTCGAGGAATAGCCTGACGAGAGAGAGAGAGAGAGAAAGAGAGAGAGATATATATACAGGAAGACCACAACAGCAAATTGACCATACTTAATTCAGCGAATCAGACTGGGTGACCAGCCGATGAATGCAACTCACTGACTTGTTCTAAGAATTGTGGGAGAAATTCCTACATGCACAAAGCAGAGCCCATGGAAAGCACTGGCAAAAAAGTATGAAGAGCTCAGAAGGAACAACTGGAGACATTCTGTTGCTTTTTCTGGAATGTCAACAATTCCAGTTCCTGAAGTGAAAACCCACAGACATATTTCCAACATTCCACAACAGAAAGCCCCTCTCCTGTGATGTGGATCAAAACTGTATGCTATGAGTAGTACTGTAACCTGCAGGGGACTTGGGTTATGGCTGGCATGAATAATTTATAACACTGTATCATGTATTGTGTCATATCTGTGTTCTTACTTTGTGTGGATTATGTGAATAAAGTCAAGAAGCATCTGAATTAGAACACTACAACACTAAAAACAATGCATGCCTACCACACGAACTAGTAATAAATACTATACATACCATAACAATGCGTCATATGTTACTGCACGATACAACTGTTAGTTATCTAGAACTAACGCAATTAGTAAAGCCTCTACTCCCCAGATTTTGTTCAAATCAGTCAAACCAACCATTCACCCGTTGTTCAAATTCATATCTTACATTATTTCACACAGTAAGATGTTCAATCAATCCAGTCCAGTCCAGTCTAGTCATGTTATGTTTAGTTACACCAGGTCATGATGCTTAGTCCAGTCATTGTCAGTCAGTGACCTGCCAGCTACTAACAGATTCTAAAGTCACCAGTCACTATACAGCCGGCTAGCTAGTCAGTTACGTAGTATGTCAACAACCATCAACCAAATAATCATCCCCTGAAATCGAACCAAACAATCACATGCATGTTACTTCACAGCTACATGGATACTGTACTGTACAATACTTCACCACACATTTGTTGTTAGCTGCTGTTTCAAAAGTTACAATATGTGATGTGAATGCCACACCACTTTGTGGAACACCTACTCTTGTTAAGGACAAATGGTTTATCTAAATCTACCTGAAAGAAACTGCAACAGTTAAAAAATTCAATTTAAAGTTAAGAAAATTAGTGTTATGGGAAATGCCATCTTATCACTCTGTACCACCTGAAAGGGATTGTCATTAATATCACTGTTTTCTAGAAGTCATGAGAAATAGTATTAAAATCAAAAGAACACAACAGTACTTGTTTGGACATAACTTCAATATTTCCTTGTGTCTTAACTGCCAAGGGTGCAGGCGTGGGTATCATGCCGTGTTGTACAAAATAGCAAAGACCTGACCTGTTAAGGACTAAGCATAACTCCTGCCCTGCCCAGCCGGCCGGCCAATCTTTCACTCATTCGGCCTGAATCGAGGCACTTCAAGTGCCCTGCCTTCAATTCATCAAGTGCTTGCTTATGAAGGAAAGTGACAGTATCTTAGTTAGTAGCCATGAACCATCCCAATCATTCAAGCCACATCCCGTCCAAGATTTTATAAATATATATATATAGGTTAGACATATTACAAATCAGGCAAGGCCACGGGTACAGAACACTCAACTTGAGTAAAGCCTAGAGAAGAACTGCTACTGCGCAAGCGACTGGTTGGACTCTTCACCGAGCCCAAGCAATGGCTGGCATTCCTCCACCACCAAGTCCTGTTCGTTCGATACCGCCGTTTTTTTGGGGGGATGCTCAACTTAAGTCAAGACTCTGGTTAAGAATAACAAACAGCTGTTAGTAAAGTGACCATTACCATTATGTATACATGTAAGATACAGGGTGATGACTGGGTGGTCAGCCGATCTGAAACGTAAATATCTGAAAGTTCTGACATCACACACAAGGATCAAACCTCTTGTAATTCAGTTATATTTTTATAAAACAAGTCACTCAATGCAAGTACATTTTTGTACCAAACAATTTATGATAAATTTCTGATATTTCAAAATTAGAATAAAATACGGAGACTCAAATTAAATTTTAAAATACAAGAAATCCTGTTTAAAAGTCTTTAAAAAGGTCTAATATCAATGCAACACGAACCTTAAGTGTTCAGATCATTACATAATGTATAATGGCATTGGTTCAAAGCAAGGTATGAGCACATGTATAGGCCTTCTAAGCATTTAGACAGTAAAGAACTGTAGTATGTAATAATGTTCCTTGTAATGGAGTGTTGTGAAATTTTTACCTGTATGTGTATATGTCACATGTTGCTACAACTGGGAAGAGCTAGAATTACAGCAATAGTTTATCAATATGACACTGAGGAAGGTTTATATTTTTAGTGGGGTTCCCAAAATTACATAAATGACATGAGAATGAAACCCAACAAGCACATACACAGACAATATCACTTCTTCAAAGCAATAAGAAGCAATGGTTATTAAATGCAGGTGTCAATGAACAGTACTAGAATTAAAGCAAGAAAACTGAAGATTAGTGTTTTGTACATCATCTGCCACCATGTAATATATATATGTCATCAGAAATAACCATAGCTTCCCAATGCAATTTGTGGTCTTCTAGTTGCGGTGCTCAGCCCTCCACATCCCATCTAAGCCAGGTGCGTCAATTCTTCCACTTCTAAGAATATTTGCAACAAGAGTTGAAAATAAAGCATGAGCAATTAATCAAAAGAGAAAGTAACTTATCCATTATGATCAAAGAGGCATAATACTGTGCCACATATTTCTCCAAGAGCACTGGAAAGCACAGAAGAAGCACTTTAATCTAGAACTAACTCTTCTTGTTTGTTTGCTGGTTGGTTGGTTGCAAGAAACAAAGATAAGATTTGCCAAAGCCACAACCAGTGACATGCAAGAAATTGAAATAACTCGTGTGCTTTACTTCATAACTCAGTACAAATCTAGAAGAGTTACCTCTTTCAATAGGTTATATTGCAATCAGTTGCTAAGCTAGGCAGTTCAGCAATGTTACACTGAAAAACTGGTATCTTATATCACAGAAAACACTATATTTTGCAACTTTAGTCACAGAATGCAAGAATAAACTTGGACTTACATTAATATTGGGGTTCTCTGTTTACATTTGACACAACAGTTCAGAACAGAAAATGAGTAACATATTTATTCATGTTAAGGAAACTGAAACAACTGCAATCATATAGTCATTAACCTTGCCTGATTTTTTATTGCACTGATCAAAGCAAGAGCATAGAAGTCAGGAGGTGAGAAAGAAGAGAATGACTAGGGTTATAACATGTTTGCTATCACTTATGCTTAGTAAATGCAGGGAGGGTGGTTAACATCACTTACCTGGGTCTGAAGTCTTGTTAGGCCACGGATCCACAAGATCTGGCCTGCCCGAGGCTTCTTGCCTTCCTGGGAATCAGGATCAAACTTCTCTTCACCAAGGGCAATGGCTTCTGTATATTCTTCTGGGTGCCCACGACCCCACCTGCCAGACATACACAATACATACACTTATACAACACCTGTAATGATGATACAATTCATGTGTGGAGCCTGGTTGTCTTAGCACAATCATGGATATGGACTTCAATCCACACAAGTGAAAGATATCAGGAATTCAATTATTGTACATTATTATGAAGGGGTGCTGATAAGTCCTCAGCCCGACCAGGAAGGAAACAAGCTACAGCGACCAAACTCGGGATTTATTCAACATACTCCCCACGAAGCTCAATACACTTCTTGGCCCGTTGTTCTAACTTTGCAAGCCACTCAAAAAAATTCAGAAATTTGTCCATCCAACCAGGTCTCCATGGCAGCAATGACCTCCACATCGGACGAAAAATGGCTACCTTTCAATTGTTTTTTTCAGTCCAGAGAACAGGTGGTAGTCTGATGGGGCCAGTTCCGGAGTATAGGGTGGGTGATCAAGACACTGGAAGCCCAGGTAGGCCAGTTTCTTCTGGGTTGCAAGTGCCTGGTGAGCCGGGGCAT
>Ga0209755_10008977_pt1 | contig 10610 bp, 7 predicted proteins | sample TergutCo191P1_FD_187301 | JGI IMG/M metagenome (GOLD analysis project Ga0209755, IMG submission 187301) | Cornitermes sp. P1 segment gut microbial communities from Petit-Saut dam, French Guiana - Co191P1 (SPAdes) (version 2) | ecosystem: Host-associated > Arthropoda: Insects > Digestive system >... | reverse complement strand
CCCCCCCTCCATTGTATGATCCAACGAACTACCTAACTCTATTGGAAGAACGGTTGTAATACAATTATCGTTAACTGCGACATAATTTGATTTGCATACGTTATAGCATATCTGTACTATTTATCTTGTATTGCAGACGGTTTCCGTAGTTACCAGGTATTTAATTCATATACATGAACACGATGTCATCTTCCAGCGAAGTATTTAGCTCATCTAATACGTGTTTCGGCAACCGGTGGCTTTGGTCTTTGCGGAATACTATATGTTTCTTAAACATCTCAGATTACCACATGAACCCTAATTACAGCACATTTCGCAGATAAATCCTTCGTTTTTTTCTGCACCGTAGCAATAGTGCCATCTGGTGATAATAAATACTTTAGCGCGGGAATTAACCGACTGTGCAGCAGCAAGTAAGCAGTGGGGGCTGAGTATACAGGTTTTTAGATTGCTGTTTCGTGAAAATGACTGACGTTTTGAAGCAGTCAGAGTTTCCAAAAGATGTGAAAGCAAAGTAAGTGCCTCGGACAAAGTAGGTAATATTGAAGGCTTATCATGAATGTGACACGACCATGTACGTGCTGGTGTTACTGCCATAGTCTTCAGAATGGAAGAGAGTTTATACATATTCAGTAGATCATTCATAATATAAGGATGTAGAGCATGTCATAGTATTACTGTAACATAATACAATGCAAATGTGAAATACGTGGTTTGCACTGCTGTTTATAATCAGCATGTAAGAGTAGTAAGAGGACGTAAGTTACGTTATAGGTGTTTACAAATATAGTACTGTATCACAGTTTACATGTGCATGCAAATGAGGACAATTGAACACAATGTGCGCGAGCTGCAATTGCTGGAGATGATACACATTAGTGTTTTGTACATCCCTTATATTCTGTTTCACCCTGATGATGGCCCAGAAAGAGCAGAAGTTTGTAGAAGATAATAATAATAATATTTGCAAACTGACTGTGTGTGCATTTTGTTGGACTCTCATTTGTAATTGTGTAATGGGTGGGAAATGTGGATAACATTAAGACTTTTCATATTATTTACATTGAAAGACATCAGGAGAAAAACCCTTACTGAATGCCCAGATTTGGTGCCCAAGTTCTATTTTGTAGCCTCCTTTTAATCATAGCTGCCATGAAGAAAGAAAGCCAAATTATTTTGTACAAATCTGCTGCTGCCAAAGGGTAGGTGGGTACAAGGCTTGGGGCACATAGGTACAACATAATAAACAAACATAGCTGTGTGAGCTAACAACAGCTGTTTTAGAATATGGATGTACAGACAGTGTCACTCCTTAATGTAAACTTGATGCCGTATTTCTTTTGAAATGTGATCTTAAATGCGTTTCTGTATCATTAGGGAAACAAAACGTAATAACCGGTTTCATCAGTGCCTTCAATCCTCCTTGCATAATGAGTGTGCCCTTCGCAGTGACAAATTACACTGGAATAAATACGTTTTATTGATCTGGTTATCAGCACAGAGTAGTTCTGTATGTCTGGCCTGCCCGTCTTTCGATTCTGAAACCAGTTCAGCTCCCACATAGGAGATATGAGCTTCATGTTGCGATATTGTTTTCCCATTCTTATTTATAGGCCAGTTTCCTAGTTTACTTTGAAACCATTTTTTTGGTCTCTCTTTTCTTTCATGTTAATTCATACTCTTCCTTCAGGAGCTTGCTTGATAAAATGGCCCTTGTAATGAATTTTTGGGTAATTTAGTACTGGTGGAATGTTGTTCACAGGAGCTGAAAGTTTCCTAACAAATGTGACTGGTTTTCTGCTCCCAGCTGATACTATATCATCCACTTGCCAAGAAGTTTTTATACAGTAACATACAGTGTTATTGTGACAGTAGTGATGCTTGTCTCATTGTCATCATTATTAACTATGCATTCAATTCCAAAGTATGCTGGGTGACTCAGGAAGTGTCCCAATACCAGTCTTTGTTAAAAAAAAAAGTTTTTATGAATGTGTGTCTGATTCTCAGTGGTTACTGAGATAGAGCTGTTTGAATCTTTGAATACAGAAGCATTTTGAATGATAATAAAAAAAAAGAATTACTTACTGTTAATATTATTTTAATTTTAATGTAATGGTTAAATGACAAATTTGTTACACAGAAGTCACAAATTTGTTACAGTTCACAATAAATGTTTGAAAACTCACTGTCAACCTTGATACACTTTGCATATCATGTACAGAGATTGCATGTTGTTGGTCTGAGTTGATATTCTCGTTTCTTTATGCAGGCAGCAGCATCCATAATGTGAGAGAGGAATTTGTTTCAAGTATCCTCCTCTCTTGTAAATTTCGCTCTTTATCCAAACCCAGAAACATAAATCTAATGGTGTTAGGTCTGGAGATTGAACAGACTGAAACAGCTCTATCTCAGTAACCATTCAGAATTAGTCATACGTTTATATGAATTTTTTTTCTCACAATGACTGGTACTATCGCTTCTCAAAATAAAATTTCATGAAATTTACTGCTTGTGAGCCTATTAAGAAATGGTACTCTTGCAAGTATTTTTGGACTTTCTTTGACCAACTGAATGTTCTCTTTACATAAATTCTTTTATAGAATCCATTCTGGCAGTTTTGTGTTCATCCCTAGATCTGGGATATATTTTGAATGAGGCAAATATCTTGTATATTCATGTATTAATTTGTGTGATTGTATGTTAATGTGTAATGAATTTTTGGAGATTTAATTGAATACCTTTCCAGCATGGTTTCCTTATCACATGGAAATACCTGTGTAACATATTTTGGCTGATATTGTTCTTCAAGCAGATTTGTCTTGTCATTATTCTTGGTCACTGCTGTTTCCCCAATCAATGTGTCTTTCTTTCAACATGTCTCACTTTTTTAAGTCACTGCTAGTGTGTTGTCTTGTTCACTGCTAGTGTGTTGCCTTGTCCATTCATATAAGCTTGCTGCAACACCAAAACATTTCTTCCCACTAATTATAGACTATGTAACAGGCCATTTTATTTTATCCTCATTACTAGAATTCCAATATGGAAAGAAGGTTGTACAGGTTTCGTACATTTCTTTCCATAGACCTTTAGGCAGTTATGTCCTATGACATACAGAAAATTAAGTTGATGAAGGTGAAGACTGGTACACCTTCCTTCGGGGACTGTTCACTGGACACTTGTACCTTTCCAGCATCTGTATCTATCTGTCCCAGCCTGCACTTATGAAGGAATATTATTATGTGGTCACAGTTACTTCTGGTTACCTGGTATGGGCTGGACAGTTTGGGGTTTGAGCCCTGATGGGTGTGAGATTTTCTACAGCCATCCAGAATGGCTCCAAGACCCACCCAACCTCCTGTACTATGGGTGCCAGGTGTCTTTCCAGTGTTAAAGCAGCTGTTGCATGGAATCAACCACCCACTCCATCTAGCACCAAGGCTAGAGAAAGAATACTGCAATAACTCCATTCTCTCTCTGGGCCTTTTTTAATCTTTTATGACAGTTGTTGTGTATGAAATAAGTTTCTGCTAATTGCAGTTTAACAGAGGAGAGTTACTTATTTTAATAAATAATTTATAGTCACAAAAATTCTTACAAAGTTGGAATTGCAGAATTGCTTTTGGTGCATAAAAATGAACATGGGTGCATAAAACACAATATACACAATATTTACCAAGTATGCAAATGTTTAATGGAACTTTCTTAGACATGTAACTAACAAATTATTGTTTGAAATTCTTTCCCTCCAGTGACAGCAAATTTGTGCTGTCCATATGTGCCCCATGTACCAATGATCCCTTTCACTGAATGAAGGCAGATATTTAACTTTTGAAATAATTTCCTCTGTGAGGCCCTTGTTATTGTACTTATCATTAATTTGAAAACTTTCTTTTGAATGGTGAATAATATTTTGCTATTGAATTCCGCTGCAATATAACATCTTGAGACATAACGGAATTTAATCATATAAAGCAAACTAACACTACAGTATCTGTTGCCACGAGTGGTGTGATTACCCTTATGGGAAAGCATGTTCAAGTAAGTTTGGGGTGATATGTTCATTATGTTTATTTCTAGTTTAAGTTATTATAAGTTTACAAACCAAGAAATTTCATTGCAATTCCTTGATTTTTTTATTACTGTAATCTGTAGTTGTAAACTTTAAACTGAATTAAGTTACCTGAAGTAATTTACTGAGCTTGATGAAGCATTGCAGAAATTTGAGATGAAGGAGAGTTCGTGACAATTGAAAACAGTTTTTTATATTATGATCCAGCTGTGTTACATGATTCATTTGTTGTTACCAGCGACTGCAAATAAAACTGATAGACATGACTGGAGCATTGACTTGTTACCAAGATTAAAGATAGATTCATGCCACCTGCATAATAGGTTAGATATTGCAGAGTAAGTAACAGATATTAGGCTATTGTCTGGAGCATGTTGTATAGTTTGTTTTTGGCGCAACAGCCCCCATTGGGCCAGGGCCTCCTCATTCACGAGGTTTCTAGATCACGCACAACGACACACAACAGTAGGTGGGACTCCTCTGGATGAGTGATCAGCTTGTTGCAGAAACCTCTACCTGGCATGTTGTATGGTAGAACTGAAAGTTATCTGGGGGATCAGGTCTTCTGGAATGTGTTCCTGCATGACGGTATTTGATTGCTGACATTTTGAGACCACCATGTTGTGTTGAAATGTAGGGAACCAAATGACCAGTGACACAGTGTTGCATCCCAGAGGAATTGATACCCCAGTCATACTGCTGTGAAAACCTGATAACTTAAATAAAATTGTCATTTGCACTAAATTTCAGTTTTGTATCTTCCTCAACAGTTTCCACACTGGAAATTCTATAAACATGTTTATAATGAACTTTTTTTATTTTTATTTCATTAGGCTAGAAGAGCTGGAGACTAGTTTATTAAATGGAGAGGTTACAGTGAAAGGTTACTGCAAACAGAAGTGGATAATTTTGGAGCCACATGCCTCATGTTCATTGGCAAAGCAAATACAGTCACTTCAGGAAAAGCTGGAGTCCACCATACTCTCAGAAGTAGGTATTGTTGCAGGTCTTGTTTGGAAGAATTTGTTTATGTGCTGAATTCATCGGCATGATTTTGCAACAGATTTCTTGACATACGTAAGTTCGAATCATTGCTTCATTTTCTTCAACTACACAATCACTTGAATGTGTTTAAAATTTGGTAACCTGTTTCCATTTATCTGTTTAACCTGCACAATATTTGTTGTGTATAATTACATTGTTCACTAACATGAGAGTAGATATACCACTGAAGTTACAATCTTTTGCTGCAGTAAACTTTTATTCAGCTACTGGTGTCAGAACTCTGAATGTGGAGACAGAGTTGTTCTCTGAAATGTTGGTTTACTCAGAACACCTGACGTTCCTTTGAGCCCAAGATTTTATTGAATTTGGTCACCACACAGGCTTCAAGAAATGTTTGCTTGTGTTGAGACATAATCTGACTTTATTGCAGTTGGACACTCTCTCACTTATTTGACCTTGTGTCAGTTTTTTCATAGAGCAGGGATACAGTTTTATTAATATGCAACTTATGCAACGAATATGTGACTGTTCAGTGTCACATGTGTTCTGTTTGGTTCTGTTTGCCACATTTTATTACAACTGTCCTAGCGCAGTGTACAGGATGCACTTATTTCCTGTCTAAGGTGTGGCTGTTTACTGTTCTTCTTTCACTGACATTTTTAAATAGTCTTATTACTATGTACATAGGCATCTGGACAGTTTTACAGTTCAGGCATATAACTGTTCATCAAGTGATGGTCTTTTGGTTTCTTACACCATGTAAGACATTTTGCGGGACATGCTGCCTCTGTCTTCAGGTAGACTGAATTAGGTTCATGTTAATGCTGAAATGACTGAGAGCAGGAAGTGTGTTGATTACATAAGAAGGTTACAAGAGCAGTGAAAAGTGTGAGCTACAGTAAATGATTAGCTCTGATTGGCTGCAAGCCTGTCAACCTTCCTCTATAATGAACATGTTTCCTACTCTCCATCACTTTTGCATTAACCTGAACCAAATTCTGTCACCCTAAAGTTGGAGGTAGCCATATTGCTACAAAAATGTCAGAACAGATGGCAGAAAAATAACACAAAACACCATCATTAGAGCAACAGCTGTCACAAAAACCTAAATACTAAAAATTATTCATATTTTATGTTTACAATATGACATAAAATTCCTGTTTTTCTTCCTACTAGACTGAATATTATGATCAAATGGTTAAGTGTCTTGACCGTGGATTTTGCTTAACTGAGTTGGAAGAAGATACAGCTGGTGATGAAAGTGTCGAGTCATTTCAAAGTGATAATTGTGACAGAGCAATCAGAGAGGTAGAGAATGGAATTGTTGAAGTGAAGAATGATTGTAATGACACAAACAATTCTGGTGAACCTGAAAATGATAATGGGATGTGTAATGAAGAAGCTACCAGTGGAAGTTCCAGCACTGGCAAAGGTGTGAAGGAAGAAAAACAGGAGAAGAACCTCATTCTGGAATTGATGAGTAAAACTAGGCAATCTAGATTTTCAGGTCCACACACCCAGCCAAGCACACCACTAGGATCAAAGAAGATTCGTGGTCAAAATTCTGAAAATAAATTTAATCTATCCTCAAGTAAGTATACATTACGTTTAGCAGCTGACTCTTCTAATTAACACATGAAATAAATATAGCATATTAGTTCAGAATGAATTTCTAGGCAGAACTAGAGGGATGTCTAGATTAGCTGGGATAAAGCATTTAATATAGTGGATTGCTGTGGGCAAGATGACTGAGATTCAGTTCCTTGCAGGGGCATAAATTTTTCTGTTCAGTATTACTATATCCAGACCAGTTATGGGGACCCATCATGCCTTCCAGCCAATGGGTATTGTGGAGGGGGATGCTTCCCTGCAGTAAAGTGGCTGATGTGCCAAGCTAAACACTTATATCTGACTAGTGCTTAGGTTAAGTGTATTACATTTGTACAGGCCTCCCTTTTATTATGTCCCTGAGCACATCACAGTCACAGCATGCCCCAGTGGGTGCAGGCTTTTTATGCGATAAAACGGCCATTTTCAGGAGCATTATAAATGGGACATATTCTATATCCTGTCATCTGTACTTTTCCTTGCCCGTGACCTGTCAGTTTAATTTGTATAAACCTGAATTGCATTTGACTTTCATGTTACTGGTCATTGTCTAATGTCATTCTTCATTATGGAAATATTCATGGTGTTTCTTTTTTTGAAATTCAGCTGCTGCATGCTCTAAGAAGGGTGCTGCACACAGTGGTAGTAAACAGATGACTGTCACATCAATGTTCACTAAAATATCAAACAAGAGGAAGAGTGCTGAAGGCCTGGCACTTGAGAATGGTCTGCATGAGGAAGAAAAGAACATGAAAGAAACAACAGAGGTGCAAGTATCAGTGGGCGAGGAGAAGACTGAAGCTGCTGATATGGAGATGCATTTTGAGAAGAAAGTTAAATTGGAGGATGATGATCCAAAACCTGCACAGTTGGTTTTCATAAGTAACAGTTTCATTAAATACAGGAGCTTTCTGTCATTTGGCATACTGAGTCCGTTTTGCCTTGACAGGCTAAATTGTCAAGCTGTGTTCTGTGCAGCTTGTTGGATCAGATAATGATAAAAGAGTGCATTGAGTTTATTCATAAAAGAACCATTCTGTATACTCATCTAGTTAAGGCTAGTATTTTTGCTGGTCTCAGAAAAAATGAGACTTGCCTTAATACAGATGTTTCTTATAGCACATGTGTTAGTAAAGTTTCTGTGGGTGGGTGCACCGTTTCCTCCATGGCTTGTGCCATTTTATGTTTCATTTATTGTGTTTCAAAGTGGCAGATGCACATAATGTTCGTACAACTACGTGATGTTTAATGTATAGTAGGATTATAGCTATGGTATGATTTAAATTTTAAGTATGATGTCATTTTTGACTGACTGCACACAGTTTGTTTTCTTATATAATTAACAATTACGCTGAGCAGCTAGTAAAGCATGTAATGAAATCAGTTAATACCAATTCCCACCCACTTTATTTTTTTAAAATGGGTGCTTTGACTGTTCTTTTGTAAAGTTCTTTGTCCTTAAAAGTTTAATTTTTTGTTCAGTTTTTTCTTTTTGGTTAAAATCTGTGTTCTTACTAAGCATGTTTTTTTTTAAAGATGGTACATTTTAGCATAAAATTTTGTGCATTTTAGAAAGAAGGTATTGACTCTTCGCACACCAAAAGAAATTCCATCGAAATGCCAAATCTGCCATCAGATCCTGGATGACCCTGATTTGGTACTGTATCAGGGACATCCTGATAACTCTGTGGAAGAGTCTGTGGCACTGACTGATCCCAAACTATCTCTCTTTACTGGTGATGAGGCTGACATCCACGAACATGATCAGCGCCCTCAGAATAAGGTTACACATTTCAGGTATGTGACATGGATTGAGGGTGTTTAAACACAGTTTAGAGGTAACTATATTGACCCAAAACAGGAACTATAAAGGGATGCTGAAGGTGGCATCATGAAGAATTTCATAATCTTTATGTATTAGCAGTAGAGTGATGAAATTTGTGAGGGTGGATTGGCAGGGTGTGCAACACACTTGGAAGAGGTGAGAAATCCATATGAAATTTTGTTTAGAAAGTTTGGCAGGAAGAAATCATTTGGGCATAGATGGAAGTGTAATGTTAAATTGGTTGTTAGGTGGTACTTGAAGTGTGTGACATTTTATGTTTGGACAAACCATCATGTTTTGGTGACTTGCATAACTTCTTATAATCTGTGTCAAGTAAATATTTACACCCAAATTGGTCCAGATACCAGCTTCTAATCACTAATGTTGAAGAAGTCTACTGAAGATGATCCTAAGTGTGCAGATATTGTTAAAACATTGTTCTTCCCTGAAGATGGATACAACTGGTTTCTCCAAGATGTTGGCAACTAGTCATCAGGCTATTTGGCATTAAATCCCACATGACTGTTACTCTTCACACTCACGATCTGAAGTACCATAAATCTTGCGTTTTTATCTCAGAATTCTCAAAGAAATTTCAGACTCACACAAACCTATCATATAGGTATATGTGTGTGTTACCATGTTCTGATATATTAGTTCTTCTTTATCACATACTTATACATTAATTCTTTTATTTTCAGTGTATATGACAAGGCAGGTCATCTGTGTCCTTTTGATGTTGGGCTGATTGAGCGAAACGTCTTGTTGTATTTCTCGGGGTACATGAAAGCCATCTATGAGGAGAATCCTGACCCAGAAGGTGAGGGTTTTGAAAACAAAGCTTGAGAAAAATTAAAATTGAGAAGAATTTTGTTTTGTTTCTGTAACATATATGTACTTTATTGTTGTAAGGTGTGTCAAACAAGAAAACAGGCAAGCTATCGCCATTTAATTGACTGTGGTTGATTACTTAAAAAAATTTTTTCTGGAAGGAATTATGATTGGAATATTGTACCTTGATAAGTTAAATATTTTCTGTTACAAAATTTTGGATTGGTTTAAGGAACTTCAATTTTGCAGTAAGGCAGTATGCATTTTTATTACCTTCCAGAAGTATAAGAACAGAGGAGGTGCTCTTGTGACAGTTCAGGAATTAGACAACCTTATTTTTGAATAATAAATGGAGTAGTTTTGTCTGCTCATGTTATGGGTTTATACTGGATGCCACACAAGATGGAAAGTTAAGTTTAAGGAGACCTGGCTGTGGTGTATGAAACTGTGTAGTCTGGCAGTTTTGTGGTGATATTTCAGTGGAACCTGCCGCTATCTTAATGAACTCTGATGATTGAGGTAAAAGGCAGTTGTGACAATTCAGCATCATCTTCCTTATTATATAGTGTCACGTGACAGAAGATGGTTATCCTTTTTATCACCACTGAGATGCTGAAGTCTTACCCAGTAACGGTTGGTGTCATGTTGTTATTACTGACGCTGCAGTCACAGATAAATTTGGTGATATGTGATGGACTGTAAAGTAACAATGACAACCAAAATATTGAAGAACCTTTGTACTTAACTCAGCCTAAGCAGTGAGGAAGAACAGGAAATTTATCCTCTTCAACTGGAACCAGGGAGCGTAATGGATTTGTAAATTGGTTGGAAGGAAAGCACATGTTCAGTGTATATACCAGCATTTTCTGGCCCTCCAGGACAACTGCAGTCTCAGTAGTTACTGAAGACATTTCTGCAGGTTTTTGTGCCTCATTTTCAACAGTGAAATTCTCACAATCTTTCAGAGTTAAACCAACAAAAATTCAGTAAAACAAACAAAAAGAAGTAGTCAAGCTTTTTGAAAACAAAATCAGTCTTTGCTGTGTGGGAATAAGTACATTTCCAGATAATGAACCTGTTTTGCGCAAATGTAAGATATGTGTATGTGGTCAGAAGAAGCATATTTATGTGACTAGTGGTCACAGATCCAATTTTATATATAGCATATGTGAAATTAATTGGCATGTTGAGTGACCAGTTTATGGTTATTCTCACAGTTGTATAGCAACAGCTGTGTACCTTTGTAGCCAGAAGTCAGTGCAACTATAATTC
>Ga0209755_10008976_pt1 | contig 10612 bp, 10 predicted proteins | sample TergutCo191P1_FD_187301 | JGI IMG/M metagenome (GOLD analysis project Ga0209755, IMG submission 187301) | Cornitermes sp. P1 segment gut microbial communities from Petit-Saut dam, French Guiana - Co191P1 (SPAdes) (version 2) | ecosystem: Host-associated > Arthropoda: Insects > Digestive system... | reverse complement strand
AGATACAAGATACATAGACTATTCCTACGACGGGGCAGGACAGCTCATCTTAAAGACTGATTCAAGATATGGATCAACTCTCTTTACCTATGACCCTAATGGTAATCAGGTATCAAGACTTGTCATGTCTAGTGAGGTAGGACAGTCAGGAGAACTTACTACCTATAGCTTTGACGCACTAGGGAGACTAGAGGCAGTAGCACAAGGAGGTACTCTACTTCTAGCAGCACTGTACGGCGGAGATAACAACAGAGTCTTTAGTGCTCTAAGAGACCCTGACCTAAAACTAGATACAGATACACAGCAAGATAGAGATACAGACAGTACTAACCTTTTCTTTGCAGCAACAGATACAAGTATCGAATCTACAGAAACAACACCAACACCAAATCGTCTTGAAGAAGATACTACAGATAATCACACACAAGCTATACGCACAAAAGAACATGACCTTTTCTGGTACGGTATAGCACAAGGTGTATCTAACCTTAGTAGTATTGCTCCCTTTCTAACCGTATGGCTAAACCGTGTATGGACACTAGATTTAGAAGAGTCCAGAGTAGAGTGGGTAGCAGCAACACAAAGAGCAGGATATGCTGAAACTCTAACAGGACACGTTGAGAGACTATCAGAGTACATACATATCCCAGAGGCACTACCACTAGAAGAAGTAGAAGACACCTACTACACAGACACAATAAACTTTGAACAGTTCACCATAAACAGATACATAAACGATATAAACAGAGACTACGGACGTACTCTAGCTCAATACGACCAGTACGGCACATGGACTCACACCTTTGTACATGACACAGGCATACTAGGAGTAAACGGTGTCATCTCTATGGACAGCCCTCAAGGTACAGAACAACTACTAACAGATGGCAGAGGCTCTATCACAGAAGCTTTAGGTACAGGAGATATCACTACCTATAGATATGACGCCTTTGGTAATGTTAAGCGTACAGGAACATCAACTAATCCCTTCACCTACAATCAAGAGAGATTTGATTTTGCTTCAGGACTTCAATACCTAAGAGCTAGATATGTAGACCTATCTTTAGGTAGGTTTATCTCTAGAGATACAGTGTTAGGAACTATTGAAGACCCACGTACTCATAACTTGTATCTGTATGTACAAAATGATCCGCTAAATGCCATTGACCCATCAGGGCATATTATGGTGGTAGGCAATGCGAGACAGACTGCCACAGTTCACAACAATTGTCCTGTATGTCATAACGGCAATCGTCCACAGAATATTCCATCTAATCAAGAACGCTGTCCAAGGTGTACAAGAAGGAATCCACTGTGGGTGCCACCAAATAGAGCTTGGGTGCAGCCCCCAGGAAATCCAAATCCAAGTGCAGCAAGCAATAGACCACCTGCAAGCACTTCAAATGTGGCCGCAGCAATACTTAGGGCAGAACAAGTTGGCAGGAAAAAGAATTCTAATGCATTGCCTGGGCAACTTGTTATCGATTGGTTTCAGACTGCAGTAACGCTTCTTGGCACTTCTGAACATAGGCTAATTCGCTTTGCTCGAGATCCTGGCCACATGAATCACTACACTCGGGCTGTATACCTTACATTAAGAACAGCTTCTGTGAGTATTACAGCAAATGTTGTAGTAGGTCATGGCACGATTGCTGACGCGCTTTCGCAGGGTGCTGAAGTAATTTCAATTGACCCTAGTCAAGCTCTTCAAATTATTAAGGAAAATTTGCTTAATCATGCGAGTGCTGGGGGAAATCCTCAACTAGTAGAAGCTCGAAGATTTCTTGACCAGTACTCAATAAATCCTTCTCTCCAGGGGCTCGTAATTACGATCACAGATACCCTTGTTCCTGTGGCACGCGAAGAACGCAATCGACCTGCTGATGCCACTTTAGCATTCGATGTGCGGGTTCGATATGATTTTCACTTTCGTAGCGGTAGGTCAAATGCAAGGAATAACGTTGTTACCATGACCATGATTGAGACGTTAAGGGGAACAGGGATGCGAGGCTTGGAGTCTGAGATTGAGTCAATATTAACCACAAGGTCTAGGCAGCCAGAGAATGCATTGCGAAATGTAAGAAGTGCTTCGTGGACAAATGAGGCATTGAGAAGATTGAGATAGAAAGAACAAGGGGTCACATGAATATAAAGCACGTGCTTGATAATTGTCACACTGGGGTCAGAATTAGCCTATTTGCCACTATTGCCCTTCTTTATCTTCAGGCTTTTAGCGTGTATATTTTTAGGCGTAATGATGTGTTGTTTTTCAGGGATGGAATAATCCAAAGTGAGCAACCTGCGCTTTTGTTTATCATGCTAGCACTAAGCTTTTTCGCCGTGTTGCTTTATGGAGCACTTTATTATTTTCTAAGAAAACAAATTGGAGATTCGATTGATTTAAGATTATTCATAGCTATTGCGAGCTCCGGCATTGCTTCAATTGTGATGATATCTACTGTACAACTATTTTATTTTGGCGGCATTTCGTGGGGAGATTTCTTACCTGATCATTCAAGGGCGCTTACCCCTGATGGGCTCAAAATGGCAGCATTAATTTTTTCAAGTATTGCAGTTATGATTATTCATGCCACTTTATTTGCAGTTGGCTTTTGGAGACTTGTCGGTGCGTACAAAAGAGCAATTCTTCTACTTTCTGTGCTGATGGGATTATTGTGTGTGATATCTTTTGTAGTCATTCTTGACCACTTCGTTTACTGGGTATTAATTGATTCCTTTTCGATAGATACGTATCCGCTGGTATTCGCGCTTAACTTTGGTCATTTGTGGCTAAACATTCTCCTGTGGGTAAGCGCTTTCGTTTTCACCTTAGCCCTGATATCTGCCCTATGGAATTTGCCGCACCGCGAAAGCTCTATTGTGGAAAATCAGCACAAAAAGGCATGCCTACGTAAGGTCAATTGGGTTACCGCAACGATGTACTTAGGGGCTATACTTGTGGGAATAACGATTGCCCTCTGGGTTCCATTACTGCTTCTAATAGGCTGGATATAGGACTGCAAAATGTAGAGGCATACAGAAAGCAGGGAACAACGTATAACTTGTTTTCTTTTGAAAAATCTATTGAGTAAGTGAGGTAGCTGCAGACTATTTTGCTTAATAACCAGAGAGGAGGGCACAACATGAACAGCACTAAAACAGCCAGCAAGCACCAAACCCAGAGCAATGCACACGGCTTGTGCCCTGTGCAATCATGCGCCCTTCTCCTCCACATTATGCTCCTCATAGGACAAGCAACAAGAGAGTTTGACGTATATGAATCTTCTTCCTGGCTATGTTGTTGCGCCAATTCCTCCGAGGTAACAGATGATGACCCTGCAGCTTAAAGTGAAATTTCTTAGCTTATCTATACTGGCCCTGTGTTTGTTATTCATTAGTGTGGGCTGCACATCGCAGCGTGAAGCTCCTAATCAATTCCTGACCCTAACTCAATCGGATGAATCACAAAAGACAGTGCTTGAGAGTATGCAGATGGCTAGAATAGACGGAATTGAGAACAAGAGTGACTGGATAAGAGAACGCGATGATTCTCTTTCTGCTATTGGATTTCTCGGAAGCACAAGAAGCCTGTATGTTGATGATGGAGTCTTAGGCGCAGCTATCTTTTTTCCGAAAAATTTAGATGGCATTACCCTGTATCAAGTGCTCCCGATTATCATTACCGGTGATACATTATTCTTTCAGTTAGACCTTGAAGATGTTTCAAGTGAGATTTCTATGATTGACGCTGTTGAAATGCACATCGATCCCAGTTTCGAAAAGTGGCAGTTTCCTTTTTCAAATCAGAACAGACTAGTACAAGTGAGGTTCAGCGTTCAAGATGGTTGGACTCGGGCTGATGAGATTTTAATGTTTGGAGCTTTGGCTTTTCCCAGTGACCCTCCAGCAGGAATCTCTGGCTCCAGAAGGCCTGTAGGGGATATTGAATTTGCAGATGGTCGCTACTGGATAGATGTTTCTAAGGGAGACTATAATTTCATTAGTGGGACCGTGAGGTTTAATCGAGAATTCATGATAATTCCAAGTAGATTAGGCACAACTCGTATGTACTATCACGTGCGAATTGATGGCTTGGAAGATTCCAATGTTGCACCAAATAGAAGAGTCTCTATTGAGGTTGGCTTGGATGAGAGAGGATTGTTTCTTGTTGATGGGCAGTAATAAATTCTCTCCGAATATTTTAGCTTCCGTGAACTGTATAGTAGGGTGGAAAATCTTTCAAGCTGCAATGCGAGCACTCTGCTTGACATTTTTTATTTTTTTGGTGGCACCGTGGTTGTCATCTTGCGCAAGCGAACTTGAGACCTTGACATATAGCCAGTCAGAGGAATTTCGAAAAAGTGTGATTGAAAACATTCAGCCCTTTAGAATAAGTGGAATAGAGAGCTCAGGTGAGTGGATTGAAAATCGCCACCAGACACTTTCTTTGGCTGGATTTGCAATTAGTGGTTCTCAGATGAAAGAAGTAGGCGTGATTCGCCAAGGGATTGTGTACCTGCCTGAAACTGTTGAAGGTGTTACCGTGTATCATGTCGTACCGTTTCTTATTGATGATAATTTTATGTTTGACATTAGGAACAATCGCAGAACGGATGGTATCGATGACTCCTTGCTCATTGATGCGAGCAAGGGCGATCCTTTTGTCCTTGATATTCAGTCGACCTTTTCACAGGGCAATCAATTGATTCGCATAGATTTTAGTACACATGATGGATGGATTCGAGCAGACCGAATTGCAGAATATGAAAATTTGGCCTATGTGCGAAGTGAGATGAGTCAGGCACTGTTTATTCCAAGTGTTGAGATACAGCAAGAAGATGCAAAAGAGGTAAGCGATAATAGCCTGTTCTGGCTGGATATATCCGAGGGTGAAATTATTGAGGTGCGCGGCATTCTTGACAGCAATCAGGAACATATAATGATTCCAAGCAAATTAGGCACTGCAGCAATGTATCACTTTGTGAAGGTGTGTGGTCTTGAAGAGTCAGACGTTTTGCCCTTAGAGAAAGGCGCCATTTCACTCACTTTATTGGATGGCAGACTAATTTATGCTGCAAGCCCGAATTGAGAAGGTGTGAAACGGTCCAAGTGAGGGCGTGTCAGAAATTTATGTGTGAGAGGAGGACATGAAGCGTGAATGACGTCAAAGAAAAACTGCAAGCCAAAACAGCCAGCAAGCACCAAGCCCAGAGCAATGCACACGGCTTGTACTCTATGCAGGCACACGCCCTTCTCCTCCACATACTCTTTACTGCCCGAACCGCTGCGGGACCGATTGACTTGCCGTGGAGTAATGGTGACTGATTTTGAACATGAATAAGTTCTCTAACATTAATTGGGGAGTGGTTGCTCTTGGCTGCTTAGGAGATAGGCCTTGGGTAATTGTTTTTGTGAGCATAATCCTTATTTCTGCTGGGTGGATTACAGGAAATGTTGCTCTTGTAGTTGTTCTTGTAGTGAGTGCTCAGATTCTCCTAGCTCCACGAACGGTATATCTGGCACTGCAGGGAAACCGAATACTGTTGAAAGAAATTAAGAACCTCAATTTATCACCTGAGGCAGAGCAAAGTGCGCGACTAAAAGAGTTTGCGCGGGGGAGAAAAAGTAGTTTAATTTTAGTGATCCTAGGCAGACTTCTTCTAAACTATGGGATTCTTGGATTTATACCCTTTAGGCATGCATACAGGACCGCAGGGCTGCCTTTTGATTATGTGCAAGTCTTTCAAGTGTTTTTTGTGATTTTCATTATTGACGTGATTGTTCTGCTGCTTATTCTGAGTATTGCCTTTGTGCGCGATGAAAAAGAGAACGTACTTTATCCAGGCGAAGAAAATTTTATTTGAGCGGTGTGGTAAGTGTTGGTTCTGTCACGAATATTTCATAAGCGTAAGTGTGGAGACTGTTGGGGCTGGGAGCAATTTACATTAGGGGCGATACATGAATAATAGTTTAAGCATAAATTGGGCAGCCTTTTTATTGGGAGGTTTTCTTTGGCCATTATTGAATAGGTTTTACGGATGGGCTCTTACGTACTCTATTTCAGCACTTTCCATCACTGCAATTGTGTTTGCTGTGGTTGGTTCAGATACGACATTCATGATTGTGAGTTTTGTGGTTGCACCATTTGTTGCTTGGCCATTTGCGGTTTATTTTATGTTTCGCGGTAATCGAATGTTGTCAGACCGGATTGAAAAGACCACTTTGACCTTTGAGGAAAAGCAGGAAGCGGTGGAATGGGTAAGGAGAAGTCAAAGGCGACAAGTGATTGGAGGAATAGCATTTGTAATTTACTCGTATGCTTGGCAAGTCTATTTTGTGCTGCATGTCGCGCAGGAGTACGCGCTATTTCGCCTAATCGAAATAGGTGTCGTTATCCACCTAATCCTTTTTGTTACTGCTTTGACTTTTGACCTAGGGCGCCGTCCATATAAAGAAAAGTTTAAGTGTGATGACGAGTTACGCGACACCACGCTTCCCAGCCGAAAGCTATTAATTTCTGAAGTGATACTGCTAAATTTGCGAACGCGTGCTAGAAGCCCGTGGTTTATCCCAATTTTTGTTATGCTACTAATATTATTCAGTGTTGCTTTCCCATTGATTCTTTATTGGATGTGAGGATGTACGTGTTGCTGTCTAAAATGAATCGGCCCTTTGCTGCATTTGGTTCACTGCGTGGATTGTGGCTTATTGCTGTAACCGGAGTGTTGTTTTGGATGGTGCTGCCTTTGCCCTTTATACTGTTTGGCATTAGTCCTGCTTTCGACTCTTCCTCCAATCACTATTTTATGAGCCCAGATAGTACGCTTTTGGGTTTTGATAGTACACTTCAAAATATAATCGTGGGAGCACTGGTAGGGCTTTTGATCCTTTTTGTTATAGCTCGCTTGCAAAGTTTTCGTAAAAAGAAAAGTGTTGGGTACGGACTTTACTTTGCGGGCTACATTGTGCTGCTGCAGAGATATAACACGATTCCCTTGTTGTTCTCACGTGAATTTTTGTACCCTATGCTTCCTCTGCCACAGCTTATGTACTCTGGGCTCTTAGGCATTTTGGTGGTCTTGCTGATTAGCCCACTTTTTGCAAGATTAATACCAAAAGACATACTACGGGACAGCTTGAGTTTCAATAAGGGTGGGCGAGAGATGGCTTTCTCTCTGAAAATGCTCCTGTTTTTCTTCCCTCCATCTTTGGCATATCTCTATTTTTCCGATAGAGAAAGATGGACGCCTTTTCTGGGAAGGCTTTTGCGGGTTAGTGCTACGGGACTGTTGTCTTGGATGGCGGTTTACTACATTTGGTCGCAGTCTTTTCTTATAAGGATGACTTTGATCTCCTTTTCTATGGGTAACAGTGCGCTGCATAGCACGATTGTACCTTTACTGATTCGCTTTGGCCTGGCATCTTTGGCTGTGGTGTGTGTAGCTTTCATGGTTGCTTACTGCCTATCACGGGTCAAAATGGAGCAAGTGTCTAATGAGTAGACTCCAAAACATAAATTGGCAGGCAACCGCAATTGGATGTATAGGCAATAAAGGGTGGGGGATATTGTTACTTTGGGCATTCCTCGTTTTCGCTGCAATGGGGTGCGGGCTTTTTTCTGCAGATGATGAGCAGGGCTATGTGTCTTCAAGTCTTGATGACCGTAGGTACTTTGAAGCCCTCATTTCTCAATCTGACCTTGAGGCGGTTAAATTCCTTTCAGGTATCTATGAGTGGGTTGAGAGATATGTTTTCCTAGAAGACGATGATGGTTTTTCCAGAATTGAATCATCAGATATTGATCTTGACAGTCTATTCTCGACCTTTCGAACTGATGGCACTTTTTCGACCGACGTAAACAATCCTTTTGACCCCAGCATGTACCTACGATTTGTAAGCGGAAATTTTGCGGTTGAAGAAATTGAAGTGGGTAATATCAGTCAAGAAAAGCGCACGTATATGAAAATGTTTGAGGACTATCTTGGCGTAAGATGGTTTCGTGTGGTGCAGTACAATTTGAGAGCTTATGCTGCTGGGCAACCAACAGATTTCCCTGATGTTTTACTTAAGGCGTATTGGGCAGTAAATTGCGACAATGACATTGCTACATTTTTGCTACGAAGCGATGAATTTTCTGAGCATGAGAGTGCTTTCCATAGGCGAGTTTCTCCTGCGATTGATGTTAATCTGCCAGTGATTGAATCTATTGCGGGCACCTTTCTTGACAATAAAGGCTATGACGAAGAATCGTCAACGTTCTTAACGCTCTACAACTATCAACGTAAGACTTATGAATTTAATTTAGATTCGGGCTTCAGGATTGATTCATTTGGTCCGGTGGGCAGGTTTTTCTATAAGGGAAGTTTCAATATTGAGAGAATTTCTCTTGCTAACATCGATTCATCACTCATTGTTCGGATGCCGACTATTGAAGACAGGGAAGAGTCAAGTCTTTATCATGTTGTTGCTTATAACGTGATGGGCACTTCAGATAAGCCTAAACTAGAGCTTTTCATTTCAATTGTTGACGATGAAGATGTAATCATTTATATGCCCGCTCTAGGTGAGGCAGTTAAAGCAAGACGAATATGGTAGAGGACAGAATGATTTACCCTCTTTTGGAAAGAGGGTGAAGAGTAAGTAAGTTGCCTACACTTCGGGCAGGACTTTGTGGTGTAACTTCAAGCTATGTCTTTGATAGCTTTGGTACTATAAATAGGTGCGTTTTGCCTTGAGGGTGCGCATGTCCGCGTGGCGGTTACTACCAAAAAATGAGGAGCTTCATGTCTATACGTAAGACGGTACTTGATAACGGCATAACGGTTATCACCGAACAGATGGAAAGCGTGCGATCAGTCGCGCTCGGTGTCTGGTTCAAGGTGGGCTCCCGCGACGAACTTGCCCCCGAAGCCGGCATTTCTCACTTCATCGAGCACATGATGTTCAAAGGTACGCCCAGCTACGACGCCCGCAGCTTGTCAGAGGCTTTTGACCGCCTCGGTGCCCAGCAAAACGCTTTCACCAGCAAAGAATCCACCTGCTATTTCGCGTCCTTCATAGATGAATCCCTGCCCGAAGCTTTCGCGCTCATCGCCGACATGATCGTAAATGCAAGCTTCGACGAAGACGCCTGCGCTCTTGAGCGCGAAGTCGTCATCGAAGAAATCGCCCGCAGTGAAGACGACCCCGAAGACCAGGTTGTCGACCTTTTTTACAAAACCGTCTGGCCCGACCATACCATCGGCCTGCCCATCGGGGGAACCCGCGAATCAGTCGCGACCTTCGACCAGGCAGCCGCCTTTGCCTACCGAAATAAGCACTACCTCGGGCACAATTGCGTGGTGTCTGCCGCAGGAAACCTGTCGCACGAGCAATTAGTTAGCCTGGCGGAGAAATACTTAGCGGACTTGCCAGCAGCACACGTGTGCAAGACCCTAGGCGAACCACGGGTTACTCCTCAGGAATTTGCTGCTGCCAAACGTGTCGTCCAGTATAAGGATACGGAGCAAGCGCATCTGATGATTGGCACGACGACGATGTCAAATGATGATGAGCGTCGCTATGCTTTGTCGCTACTTAATACGACTTTTGGTGGGACGATGTCGTCGCGCCTGTTTCAGGAGATTCGTGAAAAGTTGGGCTTAGTTTATGCGGTGTATTCGCGCCCGCACCTGTATCAGGGACGCAGTGCTTTTGCCATTTATGCAGGTACGCGGCCTGACAATGCCAATAAGGTGGCTGATTTGATTGCCGTCGAGCTTGACAAAGTTGCGCGCGATGGTGTGACGGCGGAGGAACTTGAACTTGCCCGGCAGGCGACGAAGGGCGGTCTTGCTCTGTCGCTTGAATCGACCAGTAAGCGCATGTTGCGACTAGGGGATAGCGTGCTCAATGGTGTCGAGCCGTTGACCTTTGATGAGGCGCTGGCAAAACTTGATGCTGTGACCCTTGAAGACATTGCTGCCCTGTCGGCAGAGCTTGCGGGTAGTCCCATGGCGACTTCGGTAGTTGGGCCTTTCGAGGCCGGTGGCTGCAGTGGTGCAGGTGACCTTGTGTTGAAGGTGTCCTAGAGAGCGCAGGCAGCGCAGTAAGCAGGGCACGGGCAGGCGCAAACAGGCAGGGCGCAGGACAGCAAGCAGCGAGCAAAGATTTGGAGCACGATATGACCCACGACACTATACATAACGCCAGCAGCACCGCCGCAATACCGGTGGTCGTAGTAGGCGCTCTCGGCAAGATGGGGCTCGAGACGACGAAGGCAGTTCAGGCCGCACCAGGCCTTGACCTAGTCGCCTGCATTGACCCCCTGTTCGCAAAAAGCGCGCCGGCAGACGCACCCTGCAGCCCCCTAGCACAGGGTGGCAGCGACTGCGCCCTTCTCACAAGCCTCGATGAGCTCATGGCAACAGGACTTGTCGACCCCAAAGCCACGCGCACCGTACTCATCGATTTCACGCGCCCCGACGTAATCGAGGCGAACCTAACTAAGGCACTGCCGCTGGGCTTTGACTGCGTGGTCGGCACAACAGGCCTGTCCGAAACACAGCTCGCCGCACTTGAAGCGCTCATCTACCAGGATCGCTGCCTCTTCATCGCGCCAAACTTTGCAATC
>Ga0209755_10008975_pt1 | contig 10612 bp, 8 predicted proteins | sample TergutCo191P1_FD_187301 | JGI IMG/M metagenome (GOLD analysis project Ga0209755, IMG submission 187301) | Cornitermes sp. P1 segment gut microbial communities from Petit-Saut dam, French Guiana - Co191P1 (SPAdes) (version 2) | ecosystem: Host-associated > Arthropoda: Insects > Digestive system >... | reverse complement strand
TCCCAATTCCCGACTCCCGACTCCCGATTCCCGACTCCCGACTCCCGACTCCCCGTCTTTAATACCGGGTTCCGCGCTCAAAATTTCGTTTATCCTTCCCAAACTGACGGCTCCCCTTTGAATCATGTTAACCATAAAACCCGCGCCCATAAGGGGCCAGATCAGCATGTTAAGGTAGCGGAACATCGCAACGAGGCTTCCGGGCGTCATTTCACCTTGAATTACAAGCATGCCGCCGATAGCGAGCATTATCAGAATTGTAAGGCCGGAAAGAAAACCGACGAACGGAAAGAAAAAACCAAAGAGGCGGACAAGTTCCATGTTGGCTTTTCTGTAATCGTCATTGGAGTCGGCGAATTTTTTTATGAACCACCATTCTTTTACAAACGATTTAATAACGCTGATGCCGGCGAAAGTTTCCTGCGCGTTGTCGCTCATCTTTGAGTAGGTTTCCTGCGCGGCGCGGAATTTTTTTCCGACCATGCTGCCGAATAAAAGGATAAGAATAGTAACAACAGGAAGAGGTATTATCGCAAAAACAGCCGACTTCGCGTCCTGAATAAAAATAATTATCAGAATGGCGGTTGACATAAAAACAAAATCGAAAAAAGCGACAAGCCCCATGCCGATAGCCATCCTGACGGAATTAAGATCGTTTATCGAACGCGCCATAAGATCGCCTATCTTGTTCTTCTGATAAAAATCCCACGACATTTTCTGAAGATGCTCAAAAAGGTTTTCGCGTAACTGCGTTTCTATCCGCCTTGACGAGCCGTTGATAAAATAACGCCAGAAAAAACGGCCCACGGAAACAAACGCCATAGTTCCGACCATACCCAAAGAAATAAATATTATTTTTTTTAATGAAAAATTGCCTTCGCTTATCAAATCCACAACGACGCGGAGAAACTGCGGGATTGCGATCTGTGCCGCGTCAACAATAACAAGGCAGATTATTCCGAATAAATATTGATATTTAAACCGCGACAGGAACGGATAAAGTAATTTGTATTCCTTAAGAGAAATCCGGGATTTTGTTTCAGTATCGTCATTTCTCTTTTTATCGCTCATTTTAAACTGCTGTAATTATTTAATTCTTTTTTTAGCTTCTTCCTGTTTTTTTATGTCAGTCTCCAGTTTGGTAGCCCAGATAGCGAGTTTTTTCTTAATTTCTTCGGCTTCTTCGCTTTCAGCAAGAACGATATGCACCCGTTTTAACGCACCAAGGAACGCGATTCCCATTTTAAAATCAAGCACCTGCTGGGTGGACAATTCGTATTTGTCGCGGTAACGGCTCGCCGCCCGCGTTAAAAGTTCTTTCGCCAGCCTAAGATGATAAACGGTCGGCTCGTAATGCGGGGAATCGGGGCGCGAATTTACAAGGGCGTTGCGAAGATCGATTAAATTTTTTGACACCGTGGCAAACCTTCCCTCAAGCTCCACAAATGTCCATCTCCACTTTGAATTATCCCCGTAGGCGTACTGAAGCATGTCGATGGCAAGCCCCATCTTACGCACAAGAAAATAACGCTGACTCGGATCGAAAGATTCAATGGCGGCTAACTTTTCTTCGTATTCGGAAAAAGCGGAGTCTAAATAATTACTGACAATTTCTTCAAGATAAATAACGGCTTTGTACATCGACTTTCTGGCGTCGTTTAACGCTTCTTCGTTTTTTACTTTTAAGACAGCCATGGAAACGCCGTTAACCGCCATGTAACTGGAAACCAGATTTAACATTTCATCTACAAGGGTAAGTTTTTTTATCATGGCGTCGGGAGGTTCTTTTTTAATTTCCAGGAGCAGATCGGATTCTGTTTTTAAAAGCGTTTTATTCAATATAGAATAAGCTTTTATTTTTTCAAAATAAGCATGCCTGTCATGCTCGGAAATTTTTGCCATTAATCGCTCCGTTTACCGGGAACCTTGGGTGCGGTTCCGTACTTTGCCATAAGCTCGTCGGCATGCGCCAGGGCTGCCGCGCCTGAGTCGCCCGCGAGCATCCTCGCGATCTCCTTCCTCCTGCCGTCAGCGCTTAACGGGCCAATTCCTGTAAAAGTTCTGCCGGCTTCCGTTCTTTTTTCCACCTTAAAATGATTATCGGCTCTAACGGCGATACTGGCAAGATGTGTTACGCAAAAAATTTGCCTTATCCTGCCAATTTGCGCCAAATATTCGCCGACTTTAAGCGCAACCTCCCCTCCGATACCCGTATCAATCTCGTCAAAAACAAGAGTCTCGACTCCGCCCCCTTCCTGCCGGTTGTCCGAAAGAAGGGCTGTCTTAATCGCGAGCATCACCCTTGAGAGCTCCCCGCCCGACGCGATCTTCGCCAAATCTTTAAGCGGCTCCCCTGTATTCGCGGAAATTAAAAATTCGATATCCTCCGCCCCGTAAGGGCCGAACGTAGCCTGCCCGTCAACTGTCTTGGGAAGAATCTTCACCTGAAAATTCGCGCTGGGCATTCCAAGATGGGAAAGGATTCCCGAGATCAGCTTGCTTAACTTCGCTGAAGACACGGCGCGTTTTTCCCGCAAACTTTGAGCTTTTGCCACAACCGCCTTTTCCAACGCGCTTATCTGTACTTTTAACTTTTCCCTGTTTTCTTCAGCGCCGCGAAGGGCGTCAATCTCCGCCTGCGCGCTGATCCTGTACGAAAGGATCGCTTCCTCTTCATTTCCTACCTGCGCTTCCTTCGGCGAAGTTTCCCGCGCTTCGGAAGAAAAGCCGCCCGCGCCATGTGCGTTAGACGCTTTTATTTTGTCCGCGTATTTCTTTTTTAGTTTGTGCAGCAGCGAAAGACGCTCGTTTACATCTTCCAGCCTCTGCGGGTCGAATGATAAACTGTCCCTGTACGCGCGAAAATCCCCCGCTATATCCTCGGCTTCATAATAAAGGTTTTCAAACCTTCTGTTAATTTCGCATAACGACGAGTCAACCAAAGACGCGCTGTCAAGGGCGTTTTTCGCCTTTCGCGTAAGGCTTAACACAGTGTGATCGCCGTCAGTAAAACAGCCGCCCGCTGTATTTATAAAACCTGCCAGCTTTTCAAAGTCGGAAAGTTTCTGCGCCTCGTTTTCAAGTTCGCGGATTTCCCCCGCCTTGATATTCGCCTTTTCAATTTCGTCTACTGCGTATTGCAGGATTTCAATCCTTTCTTCGCGCTCGCGTTCGTTCTTAAGCGACGATTCCATCGTTTTGCGTTTTTCAGTCAGCTCCAAAAAAGTTTTGGAAAAATCGTTCACTTCGTTTTCTATCCCCGCGAACATATCCAGATACCTTCGGTGGCTTTCCTTTCGCAAAAGCGATTCGTGGTTATGCTGCCCGTGAAGATCGAATAACAGCCCCATAAATTCCGACAGATCCTGCCTTGTTACGGGAACATTCTGGATATAGGCGGAACCGCGCCCTGTTGTTTTTATATTTCTCCGCACGATAACTGAATTTTCTTCACATTCAATATCGCGGCTTTTAAGCCACTGTGAAACTTCGTCATTATTTTTTAACACCGACAGGCACGCGGATACGCTTGCCTCTTCGCAGCCGGATCGTATAACGTCGGCTTCCGCCTTGCCGCCCATTAAAAAACTTAACGAGCCGACAATAATCGACTTGCCGGCGCCCGTTTCGCCTGTTAACGCGTTAAAACCGGGACGGAAAGAAAGCGTGATAGAATCAATTAGCGCGTAATTTCTAATCGACATCTCTTCAAGCATGATAACCCCTGCAAAGTTTAATGAGTCTCTCCCGACCAGAAGAGCTTGCTTTTAAGCGCGGAATAATACGCGAACTTACCGGGATGTATAAGCTGCGCGTTATATGGAGACTGTTTAATAATAATTCTGTCGTCACATTCAAGATTAAAAATATCCTGTCCGTCGATAGTTAAAAGAACGCCCGACCGCTGTTCCTCTGCTACAGTAATAACAATCGTCTGCTTCGACGTAAGCACATAGGGTCTGTTTGAAAGGGCAAAAGGACAAATAGGATTGATAATTACCGCGTTCATCTCAGGATCAAGAATCGGCCCGCCCGCCGCCATCGAATACGCGGTAGAACCGGTAGGCGTAGAAATAATCAGCCCGTCACACCTGTAAGCCCCTAACCCATAACCCGGATCAAGAGAAACGTCATTGTTCCCTGTTCTCTGTTCATCGTTCTTTGTCAGGTGCACATTAAGTTTGATGAGCTTCGCGATTCCCGTGCATGAAATAACGGCGTCGTTAAGGCAGAAATTTTCCATAACGGTTTTAAAATCGCGCCTGAGCCCCCGCTGCGAACTGCGTTCCACCGTTACGCTAAACATGCACCTTGACGACGGAATTATTTCGCCGTTTTTCCATTTATTAAAAACGCCGAGCCAGTCGTTTTTATTCACCTCGGCGAGAAAGCCGAGAGAGCCAAGATTGATAGGGATAATCGGCACTTCGGGGTGCGTTTCCTTTGATAAAGTCCCGCGGGCAAGACACCGCGCCGCGAATAAAACAGTCCCGTCACCGCCAAGCGAGAACGCGACATCCCAATTGCCTTCGGGCGGCGTTTGCGGGTTCTTATTAAAAGAAAAAACCGTAACTTCTATTCCGTCATTTTCAAGCGCCGATTTTATTTCGCAAGACAAAGCGGAAGCGTCATTCTTTTGAAGGTTGACAAAAAGGATGCATTTCTTACAGGATTTGTTTCCGCCCATCATCATTCCTTTTAAGGAAGCGTCATTATAAGACGGGAAACGCGCTCCACATCCTGAGAACGAAGCCGGGGATACAGTGGGAACAGAACAGTCCGTAAAACAAGCGAATTGCTCACAGGGCAGTTATCGGTAATACCCGCGCCCGCCGCGGTATTTTCAAAAGCGTTTTCCAAAACGATCTCTTTTTTCTTCGCGTAAGCAATCACGTCTTTAAGCCCCGTTTCCAACACAAGAGAAAAAGAGTAATTGCAATATTCATTATCGTTAATCGGAATAAAACGCTTATGCCTTGTACGCAAACCAGCCTGAACAAAAACCTCCGAGATCTCGCGCCTTCTGTCAAGGTTGCGCTGCGCTTCTTTAAACTGAACGACAGCCAACGCCGAATTAATATCGGGAAGGCAGTATTCGTCGGCTAATGTCGCGTAATTTTTTAAAACCAAAGCTTCCTTCCTGCCCATAGCGAAAAGCAGAGCCCCCCCGCCTGACGTAAGCATGTCCCTTTCTTCAAGACCCAAAATGCAGAAGACCCCGGAGAACAGGGCGTTGGGATTGGGAGCCTGAGAGTTGGCAGCCGGGAGCCGGGAGTCGGGAGTCGGAGCGTCGTTCTTTTTGGAAGATTTGTTTTCAGGGGCTGCTTCATTATCTTTTTTACTTTCCGATTTTAGCCAGAAGCCGTAACTCTGAGAAATATCCTCGATGACGGGGATTCCCAAATCTGATATGGAAGCGGCGTCGGGCACATACCCAAGCGTATGATGCAGCACAATGGCGGCAATCTCAAATGAATGGCCTTCGCCTGCGCGGGAAACGTCGCCTGAAGAAGCGCCCTCGCGCGCGAGAAAGGCTTCCTTTTCTTTAGCAATCGCCGTTTCGATTAAATCACGCGTCATGCACGGAAAATCATAGGTAACGTCGCAGTAAAGGGGCGTTAGGTGCAAATCCTGCAGCACCTGTAAATAATATCGCGGAGAAAGGGCGGAAATTACAACATACTGCCCGTGTTTTACGCCGAGCGCTTTAAGCGCCTGATACAGGGCGACAGCGGGGCTTCGCAGGGCAAGCGCGTATTCAAAATGTAATTGATCCTTTGCCGTCTGGATTAAAAGCCTGTTCCGCTCACCTGGGCCGATTTTTTCTTCTACCATCGCGGTTAATACCGCGTCCATTTCTCTACGCCTGATTGTGGGAGAATAAACTTCGATTTTCACGCTAACCTACAGTCCGCATAATATAATTAACATGAAACCAAGTTCCATGCGCGGGGAATTTCAACGCATAAAGCGCCGCAAAAAAATTACTTCCGCAATTCGGCAATTTTTTGCAGTTCTTTTGGATTGAAAAGATCTCTTATATCAAGAATGATGAGATACCCTTCCTGCTGGCGAACAACGCCCTGAATATATTCGGCGCCTATACCTGAGAACATCTGCGGCGGCGGCTGGATCTCTTCGCGTTCGATTGTAACTACCCGCGAAATCCTGTCAATAATGACGCCAAGCTTCATCCCGTCAATGTCAAGGATAACAAAGCCGCTGAGCAACTCATCTTCTTCTGAAGTAACAAGCTTTCTTAAGTGGAATCTTTTGTGTAAATTAATAATTGGAATAATTTCGCTTCGCAGGTTAAAAATACCTTCTACATAAGTAGGCGCGTTTGGAATTGTCCGAATTGCCTGAACCCGCACAATCTCCTTAACATCCATTATATTAACACCATACAATTCCTCTCCTAGCTGGAAAGTAACCAATTGCCTCGAGTCCGTTTTACTGACATCTGCACGTATTGCCATTGGGAATTCCCCCTTATAATTAAAATATCATGCTTTTCTTATATGTTCAAGTCTTAATTTTAACGAAATACGATAAAAATTAAACGTAAAATCAAATATCGTAAAAAATCATTCTCTTACCCAAATTTGCCCAAACCCTAAAGAACCAAGTCTGATTGAAGCCGAATACACGTCCGCTGAAGGAATACCAACTGCCATTACGCGGTAAACCGACGCTGAATAGTCCAGCTCAACGGCAAAACCTGCGCTTTTTAACACATCAGAAGCCCTATTTGCCGAATCCCATGCCGAAAAAGCGCCTACCTGCAGTTTGTAATTCTTGCGGGAAGACCTATCAGGCAAGCCTGGAATAATCTGTACAGCTTCAGGCTGAATCGGCGGAGGCCGGACATCCCGCCTCGTCTGCGCATGCGACTGGTTGGTGGCAACCCTTAAATCAGGAACCAAAGAGTTGATATTTGTTCCAAGCCTGCCCGCGTCGGAAACAGACCGTCCCTCAGCGTCATCGGATCTGGAGGAAGGAAAATTTAAAACAGGCTCGACCATAACCGGCTGGGTCGAAGCCGGCGGCCTTGTAGAAGAAGAAGGCAAATTTAACACAGGCTCGGTAGTAACCGAAGGATTAGCCGCAGGCTGAGGAGTTGGAGGCTGAATTGGAGCCGGCTGCCTATTGGCAGGCTGGCTCGCCGCAGGCTGAGGCGCTGCAGATTGAGGCGCCGCGGGCTGAGTTGGAGCCGGCTGTCTATTTACGGCAGGCTGGCTCGCCGCAGGTTGAGGCGCGGCAGGCTGAGGCGCAACAGATTGAGTTGGAGCCGGCTGCCTATTGGCGGCAGGCTGAGTCGAAACTGGTTGAGCCGCAGCAGGCTGTTCAGCGGCAGGCTGAGTTGATCTTCGCCGGGAATCTTCAGCAGCAGGCGATCTTTGTACCGCTACAGCTTCACGCATTTCTCTTGCGTCTCTTGCTTCACGCGCTTCTCTTGCTTCTCTGGTTTCCCGCGCTTCACTGGCTGATCTGGCTTCTCTGGCTTCAGCAGCCGCTCTGACTTCCCGCACTTCATTGGCTTCCCTTGCTTCTCTGACTTCCCGCATCTCTCTTGTTTCACGGGCTTCTCTGGCTTCACGCGCCTCCCTTGTTTCACGCGATTCTCTGACTTCACGCGCTTCTCGTATCTCGCGGGCTTCTCTCGCTTCACGCGCTTCCCTCGCCTCGCGCGCTTCTCTTATTTCACGCGCCTCACGAGCTTCCCTTATTTCACGCGCTTCTCTCGCCTCGCGCGCGTCTCTGGCGTCCAAAGACATCGTCATCAGCCATGCAAGAAATTCAGTCGACTCGTTTGCTTTTGATAAATATTGAGCAAGTTCGCTTTCACTTAAGCCATCAGGCAGCGCCTGTTGATTCTGCCCGTTTGGATCAGCATACGTTACTTGTCCATTGGGAGAATATTCGCCAGCTTTCCCATTAACGGGTGTTTGCTCGCCGGCGGCTGTCTGTTCACGGACAGGCGTACTTACAGATCTTTCGGGCGCCGGATTTTCCCGCGTTGTAACAGCCGGCTGTCCACCGGCAGGCGTTTGCGCAGCCGGATATTCTGAAACCGGCGTTTGTTCAATAACCGGAGGTGCGATCGATACGTTTACAATCTGCGATTGCCCGCCAGCCGCAACGCTGTCTATCGCCGCAGGGGACGACGCAGGTGACGGCGCAGGCGCTGACGCTGGGGACGACGCAGGCGCTGAAGGAGATAATAAATCAACTATTGATTCATTTGGACGCGTTTGAACCGCAGTACGAGACGGAGCGCTTACAGTAAGTATTATCTGCTCGCCTGCCTTAATGCCCAATGCCTGAATAGCCGCAGGAGACAAATCTATAATTCTGTGTAATGACGGATCGATTCGATCGACTATTGTAACTTCAACTTCTGTACCTGTTTTAGGATTGGTAACTTTAACGATTGAATTAAAAGGAAGGCTTGGATGAGCGCCAACAAGTCCTTCTGCCGTCATCACCTGGCTTGCCGCGCCGCGCATGGTAAAATCCCCAAGCCTTGCCTGCGCAGAAGCAAGTGATATTATCATTAATGCTGAAAATAATACTAAAAATAGCCTTTTCATACTGATAATTCTCCTTACCAATTCCCTCCCCCTTATATTTTAAGAAATAAAAGGGGGGTTTGCAAGGAAAGACATCGAAATTTTGACAAAAAACATATTAATCTAGCAAGTCTTTTATATGGACAGTTTAGCGTCTTTGTGGTTTTTATAATAACATCTATCGAGGGAATAACCCTTTTACTTTCAATCACTTATCAAGAATTTAACCACTAACCACTCGAACAGACGCTAACCTCTGCTTTGATATTTTATTTATTTCTTCAAATTTCTTCGCAATTCGAAGGTTTTGAAGGTTTTGGATAATGATAGATAACCAATTCATCTTTCCCTCCTTGACTTCCCCTTTACAATCGTATAGTATAAAATAAAGGAGTTGCCATGCCGGCAAAAAACATACAAATTCACAACACCGCCAGCGAATTCCTCATCTTCACAAATAAAGCGGGCAAAGACGGAATTGAAGTCCGCATACAGGGTGAAACCGTCTGGCTGACCCAAAAACTCATGGCAGCGCTTTTTGACTGTACAACCGAGAATATTATCATTCACCTAAAAAGCGTATATGCAGACGGCGAACTTAGTGAGGCTTCAACTACTAAGGATTTATTAGTAGTTCAAACCGAAGGCAACCGTGATGTAAGCCGATCTATAAAACACTACAACCTCGACACAATCATCTCGGTCGGCTACCGTGTAAACTCCGCGAAAGCGACTCAATTCCGTATTTGGGCGACTAAAGTTTTAAAAGAGTTTATCACGAAAGGCTTTGTACTTGATGACGAACGATTGAAACAAGGGCAAACTGTATTTGGAGCGGATTATTTCCGCGAGTTGTTGGAACGAGTTCGCTCGATCCGCGCAAGCGAGCGGCGTATTTGGCAGCAGATTACTGACATTTTCGCGGAGTGCAGTACCGACTACAATAAAAATTCTAAAACAACTCATGATTTTTATGCAATGGTACAGAATAAGTTTCACTTTGCTATAACCGGTCTTACTGCCGCAGAAATTATTTTTGATAAAGCAGATAAAAACAAAGAAAATATGGGGCTATCAACATGGAAACATTCACCGGACGGTCGTATTTTAAAATCCGATGTTTCGATTGCGAAAAATTATTTATCTGAAACAGAAATAAGAAAGCTTGAGAGAGCTATAACAGGTTATTTCGATTACATAGAAGATCTAATCGAACAGGAAAACTCATTCACAATGGAAGAATTTGCGGCAAGCATAAATGAGTTTTTAGCATTTCGAAAATTTAAAATCCTCACAGGCAAGGGTAAAATCTCAAAAGAAAAAGCAGAGAAAAAAGCGGAAACAGAGTACGACGAATTTAATAAAACACAGAAAATAATTTCTGATTTTGACAGAGAAGTGAAAATGCTGCTGGAAAAAACACAAACGTCAAAAAAATTATAGCTTTTGCAAGTAGAAAGTATTGATATCAAAATTACCAAAAAAAGAGCCGCCCGGTATCGAGCGGCTCTTGTAATTTTAAAAAAAAGCTTGGCAACGACCTACTTTCCCACGCCTTAGAGGCGTAGTATCATCGGCGCAAAGGGGCTTGACTTCCGTGTTCGGAAAGGGAACGGGTATTACACCCTTGCCATAATCACCAAGCGTATTACACTAATTATTTAAGGAACAATAATATGGTCAAGCCTCACGGCAGATTAGTATTGGTCGGCTGAACATGTTACCATGCTTAGACCTCCAACCTATCGACCAGGTAGTCTTCCTGGTACCTTTAGGAGGGTTAAACCCTCAGGGATGTTTTATCTTGAGGCAGGCTTCCCGCTTAGATGCCTTCAGCGGTTATCCTTTCCGAACGTAGCTACCCAGCGCGTGCCCTTGGCAGGACAACTGGTACACCAGAGGTTCGTCCATTTCGGTCCTCTCGTACTAAAAACAGCTCCTCTCAAACATCCAACGCCCATGGCAGATAGGGACCGAACTGTCTCGCGACGTTCTGAACCCAGCTCACGTACCGCTTTAATTGGCGAACAGCCAAACCC
>Ga0209755_10008974_pt1 | contig 10613 bp, 8 predicted proteins | sample TergutCo191P1_FD_187301 | JGI IMG/M metagenome (GOLD analysis project Ga0209755, IMG submission 187301) | Cornitermes sp. P1 segment gut microbial communities from Petit-Saut dam, French Guiana - Co191P1 (SPAdes) (version 2) | ecosystem: Host-associated > Arthropoda: Insects > Digestive system >... | reverse complement strand
ATGTTTATGGTGCGGATGGTGCACAGCACCATCCGCACCATAAACATGACCTACACAGCAGCTGTCAAGACCACCACCCATCCAAAAACTCGGTGCAGAAAACCATATGCTGCAACTCAACATCTTTTGCTCCTGACAATGAGCGTACATAGCCGAAACATGTCGAGCTGAGAATACATCAATAAAATTACCTAGTTGCATCAAGTTGGCATTTCACTTTACAACAATTCAGAAATGATAATCAGAATTTTACTGCACTGTAATAATTCTGTAACTATTTCTGCACATAATCCTTGGTTTCTTCCTCCTATGAAACAAGTACCAACTACATATGTCCCTTTTTCAACATGAAGATCTTACATAAAATTTTAGTTTCTCATGGTAATGATTATGATTAGTACCTTATTCTCATATATAATACTGCACAGTACAAGTACACGGTGTCACGTCCCAGAAGATAGTGTTCTTCATAACAGAAGTTATACATTATTAACATGCATACAGTCCAGTGCTGTGTTTCTGAACCTCCATCACACAGCACACTGATTGGTTGCACAGTACGCCTTTCTATACTCCATGTCAATGGTGATACAATTTTTATTTTATATTGTGTGCTATTATACATGACAAATAGGAGACAGTACAAAAGAACTTTTAATTTGAAACAAACTTTATTTATTTCTTGTACAGAAGAAGTAATGTAAAAGAAAGGTACCAAATAATGTTTCAGGCCCTTTCAAACTGTGGTTGACACATACCTTATGCAATCCCTCACAAGACTACACACATCTTCTCTGGGTATGTGCACTCATGGTTAGATCTATTAGCCTAAGAGAAACAAAACATAACATTTAAAAGGTTCAGGTACTTTTAAAAATTTCATTTCATATCCAGATTTTATAAACTGTCCAATGACGCCGAAGTGTTTAGAAGACTTACTTTACCATTTGATGTACTGTGATAGTTTCATCCATCCTTCTAACGTTAGCCATTTTAACAACTGTGAATTATATCATTTAGTGGGTAACATGTACTACACCCATACCTGATTTTGGGTGATATTTTTCACACATTTATTTTAAAATATTTTAATGCTCTGAAGCCAACAACTCACCTATATAATATTTCAGAATTTAGATCCTAGCCCACACTGCATTCCAATTACGAAGATCGACCAGCTGAAGATGTACAGGCAAATAATCATTGTTCTTTCCAAGTATCATTCAAAGTACACAAAAACATGGTGCATGAAAAAAAAACACAGGGCAGGTGGTGCACATACTAACCATCAGTAATTCTGCACAGGTGTTACATTTATAGAGAACCAAATGATATACCACCGGGATAAAATGTATTAAAAAAAACATGTCAGTTCTAACTTGGCATTGGAAAGGCCAGCTGCTCAGATCTGAGAACAAACAATGTTCATAAACAACAGAAGCCCCCCCCCCCCTCAACCAAAAAAAAACACACACACACTGAAAATTTTTAAAATACCTTAAATACCACTGGCATATTTTGTACTGGTTTTGGAAACATAAACATTTTAGAGTTGGAGGAAAATGATTGGGAAGACTTTGGAAAGGTATGTGAAAACTGATAATGAATTTAAATAAAATTCTCCAAGCATCAAAGTGCCATGCCCCAGAGACATGTGAGGGGGAAAGTAATTGTAAAGCTTCATACATTAACATCAGCACTAGATGGAGGCAAACAGCTTAAAGTTTTGCCTGCTTTACGCACATATCAAGAGTCTCAAGGAACCATGAGACAGTTGGCTGGATATGTCACACAGTCAGTTATGGAGGCAAAGGTACAGTAAGTTGTCCCCCTGTCCACAACATAAAGGCATACAGAGGGAAAAGAGGTATAGCTCCACTCATTCTTAACCTCAGCACTTATGGAGGTGAGTGGTTGGCTTCATATCTCAGCTGCATTACCCCAAGGACAGTACCTCAAGTAAGCATTTTGTAGGAGCTTGGGTGAGCCACAGAGCCAATCTCTACATTCTGAAGAAGAGAAAAGTCTTACTTCTGCCGGAAATCAAACCCCAGATCATCCGGCCCATAGTCCTGTCACTATACCAACAATGCTATCTTGGTTTACCTAGACATGAAGGCAAAGAAAAAAATTCTTGCTCGGGAAGTGAACCCTAATTTATCAGCACATATTTATTCCAGTAACAGTGTTGTACAAGGTCATAGTAACTTAGAGGGAGTGATCACAGGAGGTGAATGAATATCTGGTAAAATCAAGAGACTGTTACAACAGTAAATGCGAATGCAAGTTGCGTATGTGTTTCATTAAGCTACTTTTGCGGGTCGTCTTAATAGGACAGTATGGGCATTGAAATTGAGGTTCCTTTCCACATTCAAGTTTAATGTGCCGCACTAGAGTTTTCCTCAAGGAGTAATGTCGACCACATTTTTTACATGCAAAACCAGGCCATTCCATTGCTTCACAGCTGCTATTATTGGTCCGCTGGCTGCCGTCTTGGTGACTGTGGAATAAAATGTGACATTATGTGACAGATATACTAGTACATATGAAAATTCTAATGCTAAGCTCTACCTGTATAGAAATACATAAACCAAGTATAAAAGAAATTAAAAGTTATCTTTACAATAAGAACTGCATAGAACAGCAATTTATGGAATGCACATAATGCAAGTCTTCTGGTATGAGATGCTTCATACCAGGGTGCAGAGTTCCTGATGATTCAAAGGCACTACAATCCTTCAAAAGATGTATTGACTCTGATGATACATTATGATCCTTCAAAATTCCAAAAAATAGTGACCCAGCGATACAGCACCACATTCCAGTAGACTTGCATCTTTGACATCACCATTTTGAGAACCTTAAATGTTTGTCTGTCAGGTAGTCACATTCATAAATTTGTAGCAGTGATGGGATGGTATGACTGAATGTTTTTATGTGGGACATACTATTACGATGAAGATACACATGGTGTGAGGATAACAGTCATAAATTACAAGTAAATTCTCTTACTACGCCAAATGTCATGAAAATAAATAAATGTCATATAAATTTGTTCTTTAGAATGATGATAACAGAATACAGCTAACTTGCATGACCACTCAACCATAAAATGTGACTGAGAAGTCCAATAAATTAGGTTTTCAGAGCAACTAGTATACCAAACTGTGAGAGCATGTAATTTGGTAAATAGATGCAAACGCTTCAGAGCAACAGCTAGTTTCAGCTTGAGGACAGAAAAATAACATTGGTACCAATCTACAAACTATATAGCATCTTGAACTTTATTCTGGTCACACTGTGTGGCTTTAAATAATACAATTCATTGTATTTAATCAACAACCTTTCTACACCTTACAACCGTTCACCAGTCATGATTGTTTTCAATGCTTACTTTGAGTCACTGATGATGACAGTGGTGGTGTTGATAATGCATATTAAGTGCAGAAATGCATTTAGCGGTTGCATGTGATTCCAATATACATGTATTATGTAGCATCACTTCACATGAGGTCGTAAACTTTATAGGTGGTAACTACAAGAGTTTGGCTTATAGTGACAATGAAACACACCTATTTCCATGTAGCAGAAGACTCTCCGCAAATATAGTCTCTTCCCATGAATCCTGTTTGGATATAATACCTGGAAAATAGAAGAACAAGTAAGTGTGAGATTTGAGGCCCTGGCAAGATAAATATTAAGAAAAGGGTCACCTTGGATGTGATGCCATGTATTTTGATAGACAAGTGCCAACGTTTTGGAACGACACTGCCACCTCTGTCCTCAGGTTAGAAGAGTATATTATTAAAGAAGGAATTGGACGGATATGAAGAAGGGATTGCCAGCACCGGGGTAATGAGTTAACAAGCGACATCAAATGTGAGATGACTAGAGAGGGGGGCATTTAAGTCATGTAGAACAAGGAAGGTACATCAAAGGAGAAAATAAAAATTAAATACCTATGTACAAAACAACACAGTGTCAACACCCTGGAAAAAATAATATTGATAACCAAATATGTTTAATGAGCAGATTCAACAACCTGTAGATCGCACTGATTTGCATGCATACAACAACTTAAGTGGTAAATTTCTAAAGCCCAACATAAATATTACAGGTACATAATCAAAGAAAATGGAAATGAAGAATACATGATTTTCCTTTCACAAAAAAAAAAACCCTACATACACAAGAAAGAAGGCTAACTGCATTGGTCACACCTTGTGTAGAAACTGCTCTCTACAACACGTTACTGAAGGAAAGATAGAGGGAAGGATAGAAGTGATGCAAGACAAGGAAGATAATGTACACAGCCACTGGATGACCTATGGAAAAGACAGGATATTGGAAATTGAAAGAGGAAGCACTAGATTGCACTGTGTGGAGTACTTCCTTTGAGAGAGGCTATAAACCTCTCATAAGACAGACTATAGAATGGATGAATAAATGAATGAATGAATTGTAAAATTCCGGCCTGCTCGTTAAACACTACCCACACATGGCACTGCATTTCAGCTTCTGAAACCATCTATGTCACTTATATGCTCTCATCAGAGACCTGAAGGTATTAACATCACACTACCTAAAGTTGCTGGCAACTGAAGATATTAACCCTTTACCCGCTAATGTACAGAACATGGTGAGCTCCGAATTATGCTAGCAAAGGGCAGATGGGATTTAACTCAGTGTTTAAAGGGTTAATATCACATCACTTAGAGTTGTTGGTGGCTGCAGACATTAACATCACACTACCTAGAGTTGCTGGTGACTTAAGATACTAATATCTAATTATACTGGAATTAGGGTGTTCAATAGTCTGCCTTCTCAAATAAGGGAATTGTCCCATAACAGACATCATTTTAAACATATTTTGAAGGAATTTTTGTATACTCACTCATTCTATACATTGGATGAATATTTTAATTGCAAGACAACTTGCAATATTTAGTATTGTTACGTTACTCTGTCCATATCTTAAAGCTTTACATTAGTATCTGATACTTAATCAGCTAATCTTATTATAAACACTTGTCAACTCTTGACTGCCGCTGATTCTTCAGTGGCTGCATTGTAAACTAATTGTACCAAAATGTATTATGTATATTGATGATATGTTCTACATCCTGCAGGCAGTAGCCCTCTCTTGGATCAAATGAACAGAAATAAATAAATAAATCACATCCCCTAGAGTTGTTGGTGGCTGCAGACATTAATATTACACCACTTGGAGTTGCTGGTGACTGAAGATACTAAAATCAAATCACATGAAGTTGCCACTAGCAGAAGAAAATAGCAAGCATTACCTTACTGGTAGATGTTTGAATCTTGACTTCTTTCCTATGAGAAATTGCAGTTGTTTCTTACTGTACACTCGATTAATTTAAATCTTGATTCACAGCAGTAGAACTAAATTTCATCACTGGCTATCTGGCAGGCAGGAATCTTCTGAAACTTTATTACGGTGATCATTTTTAAAGTATCCGAGGGTGCCATAGTTAAATTAAGCTTAAAATATTAAAGGTTGTGGGTCTCATCTTGAATATTATCACCAATCTATAAAACAAAAAAAATAACAGAAGTGAATATAGCAAAAACTCATTTTCTGTTGATCAAATATTCATAATTTTGTGTACCTCAAATACATCTAAGACATTAATAATCCCAAACACACATGTGGTGTAATGAATCACATGTCACAAGTAATTCATATTTAGTACCAAATGGCATTTCAAATATGGCAGGCTGATACCAACTCACAGCCACACACAGACAAATTTTAACGAACTTATTGTACCAACATCTTGTGGCTTTGTGTCAATTCCGTCCCTGCATGCAGCATTTTATTTGCAGATAGTATCACTAAATAAATGTATATATGATGAAAGGGTCCACTAAACTTACTGGAATATTAACATTAAGTATGCAAGATATTTGTGTGTGTGTGTGAAAAACTGTTCAAATGACATACAGCAAATGTCACAGAAAATATAATGCAAACAGAATATGAATATACAGTGCCTGAAGGAAGGTGGCCACTTCAAGACACAGGTTTAGATGGGAAAGTAATATTAAAACAGATCTTGGAGAGGTTGGATGGGAAGGCATGGCTTGGACTCATCATGTAATGGAAGCGACAAGTGGCAGGCTGTCATGAACATGGTAATAAATCTTTGAATTCCATAATTTTGGAGAACTTCTTGACTAGCTGTAGCACTGTCAGCTTCTCAAGAAGGACTCTATGTATTTAGTCAGTACGTTAGTTAGGCAGTCAGTCAGTCAGGTAGTCACAAACACATATAAACCACAGTTCTGGTGAAATTCCACTTTGAAGTAAAATTTATTATCATCATCATAATAGAAATTTCCATCCACTGGGTTCTACATACTTCAAACTGACTTTACATTTTCTTCATTCCTCTTGATAATGTACAGATTTTATATCATAGTTACTTCTCACTGCCCTTAACACTTCTGAAATCATATCATAATTACGTGCGCCTGCTAAACATTTGCTCAGACACCAATACATACGTATTTGCACACACAGTTAAAAACCTTCTCACTTATCTTGTATTTCACTTACAACAAAATGCAAAACGCAGTCACTGCCTTCAATTTGATTTGTTGAATTTTGCACAGGCATAAATTGGGGGAGGGGGCAGTGGGAGCGGAGGGGGAGGGGGGCAAATACCACCCCACCCCCCATATTTTTTATCTAAGGATAGTTTTTTTTTGTCGGCTGTGTTAAAGAGGGGCAAATACAAAAATTAGAGTGACAGTGGCGGAATTTGGTATATGTACATAAAGAAATAGGTCAAACCAATCCTTCCCCTGCCCATACTTGATTTTGTCCCCCCCCCCCCCCCCCCCCCCCTCCCATCCAATCAAAGTTACACTTATGGAATTTTGTATTTATAAACGTCTAAATCTTTTTGAAAGATATTCCCAGCACAAGCACAATAAACATCTAGATTTTTTTTCTACTGCAGCACATGGATGTCAACGTTCTATATAGTCCTTAATGTTTCCAGGATTATGGATATTTCTGTTGTTAGTTTCCATTAAGGATGAAATAAATAAAACAAAAGCATTACTGTATGAATAATTTCAACCTCCATCACCTGAGAACATGCAGTTTGAATTCACATGATACTGTACGACATAAAAAGCATTTTAGCTCAGGAATAACTACACTAGTATTGACCACAATGGAATTCTCACCCAGCTATACTGCATACATGCAACATTACAATCAAACATGCATGGCCAGCAAGAGTTAAAGAAAACATGACTTAGTGTTGAAATGGCTGCCAAAAAAAATCAGCCTTGTTGTGTTGACTTGCATGTTTACTCAACACATGCTGCTGCAAGTTGAATTTAAATTTTGATTTCTGCGGACAATATGGACACTGAAATTGTGGTTCTTTTCCGCATTCCAGCCTCATGTGTCGCAGAAGAGTTTTCTTCCATTTGTAAGCTCTCCCACATATTTTACAAGGATATAATTTTGGTTTAAGAATGCCTGAACTGGTTACAAACTGAACAGGAAGATTGGCTTTGAAGAACTGTTGTTCGATGTTTACTCCTACCGTACACCTTCCAGCACTCTTAGCTATATCGGACGTAAGACAAGACATGCGTCCTTTTTTACCAATTTCTGAAACAGTAATAACAAGTTATGTCAGTGGTTGTTGTGCAGCAAAGGCTTAATAATCTGACACACAACACAGAATTAAAGGCCTAAGCACACCAACACAATGCAACTTAAACATTACATTCAGGCAGAACCTAGATATTGCACTATGTTGCAGGCATCTGACAGTGGTGACTTACAGAAAATATTTAAATGGTGTATTATTACTCTATGCAGCTTCTGAGATAAGACCATTTTGAAGGCAACAGTGTTAAAGGGTTAATTAATGTTATCGAGTCTGCAACTTCTCTCACCCAGAGGAGACCTACCAAGTGTGTGTGTGTGTGTGTGTCATTGAGTGCCATCAGGTGCAACAATAGCCTTCTTCACTTACAATGAGTAGGTAGAAAGAGGTCAAACTAAGAAAGAAAGAAACAAACAAAGTCTGAGACCTGGTGACTGTCTTGAAACTTCCTGGCAATAAAATGCACAACAATTTATGGCAGAAATTCATAATGCAGAGAAACTGCTGAGTAAAATCACTGTAATCAGTGTAAATTAAATCATTACATTCTGGTTAAAAAAACACATATCATAAAAAAGTATAACAACAAAAATAACACTGCAAAAAAACCAAGTTTTAAGATTAAACTGTCTTTTCAATAAAATGAGTTTCTGTTATCACTGGACGAGTACTAGAGAATAGGCAGTGTCATCAGCTGCTGCACAACAAAACTGTCCACTATTCAGCATGCAGTCTGGTAATGAAACAAACCTCTGTGAGATATATCAAATGTGAATAAAACCACAAGTAATATTACATATAAAATTGACAGGAAAAAAGTTATTTCATTGTTAGATATCTTTCTGTTCACTTCTCTCACAGTGTTATTGACACAACACACCACGTAACACTCACACAATTATGCTGGAATGAAACTACAGTATGTCAGCACTACATTAATCATATTCTTGGCTTCTTCTGGTACTCACCAAATATTGACAATCTAACTTACTTGTTGCTGTGTATAAAAGTTGTATGATTTGTAACATTTTAAAAAACAATGAACAAATTGAACACAACACAGCTAAGTCAATTTACCAACGGTACACTCCTTAAAACACACTAGAATCACCACAAAGGAAATAAACAATTTCACACAAAATCAATTACAGTGCAACAAAGAAAATACTGCTGTTGGTACACATAATTATGAATTTATATTTTACAAAAAAATAAGAATGCTGTAACACTCACTAGTTCATTCAGGCTTGAACCTATTCTAAACTAGAAGACAAAGTCTTTCAACATGCAATGCCATGTAGTCTGGTGCACAGGTACCAGCATTTCAAAAAAACACCGTTGGGTCCATATTCAAGACACCATGAAATGTCCAAGACATTGGCACCTCTCTCCAAACTACATGAAGTCACATCCCATTAGACCATAACCTTCATCTTCATTGCTGTGAGAATCTCAGATCTCAAATCCTAATCATACCAAATGACACATCACCAAATGCTGTGAGAATCTCACATCTCAAATCCTTATCATACTGAATGACTGCATGCTGAGAGAATCTCAAATTTCCTCAATTTCAACCAAAAAATGCACACACCAATTAATGTACTCCCTGACAATAGACCAGAAAGGTCCAAAACCTGTAGGAGTTTGAAGTTTTTAAATATACTACTGTGAATTAATACAACACAAATCTGTGCACTTTTTGGTTGATATTGTAGAAACTGAATCACAATGCATGGAGTGAACAATATAAAAAAAATCTCAAATTCCAGTCATACTGTATGACATGTCACTGAATACTGTGGGAATCTCAAATCTTAAATTCCTCAATGACATGTTACAACATGTTGATAGAATCTCAGATCTCAAATTATGATCATACTGAAAGACATGTCACTGAATGCTGCACACTACTGGGTCACACAAAGTCACATAAATCAAACTTTTATGAAGTGAAACCATAAGAATCCTACAATGCTCAAGTAAGAATGTTGCTTCAAGAGCAGTGGTTACATGGTGTGGAAAGACTATCATGAAAGGAGGGTAGGCAGGGATGTGGAAGGAGGCATATTGATCTAATTCAAGGTACCACAGGAATCTTCTTGCACAAGCTAAGACAATTGCAGCCTACTATATTTTTTTGTATTATTCAAGTATAATTTATTCTAACATTTCACGAAATTATAAGCACATTATATTACATGCAAGTCTCACAAAATTTAAAGTATATTAACCTTCCAAGGCTAAATGTGAAAGTACTCTTCTGCTCCAAGCTCTCCAGTACCTGAAAGTACTTTTCTCTTTTAAGCTCCCCAGATTTTTTCCACTTGTCTTTCTAGTAACAGTAATATTACTATGAAGATGAGTATGGAGCATTGGTGGAAAGACGACAAGGGAAAGGGGAAGTACTTGGAGAAAAACCTGCCCCAGTGTCACTCTTTCCACTAAAAATATCATGTGGCTTCCTGGGTTGCACCTGACCTTTCGATATGAAACACTCGCAATTAATCATCCCAGCTACAACATGGCCAATTTCAGACAAAAGTTAATCTACATTATATACATAGATTCAGTTTGTATCTTGCAGACAAGACAGTGTGCTTTCATTAGAAAAATCAATCAGTGAATTCAGTACAGAGAAATGATCAGCATTTATTTTCAGACTCAAAAGGAATATATAAATACAGTAAGTGGACACGATACAGAGCTTTTAGCACTAAACTTTGTGGTACATACAATGAACACTAGGATTTAAATGGCTAACTAACCCCACATGTATTACATATGATACAGTATGCACCTGAGACCTTCCTCTGTGTAACATTTTTGATATTTTCTGCAAGTGCCAACTGCCATATAAATATACCATCACCTACAATATATTCCACAATACCAATCATTTATGGTGCACCTGTTTTATGTCCTGTGAGTGTTCCTAGAAGGAAAAGTGACAGA
>Ga0209755_10008973_pt1 | contig 10613 bp, 5 predicted proteins | sample TergutCo191P1_FD_187301 | JGI IMG/M metagenome (GOLD analysis project Ga0209755, IMG submission 187301) | Cornitermes sp. P1 segment gut microbial communities from Petit-Saut dam, French Guiana - Co191P1 (SPAdes) (version 2) | ecosystem: Host-associated > Arthropoda: Insects > Digestive system >... | reverse complement strand
TGTATTTGAGAAGATCGACAATCTTATTTGAATAACCCCATTCGTTATCGTACCATGAAACTACTTTGAAGAAACGACCGGGGTTGTCGGGTTTGCCGTCTTTGCCTTTGCAATGGAGATTGTTTTTGCGGGTAGCTTTGCTGTCATAAATCGAAGTATTGGTGTTATGAATAATATCTGTGGATACAATCTCTTCATCGCAATATAATAAAACGCCTTTGAGGTATGTTTCAGACGCTTTTTTCATTGCCGCGTCGATGTCTTCGATGATCGCGTCTTTTTCTGCGCGGAAAACAAGGTCAACAACCGAGCCTGTAGGTGTAGGAACGCGGAAGCTCATGCCTGTAAGTTTGCCTTTGGTAACAGGAAGAACTTCGCCAACAGCTTTAGCGGCGCCTGTAGTCGAAGGAATTATATTGATAGCCGCAGCGCGTCCGCCTCTCCAGTCTTTCTTGGAAGGACCGTCAACGGTTTTCTGTGTCGCTGTGTATGAGTGAATTGTTGTCATAAGACCTGTTTCGATACCGAAACCTTCTTTTAAAAGGACGTGTACGACAGGAGCGAGACAATTTGTTGTGCAGCTTGCATTGGAAATAACATGGTCCTCGGCAGAGTTATATTGTTCGTGATTAACGCCCATTACAAATGTTGGGATTTTTTTCTTATCGCCTTTCGCCGGAGCGGAAATAATAACTTTCTTCGCGCCTGCTTCGAGGTGGTCGTATGCCTTATCGTCACAGAACAGACCGGTACATTCAATAACATATTCAACGCCGAGTTTCGCCCAAGGCAGATTTTTAAGTTCTCTTTCAGCCATAACGCATAAAATTTCATGACCGTTTACAACAAGAATATCATCATCGTCTTTTTCGCCTTTACCGGCTGATTTTTTTGTTTTAATGTCTGCCTTCATTTGCCCTTGAGTCGAGTCGTATTTAAGCTGATAAGCAAAATATTTAGCGTCTGTAACTATATCAACCGCCGCTACTACGTCAATTTTGTCTTTTCCAAGCAGATTTTGACCAACCAACGCCTGAAAAACGAGGCGTCCGATACGCCCGAAACCATTAATTGCTACTTTCATTTAATTCTCCTTAATTGATAGATAATACTCCCCAGATTACTTGAAATATTAAGAATAGTCAATAGTGCGCAATGCCTCATATCTTTATTTTTCGATAAACCTCATATAGAATAACTTTATGTCAAAAAACAAACCTCTTATCAAACCATTTTTGAAGTGGGCAGGAGGAAAAAGGCAATTATTGGCAGAAATTAAAAAACATCTTCCGGATAATATAAATAACTATACCTATTTTGAACCGTTTTTGGGAGCCGGCGCTGTTTTCTTGTACTTACAGCCAAAAAAAGCCGTTATAAATGATTCTAATGAACAGTTGATCCTTACTTACAATGTAATAAAAGATAATATTGATGAACTTATTACCTTACTTAAGAAATACCAGAAAAAAAATAATGAAGACAGTTTTTATAAAATAAGAAATATTGATCGTGAACCGGAAAAATTTATAAAATTATCAAACATTGAGAAAGCAGCTCGTTTGATTTTCTTGAATAAAACATGTTTCAACGGTTTATATCGTGTTAATTCACAAGGGCTTTTCAATGTGCCTTACGGTAAATATAAAAATCCTTCAATATGCGAAGAGATTGTATTACGTCAGATAAGTGATTATTTTAATTCCAGCAGTATAAGTATTTTAAATTGTGATTTTGAAGATGCTGTTGAAAAAGCGGATAAAAAATCATTTGTTTATTTTGATCCTCCTTATCATAGTCCTAATAAAACTAATTTTACAGGGTATCAGGCTGACGGGTTTAATGAAGACGAACAAAAGCGGCTTCGTGATCTTATTATCAGATTGACAAATCGAGGAGTAAAATGTCTATTAAGTAATTCTGATACAGATTACATTCAAGAATTATATAAAAATAAATTATTTAAAATTATTTCAGTGCAGGCAAAAAGAGCGATTAACTCTGATTCCGCCGGAAGAGGTAATGTAAATGAAGTTCTAATTAAAAATTGGGAAAATTCACAAATAACCCCGCTCTACCCCTAAAAAATTAAAACTTATAATAATTCCTATAATGCCTTATCATATTGGCAAAATTATAAGTTACTCCGTCATAAATTATCTTTCCAATCACTATAGCTGCTAAAGGTATGAAGAATATTAAAAGCATTGCAATCGGTGAGCCTGAACTAGTCATCACGTTCACTATTGATAAAAGAGATAATCTTGCGCCTTCAGATAAAAATTTTGTTAAAAATTGCAAGCCGGCTGTAATGAGAGGAAAAGCTAAGGGTGTAAATATAATATAACAAAAAGCTTTTTCTGCGGAATCAAAGATATTGCCGAAAAATCCTCTTACTCCTCCTGTTGCAACTCCAATACCTGCAATCAAAAGATGAGGGAGTAATACAGAAACGATTATCAATCCCGTTAAATCGAGATTTAACAGCGATATTCCTCTTGTTAAAACATCTAATGTCAGTAATACCCATATTATAGAGAAAGCGCTGAATGCGACTTTCGCAAGTCTAAAAAGAAATACTTTTAACTTAAAATCCGCTCCCGGTTTTAATAAATCTGCGGCGCTATTTTGATTTTTTCTCTTTGCATAAATAAAAGCAGTGTCGCCGCCCATATCGGGGAAATCTTTAGCTGCGCCGTTTCTTATAAGCAGTTTAATTGCGTCAATTAAACCGCCTTCTGCGGCGCGCATTAGAGGCGACCAATAACCTTTTTTATTTAAAACATTCGTCCTTGCTCCTTTTTTCAGCAACAACTCGATAACTTTATATGCATGAGCTTCGCCGTTTGAGTCATTTTTATTACGAAATTGATACTGAGCATCAACAGCATGCGTAAGCGGAGAAACTCCGTCATCATCTGCAAGATTAATATCCGCTTTGTTATCAATCATTCGGGAAATAAGATTTATTTTTCCTGAGGTTTCCAGTTCAGTGATCGAATATATCAAAGGCGTTATATTGTTATTATTCCTGATATTTAGTTTTATTTTATAATCAAGAAGCAGATTTGCAAGAGTGATTCTGTCATCTTCATTATCTTTATTATCTATTCTTTCAAGCGCCCACATTATCGGAGCGTGTCTATACTCTTTATTGGGATCCGCTCCAAGTTCTAAAAGTAATTTTGTTAATGGTATATTCCTGTTTAAAATTGCGGTTATAAGAGGAAGAGAACCGTCGCCTGACGCTTCATTAATATCCGCTCCTTTTTCGTGAAGGAAACGTAAAAGTTCAAATCCTGTTTTTTGATCGGGAACAATACTGTCAAAGAATTTTACAAGATATTGCACCGGAGTCGGAGCCCAATTTAATTTTTGCGATTGTCCGTTGAAAGGCAGACCTTGCGCGGCATAAGTATCAAAAATGTCATGACGTCCGGAATTATTATGAATTATATCTACAAGATCAATTAATGATGATTTTTGCCAATCATTCTTATGTAAATTTTTATATGAAAGGAAAGGGATTTTTCCAAGAATGAAAAATTTATTAGCCGCGCTGTTTATTGTAAATCCGTCTGTTGAGTCATAAAATTCCGCATATTGATTGGATAACCATACATTTAAAAGCGAATCCATTTCCAATACGCCGCTTTCTACCAGCGCTTTTTGATTAGTATCTTTTTCATCCGCAATTTCATTTATACCTTGATAATTTTTTGAGCCTATATTAATGCTCCGCCCTCCGTCCAGTAACAGCAGATAACAAAGATTAAAAGCGTGCTTCTCGGAATAATCTGTAAAATACTTATGGAACAGGTCGGCAATCGTTTTTCCTTTTACGTTCTCGCTGTCTCCTGCAATTTCAAGATATTGATACAGCCGAGCGTCATTTTTCTTTAATTCTTTTTTATAATGATCAGACTCATTCATCAATGCATTTGCAATATCTTCCGGATTAAAACATTTTGTTCCGCCGTGGCTTATAAACGGTCTGGTTGAATCAAGAGTATAAATAGTTTTGTATAAACCGCTCTCTCTGTCACTTTGATGATTACTGATTATTTCACTTATATTATCAGCCATTGTTGTATCTTTAGCGTTTGTAAGCCAATTCAATATTGATACACCGGTGTAAAGACGTCTAATCCCTTCGTTATGATCTCTATCCAAAAGCTCAGCGAGTTCTTCGGGCGTGCCGAAACTTTCTTTATTATTCCAATTTTGCCTCTCATAAATAATTTTAATGCTTTTGATTTGCACGTCTTCTCCGGCAATCCACCGGTTAATTTCTTTATATCCCCACCGATCATTTTCCGATTGATTAATTAATCCGAGAACAAGTTTTTGTAATTCACCGCTCATATCCTGAGGAAGCTTAACATCATTATTTTTAATATCTTTATTACGCCTTGGTATGTCTTTAAACGGAATTTCTCCAAGCCATATATGATATATAGTTACGCCAAGCGCAAAATAATCTACAGGAGGTCCTACTATAACCTCTTTTTCATTGCCTGTCCTTGAAAGTTCGGGAGCTGCATATGCAGGTGTTACATTGGCTTCTACTCTGGCTTCATTTGTTCCTGCGTCCATAATATTTGAAATACCGAAATCCGCAAGAACTAACTTTGACTTTTCTTTATCCAGAAAGTAAATATTATCCGGTTTTAAATCCTGATAAATCATTCTTAATTTATTATGAAGAAAAAATAACCCTTCATTTATCTGTCCGACAAATGTTTTTAATTTTGAAGCGTCTCTTACAGGACCGTTTGATTTTAGGAAAGCGTCTATCGAACCGCCTTGGGCGTATTCCATAATTTCATAATCTTGACTGTTTCGGCTGCCGTATTCAATTAATTTAATTATCTTATCATTGGGATTGTTCTTTATCGCCGAAAGAACGTTATCTTTATAATGTAAACCGAGTTTGTAATATTTAAGCACATACGATTTGCCTTTTGCGCTTATTAAATAAATTACGGCTTCTCCGGAATTCTGGCTTATTGTATTCTCAATATGATAATCTTTTCCGTTTAAAACTATATCCTGCCCGTTAAAGAAAATTTCGCCTGTCTTTTTTCCGTCTGCAATTGCTTCCTGCACAGGCATTTGGTAATCCGCGCCGCCGGAAGAATCATCATCAAGTCTTTGAGTTGAATCGTCGTCTAATCGCTGAGTCCCCTGCGTGTCGTCCAATCTTTGCGTCCCTTGCGCATCGTCTAACCTTTGAGTCCCTTGCGCGTCGTCCAATCTTTGCGTCCCCTGCGCATCGTCTAACCTTTGCGTTCCCTGCGCATCGTCTAATCTTTGAGTCCCCTGATTATTATCAGTCTGCTGAGTTCCATTTTCGTTATCAATTCTTTGTGTGCTCATTTTTTTCTCCAATATTAAAATTCTAAAAGTTCGCTATAAACATAACCGGTTTTATCACCATATTTAATTTTTACCCAAGAGTTCTCATATGTTTCTAAAATTTCAACTCTGGTATTTTGCTGAAGCCCGTCTAGAATATCATGATTTGCAGAAGGTCCGCTGCGTACATTTAAAAGCTGAGCTGTAACGGTTGCATAAACGGCTTTCGGTTTTTTTGCCGGTTTTACCGGAACAAGCTGTGATATTTCCGCCGCTGGTAAAAGAACGTAAGCGTATTGAGGTTTTTCTTCTTCATTTAGAAAAAATATTTGTGTCCATATATTTTCCTCTTCTTCTTCATCTTCCTCTTTATTGTTCATTGCAAAATAACTGCGCAGTTCTATATTTGAATCAACCGGCAGAACGCCTGCGGGCTCGGTTTCTTCAAGTTTATCCTTTGTTATAATCGCGGAATAATACGGCGTTTCTTTAGATGTTTTATAATCGAACACTCTTACAGAACCGTGAATAATGCTGTCCAGATAAACATCTTTTGAATATTTATATAAAGTTGTAGTATTTACAGCGGAAAACGCGGAAGCAGCTACTGTGCTCCCTAAATCAGGCGAAACATAATAAATAATTCCTAAAGGAACAATTACAGCTAACACAGTTATTATAATTACTCTTACTATTTTTGTACTGAAAAGCAGGATAAATAAACCGAAAATAAGTTTTAATAATCCCAATGCGCCTTTGAAAACCCCAAAAATAATAGTAAAAATTAATCCAAGCATTTTATTTCTCCTTAATATTTATCGTTACAACAGAAATATTATCTTTACCGCCTTTTTTTTTGGCTAAATCGGTAAGTATTTCCGCCGCGTTTGTTTTTTCTATTACGTCTTGTATTTCTTTTTGCGAAAGAAGATCGTGCATTCCGTCAGAGGACAACATGTAAATATCGTTATTAAAAAACGGAAACTCTATTTCCGCAAATTCAATGAATGCTGATGAGCCGCCGCCTATAGAATTTGTTATTACATTTGAAGGAGCGTTTTTCTGCCCGCCTGATTCACGCAGAGAATGATCCAAGGTCAGACGTTCCAAATCGCCGCGCCGTAAACGGTAAATTCTGGAATCGCCCGCATGATAACGGAAAAGTTTGTTATTATAAACAAATAATCCTGCAAGAGTGCTGCCCATGTCTTTTGACAGGCTTGCGTGAGTCTCGCTGCAAAACGTATCAAAAACATTGCGTAATTCTTCGTTTGATAAATCGTCAGGAATATTGATGAGAATATCGCGAAGAGATGTAAGGGTTTTTTCGCTTGCCGCCTCTCCCTTGTTTAAACCACCTACGCCGTCCGCTACCGCAATAATTACACGATCTTTCGCGTTATATTCCGCTTTTTTTTTCTCGTCACGAAACATTTTATCATGAAGGAGAATCATGTCTTCGTTATTCGGTTTCTTGCAGCCTATATCACAGACAGCGCTGACGTTTAATAATATTTTCATATTCTTTGCGTTCCAAGTTCTATTGATTCCATAGAAATAATAAATTCAATATCCGCTAATTTTACTTTTGCTCCGTTACTTAAAGGTACAGCGGTATTTGGATTTAATTTTGCGCCGTTAATAAAAGTGCCGTTTGTCGAACCTAAATCCATTATGCTCCATGCGCCGTTTACTTTTATAATCTGGCAATGAGAACCAGAAATATGAGACAGCCGCCCCAGTACAGACGCAAAAGTCCCTTTTGTCCGTCCAAGAACATCGCCTTCTTTTGGTTCAATAACTATGCCGAGATTTTGCGCGGAAAATTTTACTTTGTTAGGTGAAGCGGGCGCGGCTCCTGTCTGCGCAGCCTGATATACAGGAGCCGGAGTTGAAACAGGAGGAGTATTAATCATGGATGTCCCTGAAGACGGACTTGCAGCCGCTGCTTGCGCCGCCGCTTGCGGCGCTACTTGCTGCGAAACTCCCGCTTGCACAGTCCCGGCTTGCGAAGCGCCTGCTTGCGCTCCCGGAACAACCATTTCTTTTCCGTCAAAAATACAGCGCTTCCCTTTTCCAGCTCTTCCGCATACGGAACAGATAAAAATCTGTTCGCCGCATTGATCGCAATAAAGAGAATCACCGTCAATATCTTTTTTACATGCCGGACATTGTAAATCACTCATACTAACTCCATTAATTGACCGTCATATCGAGGTCTTCAATTTGCATAATCTTAATCGCTTTTTTAAGATCATCTTCAGACATTCCAGCGCCTTGCATTGAGATTACCCTGTTTGACATATTTTCCCTTGTCTTGTCAAACAACTGTCTGACAGTCCTTGCGTTGGCAAAAGAAGAAGTTCTTTTCTTGTAAATATCTTTCAGTCTATTCTGTAACGCATCGTCCAAGCCTTCTGCAAATTCGAGGTTTCTTTTTTTGCACATATTCACGAATATATTATACATTTCATCGGGCGTATAATCATCAAAGGTGAGGTAATCGGAGAACCGCGATTTAAAACCGCTGTTAGACGAAAGGAATTCATCCATTTCTTTTGTATAACCTGCGGCAATGACAATAAATTTCCCTCTGTCGTCTTCCATGCGTTTTAAAAGAGCGTCAACAGCTTCCTGCCCGAATTGATCGCTTGGTCCTTGTTTTAAAGAGTAGGCTTCATCGACAAAAAGAATTCCGCCCATCGCTTGATCACACTGTTTGTTTACAAGAGGAGCGGTCTGCCCTACATAAGGCGCAATCATTTTGCTTCTGTCTGTTTCAATAATTTTGTTGGTCGGTAAAAGACCGACTGATTTAAACACTTCTCCCATGATTCGCGCAACAGTTGTTTTCCCCGTTCCCGGATTGCCGTAAAACACAAAATGTTTGGAAAGCAATTCTGTTTCACCGGATAATTTCTGCGCTTGCAGCGTGTTTGAAATTTTTACTACAGTGTCTTTAACGGATTTTAATCCGACAAGTTCGTTAAGGTCTTTAAGCGCTTCATCTATCGTAATAATTTTTTCCGAAGGATCGATATCTTCAGGGCGCATAACAATAATTTCCTGTTTTAATACATCCTCGGTAACTCCCTGTTTTTGCAAATTCATAACCCTGCTGAACGCGTTTTCCCTTATCTTGTCAAAAAGCTGCCTTACAGTGCGGGCGTTGGCAAAGGACGCGGTTCTGGATATATAAATAGTTTTAAGTTTATTTTTCACAGCTTGTTCAAAACCTTCAGCAAAAACAAGATTATTTTTTTTGCACATATTGTCTAAAATATTAAACATTTCATCGGGTGTGTAATCATCAAAATTGATATAATCGGAGAACCGCGATTTAAAACCGGTGTTAGACGAAAGAAAATCTTCCATTTCTTTTGAATAACCTGCGGCTATAACAATATATTTGCCGCGGTCGTCTTCCATGCGTTTTAAAAGCGTGTCAACCGCTTCCTGTCCGAATGAATCGCCCTGCCCTTGTTTTAAAGAGTACGCTTCATCAATAAAAAGAATTCCGCCCATCGCGTTATCGCACTGGGTGTTTACAAGTTTGGCGGTTTGCCCAACATAGGAAGCGATTAATTTACTTCTGTCAGCTTCTATCAAATTGCTTGTCGGTAAAAGCCCTAGAGCTTTAAATACATTGCCTAAGATGCGCGCAACTGTCGTTTTACCCGTTCCGGGATTGCCTGTAAACACAAAATGTTTTGACAGCGTTTCATTTTTTCCCATAAGCTTTTGCGCTTGAAGCGTGTTGGCGATTTTTACCACAGCGTCTTTTACCGCTTTAAGCCCCGTAAGTTCATTCAGTTCTACTAACGCTTCTTCTATAGAAACCGCTTTTTCCGCTGTTGTAACAGGAATATCTTCCGGCATGAATGTAAGGCTGTCGTTATGCGAAATATTTGCAGCCTGCGAAGAAGATAAACGGTTAGCCTGATTTTTTCTTGCGTCATCTAAAAGATTTCTCGCTTCGCGTCCGTTGGCAAAATCCTTTGTTTTTCTCGCGCAGCGATCTTTAAAAAACGCTTTAATTCTGTCATTTGTTTCAGGCGGCACTATATAACTTTGTTTTTTTGCCAAAGCTTCAAAAATACGCGTAAGTTCATCAGGCGTGTAATCTTCAAGATTAAAATATTTTGTAAAACGGCTTTTTAAACCTTCGTTTGCCGTAAGAAATTTTTCCATTGGGCTTTTATACCCGGCAACAACAACCATAAACTTGCCGCGATCATCTTCCATACGTTTTAACAATGTATCTATACATTCTTGTCCGAACTGATCGCTGTCATCCTGTTTTAAAGTATATACTTCGTCAATAAAAAGAATGCCGCCCATTGCGGTATCGCAATTATTATTTGTAAGCGGCGCTGTTTGCCCGATGTAACCGGCGACTAACTTACTTCTGTCAACTTCTACCACATGCCCTGAATCTAAAAGCCCCAAGCCTTCAAAAATATTTCCTAAGAGCCTTGCAACGGTAGTTTTACCTGTTCCGGGATTTCCTGTAATAACAAAATGATGAGCGGGCTTTTCAACTTTTACGCCTTTCTTTTCCATTTCCGAGATTTGCCCCAGTTGGGTATAAAGGCTGTTAATTTCTTTTTTTATTTCATCCATGCCGATAATCGATTCCATCTCGGTCATTATTTCTTTAATACTTTTCTTTTCATCAAACTTGCCTTTTATATCTTCGGGCAAAATTATTTTTGTATCGGTTTTTCTTGTGTAATAAGAACCCATGATTGCGTGCGCTTCGTTTTTTGCAAGATAGCCGTTTACAGCGTTTATATCGGAAGCCGGTTTTTTTAATTCTTTATAAAGGTAACGGAATCTTTTCATTAAATGATCTTGAGCTTCAGGGCTGAATGTTAATCCCATTTTATTTAATTCATGTTCGGTAATCGCGCAAAATTGCACCGGATTATAATCAGGGATAATAAATATTTTTTGGAAACGCCCTGTGATATTTTTATTTTCCGGTGATTTAACAAATTCTCTAAGACCGAAAGGAAGACCGGCTAAAAGTATAACAGGATCATCCTTGTTTAAATCCATTCTATTAATAAATTTTAAGAATGACGGCAGCGCTCTTCCGTCAATATCAACAAGTTTATGAGCATTATCGACAAAAAGCATTCCGCCCTTTGCATTTGAAAAAAGAGTGTCTATATCGTCATCCGCCATTGATTCCAGAGTAACGCCGTCTACATTGATCAGACCTTTTGTTATTCGATCATTTTTTTGCAATA
>Ga0209755_10008972_pt1 | contig 10615 bp, 6 predicted proteins | sample TergutCo191P1_FD_187301 | JGI IMG/M metagenome (GOLD analysis project Ga0209755, IMG submission 187301) | Cornitermes sp. P1 segment gut microbial communities from Petit-Saut dam, French Guiana - Co191P1 (SPAdes) (version 2) | ecosystem: Host-associated > Arthropoda: Insects > Digestive system >... | reverse complement strand
AGTGCTGTTACATGGAATCCAACAGAGACCACATCTGCGGCAAACACTCGGTATACTGCAAGCGTTACGCTTACCGCAGAGGCAAACTATATATTTACAGGCGGTCTTGATCAAACTGTGACAATCAACGGAAGGACTGCGACAGTTACGAATAACGGTACAACAGCTACTCTGACATATCAATTTCAGCTAACGGAAGCCGACCCGTATTGGTCAGGCTGGGCGGCATTGCCTTCAAGCGGAACATTGGCGGCGGGCAATTATCGTGTTGCCTCAACAATGACGGCAAGCAATCTGGTTATTTCCGGTACGGTTACAATTTATATTCCGCAAGGTGTTACGCTTACTGTTACGGGAAGCACAGGAACGGCTGGCACAGCCGGAGGAGGAGGAGGCTCCGGCGGCAATTCCATTGTTACAGGCGGCGCAGGAGCAACAGGAGGCACTGCTGCGATACAGCTAACTTCCGGTAACACTTTAATCCTTCGCGGTGCAGGCGCATTAAATGCGACAGGCGGAAACGGAGGCAATGCCGGAAACGGCGGAAACGGAAATGCCCGTACTACTACATCGGGCAATGCATGGGCTGCCGGCGGCGCAGGCGGTGGTGGTGGAGCTGGCGGCGGTGGTGCAGGCATAGGCTCAAATGGTGGCAACGGCGGCACAGGCGGTAACGGCGGTGCTGCACGGCAAACCGGTTCACCGGGAAATAGCGGATCAAGCGGCGGCAGTGGCGGTGCTGTTACAAGTGCGGGAACGTTGATTGTTACGGATGCGGTATCAGTTAGTGCTACGGCAGGAACCGGCGGTAGCTCCGCAACCGGCGGCTCTTCAAACCACGCATCAGGCGCTGTCACAACCGGTGGCAGTGGCGGTGGCGGCGGCGGTGGCGGCGGCTCAAACGGGACTGCAATCGGCGCAGGCGGTGTAGGCGGTGGCGGCGGCGGCGGCGGCGGTGGTGGCGCAAACGGTACTGCCAGCAGCAATCTCAACGGCGGCGGCGGTACAGGCGGAGCCAGCGGCGGCGGCAACGGAGGCGGCTCAAAAGGAAGCAACGGCGGTTCAGGCGGAGGCGCAGGCGCTCTCGGCACTGCCGGAGGCAACGGAACCAACAACAGAGTTTCCACAGCTTCCGCTACAGGTTCAGCTTTGATTACAGAATTCGCAATTACCTATAACACAAACGGCACTGGTGTTACCGGAATGCCCGCAAACATCGTCAAGGCGAACGGACATGATATTTATATCACACACCTTGTTCCGACAAGAGCAGGTTTTACTTTCCTACGTTGGAACTCTGCGGCTAATGGTTCGGGTACAGACTATGCGGCTAATAATACATATAATGGCAACGCTGCGTTGACTTTGTATGCTATTTGGGACGGCATCGCCCCCAGCATGATGCAAATGGCTCTAATCCCCTTCGACTTCATCATGTCCCTAGCCCCCGATGCCTGCACAGACGAAAGCGACCCCTGCATAATAGAAACCGCAGAAGAACTCGCTGGAATCACGAAAATGGACGGGCACTACAAACTTGGCAACGACATAGACCTGTTCCGCTACTACACCCCCTGGGAACCCATAGGCACAGAAAGCGACCCCTTCACCGGCACATTTGACGGCAACGGCAAAACAATCAACGGCATGAACATCAATAATCAAGATATGAACAACGCCGGACTCTTCGGGCACATAAGCGGTGGCAAAGTGGCAAACTTAGGCATAACCGGCGCAAGCATAAGCGGCGGAACCAACATAGGCGCAATCGCAGGCAACCTGACAGACGGCGGCACAATCACCAACAGCTACTCCACAATCTCCGTCTCAGGCACAACAAACGCAGGCGGCCTGGTGGGTAACGTGAATAACGGAGCAATCACCAATTCCGCATCACTCTCCGCATCCGTATCCGCATCCAATGCGGGACGTATCGCAGGCAGCACCACCAACGCAACCCTCTCAGACAACGTCGCCTTCGTCCGCATGGCAGAAGGCCCATGGCTCCATGCCACCCACGACGGCAAAGACGGCGAAAGCATAAACGGCAACACCGCCGCAGATGCATTCGGCAAAGGCAAAGAAGAAGCGCCAATATACCTGAGAGAACGCAATATGGCATTCGCAAACATAAGCGCAACAACCAAAATCTATGACGGTGACGAACTCACGCCCACAGTCAAATGGGGCACAGACGAGCTTGTAAAAGGCACAGACTACACAATAAAGTTCACAGGCACAAACGGCAAAATCGTAGGCAGCGGCACATTCACGCTCACGGGCATAGGCAACTACACAGGCACAACGGAACCCATAGCCTACACCATAGAGCTGAACAAAGACATGCCAATCCGCATCATAGAAATCGCTCATCCGGCATTTGAAAAGCACAAAGAACATCCCAACAAAGTCTATTACGTCGCCTCAAACCAGCACTGCGGCGAATACAGAATGGAGCAAATCCAAGCTCAAATCAAGCTCTTCAACCCGGAAAAAGAACTCAAGACAAGGGACAGCTCCAACGCAATAAGCGCAGACGAAAACCTCCATCACTATGTTGACCTTCACCTGGGCAAAACCGGCGGCCTTGATACCATGTTCACGCACATACTCCTCAAAGGCGACACCGTGCAAACAGACACCATAATAATAGTTACCCCTGTGGACTTTGATCAGGCAATAGTCGCAAAGTGGAACACGCTGATGATAAACAACAACCCACAGACCAACGGCGGCCACAACTTTACAAAATTCGAATGGTTCAGGAACGGCGAAAAAACCTACAACACACGCCCCTATTTCGCATTGCCTGCAGGCCATGACCCAAGCAACAAATACAGCGCAAATATGTTCATCAACGAACATCTGAATCTGAGCACCTGCGAAGGTTTCGCTCCGGCAGACATACAGCAAACAGAGTCCGGCTACCAAAAACGTGTGCTGGGCGTTTACGGCAAAAATTCCACATCCAAAACATACACACCCAAAGGCGAACGCACAGAAGGCAAAGCTCCGGGAGTGTATATAACCAACAACAAGGGAACACAATGAAAGACATCTCCATAGGCGTAAAACTTCAACTCGCCTTCCTGCTAACTTCAATGATGGCACTAACACTTGGCATATTTGAGCGATATATAATCGACAAATTTTCCGAGAAAAACGAAGCGGTATATAACGAAGTTATAATGCCTCTTATCCGCTTGAACCCGGAGCAAAGCAAAAGCCTTGAGCGGGTAGCAGTTGCACAGAAAAAATCGTATGAAGAATTTGCGAACAGCAGCAAAAACAGGTCTATCTTGCTCAACATCGCAATATTCATGCTCGCCAGCGCAATTGGGTTCAGCATAAATATGTCCATAAGCCAACCGCTGAAAAAGGTTGTTGATACTTTGAAAAAAGGCGAGCACGGTGATATGCGTACAAGAACGGGAATTGAGAGAAAAGACGAAATAGGAATAGTAGCCAAAAACGTTGATGATTTCTTTGAGAAAATACAGGGAATATTGAAAAACCTGCTCACAAGCTCAAATACGCTGGCAAATTCAAGCGAAGAATTATCCGACATAAGCAAGCAACTCGCAGGCAATGCAGAAGGAACGGTTTCCAAAAGCAACAATGTCGCAGACACAACGCATCAAATGGCGAGCAATATAAACGCAATGGCAAGCGGCGCAATGCAGGCAAGCGCAAATGCAACCGAAGTAGCCGGCGCAGCGGAGCAAATGAGCACGAATATGCACACAATAGCTGCAGCCATTGAAGAGATGAGCGCAAGCATAAGCGAAATTGCCGGAAGCACAGGAGAAGTTAACAGAGTTGCAACGGAAGCCTCCGGCAAAGCAACAGATGCAACGGGCGTTATGGGTAAATTGGGAGCGGCTGCCAAAGAAATCGGAGCTGTTACCTATATGATAAAGAAAATAGCAGACAAAACGAATTTGCTTGCATTGAACGCAACCATAGAAGCGGCAACTGCCGGCCCTGCCGGAAAAGGATTCGCAGTTGTAGCAAACGAAATCAAAGATCTCGCCAACCAAAGCGCAGCCAACGCAGACGATATAACGCAGAGAATAGAAGGAATTCAAAGCAGCACAAACAATGCTGTTAAAGTGATCAACGAGGTATCTGCCATAATAATCAAAATAAACGAATCCGTGAACTTAATAGCCAGCCATGCCCAGCAGCAAACTAAAGCGAGCAACGAGATAGCAAACAACGTGGCGCAGGCAAATTCCAGCGCAAAAAGAGTAGCAGGAGCCATAGGCGAGGTAGCAAAAAGCGCAGGCGAAGTGAGCCAAAACGCAGGCGAAGCCGCACACGGCGCAAACAATGTAAACTCCAACACCCTAAGCATGAGCGAAGCCGCTAAAGAAAGTGCAAAAAGTGCATTGCGAGTAAACAAAAGCGCAGGCGATTTAGCAAAAATAGCTGGGGAATTGAGAGAAACTGTTGGTTTATTTAAAGTGTAATGCGTTATATTCGTATTTACATATTAGTTCCCGTTGCGGTATTTGCCGCACACTATGAATTTGACATATATTACGGCATTGGCGCACCGGATTTTTCATTCAACAATGCGCCGCTGTCAATTTCCATATATCCCTGGGAACATTTCGGATTTTCCGGCGGAGTTGAATATTCCAAAAGAAAAAAATCCAACAACAATGAAAATATGATTGGCAGCATGACTGTAATAGATAATGACAACCATGAAGTTACCTTTGACTACACTATGGATAAATACAAAGACGAATTATCAACTCAACTTTTATCAGTACCTGTTTTGCTTAAATTTCGCTCAAAATGGTTTTATTCTTCGGCCGGTGTTAAAATAGGCATTCCGCAAAATGTGAATGTGAACGTGAGTTATGAGAATTTTAGAACAGAAGCCTATTTGCCGCATTTAAATATACGCATAGATAGTCTTCCGCACATGGGCATAGGCAAATTCGGAGACGATTCTTTTACAACGCATGTTTCTGCCAAGCTCCTGTTTCTGCTCGCATTTGAAAGCGGAATAAGAATAAACTTGAGCGAAAACTTTGCGCTGCTTTTCGGCGCATTCATTGACTACTCCGCAAACAAGGGATTTGACAGAGGCTTGCCTAATATTATCGAATGGGTGGAATATGCGAATGGAGCGATGGTAAATGTGAATGATGGTTGGAGAAAGTGGAAGCCCTGGAGCGCAGGCGGCGTGGTAAAATTGCAATTTGGGTTTAAAAGATGAATGAAAATATCATAGATAATATAATAGAAGATGCCAAGAGCAACATTCGCTCAATACTGCGTGAAAAGCGTATTGTAAACGGCATAGCTAAAATAGGAACAATTTGCGGAATTCTTTCCTTAATAATAATTATCATAGCTGTTTCTTGCTATTTTCTTATGATTTTTCCGCTTATAGTAAAATATGGCCCGGACGTTACCATGGCTTTGGGTACCGTATCAACTTATGCAACATTCTACGGCTGGTACAGAATATTGCGCAGAAAAAACAAGGCCGACTTAAAGGAAGAAGGCAAAGGCGAAGCTCAAAACCAGATAATAGCATTTATAAAATCCTTGCCGGATATGTTTCGCAAGGTACCCGGGAGCTTGGTGTCAACTGTTGCGCTTGCCGCATCAGTTGCTACCGGCGCTGTAGTTTACACTCCTTTTGGGGGAAAGGCAGAAAAAGCCGCAAGAACAACGGTTGCAGAGCTAAAACCGTTAGTGGTAGAGCTAAAACCATTGGTGGCAGAACTGAGATCAGAGTTTTTTAAAGAAGAAACAAAAAGAGAAATAGCAACGGAAAGAGCAAAGGAAGTTGTAGAAGAAATGGCACAGGAAATTGCGCAAGATGCAAAAAAATACAATATAAGCGGCAAGCTAAATTTGAGCGGTGCCGGGAGCAAGGAAAGAGCTATTGTAGAACTTCTGCAGAACGAAACGGTAGAAAAATGGGTTTTTGCGGATAAAGACGGAAATTATTTGTTTATGAACGTGCCCGTTGGCAATTACACAATGAAAATAAAGCTAAACGGCTACAAAAGCCTTTCCAGCTATCCTTTTGCATTGAGCAATAATACGCAAATCCCGGAGCTAATAATGCTGGAAGAATTCCCCAAGCCAAAACCCGCAATCGCAGCAAAGCCCAAGCTCAATACAAAGTCCGTTGCAATAGCACCGTTGCCGCCACAACCTCAACAACCGCTATCACCCGTTGCAATGCCAATAACTGCAACTGCAAGCGTTCTTGTTGCTCCAGTAAACACGCCTGTGAACATGCCGGTAAGCACACCGGTTCACACGCCTATGCACGCTTCCAAAAAAACTACGTCTGGCGACAAATCAGGATTCTTTGTCGGGCTCGGTTCGGAAGTCAATAACAATGCAAAAAAAGGAAACGCAATAGGCAGCAATATGGCACTTGGATATGATATGAATAACCATTTTGCTGTTGGCGTAAACGCTGTATATAGCAACGACTTGGAAGAGGAAATAACGCTGGAGTCAAAGCTTATGCTGAGATATTACCTGCCTATTGGAGGCCCATTTGTGCAAGCAGAAGCTGGCGGCGCATTAAACAAAAGCGATAAAAACAACATAGTGCCACAAGGCGGCATGGCTGCAGGCTGGAGATTCTCAGTAGACAAAGAATGGTATGTTGAACCGGCAGTAAGAGGCGGTTACCCGTATGTATGGGGAACAGGAATAACTCTTGGAAAAAAATTCGGCTCTTCTGTATTTTAAGGTTGCACACATCTCAGCGAGCGCATGGAAGATTTGATGCAAGAACGCTTTTTCAAGTCATCGCCCTCTATTTCCCAGTATCTCGCATTTTCGGCGCTCGATTCTGCGTTTGTCCACCAGTAGCCACGCCAGCCTATGCTGCCACCAACCTCTATCGGCAGGGCAGAAAATCCAAATTCATCGGTACCGTTTTGGTTATTGCTCCAAACGGTTTTTGATTTAAGTTTTTTAGCTGCGCCTATCCACCCGCCATATCTGTCAAGCCGGCCGCCGACCGCCAAAGCCAAATTTTCCCAGTCCGCATCGCTTGGTGCCCGCCACCCGGCAGGGCATGCTTTCATCACGTCCCTCCACTCATAAAACCGCCCGTATCTGGCACAGTCGGGATAATCATTCTTGTGGCACGACGACCAAGCCGTTTCAAAGCTAAGATTCTCCGCCATCCAAGTCAAGTTGCCAATCCGCACAGTCCGGTACTTTTTGCCGTCTCGCTTATCGGTAAACGTCCCGCCGCCTGGTACTACTACCGGCACTATTTGTACGGCTTCAACCTTCTGCGCGGCAGGCACAGAATCTTTACGCGCAACCACTTTCCCGTCGCTCTCACCGGTATTTTCTACGCAACGCACATAAAGCCGGAAATCCTCATCGCTATAGCCAGTGCTAACCACATCGTCAGAGTAGAGCATGCCTCGGCTCCTGCCCCGTGTAGCACCACGCTTCTTGTCCCCATACGTGGCAGTCCACCATATACCGCTACTGCCGGGATTTAGCCCCTCGTCGCCGTTTGGCAGGGCCGAGAAACCGTACTCATCGGTGCCATTGCCGTTTCGCTCCCGATAGTCCTCCCACCCGCTCCTTGCCTTCAACTTTTTTCCGGCTACATTATTCTTACCAGATTCATAATTCGGATCAACAAACATTACAAGCGTATCCCACTCTTCGTCACTCGGAAGATGCCACCCTGCCGGGCAAGCCATCTGCGCCGTGTTCCAGTCGTAATTCAGTCCAAGCGTTTGGCAGTTATCTTCTTCATTATAGCACGCAGAAACACCGGTCTTATACTTCAAATTCTCAGCCATCCACCTCTGATTCCCAATCTTCACAGTCCGGTATTTTTTTCCATCCCGCAAATCTGTAAAACTTCCGCTGCCGGGCACATCCGGCACTGGCACAGCATTCCTGCGCACCGCTATATTCTTGCAGCCCGCACCGGAACCGCTTACGCAACGCAGCGAGATCAGAACACCCTTGAAGGCACTGCCCCTCCCCACCCACTCGCCGTCGCTCCAGTAGTCCATGTGCCGGTACAATGCAAGAGTAGTACCGTTCTCCGTGGCGCTCCACCAATAGCCGTTGTAGCTAACATTGTCGAAAAGTCCATCATTTGCCCGGCGGCCGCCCGGCAGGGCAGAAAATCCAAAACTATCAATACCGCCACCCGACATCAAGCTGTCTTTGTAATCCTTTCTGTCTGCCCAACCCATTGTTGATTTAAGCCTTCTGCCCGCAAATCTCCAACTGCCGTCGTATCCAATGTACCGGCCACCGGCTGCACGGGCCAAACAACTCCAGTCTTCATCACTCGGCACACGCCACCCAGCAGGGCATGCTTTCATAGCATCATTCCAATTATAAAGCCGTCCGTATTTTTCGCAATAGCTCTCATCATTATTATAGCATGCAGAGCTATCCGTTACAAAGTTCAGATTCTCCGCCATCCAAGCCAAGCCACCAATCTCAACCGTCCGGTATGTCTTGGCGTTCCGCCGATCTGTAAACTTCCCGCTAACTGCCTTAACAGTACCCTTACGCACGGCTTCAGTACCGCACCCAATAGCGATTACTGCTAAGACTATGATTATTTTTGCGCTGATTTTCATAACTATTTAATCCTTAACGCAACGAACAGATAACAACAGGTCTTTTTCAAAGAATAAAGCGTTCAGCCGGTCATCGGTATTGTATATATATCTGGTTAAAGCTGTATGCTCCTTATCCAGGAAACATACATGGGAAAGATCATTGGTCGCAGTGCTAGTCCACCACAAGCCTACTGTTCCAATACCATCAAAATTGCCATCTGGGTTGACAAAACCTCCGGGCAGGGCAACAAAACCAAAATCATCAGTTCCATTACCCGATCCGCCATTACGATGATTCAAATTCCATCCGCTCTTGGCTTTCAATTTTACTCCTGCTGTTTCCTGTATATGCAATTTATATTTTTTAATTCCATCGCACGCCACAACGCACAACAAATCATCCCACTCAGCATCGCTTGGCAAATGCCAACCATCAGGGCAAACTTTCAACGCTGTTTCCCAATTATAAAGCCGCCCGTATTTTTCGCAATTTTCCGGTTTATCTTCATAGCACTTGCTGCCCTCTACATTTTCATTCAAGTTCTCCGCCATCCAAATCAGATCACCTATTTGCACAGTTTTGTATTCTTTTTTGGCACTCTCATATTTTTTCTCATCATGCGCCTGCGCTTGTTGTTGTGGCGGTGATTCTAATTGCGGCTGCGGCTTTACGCAAGCCGTAAAAACCAAGAACAGCAAAAGAAGCGGGGTTGAGAGCATATAATAGCTATTTCTCACTCCGTGAAGCTAAACGGAATAGTTGGCGTAGTGTTGCCTTTTCGTATAGTTCTCCATTTCCACATAATAACAGCATTTTTTATAGCCTCATCAAATTCAGGATCACCTGTTGTGCTGGACACTATGTTAATTACTATAACATTACCGCTCGGAGCAATGGTAAATTTTAACGTAATTTTGCCACTTAAACCCGGCTTCGCTTTAAGATGCTTATTATAAATTTTCCTTAAATCAGGCATGCGAGCATTTACAACAGCCATAATTTCTTGCTTGGAACGAGAAGTGTCATTTATATCACTTCCTTTTGACTTTCTTAAATAATCGTATATTAAGTAGTCGCCTATGCCGCCAGAATTAGAGGATTTATCTCTGACGCAACGGACGGAGCGCAAATAACTTGTTATAGCTGCGTACCAGTAATTGCCATCGTCACCAGAGTGTATAAGTCTGCCGTAGGCACTGACGCTATCGTACTCACTTGAACTCCACCATAGGCTAGTGTTACCTGCATCGCCAAAATTGCCGTGACCACCGTGACCGCCCGGCAGGGCAGAAAAACCGTAATCGTCTGTTCCGTTCCCGGTATTGTCTTTATAATCCGCCCAACCACTTTTTGCTTTCAATTTTTTCCCTGCCGTTAATTCACCACCAGCAGCTTTCATCAAAGCATTCCACTCATCATTACTAGGCAAATGCCAACCAGAAGGGCAAAATGTCATCGCCGTTTCCCAATTATACAGCCTTCCGTATTTTTCGCAGTTTTCCGGTTTATTTTCATAGCATTTGCTGCCTTCCGCATCATAATTCAAATTCTCTGCCATCCAGGTTTGCTCACCTATTTTTACTATTTTGTATGTTTTGCCATCACGCTTATCCTGCAACGTGAGCTGGGCATAGGCTGCAACGGTGAGGAGGAGTATGAGGAGTGGCATAACCTGCGTAATTTAGAAAATTTATTTTTCTTTTACGCAACGGACAGAGTTTTTGATGCAACGGACGGAAAGTAATTCTGGCTTATCGTGGGGACCGTAGTCGGCATCCCATACATGGCTGGCCATATATGGGCTATAAGCTCTATCGCTATTGTACTCAGATGCACTCCACCACCAACCATAGTCTCCTCTATGGTAGCCCTCGAAATCGCCCCGACCGCCAGGCAATGCGGCAAAGCCAAACTTGTCTTTGCCATTGCCAGTTCTTTTTTCAAAATTGCGCCAACCACTTTTTGCTTTCAAATTTTTACCTGCCAGTTCCCCACCGGCAACAGTAATCAA
>Ga0209755_10008971_pt1 | contig 10616 bp, 6 predicted proteins | sample TergutCo191P1_FD_187301 | JGI IMG/M metagenome (GOLD analysis project Ga0209755, IMG submission 187301) | Cornitermes sp. P1 segment gut microbial communities from Petit-Saut dam, French Guiana - Co191P1 (SPAdes) (version 2) | ecosystem: Host-associated > Arthropoda: Insects > Digestive system >... | reverse complement strand
AGTAGAGTAAATCTGTTGTTAGCTACCGACTATCTATCGGTCCCATCTGCAAGGACCAAGCAGTCCAAGACGTTCTTCTTAGACTGCTTGACCCGTGAAGATGGGACCTTCAGGTTGTCCCGAAACTTCGGTAGCTAACTACAGATCTACATTGCATGACATCTCAGAAGAGTGAAGATCTCCAGGTATAGACCTATGGACAGTAACATACTTCCACTAAGCGGAGAACTGATGACATCTCCTACATTACGCACGTTTAACCCTTTGACGCCTAACGACCACTATAGAGGTCATACCGCACCGCTAATCTCTAAAGTTGCATTTTATATATTTATTCAACAAATATAGGTACTGAATATTTTAAACATGTTATATACTCTCCGTTTTTTCCTCTTCAAAATGCACTTTGTTTCATAATTCTAACTATTTGTTTCCTGTATTATTCACATTTTATATACAGAATGTGCTAAAATCAAAAAAATAATAATTCTGGCGCCAAAAGGTTAACAGACCCGCTCCACCCCCACCCTACAGGAAAGCGGAATATTTTGAAAGAATGTTGGCTTCGTAAGACTAGCGTGACAAGCTGTTGGGATGAAAATATGTGGCCTCAGTATTAGTCGAAATTATGCCGTCGCCACTGCAATTTACAAAGCCTTTGGCCAAAATTCTGACTTCTGCTGGAAACATATAACTTTTTATTTATGTTTAAACTGTATTCATAAAAACGCATAAAAATATAAAAATATTTACTAATGATATAAATTGGAAATTTCTTCGTTTGTGTCAACAGAATCACCTTCTATGGTAGTGACTTCAGAACTAATCAAATCTTCCGATTCTTTAGGAAAGGCAAATAATTTTACTGCCGTTGGCAAATATGTTTGGTAGCCTTTTAAGGCAGTTTTTTTTAAACTCGAAATAAGTGGATCCGAGGAAACCAAACGTTAATTAATAACATCTTCATTCATTGACAACCGAGATATTTTTCTCGAATGACTTCTTCTGAAGTACTTATGATCCTTGTTTTAGATTCCTAGGCTTCCTCGGACAATTGTCCAATAGACATAATGGCCACAAAAAATGTCGGCTCCATAGACCAGTATTTTATGAACACTAGCTGGCATATACAACCATGGGCATTCTTTAACCAGTAATTTAATCTTGTCTTTTTATACTGACCGCGGTAGCACAGTGGTTAAGGTGCTGTGCTACAATTTGATTTCAGCTGGTGTCAGTGGATTTTTCACTGACATAAAATCCTTCTGATCGCACTATGGACCTGGGTTCGACTCAGCCTCTAACAGAAATGAGTAAAGCCGGCTGGTGCCTACCTACCACCATCTTGTGCCGTTGTCACGAAACCTGGGAACCTTAACTTCCTGGAACCCTCTGGGCCTTCCAGGCCTGTAACGGGACTGCTTTACGTTTTTATACTTCCTGAATTCTTCGATGTTTAGATCCAGTTGTAATGAAATACTCTGCAGCTTTACATAGTCTGAGGATAAGATTTTCGTTGACACCAATAATTCTAACAGATTCTGGATAATTTTAAAAATGCCTTATAACTGTATTTCCGCCAGGCTTAATTGTATTGACAAAAAACCCCTTTGCATTTTTGAAGATGTCTTTAATTTTTTTCTTATTTTGTAAATTTCGTTGATATTTTTCTCCTCGCACTTGCCAGTTTTTGGTTTCCAAACTGTATGATGTGTGGAACAAACATTTAAAAAATCTGATCCACACGTGAAGATTAGGTAGCCCGAATCAGTATTTGTTACGTCGACATTTCTTATCAAAATTTCATCGATATGACTACAATAATAAAATTATACTTATAAAAAATAATTACAATTATATTAACTAAGATTAGAAAAAAACTGATTGAAATTTGAAAATAAAGCAAGCAATTACTGTTTAATTAATATTGGTTTATTTTTCATAAACGAAATCCACAAGCGATACATAGATTCTGAATTGCAAACCAAAATATCTGTACATAACTCCTTCGGTCCGGACACTCATCCATCCTGCCTGAACTCAACTTCCAACCAGCAGCAAATAGAGAGCCAGACGGCCTGTGTGGTAACCAATGCTATTGTCGTGAGCTCCTGATGATGGGCATAATGGTGCCCAAAACATGTTGAGCCTAACATAAGCACAATGAATTATAAGTGGTTTCTAGTTGGATTTTATTCTTGAATTATAAATAATGGACTTCAAAATGTTGTGCACAAAACAATGACGTAATATAAATTGATACAAAAACTTTTTAGTTCACATGAAGTGTTATGTTTTTAATTAGTTTACAATTTGTTCGCTGCTGCATAATCAGTTCCCTTAATAAATTAAATTGTCACCTTGAAAGTAATTAACAAAATAACTACTGTTATTTGTGCACAAAATATCTCATGATCAGCTGCTAATAAATCGCTCTGTATATTTGCCTGTACCTGAAACAAATCGAACCAAACACTCATAAAACATGAATTTTTGTTCTCGTGGGACCGTTTTTACCCCTCAGCTAGATTTTTAAGTGTTTCGTGGATGTCAAAGAATTTGAATTTTTGCTAGCTTTCGCTTAAATCAGCCCACTTGCTACAGTAGTGCTACCTTTCGTCATCAAACGCATATAACCACTGAGGAGGAATTTAGTCTTGAGGCCTTTTATACAAACATTAGTGTTACACCAGAACAATTACTTGAGTTCAGTACATTGTTTTAATGACACATCTTTGAACATTTTAAATTTCATCTCATTTTTACTACTATAAATAGAATTCTTAAGTAACAAAAAGCTTGAGATCGGTGTAATTTTTTAATCAGTTGTGTTTCTGTGTATAAAGCGCTTGCTTCTCATGTACTTTTGACACTTGTGCTTGATGATGGCTAAATGAAAGAAAGGAAATTTATAGCAAGTATTAAACACTAAAATGAGATACTGTCTGAAAATAGTGGCGATTCCCGTTCTGTTGCTTTTTCTGTCTGCATTAGTGCAAGAGATATATATACGTGGTGCAATTAGGAAGCAAAGTTAAACCAACTCCATTTGGTGTTTTTCGCTGTTATTAAGGGGTAATGCAAAAAAAGCGTGTAAAAAGTTGTCTTTGCTTGCAAGTGTCACACAAAACAGCTACATAGTAGCACTTGCTTCACTGTGTTCTTATAGCAGACCTGGTTTACAGTGTTTCACCGCATGGGGACGAATTGTGGATCTCACAGCCTTTTTATTTAATACGCATATATGTTAATTCGAAGTTTCAACTTTTCATACTTTGCATACTTAACATATTGGCATAAATAAGTAGTGAAAACGTATCATTTTCACTAAAGTAACACAAATGTTATTCGACAACACACTAGACAATTTAATCATCCTTGCTTGCAGTATCTATACCAACTATTCTTTCCCTTCTATTTTTCATGATAAGAAACAAGAACCAATTCCAGGTAAATTCCGAGATACATCAGATTAACAATAGACAGCATGCAAACTTAAAACAACCCTCTGTAAATGCGACAAAATACCAGAAGGGAGTACACTGTATAGGTGTTAAGGTGTTTAACATGCTTCCCTTTTACATAGCAGAGTCTGATAATCCAAAAAATTTAAAGAATTGTTACAAGAATACTTACGTAAAAATTCCTTTTATTCGCTGGATGAATATTTTGAAGGCCAAGTTAAATTTTGACATATGATCTGAATTGACACATGAGGTTTTTGGGACAAATGTTCCATCTCTTTACTTACAAGTCTGTATTACAAATATGTTAATATACATCCAACCACTATCTGTAACAAAGGAAAATTTCCTACTTAAAGAGCGCCTCTAATTGTTCCTAACTTAAGCCACTATTTTTATTTTTTATTTTTATTTTTACTTTTACTTTTAATTTTTATTTGTGTCCTTGTTATATTTTATTACACTAAACAAACCGTATTGTCCTATCTTATTATATTTATCATAATAAATAACCATGTGATTGTTGTACACGCTTATGTTGATGTCACCCTTTAATCCCAACAAATATGACGATTTCCATATCCATATGGATTAAGTAATCGTGTACGGATTTACGGAAGGAAAATAAATGATATGTTATGATATAATATGATATGATATGATATGATATACCAACTAAAGGAAATAAGTTAACAGAAGTGAACTACACAACAGGTGTGCAATTGCAGAGGAACATCCCTTGCTTTTAATGTAAATTATGCTATTTTGGACACAAGGCAAGTTACGTTGTTAACAAAATTATAATTTTGGTCAGTTTAGATGACGGCAAAGACAATGTGAAGTGGCTTTTCACAAACTTCATCTTTGAAATAATTCGGTATCTTGAACAGCAAGTCACAAGAATGGAGCCGTGTAATGTGTAAGTGGTGTACTCATTCAGATAAATATTCACAAAGGAACTTTTATTGAATTATTTACACTGAAAATGGACCTCATAAAGCCACTGATGCTTTATTTTCCATGAGCTCATGTTTCGCTAACGGCTTTTGTCATGTTACGTCTTCAGAAATGTTTAAGTTTCTTCTTCTTCTTCTTCTTATATATAATGACCATCGACAACGGTTGCATCTCAGCCTTTTATGAATAACCACGTGTATTACAAACTCCACTTTAGGATGAAATTCTTTTATCCAGTTCACCGAAAGCTTACACAGTATCCAGTAGCTAATCTAAAACTTCTGCTTCCAAATATTGCAGTGAATGAATATTCTTCCTTTCGTCTGGACATTCTTTGTATATTAATCAGACTCTTTTTTTCAATAATGTTTCCCATAGAAATCTCCACAACGACAAATATCAGGCTCAGTAATGATGAACTCAAGTTCTTAAATCCAATGTAGAAATGTTCGGTAATTTAAGAATTGTCATGCCTGTCAAAGATAAAGTTGCGGGCTTTGTACTTGTTTATTTGCTGCACAAAACAACCACACCAATAATGGCAAATTAAATAAATTAATCAGTGTCTCAAAGACCTCATAAAATGTTATAAAGTCATTTCATATTCGTTCTTATTTATGTGACAACTCAGCGACCACAGACAGGTTAAATTACAAAACAGTATTAGTAGATTATTATTATTATTATTATTACGACAGCGACGGTGGTGGTGGTAATGAGATGATGATAGGGGAATTGCCAATTTCTGATTATAGGAGGCTGTGCACCCTCTTCATTTCAGAGGCCTTAGTCCCTGTGATCTGCCAATCCAGGCCTGCTTATAAGCCTTGCGTGACAGAATGAACCAACACAGAACACTGTACATTTCACTGAAAAATCACAAGGGAACAGAGCACTTTCTGATGGTGTAAGAATTGCTTGTATGAACTAGATTTTTAAGATGTGAAATATATTTATTTGCCTCAACGTCATGTTCATTGGTATGTTTTTGTTACACTAGTGGTGAATCTTGCCTACAGAAGGTGAGCTTTTCTCACTGTCTGGCTAACAACAACTCTTACAGTTCTCTGTCATAAAATTGCATTGTCAGTTGTTTCAAGTCTCAGTCAGTCAATAAGGTTAGTTTTTTGAATAGCTGATTGAGCAGCCCCGAATCTGTATGTTTAATATAAATTCAAAACCAGGAAAGAATTATTGTTGGGAAACTTGTCATCCCATTTCGGACATTTTATGCATAAACAGCCAATTAGTTTTGCGTAAAAATATTTTTAGGTCTATTTTTCGCAAGGAGTGGACCCAGCTTCTGTTTTCCTGAGGATAATTTAAACATATTCCACTGAATGTGAAACACTGGAGACACCAGAATTCACAAACAAAGGGATGGGATTTTCTTGGGGAGTAGGAGAATTAATCTTCTCTTTCCTAGGCGCAGTTTATAAATAAACGACGTGAGGATATTTACATGTTTTTCCTAAGGATCTTCTTCCTTTGAGTGAATAATTTAACTATTTTTAGGCAGAAGTTGCCATATCATAGCTCATCTTTTTAAGTATTATTTCCAGTTTTTTAGTGTGTGAAAGAGGTCATTTTTGGCTTTTGTTTGCTTTGTTGTCAGAAGCTGTGACACTGATGTCTGTCTCAGTATCTACTTTAGCTGATATAGCAGCTTGATCTCCTCCACATTGTCCATGCTTCGCTACTGTATGTTGATAATGCTTGCCTAGCAAGTAATTTACAAGCTCACAATATCGTTTTGGTTATTTCTAATGGCGTGAAAATTTCCATCAAGACACAGGATTTCCCATTGTCACAGTAAGTGACAATAGGAAATCTTGTGATCCTGCTTACAGTTATAATACCTCATTTAATGTGTGCTGGCACAAGCAATTTTTTTTGTACCATCATATCAGTCTGTGTTTAATGTGTTTCATCCATCTGTGTAAAATGATCTGTGGACAGACAAGAGATATCAGCACAACAAGACAGCCACAGTGAGACACCGAATGATGAATGGACCAGGCTTACCTCTGAACAGGCTGAGGGCGGTCCCTCCCAATGTAATGACTGAGTTCAACCCAACCTACGAGTTTGGTGGTGAGACTTACTCTAAACAGGACTTAAAGAACATTCCGCGAGATCACCTGCGACTTGTCAAGTAAGTGGAATACAGTCATGGCTCATTCCATGTCACATAAATCCACTGAATTTGTATTAAGTTACTATGCTGTTATGTGTAATTTGCACCAAGTACACACAGAGGACATATCTGCCTGCCCATGCATATATTTTGGTACTCTTTGTTTTTAAGCTCTACATTATGACTTGTCAGAGACAGCTGAGGTTACTGTACTTGTGTCTTCTTATTCCCTACAGAGCACTGGGACAAGGAGCATTTGGTGAGGTGTATCAAGGTTTCTTCCGTCATCGTGTTGGAGATGCAGTGGAAATGCCTGTTGCTGTCAAGGTATGTTAGTAACCAAGAAACGTGGATTGAGTGCACTGGGTTTTGAAACCAGACACTAAGGAAAATAGACCTTAATAATGACATTATTTAGCGCTGTTAGGGTTGGAGAATCAAAGTGTTATAATGGGCCAAACATATAGCATTAATAAGTAAAACAAGTAGTTAAAGAAATCTATCTGAAAGTAACCTTAAACTTTGGGGTACAACATTAAAATTAGTCCTGCAGAAGTAGGATATGGGGATGTGGAGATGTGAAGTGGATAAAGATCCATAAATAAATTTTAAGCAGTGGGCTGCTGTGATATCAGGATTGTTGAGCATTCATGTTTTATCAGCACAGAATTAATTAAGTAACTGTATTCTCCTCTATAAGAAATGCTTGTTTCAGTCTCTTCCAGAACTGTCAACCCTCCAGGCCGAAAATGACTTCCTCGTGGAGGCACTAATTATGAGCAAGTTCAACCACCCGAATGTTGTGCACTTCATTGGGGTCTGCTTTGAAAAGCACCCACATTTCATTGTTCTGGAACTGCTTGCAGGTGGTGACTTGAAAGCATTCCTCAGAGAGTCCCGCCCCAAACCGGCAAGTAAACTGGTTACTGTGCTTATTGTGGTTCTCGGCACTATAATGTCTGTGTATGTTTCTTGGAGTACTGTAGCTTTTAAATTCACTTATGAGCTCTAATGAAATTTGATGCCTTTGCAGACCACTAGTTTCATAGATTTTCATTAATGAATTCAATGTAATTTTTGAAGCGACAACTCTAGCTTTCACCTTTCTCCTCTCATTCCTTCTTCTTCTCCTTATCATCATCTTCATCATTGGCTCTACAGCCCTGGGTGGGCCTTGGCCTCTACTCAAACAAATGTCTCCTGCTATCTCTATTCTGGGCAACCGCCAACTAATTTTTACAACCCAGTTTCCTTGCATCTTCCTCTAACCCATTAATCCATCTTCATTTCGGTCAACCACGTTCTCGTTGACCTCTAGGGTTTGTCCATAATATCCTTTTAGGTTATTTGTTTTCATCCATTAGCACAAAATGGCCTGCGCACCTCAGCCCACAGGATTTTATTACATTAACTATATTTGGTTCATTGTAAAGCTCTTCTAATTATCTATATTATCTCTTTTACCACTGCCCTCTCTCACATATTGGACCACATGTTCTGTGAAGGATTTCCCTTTCGAAGATACTCAGCCTTCTTTCATTGTTTTCCGTTGTAGTCCAGGTTTCTGTGCACATGTAGGTGTTTTTTATATATAAGAATTTTTGTTTTTCTGGAAATTAGCTGTGACTTAAACTAACTTTTTAGACCAAAATATGATCTATTAGCGGCTATGAGGCAGTTTGTGATTTCTTCTGAGACATTATTGTCGTCAGTCACCAATGAAACAAAATACGTACAATTATCAACTCTTTCAAATTTGTATCTTCCTAGTTCAATGGTGCGGGGTTTGATGCAATTATGGGTGTTAGCTGCTACCATGTATATATATATATATATATAGTTTTGCCTTCGTTGACGACTAATCCCGCTTCCTTACTTGCCTTCTCATGTAAATGAAGAGCTTTTTCATTGATGGTAATGACCTGGAAATGATAACTATGTCATCAACATAGGCCATAAGTAGGGCCGACTTGCAGGATATGATGCCTCTTGTTTGCATGCCTGATTTTCTAATTACATATTTCAATGTTATATTAAAAAGAAGATATGCCAGTGCTTCTCCTTGTTGAACACCCTTGTGTACTATGCAAGGTGCTGAGAACTTTGACTAAATTTTGATCTAGCAATGCATGTTGGATTAATTTCTCTGGAATATTTACTTCATTCATGGCTTCATACATTCGCTCCCTATCAATGCTGAGAAAAACACTTTTGTAATTGATAAAATGTAGGTGGATGGAGATTCTAAATTCTTTCATCTTTTCCAAAATTTATCGCAATACAAAAATCTGATTTATTGTCAATTTTCTTGAGCGAAACCCCGCCTGGTAATGTCCAAATTTTATTTCTACATGAGGAAGGGGTCTTGTGTACAAGGTATTAGAAAATACTGTATATGTTATATTGAAAAGAATGATGCCACTGTAGTTAGCACATTCCAACTTCTAAGGCAGTGGAAATATAATTCCTTTAAAGCGCCTCTTATGGGATTTCTTCCTTAATCCATATCGATGAAAATACATGCTTCAGCCATTGCTTTAGTCTATGACTGCCAAACTTCATTAATTCTGCTAGAATATTGTCTGTCTCAAGAGCTTTATAATTTTTTAATTTCTTCACTGCTGTTTCAATTTCCCCAGTAGTGGGGCATCTGTCCATTCTTTTTTCTTTCTTTTGTGGATAGTTTTTTCTTTCCTTCTTTTCTCATTGTACTCTTCTATTAAGCTTCTGGTACCATATCTTTGTTGTATCTTCTTATACACATTGTTTTTGTCTTCCGTGGCAACCTGGTATTCATTATCAAACTGTGTTCCTTTATTCTTTGGTTCCATGATGTCCAGCACTTTTTTAGCATGGATTTAATTATTGTTTTACATCTCTCCCACATTTTTTCTCCATTGTTCTGTTCATTAAGTGTAATTTGATTTATTTTTTCTTCTATTTGTTGCCTATATTGTTCTGCCACTTCAGAGGATGTCATTTTGAATACAGTGTATATACTGGTTCTAATGCCAGTTACTTTCTTAACATTTGATGTTTAGGCTCTTAGATGGGCAATAAACAAATAGTGGTCTGGATCAATATTGGCACCTCAGTATGGCCTAACATCCATTAGGTTAGATTTATGTCTTCTGTCAATTAGAAGATGATCTATCTAATTGAATGTTACACCATCTGGCGACTTCAATGTACTTTTTTAGATATCTCTATGTGGGTGTGATCCTATGATCGTGTTCTGTGTTACTACAGACTGTATCAGCCAGGATCAACTGTTGTTCATGACATCGTGAAGACTGTATTTGCCACTTGTGGGAAAACTGACAGCTTCCTTACCCACTTGAGTACTAAAGTCGCCGAGATCAATTTGTATGTCACTTCTTGGATTTGTGTCACAAGATCTTTCTAGAGCATTAAAGAAACCATTTTTTTCTTCATCATCAGAAGTCTCTGTGGGTGCATGACCATTAATTGTACTGTAATTAAAAGATTTCCCCTCATTTTCAAAGTGCAAATTCTAGGTGTAATAAGGTTAAAATAATGACGTGCTTGATTCTTTTAGAAAGTAGAAACCCTGTACACAATATATGATCTTCGTTTTCACAAATATATGACAGGGTGCAATATCGTTTTTCCAGGATTCCACTGCCACTCCATCAATAATTTTGGAGGGCTACTATATTTGCTTTATAAACACTAAGCTAAGTTAAAAGCATCTTAAACGCTCCTGCTCTATACAATGAGTGAAATTTCCAGGTACCTATATTTAATTCTAATTTGTTCTGCGTCTTGAGCCACAGAACTTTGCATATTGCATCGTGTATTTGCTGAGATATCCGTCCAGCTTCATTTCCTTGAGGTTTCGTAACAATATTATTTTACGGGGAGGGGTTGTTAACCTCACGTCCAACCCCCAACTTGGAGGGCTTGTGTACCCCTTTTTATCTTGGTCATCACCCTTGACCTGTCTGACATGGGAGGCCCTACCAGTAGCATACGCTACTGCCAGCATAGCTCTGAGGATCATATTACCACACAGGCCCCACCACTATGCCTGATGG
>Ga0209755_10008970_pt1 | contig 10616 bp, 19 predicted proteins | sample TergutCo191P1_FD_187301 | JGI IMG/M metagenome (GOLD analysis project Ga0209755, IMG submission 187301) | Cornitermes sp. P1 segment gut microbial communities from Petit-Saut dam, French Guiana - Co191P1 (SPAdes) (version 2) | ecosystem: Host-associated > Arthropoda: Insects > Digestive system... | reverse complement strand
CGTTGGCGGCGTTCGCCCTGGCGAGGTTGCGGTTGGCCCTTCTCGCGTCGGCGTTGAGGTCGGCAAGGGGCTGCTGGGAGTGCAGGTATTCCCGCAGCTGCTCGGGTGTCATGGCCTGCAATCGCCGCATGCGCTCCCCCGCGTCGGTCAGGTGGCGATCCTCGGCAAGCCAGATGCGGTTGGCTATGCGGTTTATGTACAGGTCAAGCAGCTCGTCTAGGTTCAATCGACTTCGTACCACCTTCTTCTTGTTTCACGATCAACAATTTCATTCTCTGGGTTATTGAGCCATCCCCAATCCTCCCTGCTTGTGTTGCAACGTTTGCAGGCCAAATAACCCAAATAGTTAAGCTGCAAATCAGACTCGCTGTCCAATGGCTTGCTACACCTGGGGCATTCGGCCAACGGATCTGTTTTTCCTCGCATCGCTTTTTGTCTGCTGATAGCCTGTTCAAGTAAATGCATCGCAGCGGGAATGTCGCTCATTCAGCCACCTCGTATTCCCCCTCATACGACATACTCCCCTCAGCCCTTAGCCGCCTAATCTCTTCATCAGCCTCTTCGGGTGTCATCCCATCGAAGTCCACAAGGAAACGGTGTTTGCTCATAACGTCATTGTCCATCATCTCCAGAGCAAGCCGCTTTTCCTCGATCTTCGCTAGATCGCCGTCGTAGTTGGTGTTAAGGCTGAACTCCCATCCCTCGGCTTCAGCGTCGGGAACGCCCCTCCACCTCGCCCCCAGCCTCACGGCGCTGGTTATCACCTCGCCCATGTTCACGGCGAACGCGCCCAGCACGGAGTTGGCGGCGGCGGCGTGGATGCTCGCGGCCTTGCCCGACTCGACGCCTTTGGGGCCTCCGTCGAAGGGCTTTGCGCCAAGCATCTTCATGCGCTCTTCACTGGCATCCATGTCCTTTTGCATGGCGGCAAGCCCGTTGCCGGAGGGTTCCGCAAACGCCATTGTTCCATTACCAGAAAACCATATAGTCTTCTCTCCGCCCAAGGGTAATGTTTCAGGTTCGTTTGTCGCCTTTCCGTTAGCGTCTTTCTTCCTCGGAATGTCGTTTTCGGTTGCCACTGATACATATGCGGTTGGCGATGCAGACAGATGCAATGCGTTTCTAAGGTCAGCCGATTGCTGGTAATGCCCAATATTCTCATGGGCGAGATCAAGCAGCATCGACTTCTCGGGTTCGGGAGCAGGGCAGGGGAAGAACGGGATGAAGCCGAACGGCTCCCCGCCCATTCTCGGGATCACCAAAGGCCCTGGCACGAATTCCTCTTTTGCCTTCCCGTCCTCGCTCGGCGCGTATTCCTGCTGGGTGTACACGCCGTCGGCAAGCCGCAGCGCGCGATAGCGGGTCTTGATTGTCGGGGCGAATTCGTCGTCCGCCGTATCCTCGAAGGTTTCCCGCAAGACCACCAGGGACAGCGCCCGCCTTTCGTCAACCGTGTCGTATCGCCAGTTTATGACGTTCTCCGCCTTGTACCATTTGAGGTACGCCGTAAGCCCAAGCCTGTTGGCGGTGGCGACGTCAACGGTCTCGCCCTCCGGCAGTCGGGAATGGTCAACTAGTATCCCGCCCCAGCCCGTCTGCAAAGCGTCCCATGACAGCTCCCTCGCGAACTTGCCGATGGAGGTTCCCGCGTTGTCAACGTTTCGCAGGAAGTCCATGAAAGACTCGGATATGCCTTCCTGCTGCTCGGACGTGCGGGAAAACACGCTGCCGTGCAATCCCTCGGCGGTGCGCCCCGTGAAGTTGGAGAAACGGGCGCGGGCCAGGTATCGGGCGTAGGCTTTGTCGTACTTCGCCCCAATCTTTCCCGCCGGCCTGGGAAGGTAAGCCTCGCCCTTCGCCTTTACCGCGTGTTCGCCGTCCACGCAGTCCCTTGCCTTTTCCCATAGCCCCGCGTTTTGCGTGTATTCTGGATGCGCGCTGTTTACCGCCATGCGTCCATTGTGGCGGGGAACGGGGGATTAAACGATATTTTCCCGCAATTGACCCTATGCGCTCATCGCTTCCAGTTGCCGTATCTGTTCCAATTGGCCCGACAGCTTTTTTTTCGCCGCCCTAATTTCAAAATCGGCTTGGATGCCGACCCAAAATTCCACGCTGTTTCCAAAATACTTGGACAGCCGCAGCGCGGTGTCAACCGTGATTCGCCTTTTCCCTTTCAGTATTTCGGAAACCCGCGTCGCGGAAATCTTTATGTCTTTCGCCAGCTTGTAGGCGCTTATGCCCATGGGGATAAGAAATTCCTCTTCGAGTATTTCGCCCGGCAATATCGGTTCAATGCTCGCCATACATCCTCCTAGTGATAGTCCACGATTTCAACGTCATGGGCGCTGTTGTTTGCCCACACGAAACACACGCGCCACTGATCGTTTATCCTTATCGAGTGCTGCCCTTTTCTGTCGCCTTGCAGTTGCTCCAGCTTGTTTCCGGGCGGTATCCGCAAATCCTCCAAGGAAACGGCATTGTGCAGAACGATCAGCTTTCGAAGTGCTGGTCGCTGAATGTTCCTAGGCAGCTTCTTGGAAAACCGCTCATTGTACACCGATTCCGTTTCCTTGTCCTTGAACGACAGTATCATACTGCGATAATATCGCAATGCGTTATTATTGTCAAGTGGTTTTAGTCGGAGCCGACCTCTTTTCTGGCGAATTTTGCCCGCGTCGTCCCGATTGCTTTGTTGCCGTCGATGTATTTGCTTGCCCTTCAGCCCTGGCTTGAATCTTATTCACGTCTTCCCCTTCTATACCGCATAGTCCCCGATCATCACCGTGGAAACCCTCGGCCTGTAGAAAGCCAAAAGCAGAGCGTCAGCCTTGTCCGGCGACCTCCCGTACCGCTTTCTGAATTCGCTCTTCGGCTCCACCTTGCGCCTGCCTATCTTGTCATAGTCGTACCTGCGCCCCGCCAGCTCCTCCATGAGCTTTGGATCGTCGGGTATCGATATTTCGCCGATGGGAAAGCCGAACCACATCTCGTCCGCTACCGTGGCGTACTTGCTTTTGTCAGACGGCGAGCCGCCGAAGTTGACGGGAACCGCGTTCGCCCCGAGGCTTCGCAGGTTGTCCGTAACCCCGCCGCCCACGCCGGTGTCGTCCACCTTTATCACGACATTGCGGTTTTGCCCAGCCATCTCCCACGCGGCGTTGGCGACGAACACCGTGTCCTTCTTGGAAAAGGACTTGTGCGCCACCACTTTCGCCCCCCTGCGCCTGTACATCTCGGTATTGTCGCTGCCGAACCGCGCCACGTCAACGCCCATTTCGTCGGGCTCCGTTTCCTTGACGTCGCGGCGCTCCATCGCCTCCCGAATCGCCACCCTGGAAAGCACGGAGCTGTCCCCCTGCGCCCTGGGCTGCCCTCCCCAAACATGCAAGGCTTCATCGGGATTATTCCGATACGCCGCCTCAAGCTCGCCCTGCAAAACGTCGGGAAACCAGGGGTTGTCGATCTTCCCCTGCTCCAGCGCAATCCGCAGAACGTCGGCTCTGTCGCTGTCCCAGTACTCGGCGATTATCGGGTCTTTCTCGGCCACCCTGTTCAGGGTCGCCCACAGCTCCGAGCCGGGCTTGCGAAGGGTCGGGAGCAGCACGGTCAGGGATTCCTTGGATATGCTCGAAGCCTCCTCCAGCCAGAAAATGTCGTACCCCTCAAGGGACTTCATCTGGTCGGCGGCCCTCATGTCCACGAGGCCGCGGAAGATGAAGTGCGACCCGCAGGGTGAGTCGATGTACTCCTTGGTCAGCCTCCACCCGGGCTTCCGCAGGCGGGTCACGGTGTCCTTTATGAGCTGGTACGCGGATTCGGCAAGCGACTTCTGCACCTCGCGGAAGCAGCATATACGCATGGGGGTCAGGTGGGCTTTCTGCACCAGCAACGAAGCGGCAGACCACGACTTCGCCCCCGCGCCGCGACCGCCGCTGGCTATCTTGATCCGCCACGGCTCGCGGAACCGCTCCATCTTCGGGGTTACCCGCTCAAGCTCCCTTTGTTCGAGCAGGGAAAGAAGCTCGTCCCTCTCATTTCGGCTAAGATGATTTAGGTTCATCGGTCTTTGCCAGCAATTCCTCAAGTCGGCTATCACGCTCTTCGGGGGACATGTCGGCGGCCTTGGTCTTGACGGTTGCGTCCACCACCTGCTCGACCCGATCCGCCCAGCCAAAGCGGTTTTTCATAAAGAACGAAAATATGCTGGGGTTTACCCTGCCGGTCTTCCCATTCGTGCTGATCTCCAGTCCCATGGCGCCCATCCTTCCGATGTTTTCCCACCAACTCTCGGCCAGTACCATGCCCCTTTCCCATGTGTCCGAAAACTCAGGATGGTCTTTTACCCAGTTGTAAAAGGTGTCTCTGGATATTCCTATCTCGGCGCAGCATGACACGACGCTGTCGCCCCTTTTCATCTTTTCAAGGACGATTTTGCAGTATTTTTTGCTGTATTTGGTCGGCCTTCCGCCCGGCAACCGCTTCCCCCTGGAACCCTGGGCTTTTGCATTTTCCGCGCAGGGTTCTTTGTTTACGGGCTATTTTGGCGCGTTTTCGCTATATAAACGATATTTTTAGTCGGAAATTGTGTCGTTTTCGGCGAGCCAGTATATGTATTCTCGCGTGGACATTTCCCTCTTTGCGGCTTTTTCCCTAATCAGACTCCATTCCTCGTCGAACAGCCTGATATGGCGGCTTTCCCGCTTTCTGTCCGCTTTGGGGCGGCCGGCGCCATCGCGCTTGCCGCCCCTAGTGTTTTTGGTCATGCGGGCTTCTCTTGCTGCCTCAAGCGTCCCCTAGCGACACCCAGCTTTCCGGGTTTCTTCGGTAATCCTCCATGCCTTCTTCTATCATGGCGATTTCCTCCGGGCTTGCCGGCTCAATGACGGGTTTCCAGTAGTCTTCCGCCAGATGCGTCAGCAGTGGTTTTAGCGCAGGAAGGCTCCGATCCGGTATCGCATCCATTATGCCGTGAAGCTCGGTTCTCAATGTTGCAACGGTCATTTTTTCCCCCTGTTCTTTTTATTGTATGCTTGGCCGCGAGTATCGATGTTCGTGACGAAAATAGCGCCGCCCTCGATGCGAAACAGCGCGCGGTAACCGCCCACCCGTAGTCGAAAGCATCTAGGCCAGCCTGAAAGGTTGGCGATGTCTCCTTCCGGCGGTTCCTTTGAAAGTTTTTTGAGGGCCGCCTTGAAACGCTCCTTGTCGGTTGCGCTCATGCGATTAAGGTATTTTGCGGCGATGGGTCGCAGGATTACTTCCATGATTTAAGTGTACCTCAAAATCAATATGTCGTCAAGTGTTTTGTTGCGTTTTTTTTGCCGATTTCCGCTCAATCGTTTTCAAAGACTTTTCTGGCGAATTTCTCCCGCAGCGTCTCGATGATCTTGTTCCCGTCTATGTACTGCTCGTCCTTCAGTCCCAGGAAGGCGAAGAACTCCTGCCTATTGCTGAAGTCCCTGAAAACCAGCACGGAATAGTAGTCGAACGTGGAATCCTTCTGCTTCGCGGCCTGCATCCGCTTTCGGTGCTCTATCCCTTCATTGTAGCCGTCGGCCCTTTTTTGCAGATCGTCGTCGCTGAGCATTTCCGCGTCGAATCCCCCTAGCAGGGAGTCCAGGGATTTGTCGTCGAACCCCGCCAGGCTGTAGTCTATTTCCTCAAGCATCGGCCCCAGCATGTCCAGGTCGAACTTTCCCATCGCCGCGTCGTTGTTCATGGCGAGGTTCAATTCCATTTCCTGCTTTTCGTCAATATCAACTTTGTTCACATCGATGTCGAAGTCCTTGAGGCCCTTCTCCCTTGCCTTTAGGTCTATCCACGAAAGCCGCTGGTGGCCCGACACGAGGTTTCCCGTCCTTTCGTTCCAAATAAGGTCCTGAACCAGCTTGTGGGTGTCCAGTACCTTGTAGAGGTTCTCCCGTTCCTTTTTCGTTATCTTTCGGGGATTGTAGGACGCGCCCTTTATCGACGAACGCTTGATGGTCGCCTTCTCGTGCGCCGTTATCTCCCTGTAGAACGACAGATCACTCATTTTTCAAATCCTGCCTCATGAATATCGCGTCGATGAAAGGGAACTCCCGCTTTATCGCCTCGTAGCTCTGCGGCTGGTTTTCCCTTGCCCATGTGATGTATTTCGCCGACAAATCCACGCCGGAAATCCTCTCGCCTTCCTGCTTCAGGTAATCAAGGCCGTTTCTTCGCAGGTAAAGCAGAATGTCATACTTTGACCAGGCGTAAATGGGCATGTAAATCCCTGTGTAATTCCTGCCCTTGCCGGTGTTCATTATGTTAAAGCGCCTCCACATGCCGTCGGATCGCTTCGCTCCTGTAAAGACGGGAAGCTGGCCGAGGTCTTGCCTTGCCTCGCGGTATATGTCGTCGAGCTTTTTGGGCTTCCCGTGCTTGATGCAGTACGTGCCGTTCGCCTTGTCCTTGAAATACCCCCAATGCTGGTACAGGTGGACGCCGGAATGCCCGTGCTTTTTCGCCATGCCGATGACAAGCTCGGTCTCCTTCAGCCCTTCGACGAACGGCATGAATACCAGATGGATACTGCTTTTGGGATAAACCTTTTCCAGCAAGTGAAGGGCGCAAACGCTGTCCTTGCCGCCGGAGTAGAACAGGATGCACTTTTTGGACTGGCTGAAAGCCGCCTCGATTGTTGAAGAGGCGGCTTTCATGGCCTCTATTCCGGCCATGGAACCGTCAGCCGCCGCCGGAGCCGACTATGCGGCCGCCAGGCGTAAAGTCAACGCCGCGCCACTGTCTCGCATTTGCCGCGCAAACCCGAGGCGGCTTTTGCGATCTTCTCTTTTTCATGCTGTACCTCTTCCAAAGAGCATACCCTTTTTGAGGCAGTAAACAATGTTTTTACGCCACCCGGAAAAGATGCGTCTTTCCTAGCCTTTTCAGCTCTCGCCAATGCCCGACCAGGCTGCCTATATTCCAGTCCGTCAGGCCATTGGCGTCCAATTCCTCGCGGCTTGTGGTATAGTCAACGGGCAATTCGACCTCTTTGAAGGGCTTTGATATGATGCTGCCAAATCCTCCGAGCTCTTCGATCTCGATTCCGGTTTCCTTGTGAAGATAAAGGCCAAGCAGCAGCCTGTGGCAGAACTCGTTTTTTGAGCAGTGGCAGAGCAGCACATGCCCGCTCAGCTCTTCCGCCAGTTTGTCGAGATCGTGCGTGTAAATCATGTCCACGTACTCAAAGGCAAATTCCGCCATCGTAATCTCGCCTTTATGGAATTTCACCACCGTTGACATTTTAGGCGCAAGGTCTTTGCGGCTAGGGCCCTTCCATCCACGCGCTAATGCGGCTATGGATATGGCCCTAGGATCGTTTTTCGCCGTGTTGAAATTGGAAAGGTAAATCATTGCAGCCTCATTGTATACAAGAAATGCCAGCCCTGCATAGGGCTGGATATAGGTTATGCGGTCTTTCGCATTGCGTTGACAAGTCTGCCGTGACGGTCATGCTTAGGAAACATACGTTCGTCAAGAAATATGCGCATCGGCTCATCCTTGTTTTCGGCCAATTTTTTCCATATTTCGCCAAACCCTCCTATTTCTTCGACCTCTATTCCGGTTTCCTTGTGGAGGTAGAAGCCAAGCAGCAGCCGGTGGCAGAATTCATCTTTTGGGCAGTTGCAAAGCAAGATGCGCCCATCCAGCTCCTTGGCCAGCGCGTCAAGATTGTGGCTGTAAACGATTTCCGTGTATTCCGATGCGAATTCGGCATACTTGCAGTCTCTGTATTTCGCCATGCTGGAAAATTTAGGCGCCAAGTCCTTGCGTGCCTCGCCTTTGAAGATGCCGGGCCTCATGGCGGCGATTGAGATTGCCCTTTCGTCCTTGCCGGCGGTTATAAAATCAGAAAGATAGATCATTTTTCGCTCTCCTTCTTATTGGTTTTAGTCAAGCAACGTTTCCATGCGGATCGGATACCTGTCCTTCAGCAGCTCAAACGCCCGGCTTGTGACCCTGTACTTGTTCCAGCCCGTCTTATAGGCTCCGTGCATGTTCAGGCGGTCGGATGTCAGTTTCTCGATGAACTCTATGCCTCGGCCTTTCAGGGTTTCGGTCGTGTCGATGTAGTAGTGCCTGCCGTAGTGGCAGATCCTCGCCTCCATCTTGCAGGAAGGCTTTCTTTCGCCCAGTTCTGGCGTGTACGGCTTTATTCCTGGCGTGAAGTCCGAAAAATGCCGGATGTTGCTTTCCGTGGCTTCCTTTTTTGCCTCCGCCTTTGGCGGCCCGAACAGCGTGCAAAAGGCCATCATGTACACCCATTCCACGCATTCCTTTTCGGACTTGCCGGACCTTATCTTTTCCATGAATTTGCGCTGCACGTCCGGATGCTTCCGCATCTCATCGACCCTTTCCTGTATAAGCGCATATGCCTGCTTTTCCGTCATGCATGACCTCCGTTTTTGCCGTACCAAGTAACAGCGCCGCCGGTAGTGCTGGAACCTTGCGGAATTATCGTGTAGCCTTCTTTTTCCAGCTCTTTTTTGTGGCTCTCAAGATCGCAAGCCATGTATTCCGCGCCTCTCTCATGGTAGGCTTTGCGGCTGTGATACCTGTTGCAAAAATCCTCTATGGATTCCGCTTCCACCGCGTATTTTTTGAACAATTCAAACAAGCTCTTCTTCATGCTCATGCCTCCTACGCCGCAAGCCTAATCCTTGCGCCCTTGGTCTCTCCGCCGACAAGCTCAAGCCTCGGCACCCTGCCCAGGAAAGCCCTTGCCACCGCGGCGTAGGGTCTGGGTATATAGCCAATGGTATAGATGCCCTTGCCGCCTTTGACCATCACCTTGACTGCTATCGCGCCAGGGTCGTGCTCGCAGTCGGGCTCCGGCACAAGCAGGGCTATGACGCTTTCAGGGTCGTAGCTTGCCAGCCTGCGCAGCGCCTCCTGCCTTGAGCCAAAGGACACGCCGGCGACGCTGATTTCGAGCCCGCCGTTTTTGGCAATCGCCCACGCCTTGGCAAAGGCCTCTTTGCGCGGCATGGAGCGCGGCATTCCGTTTGCCAGAGCGCAGACCTTGGAAAGCCTCGCGTTCCTTTGCGCCTTTTTGTACTCGGCTCCGAAAGGGCACTTGCCGCTCGCCTGGCAGGTCTTGGAGTGAGGGCATGCGCCGTCTTTGACCTCGACGCTTTGGCAGCGCTCTATGAGCTCCGCTTGCGTCCTGTCCTGGTTTGGGTGCCTCTCGGGCATGTGGCCGGCCATCGCTATCTCTCCGGTCGCAGGGTTGTAGGTTTGGTGCATTACGCCGCCTCCTCTATCCAGATCGTGCCCTTGCTTGTATGCACAAGCTCGCCGTCGTGCAGCCTTTCGACCTTGTCCGCGCTGTTGTCCGCAAAGCGGGCAAGTCCGGCTGCGGATACCTTGCGGCCTATCAGTTCGCCGCCGCAGTTCTTCATGTCATCCGCGGTGCCTTTGTACACGTCGTACTTCAGTTTCATCTTCAAATCCATGTTCATGCCCTCCGTTTCCTTGGTTTTGGATACCTTGTATCCATATCAACTCTTGATATTTAAAGTATATGTTGCGTTATCGCAAGTTGTCAAGAGGAAAAATCAAAAAAACGCTATTTTTTTTCTTGACTTCACAAGATAAAATATCATATTGTGGGTTATGGGCATTTCCTACAAGCCTCTTTTCCATTTGATGGTCGAACGAGGCATGATAAAGAAAGACTTGGTTGAAAAAGTCGGCTTGACTTCGACTATCGTGGCTAAGTTCGCCAAAAATGAGCACATCTCTGGGGACACACTGGAACGGCTCTGCGCGTACTTCAACTGCCAGCCCGGCGACATAATGGAGTACGTGCCCGAAAACCAAGGTTGACGGTATGTTTGATGGCTAGGATCTCACATGAGGGAAGCTGAGTAATTAATGTACAATGAGCCCCAAGCTTATATCGTTATTCTAGAGGCATGTAAAGTTTGAGAGATTGGTGCCGATAATAAAAGATTCACCCAAATGAAAAAATGCTTGATTTCTCTTGTCCGTTGAATAATACTTATATTACAAGGATTGATTTCTTTTGGTTTGGGGGAAGTCATATATGCACATGATCTGTTAGATGCGGGGAGGGGGCTAACTCTTGCTAGGACGTTGCAAGGAGGAGGCGCGAAGTGAATTCGACATTGGCAAATTTGGCGGCGATCATGACGATCATAAGTCATATATTGGTACTGTGGTTAACAGAGGGGCATTCTCAACGAATTGGCTGGTACAGAAGAAAGCGGAGAATCGTGTTTTCTCGTGGAGAGCGGATATTGGTTGTGGCTATCAGCTTCTCCTTTGGCTCTTTTGTAATGGCTAGTTTGGCAGAGGAAATAACGGGTGCCTGGTTGCTACTGGGTATATTTGTGGCTTTTTCGTTTTATAAGCTTATACGGTGGCAAGTCAGCTTAAAGAGGATGTAGCCAAAGTCTAGAATTGACATTGTTTTTCATGCCCTGTTTGTATAACATTGGGGCATGGAAACAAACAACGAAAACAAAGCAGTCCCGCAACCCTTGGACATTATCAACGAACTGCGGGAAATGGTCAGACCTTTAGGCGTGGAGGTTTTAGGCTTCAATTGGGTATCGGGGCGG
>Ga0209755_10008969_pt1 | contig 10617 bp, 8 predicted proteins | sample TergutCo191P1_FD_187301 | JGI IMG/M metagenome (GOLD analysis project Ga0209755, IMG submission 187301) | Cornitermes sp. P1 segment gut microbial communities from Petit-Saut dam, French Guiana - Co191P1 (SPAdes) (version 2) | ecosystem: Host-associated > Arthropoda: Insects > Digestive system >... | reverse complement strand
TGAACAAAGTTCAGCGTAGTCGAGTTCACCCGTACTCCGGATCAGTTTCTGCTAAGTACCCAGCCGAAGATGGAAGGGATCAACGCCAGGGATTCGGAGAGGCGGATTGGCGAACTGTCCTGTATTATCTTCAGTACGAGTCGCCACCAATGAGGATTTCGACCGGCACGTCCTCTTGTAAATCCAACTTGTGATCGGCCAACTGTAATCTACGGTCACGTGCCCAATTTCCGACTTCCTGCGGCACAGCCAGCTGCGGCGAAAGCGTGTGCGCGCTCTCAAATGCGCTGATTGGGATAGTACAATTTGACGAAATCGTCGTAACCTTAAACCGGACAAGTCTGCGCCGGCTAGGTGGTGAGGGCTGCGACTCAAATGCCGAGACGTTTAGCTCCCGGTGCTCAATGGTCCTCAGTTTAAGGTCTTCTATCGTCTGTGATAACGCTTGATTGGTTTCCACCATCCAGCACGCAACGAGTGATCATGCTCAGTCCCGTTGTTCCTGTGATCCGCACCCGCGCCGTCTGTAGGTTGGTGAAGGCAGTGGTGCCGACGTCTACCTTCCCTACGGCCGTCGTATTATTCTGTACGACCACACGAGTAGTGTTGATACCTTCGTCACAAAGAAATTGATGATGTCGCATTCTGCACCTTGTGCACTGTACCTTCCCTTTCTTTCCACATTTAGAGGACATGTGGCCGCTATTCAGGCACAGAAAGCAACGGTGCGCCTACTTCACCTTATCGATTCTGCCTGCTATATACACCACCCTTTGGCATTCTTGTGCTCAATGGCCACGAGACTCGCGGACCACGCAAAAGGATCCCGGTTCCTTGGCGACGCGCCAGGCCGGGCCTCTAGATTTTGATTGTACATGAGATGTAGCCGCGGTTGGAGTGTAAGCGTATCGGTTTCTAGTCTCGCCGCTTATTTTATGTGTGGTGAGAGCCCCTTCTACTTCCTCTCCCAGGAACGTCAATAGTGAGAGGATATTCCCTTCAGATAGGCCCTCCCCCTTCACGTGCACAATCCAACGGCGCCATAGGTCGTCTGGGAATGCGCGTAGTATTTTCGGGGCAATGCCCCTGCCGTACCCATTCAGGTCCTCCCCAAGCGCCCGGAGAGCCTGAATGCGCCGGTGGCACTCAATGAACGCTGTATTCAGCAAGTCCGGGGTCGGGTATTGAATCGGTCCACATTCTCTAAATAGTCTAGATGAGCCTGAATTATTCTGTTCTTGTCCCCATAGCGCGCTAGGATGATTTTCTCCGTTTCCGCATAGGTGTCGGCAACGACCGCAATGCCCTCTACCAACATCTTCGGCTCACCCTCTAAATAACCACGGAGGAACACGTGTTTATTTACTACTGACAGAGACGGGTCCTTGTCAATAGAGGACTCAAATTTTTCCCAGAGAGGGGAGGCAGTTTAACGTAGTGCGTTAATGATGGGGTATCTCTGTGTTTCATATGCGGAAGCGTCTGACTCGGTATCAGTATGTCGAGGGCGGCGGGCTTAAATTTCTCAAGGCCTTGACCCGCCTTCTGAATAGGAAGCTTAACTGTATCGATGTATTCCTCACAAGTCGTCACTTCGACGTCGTATTCTTCGTCAGTGAGGAGGTCGTGAATAGTGTCATCTAGCTTCAACATGTGCTCTAGCGCCTCTTCAAGCGGCCCTTGTAATGCTCGTATCGTCGCGTGCGGTCCCCTCCGTGAAGGAGTGAATTGAGCTGGAGAAGCGAGTAATATTGTTGCGTTCCCGGGCTCGCTTCCTCTTCAAGCTATGTAACTGCCCGCCATGGTTAGTGGTGCTAATTCCGTTCGTCAAAAGACGGCGCTACTAGTCGAATACAGCTAGTTCTTACTTATGCGGCTCGGGTAAATAGGGCGTAGGCGTATTTCGCCAAGGGGGCAAACGTAAACAGGGAGCCTCTTTACCGACTAGAACGGCGGCTGCTATACAATCCCTGAGGTGGCGCGGTAGTGCCAACAAGCAACCCACATACAGTAGCAACATCGTGCTTGAATGTCGTTGCATCTACGTGAATCTTAGTTTATAATCTTACCGTTACCTCGAATCCTCCCGTTGATAGTGATGCTGGCACAACACACAACACAACAATACTTTCACTACGTACGCAACTCGCTCTCTCCTGTAATTCTGGTCATGGCACCAATAATGTTGGGAATACAATAACGAGGTTCGTCACTTGGCAGCCATCTTTATTCAACACAAAGCTTACAAGGGGATGTGAAATCAGAAGCGAGTGGAGTCAGGGTTGCGCATAGAGGAATCATTCCTTCACAAGGGTCTTGGTGGGGAAACCGGAGGGAAAAGATCACTGGGAGATCTAGGTGTAGATGGGTGGATAATATTAGGATGGATCGCCAGGATGTGGGATGTGTTTATATGGGCTGGATTGGACAGGCCCAGGATAGACAAAGGTGGAGGACGCTTGTGAGTGCGGTAATGAACTTTCGGGTTCCTTGAAATGCGGAGAATTTCTTGACTAGCTGCAAACCAGTTAGCTGTTCAAGAAGGACTCTGCACTATGGAGTAAGTAAGTATTGCTGTAACTTTTAACCGAGTACGTACAGAGGCTTGACCTACACAATTTAAAAAATTATGTAAGATTTGTGTTTTAATTGCGGATGTTGCTCAAATTGTGTTTTTTTCTTACGCCGTGAATCACTTCAGAGTTAATCTGAACCAAGTTCATTCACCCTGAAGATGGAAGCAGAATATTCATTCGGAACGTCAAAACAAACACTACTTGGTATCATATTCCAGAATACCATCATTGTAACGTTACACATTCACACATAAAGATCATCGTTTTAAATCTGAAGGTTTTAACATTTAACACTTTATGACTGAATACCTTAAAAATAGATTATGTACAACAGAAATATTCATATGTTGAAAATTATATATATATGATTTTACAACCATTTCTATAAAAAATTACTCTCCTTTCCAATGATGGGAGTTAGTTCTTTGCGTCTGTTGTTTGTGGCGTTTCTATCTCTCGGCTGTGGCGCGCCTATCAATCAACGGTAATAATAATAATAATAATAATCTTTCTCCTCTACCAACAACCACCCCAAAAAAATCTTCTTTTATTGGCGCCCGCACACGAGTAACGCCTAACGTTGTCAACTGATTGCTACGTCTTGTTGTACGAGTGCTGTGTTGTGTTTATAACAAGAACTGAAAATATTAAGGAGCCATGACGGATACAAGAGTAACGTGTACGAGGCGGTGCTGTTAAGTTCTTGGACCGACATACTTCCCTATGTCTTATGACGGAATCGATAGTGTCGTTGGAAAGAGGGGTCTGATTATGTGCCGAAATGCAAGTCTTTGTAGTTACAGGTGCTGAAAAGAAGAATTTCAGGCGATGCGTGTGATTTCAACAACAGTGGAGACGCGAGCTCTCATCAAGTTTTGTTTCCTGCAAGGCAAGACGCCGAAGAAAATTCACGTCATTCTGACAGAAACATTAGGGGAACATGGACCGTCGTATCCCACAGTCAAAAACTCGGTGGCCCAGTTTAAATGTGGTGATTTTTCCACCTGTGATGCGCCTCGTCCTGGACGACCCAAAACAGTGACCACCCCGGAGATTATTGATCAAATTAATGAACTAATCTTAGAAGACCCCCGGATTTCGGCTAAATCAATAGCTGAGCAAATGGGCATCTCACGTGAGTGGGTTGGGTCCATCATTCATGAAGATTTTGGACGTGCAGAAGCTCTCCACGAAGTGCTTCCCGAAATGCCTAAACGCAGATCAAAAATGTCAACGGTTCCAGTCATCTGAGCAATTTTTGGAATTTTTTCGGCGGGATCCAAATGATTTGCTGTCGCGATTGGTGATCATGAACGAAACCTAGTTATATCACTATGATCAGGAGACAAAGCAACAATCAATTAAGTGGCGGCATAGTGGCTCACCCTCCCCCCCAAAAAAAATCCGAGTGCAAAAATCCGGTGGGAAAGTTCTCGCCTCGATTTTTTTGGGATCAAGACGGCATTCTCCTCATTAATTATCTTCCAAAAGGCCAAACTATCAACGCAGAGTATTACTTATCTCTGCTGGTGCAATTGAAGGACATTTTAAAGGAGAAACGCCACGGTAAGTTCACCAAGGGGGGTCCTGTTCTTGCACGGCAATGCTCCGGCGCACCGGGCACTTGCAACGCAGAAGAAACTGGCCTACCTGGGTTTCCAATGTCTTGATCACCCACCCTATTCTCCGGATCTGGCCCCCTCAGACTACCACCTGTTCCCTGGACTGAAAAAAATTAAAATGTCGCCATTTTCCTTCCGACGCGGAAGTGATTGCTGCCGCGGAGACCTGGTTGGACGGACAACCTTCTTGTGTTTTTTTAGTGGCTTGAAAAAGTTACAGCAACGGGCTAAGAAGTGTATCGAGCTTCGTGGGGAGTATGTTGAATAAATCCCGAGTTTGGTCCCACTAGCTTGTTTCCTTCCTGGTCGGGCTAAGGACTTATCAGCACTCACTCGTATAATTACCACATACCAACAATGTATTACTGCAAAACCATACGTTTCGTCGACGACACACGGACGGCGACACCGGGCGCCAATGGTGTTCCATATAAGTTGTTTATAACATTATTGTTTAATGACCACGACGTTGGCGTCCAGTTTTTGAAGGATGTGGGCCTGGTTTCAAGCAGTATGGTGTGCTGTGCGGATCACATATTTCCTGGTGCGACGACAATAGTGTCAAGGGCGGTAACTGATGGCGATGTCTGAGAGCCATATATGCTTCCGCATGCCGCACTTCAACGTCAATTAAGCACGGCACTTGGTTTCAGCAAACTAACCTGAACTTTATGGAGGTTCTGCTCCTCACGTACATCGTTCGCCGCGTTCTTGCTCACACTATGCAGCAACAGCATCAGTTCGGTTCTGCAACCATCACTGATTGGGCCAAACTCTGTAGAGAGGCCATGCCGCCTGCAACAGATACGATCTGTGACATCACTTATTACACAACAATCAATCCCTTGCTTAGTATTCACGTTACGTTACGTTATTTTCGGTTCGGTTACTTTACGTTTGGTTTCCTTTATTTTGGTTTCGTTACGTTAGGTTGTATTAGGTTACGTTCGCTTTGGTTTCGTTTGGTTTAGTTGCGTTACGTTTGGTTAAGTTACAATAAGTTACGTTACGTCCACGGCACTTCCCGGCATGTTAAGGCATTTCCTCTATCCCCACAAACGCCACACCTCCCCATCATCATTGTCATGGTACCTACGTATCTCGCCGTCACTCCTCTTATCCGTTCAATCCAGCCACAGTCATCAATATCGCCTCTTGCGGCGCCAGTATAAACACGGATGAAGTGTTACGTTCAAGTGTTACGTAGTGCTATGCGCGCCACAAGCGGATAAACGTAGGAGCTACCTCCCATTATTCGAAAGTAGTTCAAAAATCATAAAATCAAACAATACGTATTTAGACATACAGTCATAACACAACAATATTAGCAACAAGTGGTGCATTAAGTATCAACTACATGTTTCGGCCACTAATTGGCCATCATCAGGTTGTATTCAGCTTGTCAAGTAACTACAATTATGTTGGGTGTATTCTGGGGTGAAGAGGGGGGGGGCGAGATCTCGTTTGCAATAATTAGTGGCTTAATAGATTGGTCACAATAATTGATTTAATATACTATATTCTAACATCCTAATGAACGGGTAATGTTCATAAACCAAAGTACGTTACCCTCAACTGGAAATTCCGATCACTGTGTGACGGAGGGGAACTGGTAGGCTCTGTTGCGTTGTGTATCGTATTATGATTTGGAGGATGTAGTATTAACCTCAGTGTCGTTAGTCTGTAGCCTAGATGGGGGGTTTCCAGTTGTGGGTGGTGTTTGTAGGGCTCTCTCCGTGTGGAAAAGGGGGAACATGTGTCAATTTGCCCTTCTATCATGTATTATTGTAGAGTCGTGGCGGTATGATACCATACACAGCGCAACAGAGCCTACCAGTTCCTCTCCGTCACACAGTGATCAGAAGTTACAGGTGAGGGTAACGTACTTTGATTTTGGAACATTATCCGTTCATTAGGATGTTCGAACATAGTATATGAAATCGGCTATTGTGACCAATCTATTAAAGCTTGAGTTTATGCCACTAACTATTGTAAACGAGATCTCGTCCTCCCCCAGAATTAATTACTTGATAAGTTTAATAAAACCTGATAATGGCCAATTAGTGACCGAAACATGTAGTTGATGCTTAATGTACTACTTGTTCCTAATATAGTTGTGTTTTGACTGTATGTCAAACTACGTATTGTATGATTTTATTATTACATTAACACAACGAGGATGACTGACCTCAAAGTCGGAGTTCGAAACGTTACTTATGACATGAAATTCAACACTGATTACATATTAGTAACTTATGTTCAAAATTGAATTCCAAATAATCGTTAATATTTGCAGAACACTGATCATTTCTATTGGATCATACGTGGAACGATTACTCATGCAACCACGTTAAATCTATGTTGTAATCCATGGTGCTTGTAATGCTTCATCCGTGACCAGAACGATAAGTAAGATGGCTGTTTGTTTTTGTGTTGTTGCATGACGCAATATTGTGATTCAACGTGTTTTCAACGTGGGTGCTGGATTAATGCAAATTTTGTGTGTATCAAGACGGTTTCATTTGTACGGGATTATGTTTTCAGGTTTATGTTGTCGTTCTCACTGCACAAAGTGGTTATACTCGTATGATGTTAGACGAGTATCCTCTGCCTGTAATGCCTTAAGACAAATTGTAGTTAAAAATGAAAGACACAGGTACATTGGTATTGTTAGTACAGTAAAGGCATACAGATATATTCCCGTGCATACGAGGCCAAGGTGGGGGTATGTCACAGCATCTAGGCGATTTTTTAGTACTAACCGATTAGGAAATGACGGATCAGGCGACGATGAAGGTACGCAACACCGACAGGGTACAGGTCGAGAGAATTCTGATGAGTATTCAACACATCATTCTCTTCCAGCAACAGTTGTAGTTCCCGAAGTATGGCCACATTTACCCCTTATAGCAGTCGGCAGAAACCCTGTCTTTCCACGCTTTATAAAATTGATTGAAGTAAGTGGAACATTGAGGAGTGGTTGTATTGGTGCGGAATTATAAGAAACTTGTATTTACTTAAGCTTTTTTTTTTTCAGATTACAAATCCAGCATTGATTGACGTTATAAAAAGGAAAGTGAAGTTGAATCAACCATATGTAGGAGTTTTCCTAAAAGCCAAGGAAGAGTATGTGTCTTGTTTTTCTTGTAATGTAGAACTCTGGTTTACAGATCTAAAAATCTATATACTTGTTTAACTTTGTTTTGTGTATTGACGTTCAAATGCTGTTACAAAATAAGTTTTGAATTTTACTGTGCATGAGGTGAGTGTTCAAATTGGCTGTAGATATTCTGTAACAATGTCAAATTAAACCCACATATGAGATGCCATTTGCTGTGCATTCTGACTGCATCTCTTTTTGCAGTAACACATACTGCATCCTGGGATGCAGTGTAATGGTAATGCAAAACATTTGGGCAAGGTTCCACCTGCATTTCAAGAGCACGAAAAGCTGGTTTCAAGTGTGGCTGTATGTAGACATTTCTCCAGGATAGTGGGCTGTGATCAGTTAAAGCTTTTGAAAACGTTTTACTAATCATTCATTTTGAAGTGAACAGTTTGTCTCCATACGCACTGAACCAATATACCAAATAGTGTACAGTTGCAGAACAAAAAATTAAAGCGTCTGAAGAATGTGTACACATCTGAAAAGACTCAATTCATTTACAGTAGTGAGTAACAGACAGTTACACAACAATTTAAATTCTCGTAAAAATGTATGCACCTTTTAAAGGGTTCCTTATGCAATTAAGATAGTGGCAGGGAATGAAAAATAATTTTTTCTATTAATATTGTTTATTGTAAAGAGCATTACTCTTAACGTTAGTAGATGTAACTGTACTGACAGAATCCTGCATTTAGAGTTCCAGATTTTTTTTTTATTGTCACAGGGGTGTTGTTAATAATGCAAGCCCTCTGGGATATGATGTCATGTCATTCGGTGAGTTGTTCTCAGCACTGAGAAGGATTGTAATGCCCCCATGGTTGGTGAGGGGCTGCAGTTCCCAGTCTGAGAAACATTGTCATGCCATTCTTTAAATCTTTGCACATGCCTTGAAGGATGATCACTGCATATCCATAAATTAAACATCTTGCAGCATGCTGAAAAACATGTCCATAGAGTAACTGGAGTATTTCTGCTTCAGGCATTAATTTCCTTCTTTATTCAGTAGCAAATGTGTTAGGCAAAGGGAATCATATGAAGTGAATGTTGTGTTATTACAAAATGTACTTAGAGATGGGCCTCAACTGTAGGACCAGATTTATTTTGTGCAGGTATAGTTGTAATGGTGGTGATAAAATAATTGATTGACATTCCTTTGAAATGATCTCTGTATCTGCAAATTTTGAGATATTCCCACTTGCTGAATGGTTATTTTCCCAGAAATTATTGAATTGTGTTTCTTTCTTTGTGCATTTTTCTTCATTTTGGCATATGAAATGACCCTCTGCTTTTAAGGACAGTAAAAATACACTACTTGTCTTATTAGGAAATACAATGACTCGTCATTCATTTGTGTTAAATTATTTTTTCTGTCTTTAGTTATAGACAAGTTTATTTTCCTTATAAACAAATGAACTTGTTTTTTTCAGCAGTAGTAACATGGTTGTAGCAATGACAGTAACATCATTATATCATACATTATAATTGAGGGTCTGACAGCCCGTTACATTTTTAGGCTGGATGCAGCCAATAAAGGGGCCAAGGCATTCTTCACACAAATCTACTAACTAATGACATTTGTGAGGTGTGTGGTGAAAAGCTAATAATTTCTACCTGGTTAAGAAATCCCTCACCACATTAGGTAGAATTCATGTGCTCATCATCATGTTAACAAGAACCAATGCTCTTCCTTGTCCTGAACCAGGTGGGTGTAGTCCACACCCTAATATTCTGTTTCTTTTATAATCACTTTGATGTTGTCCTTACTCTTATACTTTCGGTGGGCTGGCATAGCTGAGTTGGTGTAATGACTTTCTTCAGGCTGGACAGTCTGGGGATCAAATCCTGGTGGCAGTGAGTTTTTCTGCACATGTACATACTGGCTGTCGGGTCCACCCAGCTTTCTGTACAGTGGGTACTGGTTCATTCCCAGGGGTAATGCAGTAGAGACATGGCTTTTACCACGCATTCCCTTCTAGCACCGAGGTTCAAGAAAGAGTAGAGCTCCCCATCTCTGACTTCATAGCAGGTTATAGGGTGAACTTTGCCTTTACTTTATATTTGGGTATCGTAAGTTGCATCTTTCTTTGGGGTTCTGCAGCTCAATTATATGTCCCATTGAATACACATGCACAGCAAGATTTGCCCTTACCTGTCATATAGCTTGAGTCATTCATTGTAACAATATTTACTGGTTAGTAATGTTGCCTGTGTTACATGTTCTGCCCACAGTTAAATTTTATGCAACTTTTTCCCCAGAAATGACTCTGATGTTGTTAATAACTTGTCAGAGGTGTACCCTGTCGGAACATTTGCGCAGATACATGAAATGCAAGATCTTGGAGATCGTTTGCGACTTGTTGTTATGGCTCATAGAAGGATTCGAATACTGGGGCAGATTGTAGATGATTCTGAAGCTCCTCCAGGTAAGCAAGCTTAATTATACAATAAGAAAGAATGCACTGTATAGTTCTCAGTAATGTTTGTTGTCCAGTAGGTAAAGCACAGAATTTTACTGGTAGTGTTTCATATACAGGGTGTTTCACGACTTTAGGGCATAACTGCAGGAGGTGATTTCCTAGGTCTTTGTGATCAAAAAAGTTCATATAAACATGTGTCCGATTTTGGATGGTTACGGAGTTATGACCGTTTTAAACTCAGAATAGGAGGTAACGATTACTGACAATAAACAGAACAAAATAATAAACCAGCATAATACATGATACTTTTAAAGTATGAATGTAAAGTTAACTTCATGAAATTACCTTTAATTTGAATTTATCGGTGCTTAAAGTTGATTTTCGAAAATGCCACCACTGGCTGCAACAAAGGCTGCCGCTCGGTTGTGAACCGCCCTGGTAGCACGTAGCAGCTTCAGCTCGCTGTTTCTGATGTGGTCAGCGGCGTCCAGAATACGACCGAGCAATGCATCTCACGTTGCCACCTTCACACTGTAAACCAGTTCTTTCATCCATCCCCACACACGATAATCCAGCGGGTTTAAGTCTGGAGACCTGGCTGGCCAATGATGGGGACCGCAACGTCTGATCCATAGCCCGGGAAAACGATAGTTCAGGAAATTTGTAACTCCACGAAATTTGTAACTCCACGTGAAGAATGAGGAGGAGCTTCATCTTGTTGGAAATACATATGACTTCATTTATCCAAAAGTTGGGGCAATTCCTCCTGTAGAAATCTGAGGTACGCCTCTCCTGTAAGATGACCTTCCAAGATGAAAGGACCTATCAGCTGATCG
>Ga0209755_10008968_pt1 | contig 10618 bp, 9 predicted proteins | sample TergutCo191P1_FD_187301 | JGI IMG/M metagenome (GOLD analysis project Ga0209755, IMG submission 187301) | Cornitermes sp. P1 segment gut microbial communities from Petit-Saut dam, French Guiana - Co191P1 (SPAdes) (version 2) | ecosystem: Host-associated > Arthropoda: Insects > Digestive system >... | reverse complement strand
TTGTAATGGTAATCGGCGAAGGACCGGGTGCGGATGAAGACGCGCAGGGACGTCCTTTTGTTGGAAAAGCGGGACAGCTTCTGGACAAAATGCTTGGCTCAATCGGGCTTTCGCGTGAAAGCAACTGTTTTATAGCCAATGTCGTCAAATGCAGGCCGCCGGGAAACCGCAACCCCTATCCTGAGGAAATGGCGGCATGCGCCGTTTTTCTGAAACGCCAGATAGCTCTGTTAAAGCCAAAGTACATTTTATGCGCGGGCAATGTATCCGCGCAGGCAATGCTAAATACGGCGGAAAGAGTGGGAAAATTGCACGGAACATTTACAGATGTAAAAATCGAAAATCTGGCAATCCCGCATTTTGTAATATATCATCCTTCGGCTCTTCTTCGCAGCGAAGAATACAAACGTCCCACATGGGAAGATTTAAAAATTCTTCGTTCCCGTCTGGACGCTGACGGGTAAAGGCAAAGGAAAAAGATTGTCCGTTTTTTTTGATATAATTTTTGACATTCCGGCAAAATTTTCCGGCGATCAATGTTTCACTTACAGCGCCGATGAAAAGAACGAAGCCGCGCCCGGCAAACGGGCAATGGTCATCTTCGGGAAAAGAGACTGCCTGGGTTACATAATCGCTCAAAGGGAGAGTCCGCCTGAAAATGTCAAGCCTGAACTGATAAAAAAAATCAGGAGAGTGATTGACTCCGATCCGGTATTCGATTCCAATGACGTGGAAATCGCGCGCTGGATGGCCGGTTACTATCTGTGCGGAACAGGACAGGCTCTTGCCGCGATGATCCCCTCCGGAAGGAGAATGATCGTCCCTGATATTTGCGGCAATTACGAAAGCGCCGAACCTTCTCTGTCACTGTCCGGCGAGCAGGCCGCAGCGTTAAGCGCAATTACATCGCGGCTTTTATCCAGCGCAGCTGACATAGACCGGCAGAAACTGTTTTATTTATACGGCGTAACAGGTTCCGGAAAAACGGAAGTGTTTCTCCGCGCGGCGCAGTATACGCTGAACGCGGGTAAATCGGTTATCTACCTTGTGCCGGAAATTTCTCTTACGCATCAGACAGCCCAGGTAATCAACAGCCGTTTCGGCTCGCAGGCGGCGGCGCTGCATTCGGGAATGAGTCCCTCGGCGCGTCTTGCCGAATGGGTGCGCATCCGCAAAGGAGAAGCGCCAATTGTTGTCGGTCCGCGCAGCGCGGTATTCGCGCCTGTTCCAAATCTTGGATTAATTATCATAGATGAGGAACACGACAGCTCATACAAATCCGGAAACACGCCGCGCTACCATGCAAGGCAGATCGCGCTGCGCCGCTGTTCGCAGGAAGGCGCCATTCTGGTAATGGGGTCTGCCACTCCGTCCGCGGAAGCGTGGAAACTAATGAACGATGGTTTAATTAAAAGACTCGACCTTTCGCGGCGGGTTTCAGGAGGCGGCCTTCCCGAAATAAAGCCGGTGAGTCTGGCGGGAACGGAAAGCTGCCTTACAAAGGAACTGAAGGATGAAATCCGTGCGACTGCACTTATGGGCAGACAGACAATCCTTTTTATGAACCGCAGGGGATTCGCGCATTTTTACCGCTGCTCTGCCTGCGGATGGGAACAGATCTGCCGCCGCTGTTCAGTCTCGCTGACATGGCATAAAAGCCGCGGAAAGTGCGTCTGCCACTACTGCGGTTACAGTGAAGCACCTCCTTCCGTCTGCCCTAACTGCGGTTCGCTGGAAGCGGGTTACCGCGGTTTCGGCACCGAAATGATCGAGGAGGAAGTGCGGCGCACCTTCCCCGATTTGCGTCTGCGCCGCGCCGATGCCGACACTGCCGGAAAAAAGGGAGGCATAGAAGAAACGCTGGCTCTTTTTAAAACCGGAATGATCGACATTCTCCTTGGAACGCAGATGGTCGCTAAAGGACTCAATTTTCCCGGCGTGCGTCTTGTCGGTGTTGTCTTCGCCGACACAGGACTTCATCTGCCGGATTTCCGCGCCGCAGAAAGAACCTTTTCCCTGATCGTTCAGGTCGCAGGACGCGCTGGACGCTACTTCCCAGACGGCAAGGTAATTGTCCAGACATTGCGGATGGACGATCCGGCGATAAAGCGTTCCTGCGCGCTTGACGTTGCCGGTTTTTATGAAGCCGAGCTTCTTAACCGCAAGGCGCTCAATTTTCCGCCTTTCTCCAGGATCATCCGATTTACAATCCGCGCGAAAGAAGAGAAACGCGCAATGGCCGCAATCAACCGTCTTGCGTCTATGGCGCAGACTCTAATCCCCAAAGACGCCGACATGCTTGGTCCTGCCGTGTGTCCGATAGGCATAATTAATAATAACCACAGGTATCAGATCATTCTTCGAAGCGCTTCAATGGGCGTAATCCATAACGCGGCGCGGGAACTGCTTTCCCTTTATGAAAAGAACAAAGACTCGAAAACCTATCTTGAAACGGACGTAGATCCGGTGAGCATGCTGTGAGGCCGTTATGAAAATACTGCTGCACTGCTGCTGCGCTCCCTGTTCGGTATCATGCGTAAAAAGCCTTCAGGCGGAAGGTTTAGACGTTTCACTTTTCTGGCACAATCCGAACATTCACCCCTATACCGAATACAGGGCGCGAAGAGACTGTCTTTCTGAATACGCGGCTTGCGAAAAACTGGAACTGGAATTGCAGGATGAATACGGCCTCCGTCCTTTTTTAGCCGGGGTTAACCGGCTTTATCCGGCGGAGTCTCATTTACAACTTGTTAATCAGCAGACAGAATTAAAAAAAGCGCGCTGCTGTATCTGTTACAGAATGCGCCTTGAAAAGACAGCCTCCCTCGCAGCTGAAAAAGGTTTTTCAACATTCACAACAAGTCTGCTGATTAGCCCGTATCAGGATCATGAAGAAATAAGATTGACAGGAGAGCGGGTTTCCGCTGAATACGGAATTAAATTCCTTTACAGGGATTTCCGTCCGCTTTTCCGCGAAGGCCAGTCTGCCGCCAGAAGCAAAAATTTTTATATGCAAAAATACTGCGGCTGCGTTTTCAGCGAAGAGGAACGCTACCTGAAAAAAATCAAACATGAAGATAACAGCTCCCATATCCAGCTTCATGCTCCGTTAAATTTCACAGAACGTCTGCATCTACTTGTCGGGTATTCAAACGCGGAAAAACTGAAACATAAAAACGTTCTTGTTTTCGGAGCGGGAGGCGTGGGGAGCTGGGCGGCCGAGGCGCTTGTCCGCTGCGGAATAGCAAAGATCGGCATTATTGACAATGACATTATCTGCGCTTCAAACATCAACAGGCAGATAGAGGCGACAAGCCTTACTGTCGGGCAGCCAAAAGCGTCTGCGCTTAAAAAGCGCCTTTTGGAAATAAACCCTGAATGTAAAATTACCGCGTGGGATACGCTTTTTTCTTTGGAAAACGCGGGTTTGTTCGGCATTGAAAACGCGGATTACGTGATAGACGCGATAGACTCGATTAACCATAAACTGGATTTGATAGAAACGGCATTTAAAGCGGGAGTTACGCTGTTTTCATCAATGGGTATGGCGTTAAAAATGGACCCCTCTCTTGTTCAACCTGGGCAAATATGGAAAACATCTGTCTGCCCTCTGGCGCGGCTTGTGCGCCAGGGTTTGAAAAAACGCGGTTTTACAGGAACATTTACAACAGTCTATTCAACCGAACAGCCAATCCGCGCCGAGTCTGAAAATCAAAAAACAGACACGCGTTTATTTCAGGACGAAAAAACTGTTAACGGCAGCATGGTCACGGTTACCGCAAGCGCGGGGTTTCTGCTTGCGAGCCTTGTTATTAAAGACGCAATAAGCGGCAGCGGTTAAGAGCGGAAGATTATGAACAGATTTTTCAGGAAGACTGACCCGTGTGAAACAGTAAAAAAACTTGTTGTAAAAACTGTCATGGAGCGTTCGCTGATATGCGACGGGGACAGGATTCTTGTTGCGGTATCAGGAGGCAAGGATTCATCCGTTCTGGCGTGGGCGCTTTCGGCGGTAAGACCCGCCCTTAAAATTGATTACCGGCTTTGCGCGCTGCACATAAGCACAGATTTTTGCGCCTGCTGCAAAAAGCCGGTTTTAAAAGACAGGTTGGCGGAATGGGAAATTCCTTTTACCGATCTTTTTGTGCCGGTAATCGGCAGGCTGAAAGAAGGCAGGAAGATGAACTGCTACTGGTGCTCCACACAAAGGCGGACAGAGCTTTTAAAATACGCTGTTGATAACGGCTTTAATAAAATCGCGCTTGGCCATCATCTGGATGACATTATCGAGACCTTTTTCATGAACCTGCTATCGGGAGGAACCCTGTCGGCAATGCCCATTCATTTAAAGTACCGCAAGTACCCGGTAAGCCTTATCCGCCCGCTTGCCCTGCTGGAAGAAAAGCAGATCATCTCCTGCGCCGGACAACAGAATATTTTAAAAAACGCCTGCACATGCCCTTACGGCCAAAATTCAAAACGCCGCGACATAAGACAGCGCGTTGCGGATTTGACAGGTCCTTCTTCCGGTTCCGGAGAAATAAAACGGCGCATACTCAATGCGTTAGGTGAAGGCAGGATTGACTATCTTTTTGAAAATTGATCCAGCAGTTCGTTGATTATGGCAGTTCCCTGCTCTATCTCTACTGCGCTTATTGTGTACGGCGGGAGAAGACGCAGCGTATTGGCGCCGGCCGACAGCATTAAAAGACCGGGTTGTTTGTTGTTCATATCCGCTCTTTCGATTGCCGCTTCAAGCGCTTTCCTCGCGTAGAATTCTATATCAATGCCGGCCATCATTCCTTTCGCGCGGATTTCCTTTACATGCGGATTTCCTTTCAGCGCCGTGTATATTATTTCCCCCTTACGGGAAATTTCTGACAGAAACGCGGGATCGTTTACAGTTTTTAACACTACAAGCCCCGCGGCGGCGGCAACCGGGTTCCCGCCGAATGTGCTGCCGTGATCTCCAACCTTAAAAACATCGCGGGTTTTTTCCCCTGCAAGCACCGCTCCGGCCGGGATGCCGCCGCAAAGCCCCTTTGCCAGAGTGATAATATCGGCTTTTATCTGATTACCTGATCCGTCTTTATACTGTTCAAGGCCAAGGAATGTTCCTGTCCTGCCAAGACCGCACTGTATTTCGTCAAATATCAGAAGAATGTCCCGTTGAGCGCATAACTCAGACGCAGCCCTTATAAATTCCCGGGTCTGCGCGACAATTCCGCTTTCACCCTGCACCGCCTCAATCAGCAGACCCGCGACGGTTTTTTTATCAAGAGCCTTATCCAGTTCTTCCACGCTTCCGCATTGAATGTGGGTAAAACCGGGAGTAAACGGGCCGAAGTCCTTGTGAAACTTCTCCTGCCCTGTCGCCGCAAGGGTGGTAATCGTCCTGCCGTGGAAGCTGCCTTTTAAAGTAACGATTGTGTGCCTTCCCTCTCCGTACTTTAAAAGGGAATATTTGCGCGCCAGTTTGCACGCGCCTTCGTTGGCTTCCGCTCCGGAATTGGCAAGGAAAACATTTTTCATCCCGACCGGCGCGCAGGCCTGGACAAGTTTTTCCGCGAACGAGACGCTTACATCGCTGTCATAATAATTGCACACATGAAAATACTTCGCGGCCTGCTCGCATACCGCGCGCACCAGAGGCGGATAATTATGTCCAAGTACGTTAACCGCAATCCCGGATCCGAAATCCAGGTATTTTTTTCCGTTAATGTCAAAAAGCCACGAGCCTTCGCCCCTGGCGAATGTTACAGGCAGTCTGTTATAGGTGTCCATGAACGCGTTATTCATTTTTTTTTCTCCGTGGAAAATGCCGTCTTATTCGGCGGTTCTCTTGTCTATTTCCGCCGCTTCATGTTCGTTCCCCATCGCGGTAAAGATGGCTTTCGCGCGGGAGTAAGCGTCAGCCGCTTCCTTTGCGTTTCCGTTCTTGCGGTAAACATCTCCCAAAGCGCGCCAGCTTGCAGCAAGCCCCCACGAATTTTCAATCCGCCTGTCAATGGCGATTGCGGATTCAAGGGCCGCAATTGCGCCTTTCGAGTCGCCTGACAGTGAAAGGATGGACGCAATCAGGTACCAGTCATAAGAGGCGTTTTCAAGGTACTTTTCTTTTTCATGAATGGCAAGACTGCGCCTGACGGCATCTTCGGCTTCCTTGAAAGATCGCATTTCGCGCAATGCAAGACCTTTTACCTGCCACGACAGTGCGATATAAAGAGCGGATGTTTTAATATTTCCTTCTTCGCGTTTTACTTCGTCAAGCACCGATTGCGCCGTAGCTCTGCCTGAAACAAGCCGTCCCCTTGCCTGGAATACTTTGCATACGGAGACAAGTTCTTTGTTGCCCGTTTTTTGCGCTTCGGCCGCGGCCGCTTCCCATTCGGCAAAAGCCTCGTCCTGGCTGCCAATGGTTAAAAGCACGTTCCCAAGTGAAAGGCTTATTCGGATTAAAAGAGACGAATCATCCGTAAGCACCGCCTTGCGCTTGCATTCCCTTAAAATGCGCAGCGCGTTTTCGTAATTGCCCCTTCCGGCTTCTTTATTGGCGATTTCCAGTTCGGATTCCGTCTGCGAACGCAGAATATCAATGTCTCCGGCGCCTTTCTTTGACGCGGATGAGCAGGATACGCAAATAATCAAGACAAATAACGGCAATACTGCTACGCGTATTTTCATGTCAGCTCCCATTAATTAAAATTCCAAATTCCTTGGACTAGCTCCCGTTGGTCCGGTTTCTTTCCTTACGGGTACTCCCCCTTTCAGCAGCGGGTTGTTGGTAAGGGAGACAAGCACGTCCTGGGCCGTCCGCAAAGCGGCGTTAAGATCCAGAAGCAGACCCGGAACCTGAGCGGGAAGAACATCGGTTGTTCTTTCCAGATTGTCAAGAATGCCGGTGACTGATTTAAGAAGCAATACCAGGTCTTTGTAAACGTCACCCTCTCCGTCAAGTATGGACATTACAGTGCCGGAAGGCTCGGAAATCTGGTCTGTGACTTTTCCGAGATCGGTGAGTATCGGAGAAATATTTGCGTTAAGATCGTCAAGCAGTTTCTGCACTTCCGCCAAAAGACCCTGAACATCGCTTAAAAGAGGATCGACTTTCACGGAAAGAGGATCGAGGATGTTCTTCGCTCCAGTTATAACATCGTTCACATTAATCAGGATTTGGCCGATGGCGAGATCTTCGGCTGTTTTTTCACTGGAAGAAGCCAGAGAGGATGTTCCGGCAAGAGCCACATTGATCGTATCAAGCAGCATATTAACCTGGTTCAGGATATTGCCAATGCTGTCGCCCGTTTCCGGTTTATCAACCAGCCTGTTTTCAATATAGTACTTTGCTTCCGGTGAATTTATTTCCGGGATTACTTCTCCCTCCGGAACCTCCTTCTCTCCCTTGCCGGGATGAAGAAGAAATGAATTTCCAAGACCGATAGGGCTTACAATAACCTCAACAAGGGTGCCTTCCTTGATCCTGTGACCGTGCTCTTCAAAGATAATGAAAATTACTTCCACATTGTCTTTTTCCGTAAGCATGATTTTCTTCACGCGGCCCATACTGAAGCCCTTGTACTGAACGGACATATTGGGGCTTAATCCGGCTGCGGATGTAAAGTAAGTTTTATACTGGATGTCTCTGGCGAACCAGCGCTGGCTTCTTCCAAGCATAAAAAGCACAAAAACAACGATCGCAAGCGCGAGAATGACAAGAACCCCTACAATCTGATCCGCGAAACGTATAGAAAATTTCATGATTCCAACCCCGTCCTCAGGTAGTTACTTAATTCCACATCGTTTAAAACAAGCTCTTTTGTCGTGTGAACGACAATTTTGCCGTCAATGATAATCATAATATAATCGGCTAAAATCCTGATTATACGCATGTCATGGCATACAAACAGGACTGTAACATCATCTTTTTGCATTTTCTTTACAATGCCTATCAGCCTGTCCGCCGCGTTTTCATCCAGCGATTCTACCCATTCGTCAAGGTAAAGAAGAACGGGATTACAGAGCAATGCCCGCGCGAAGCCGATTAACTTCTGTTCTCCCATTGAAAGGCGGGATGGCCTGATATTCAGCTCTTTTTTGTACCCGACTGTCTGGGTTACGGTTTTTATTTGCATGTCGCGGTCTTTCTTTTTCATTTCGGGAAAATGTATTTTTAAGGGAAGCTCCAGTATCTGATCTAAATTCTGGTTTGCCCAGAGAGCGGAATCCTGGAAAACAAACGCACCATCGCGGCGGAACTGAAGATTTTCGTTGCGGTTCATTAACGCGATATTCTGTCCTTTGTACAAGACCTCTCCCTTAGTCGGAACCAGAAGCCCGGCTGCCAGCTTTAAAACAGTGCTTTTTCCTCCGCCGGAAGGTCCGACAATCGCGGTCGTTTTCCCGCAGTTGAAAGTAACGGATAAATCCTGAATTATATTCCGTTCCTGTGCGGAGAAACTCACGTCTTTCAACTCAATAATATCTGTCATTATACCATCACCAAGTAATACAGCGCCGATAAAAGCACATTCACTACAATACAAAGAGCAAAAGCTCCGCTGACTGCCCTAAGACCGGCTACAGGAACCTCGGTAGTGGCTCTTTCAACCGAAAAACCTTCTATAACCGCGCCAATCGAAATGATTGCCCCAAAAGATATGCTTTTAATAATTGAAAGAAGCACATCCCTGACATTTAAATGCTGAAGAAGATTATTAAAATAATGATCCATCGGCATTGCACTGAAAAACTGGGCAACCATGTATGAACCGGCGAGCCCGAAAACCGCAAAATAGATGTTCAAAAGCACCATGGAAGCGGTAACTCCCAGGAATCTTGGAACGGCAAGGTGTTCAATCGGATCAACTCCGACAGAAATATAGGCTTCTACCTCGTGTGAAATAACCATTCCGGCGATTTCGGTGGCAATAGCCGTTGCCGAACGGGCGATTACGATAAAAGCAGTCAGCAGAGGCCCCAGTTCCCTTAGAATTATGGTGATAAGTATGGAATAAATCAACTGTTCCTGGGAAAATTGAGTCAGCATGGGAGTGCCGATGATGTTAACAGCCGCGCCGATTGCCATAGCCAGTAAAGTGGATATACCCATCGCGTGAACGAATGTGAAAAGTATTTGCATTACAAGAATCTTAAAAGCAGCCTGGGAATGACTGATAAAATAACCGACTCCCTTCAGGGTTTTGGCGAAAATACCAAGATTATATAGCGCGTTTTTTACGTTTACCAGAGGATTCCACATTAAATATATTATAAACAATAAGCAAAAAAATTGGTATAGCCGGAATTCGCGTTTTTCCGTATACTTGACACTTTTAATGTCTGTATGATATAAAACTGTATTGTATTGACTAATCGGGGTCATTAGCTCAGTTGGTTAGAGCAGGAGACTCATAATCTCTTGGTCCGAGGTTCAAGTCCTTGATGGCCCAATGCCGGATTCATTCTTTTCAAACAGCATGGAAATCGGCGATTTCCCCAATAACGCGGTCATAAATATCTCAAACGGCGGAAAAATCATAATAATAAGCGATCTCCACATGGGAACCGGCTCCAGAGACGACCTTGACCATAATGGAGCCATGCTGACCTGTCTGCTGGAAGAGTATTATCTGAAAAACGGCTGGATTCTTGTGCTAAACGGCGATATTGAGGAACTGCATAAGTATTCAATGGACCAAATTCATGAAAAATGGCCGTGTCTTTACAGAATTTTCAATCTTTTCGTTGCCGAAAACCGGCTTTACAAAATAATAGGCAATCACGATGATCTGCTTCTTTCCAAAAAATATTATTCCTATCCTCTTTACAAGATAATTAAAATTGAAACCGGGGTTATTAGCGCTTTTGTATACCACGGACACCAGTGGTCGTCCGTTTACACCAGATTTAACAAATTCTTCAGGTTTATGGTCAGGTATTTCTTGGGACCTATTGGCATCAAGAATATAACCGATTCCCGCAGCCCGCATAAAAGATTTCATGTCGAAAAAAAAGCGTACGCTTTTTCAATCAAGAACCGCTGCCTTTCGATCATCGGGCATACGCACAGGCCATTGTTTGAATCGCTGGGCCGCTATGACTACATCAAGTTTGAAATTGAAAGATTATGCCGTGATTATCCGGCTTCGGCAGGCGAAGACCGCAGACGCATCGAAGACGAAGTTACGGCGCTGCGCGGGGAACTCGGCAAATTGAAGAAAAAGGAACGCCGTGATGTTCTGCGCCAGAGCCTGTACGGAGACGAATTGCCTGTCCCCTGTCTTTTCAATTCCGGCAGCGCCCTTGATAAAAAAGGAATAACCGCCATAGAAATTACGAATGAGGAAATCGCGCTTGTTTACTGGTTCACCGAAGGCAAAAGCAAAAAGTTTGTCAAGCGCGGCGATTATAAAATTGAAAACCTTCCCGCCACCCCTTACAACCGCGCTGTTTTAAACCATAACAGACTGGATTACATAGCCGCGAAAATTAAACTGCTGGGGAACAGTTAAACTCGCTAGCCGTAATGCGCGGGGGTTTCCTCGCCGCGAAGGACGCGCAGGACGCCGCTTGAAAGAGCGAGCAGTTCATCTTCGCCGGGGAACACGTGAACCGGCGC
>Ga0209755_10008967_pt1 | contig 10618 bp, 8 predicted proteins | sample TergutCo191P1_FD_187301 | JGI IMG/M metagenome (GOLD analysis project Ga0209755, IMG submission 187301) | Cornitermes sp. P1 segment gut microbial communities from Petit-Saut dam, French Guiana - Co191P1 (SPAdes) (version 2) | ecosystem: Host-associated > Arthropoda: Insects > Digestive system >... | reverse complement strand
TAGGAGGATTTCCCCGCTATAGAACAAAAAATGGCGCAAATAATCGCGTCTGATGATGGCTTTGAGATGCTGCAAGTCGCTGACCCCGCCGCTGATTTTGCAGACCAGCCGTATAAGCAGGAGCTTATTGCAGAGCTTGGCTCTATAGGCGAAGCCATCACCGCCTATCGCACAGGCGATTTTTTCGACCTCTGTGCCGGCCCGCACGTGGAAAACATGCGCGAATTGCGCAACTGGGGCTTTAAAGTTGCATCCATTGCAGGCGCATACTGGCGCGGCGACGCCAAAAAGCCCATGTTGCAACGCATCTACGTCTATGCGTTTCCGACACGCCCTGAACTCAAAAAGTATTTACAATTTTTGGAAGAAGCAAAAAAGCGCGACCATCGTAAGTTGGGGCGCGAGCTTGATTTGTTCGATATTTACGAAGAAGGCCCCGGTTTCCCGTTTTATCTGCCAAAAGGCATGATACTGCGCAACATTTTAGAAGATTTTTGGCGCGAAAAGCACACCAAAAACGGCTACCAAGAAATCAAAACGCCTATTATCCTTAACCGCGATTTGTGGACACGCTCCGGCCACTGGGAGCATTACCGCGAAAATATGTACACCACTCAAATAGACGACGCCGATTTTGCCGTCAAGCCCATGAACTGCCCGGGTGCTATGCTTGTTTTCAAGCGCAAACTGCACTCCTACCGCGATTTGCCGCAACGCATGGGTGAGCTTGGACTTGTCCACAGGCACGAGCTGTCAGGCACACTCCATGGCCTGTTACGCGTCCGCAATTTCACACAAGATGACGCGCATATATTTATGACGCCTGAGCAAATCAACGGCGAAATCAAGGCTGTTATCAACATGGCGCGGGATTTTTACGCCACATTCGGCCTCTCTTGCACAATGGAGCTGTCAACCCGCCCCGAAAATTCCATGGGAACAGACGAGCAATGGGATATGGCAATCGCCGCCCTGAAGAGCGTGCTGGACGAAATTGGTGCTGACTACGTGATAAACGAAGGTGACGGCGCATTCTATGGCCCAAAAATCGATTTTCATATTGTTGACTGCATTGGCAGAACTTGGCAGTGCTGCACCATCCAGCTTGACTTTCAAATGCCTGAACGCTTCAATCTCTCTTACGTCGGTGCAGACAACGAAAAACACCGCCCAATCATGATTCACCACGTTGTTTTAGGCTCGCTGGAACGTTTTATGGCGTTAATTACAGAACATTTTGCCGCAAAATTCCCATTCTGGCTAAGCCCTCTGCAAATCGGTGTTGTGCCTGTGCATAGCGAACACGAAGGCTACGCCGCCAAAGTCGCCGAAAAGCTGGAACTTGACAAATTCCGCGTGAGCGTTGACACAACAGACGGCACGATGGGCAACAAAATCAAGTCCTTCCGCCATCAAATGACGCCCTATATCATCATCTTGGGCGACAAGGAAGTGGCAGACGGCACAATCTCAATCCGCACCAGAAGCGGCACACAAATCAACGGCATCAGCCTTGACAGCTTCGTCAACATCTGCCGCAAACTGCAAAACGAACGCCTGATTGACCTTATCGAAGAAGTGTAGGCTTGTTCAAAAGTAAATGGGGGTGCTTGCAATGCTGAAACGACTGACAATAATTGCCATAATATTTTCCATTGCGGCCTCATTTGCCTTGCCCTTCGTTTCCTACGGCACAGCATCCACGCCTGCTAACGTGACTGTCAACGGCAGACGGCTGACCTTTACAGACCAGCATCCCGTTATCCTGCACGACCGCGTGTTAGTCCCCTTGCGCGACGTCTTTGAATATCTGGGCTTTTACGTGACGTGGAATCCGCAAACACAGGTTGTCACAATGGCAAATCGACGTTTTGCAATCACAGTCACAATAGGCAGCTACAGCTTTGTTGTTAACGGCGAGCAGCGGCCGCTTGATGCCCCTGCTCAAATCATCAACGAAAGAACCATGCTGCCCATCCGCGCCATCCTTGAAAGCGCAGATTTTATCGTAAGTTGGAATAATTCAACACGTACTGTCAGAATCCTAACGCCCCTTGTCGGCAACTGGGATGAAATTGTCATCAACGGCGACGCCCTGTTTACCGCGAACATAGCCGCGGCGTTAGAGCTTATCCGCAACGGGCCGCCCGAGACCTATGCCCTTGTCATGCGCTATATCGGCGCAATTACACAAGGCCCGCACAGCGGCATGTGGTTTCGCTTAGTACCACCAACCTTTGTTGTGGCGCGCCGCACATACACGTCTTCAACAACGTGGCTTGCCGGCGTTATCGTCCATGATGCCGTCCATTCGATGCAATATCACCGCCATCTTGCCCGCTATGGTCACCCTGTGCCGCGCGAAGTCTATTTTGGCATGGATGCTGAAATGGAGGCTCTTGAAATCCAAATCGACTTCTTGATTGCTATAGGCGCGCCGCAAAACGAAATAAACCACGCAAAATCCCTTAGAGGTACTGTCTGGTGGGATGAGTTGCCAACTTGGTAAATGGTAAAATTTACAAAAATATGAAAAAACGTAAATGTTCCACGTGGAACATTTGCGTTTTTGATTCTGTTTTGCCTTTATAGAGCTATCATGGCACTAGGGCGATATCTGTCAGCCAGATACAGGTTTACAGCACCGCCAACGTCAATTTGCCCTACAGACATGATGTTACGCACAGTTTCGTAGGCCAAAATGGGGCGGTTGTTGTCTTGGCTTAGGTGGGCAAGGAAGATGTGCTTGGTGGCATCGGTGTAAATATCTGTCAAAAACTTTCCGCAAGCCACATTGGACAGATGGCCTGAATTGCTCATGATGCGGCGTTTTAGATGCGCAGGATATGGGCCAAATTGCAGCATGTCCAGGTCGTGATTACTTTCAAGCAAGATTAACTCTGCGCCGCTGAAATGCTGTGCCAAATTGGCATCGGTATGCCCAAGGTCTGTTGCAATGGCAATTTTGCGGCCTTGATAGCGGATGGTGTAGCCGACAGGCTCTCCTGCGTCGTGGTCAACGCGAAAGGGCAGGATTTCTGTGTCGCCGAGGGCAACAGGCACATCGGGGGTCAGCACAAAACGGTTTTTGTCTGAGATTTTGCCAAAGGAGTTGATGCGGTGTGCTGAATCCCAAGTGCCGCGGGTCATGTAAATTGGCAGGTCGTAGCGGCGGGACAGCACTCCTGCACCTTGAATATGGTCGGAATGTTCGTGAGTGATGAAAATTGCGTCCAGCTGGCTGCAATGAATGCTGTGAGAAGCGAGAGCCTGCTCTATAGCCCTGCCGGACAGCCCTGCATCAACAAGAATTTTTACGCCCCCGGTCGAAATAAAAGCACTATTGCCGCTGGAGCCGCTGGCAATAGTGCAGAATTGCATTGACATAATTTAGGCCTCCATCACCAGAGGCACGTCGTCGGACGAAACCCGTTTGATGCTTGCGCCGAGGGCGGCAAGTTTTTGTTCAAAATTTTCATAACCGCGGTCTATGTAATGGATATTGGAAATTTTTGTGATGCCTGTAGAGGCAAGGGCGGCGATGACAAGACATGCGCCTGCACGCAGGTCTGTTGCGACAACATTTGTGCCTGTCAGATGGGCAGGGCCTTCAATAACAGCCATTCTGCCGTCGATTTTGATTTTGACGCCAAGGCGCATTAGCTGGTCAACGTACTGAAAGCGATTTGGGAACACAGTTTCTGTGACATAACTTGTGCCATTGGCACAGGCAAGCAATGCTGTCATTTGGGGCTGCAGGTCTGTAGGAAAGCCGGGGTAATACAGCGTTTTGACGTTGGCGGCATCCAGCTTATCAGGGGCTGTGACGCGAATCCAATCGTCGCCGTCTTCAATTTGACAGCCCATCTCGGCAAGTTTTGCAGTAAGCGAATCCATGTGTTTTGGAATAACATTACAAACAGTCACGTCGCCGCCTGTGATTGCGGCAGAAATCATATATGTGCCGGCCTCAATTTGGTCAGGGATAATAGTGTATGAACAGCCCTTGAGCTTTTCGACGCCGGCAATACGGATAACATCCGTGCCTGCCCCTTTAATGGAGGCACCGCACATGTTAAGGAAATTGGCGCAATCGACGATATGCGGCTCTTTAGCGGCATTTTCGATGATGGTTGTGCCTTCAGCGTGGGTGGCGGCGAGCATGATGTTGATGGTAGCACCAACAGATGCCACGTCAAGGTAAATTGTTGTGCCGATGAGCTTGTCCGCGCTGACTTTTACCATACCATGCTCTATAACAACCTTTGCACCAAGAGCCTCAAAGCCTTTGATGTGCTGGTCTATAGGGCGTGCGCCAAAATTGCAGCCGCCGGGCAAAATAACCTCTGCGTGGCCTGTGCGGCCGAGAAATGCGCCTAAGATGTAATAGGACGCGCGCATGTCTTTGAGTAAGTCAGATGACACGCTGGTGGCTTTGATGTTGCGGGAGTCTATTTGCAGGGTAGAATTATCGAGGAATTTGCATTTTGCGCCCATTTTTTGAAGAACTTGGACAAAGTTGGTGACATCTTCGATACAGGGGAGATTTTCAAGGGTGCAGATGCCGTCGGCGGCCAGAGCGGCGGGGATGATGGCAACGGCGGCATTTTTCGCGCCGCTGATGCTTACCTTGCCTTTTAATGGGTTTTTTCCCACAATCATGAAATGTTCCATAATCTATGTACACTCCTTTGAGTTGTATAATCTTGAAAAATAGAAATGCTTCATTAGATTATAGCACGAATAAATTGTTAATACAATATCAAAATCATTAAATGTTTGTGAATGTTGTGAACGCAATATAACAAAACAAAAACGCCGCACTAGGCGGCGGGCTTGTTGCGCTGATAGCAAATGTTGAAGCATTCATGAAAACTTGGAATGCGCTATCAAAGCAGGCGGATTCAGAATAAAGTTTCCATTTCGTCAAGTATCTCGCACAGAGTCATGGGTGTGACAGTGTTGGCCGCAAGCAATTTGATGGTTGCATTGGCCTGAGCTTCGTTTGGTGTGACGGGGCCGCTGTCGGCGAGTTCCAGGATGTGTTCCCCTGCGAGTTTTTCTACAAGGATTCCGTAGAAATTTTCTGAGGTGTCATCTCTGCCTTTGGCGGTTGTTCTGTAATACCGCAACCGGAAATCGTCGGTTTCTGCTGACGCAACGTATTCTTTTGTCATGCGAATACCCACCCTTTCGTGAACGTGATTTTAGCGGTCTTGGGTGATAACCAAGCCACCAAATAATACTATAAGTATTCTACCAATAGTATCACAAATTGAAATAAAAATCTACATAAATGACAAAATTTTCTAAGTTGTTTTCAGTTTGTTTGCACGGCAGACTGTCAATGGCGTTAGCGAACCGCGTATAAGTGTGATGTGTGGCGGCTTTTCGGACATTCCGCGGACAAGCAAACAAAAAAGCGCCTTTCGACGCTTTGTTTGCAATACGGATAAATCACGTTTTAATCTTGATGCGCTGTTGCGGCGCAGGTGTGGCATCATCAGTGACAACGACGCTGTTTGCATCAAACTGCGCGTTATATAACTCTGCGTAAAATCCGCCTTTTTCCAGAAGACCCTCATGCGTGCCTTGCTCCACGATATCGCCGTTATCCAGCACCAAAATCATATCGGCATGGCGTATGGTGGACAATCTGTGTGCGATGATAAAGCTGGTGCGCCCCTGCATCAAATTGTCCATGGCACTTTGGATAAGCTGCTCTGTGCGGGTATCTACAGAACTTGTTGCCTCGTCCAAAATCAAAATTTTTGGGTCTGACAAGATGGCGCGGGCGATGGTGAGCAACTGCTTTTGCCCTTGGCTGATGTTGTTGCCTTCCTCGTTGATTTCCATATCATAGCCGCCGGGCAGAGTCATGATAAAATGATGCGCATGTGCGGCGCGAGCGGCGGCAAAAACCTCTTCATCCGTGGCATCAAGGCGGCCGTAACGGATGTTCTCCATGATACTGCCGTTAAACAGCCATGTATCTTGCAGAACCATTGCAATCATGTGGCGCAAATCGTCCCGCAGAAAATCTTTTGTAGAGTGGCCGTCCAGCAATATATCGCCTTCATCCACGTCATAATAGCGCATGAGCAGCTTAACAATCGTGGTTTTGCCTGCCCCTGTAGGGCCGACGATGGCGGCGCGCTGTCCCTGCTCTATCCGAGCAGAGAAATTGTGGATGACAGGCACATCGGGATTGTAACCAAATTTGATATTCTTGAATTCTACAGAGCCTTTGATGGCATCAGGCGGCACAGGCGAGGTTGTGTCGGGGATTTCTTCCGCTTCGCCCATAAACTCAAATACGCGCTCTGCCGCGGCAACTGTGGACTGCAACACGTTAGAGACTTGCGCCAGCATGTTAATCGGGTCTGTGATGCGCCGCGAATACTGCACAAATGCCAATATCGCGCCGACAGCCAGCGTGCCTTGAATAGCCAGATACGCGCCAAGCACCGCCACCGCCACATAACCCACGTTGCCCACAAAAAACATCATGGGGAAAATGAGCGTTGACACAAACTGCGCTTTCCATGCCGCGCTATACAGGGTGTCGTTGTCCTTGCTGAAATTTTTGCGGACCTTTTCTTCGGCATTAAACGCCTTAACGACCAAATGGCCGCTGAAAACCTCTTCAATCTGCCCGTTAACAGCACCGAGGTACTTTTGCTGAGCGCGGAAGAATTTTTGCGAATTTTTGATGATAATCGCAACAATTATCAACGAAAGGGGCAGAACCAGCAGGGCAACGCCTGTCATTGGTACGCTGATAATCAGCATCATCACAATTGCGCCGACCAAGGTAATGGTGGACGTGATAAGCTGTATCAGCGTCTGACCAAGGCTGTCGCCAACCAGGTCTATATCATTTGTCATACGCGATAACACGTCACCATGCGGAATAGTGTCAAAATATTTCAGCGGCATTTTGTTAATTTTTGCATACAGCTTTGTACGCAAGTTGTAGCTGACTTTCTGCGCAACGCCGGCAATGATAACGCCCTGAAACAGCAGAAACACAAAGCTGAGGACGTACAGTCCGATAAGCCAGCCTAATGTCCGCATAAGCAAGTCAAAATCAATGCCTGCGCCGCCTGCAAGGCGGCTTGCGCTGCCCTCAAATACAACTGTAACGGCATCGCCCAGCACGGCGGGTGCTATAACGCCCATAGCAGAGCCTAACACCGCAAATATCATTGATGCAACGATTTGTGTTTTATATGGCGCAAGATAACGAATAAGCTGTTTTAACGTGCCGCGAAAATCCCTGGCTTTTTCAGGCGCGCCACCCATCGGGCCGCCCGGACCGCGGCGCATAGGACCACCACCACCGCGTTGATTGCCACCTCTTTGTACCATCATGACGTCACCTCCCCGCTCTCGCTCTTGCCGTTTGTTCTTGTGTCCAAATCGTCTGCCAGCTCTTCTTCAGAGAGCTGTGACGATGCAATTTGCTTGTAAACCTCGCATGTTTTCAGCAAATCTCTGTGACTGCCGCGCCCCACGATTTTGCCTTGGTCCAGCACAATAATCTGCTCGGCATTTTTTATTGTGGCGATGCGCTGTGCCACTACCAGCAGAGTTGCATCCCCAAGCTCCGCCGCAAGTGCCGCGCGCAGTTGCGCGTCTGTTTTATAGTCAAGTGCGGAAAAGCTGTCATCAAAAATGAAAATCTTTGGGTCTTTTGCGACAGCGCGGGCAATTGCCAGCCGCTGACGTTGCCCGCCGCTGACATTAGTGCCGCCTTGCACAATTTCTTCGTCATATTTGCCGTCACGCTCTGCGATAAAGGCGTCAGCCTGCGCAATACGCGCCGCACGTTCCATCACGTCGGTTTCAACAAGCTCTCCCGCATATTTGATATTGGATTCGATTGTGCCTGAAAACAGCAACGCCTTTTGCGGCACATAGCCAATATTGGCGCGCAAATCAGCTTGCGCGGCATTTTTGACGTTCACGCCGCCAACAAGCACCTCGCCGTCTGTAACATCATAAAAGCGCGGCACAAGATTCACAACGCTGGATTTTCCGCTGCCTGTAGAGCCGACAAACGCCGTCATCTTGCCGCTTTGGGCAGTAAAGCTGATGTCCTCCAGGGCGTAGCCTTCAGCACCCGGAAATTTGAAGCTGACGTTGCGAAATTCCACATCGCCGCGGGTTTTGTCCAGCACAGCGGGGTTTTGAGGGTCATTAACGACTTGCTCTGTGTTTAATATCTCCATGATGCGTTTTGCAGACACCTGCGCGCGCGGCAGCATGATTGCTATCATTGCAAGCATCATGAAAGACCACACAACAAACATCGTGTACTGAATAAACGCCATGATGCCGCCAACAGCCAGATAACCTGCATCAACAGAGCCTGCACCAATCCAGACAATCAAAATGGTGGAAAAGTTGAGGATAATGGAGATAAGCGGCATTTGAAACGCCGCCATACGCACAAGAAACAGTGCGACTTTTTTCAGCGCGCTATTGGCGTCGTCAAAGCGTTTCACCTCATGTTCCTGCGTTGTAAAGGCGCGGATAACCATCATGCCGGTCAGCCCTTCGCGGGTTACAAGATTCACTTTGTCAATCAGCTTTTGCATGACTTTGAACTTCGGCGTTGCAATGATGATAAAAATGGCAAACACAGCCATCATTGCGCCGATGGTGGCGGCGACAATCCATGTCATTTGCGCGCCGGAACCCATCACCATTATAACGCCGCCAATCGCCATGATAGGTGAGTAGATGACAATGCGGATGCCCATTGCAATCAGTCCTTGCACCTGTTGCACGTCGTTTGTAGAGCGGGTGATAAGCGACGCCGTGGAAAAGTTGTTATACTCGGCATTTGTGAAGCCAACAACCTTGTCAAAAATTGCCAGCCGCACGCGCCGCCCAATGCCTGTCGCAATCCGTGCTGACAGCGTGCCTTGGGTAATCGCCAGCGTAACGGATAACAACGTGACAAGAATCATGATTAGTCCCACGGAAAACACATAATCCAACTGAAAGTCGCCCATGTCCACGCCAAGGCGGGCGTATTCCGCGCGCACAAAGCTCTTGGCAAGCTGCGTTGTCAGCCCGTCATCAAAGGCAACAGAGCCGTATTGCAGCTGTGCCAGCGCGCGGGCGATATAGCCTGTCAGCACCTCGTCCACATCTGTTGGCGCAACAATCAGCAAGTGCATGTCACGCCAATTTTGCGGCGTCATTTCAGGGAAAATGCTGTCGTTGTTACGCACAGCGCGCGGCACATCGTCCGTTAAATTGGTTCTGTGCGCTTCATTGCGCAACGGATACAGCCGTGCAAACTCGTCCCGATGCTCGGCCGGCAAAAGCCCCAAAACCCTGCCAAAGCTGTCCGTGCTAATGCCGCGCGGCACAGGCGTTTCTATGCCGCCCTGCGCGATGCCGTAGTCCACAATGTCCTGCATAAAGCTGGGCAGAGCAAGCTCCGCACCTGCCCGCGCAACCAGCAAGACAATGGCGAACAGAAACATTACGAAAAACGGCCCGCCGAATTTTTTGAGTAATCTAAGCAATTAGTACCTCTCCTATCGTTTTGATGTTGTGTATGTAAATCAAATGTATATTAAATAACATAACCCCTGCCTTTACGCTGTTTCATCATCACAGTATGCTCGTTAAACAGCTCCAGCGCGGCGGCGGCAATTTCATCGTCTTTTCCCGCCCATTTGTCCTTGTCCATCTCCAATTCAACGCCAAAAATCTTGCGCGACATGCCTTGCATCAGCTTTTTGCGGGCGTAGGCATAAAAGGCTTGCATATTCATCCGTGCCATACTCATAGGAATCTTTGTAATACGAGCAACCCTTTTTTGTCACCCAACCGCCGATGCCTTCTGTCGGGTCCATTAATACATAGCTCCATGCACATTTGGTTATAACTTCGTCTATCTCGGTAACTTCGATTTCGATTGTGCCTTCGGGCAGCTCCACGCGCTCCATCCTCTTAGTTTCCTTGCCCCAGATAGAAATGATGAAACGTCCTTCAAGACTGCTTGCCTTGCCAAGATAACCGCGCTTTCTGATGAAGCGACTGACCATCAGAAGCAAGGCATAGAACGCAAATGTGGTTGAAATACGTGCATAAAACCTTGCCCTTGGAAAAAACGGCTTTAGTTTGTCAACAATATACCGCTGATGCTCCTTTGTCGTTGTTCGTTTGTTTGTCCACACCCATTTCAGACAGTCCTCGTAGGCATGAAGTATCTGCGTGACTTCGGCATTGTCAACATTCAAGCGATATTTGCCGCCCTCGAAAACAGCCTTGTATTCAGCCAGCATCTCCGCGCCGTCTTCAAGCCCTTCAAGGTAGGCAATGATGCCGTTGTATCTGCCTCTGGCGGCGGCTTCAATAAATGTGTTCTTGTCGAATTTTGCCATGTTTTTCCTCCTCATACTAATCCCACTTTAAAACCTGTTTAATCGAGTGGCTGCCAAACACGGCGAGTAAGCCGTGTTTGGCTGTTTAGCCGCGAAGTTTAAACAGGATTTTAAATGAGGATTCGTATTAACAATCTGCCTTGCTTTTCGTGCTGTGCCTGATAGAACCCCCTCTCTCATCCCATATGCGTCATTTTAATCTGTAACGG
>Ga0209755_10008966_pt1 | contig 10618 bp, 10 predicted proteins | sample TergutCo191P1_FD_187301 | JGI IMG/M metagenome (GOLD analysis project Ga0209755, IMG submission 187301) | Cornitermes sp. P1 segment gut microbial communities from Petit-Saut dam, French Guiana - Co191P1 (SPAdes) (version 2) | ecosystem: Host-associated > Arthropoda: Insects > Digestive system... | reverse complement strand
TAGAAGATAAATTGCAAACATATAACAAAATAAACAGAGCTATACGGAGACATTTTGGAAAACAAATGAACAAAGAAACAAAGTTAAGAATTCACAACATTACAGCTAAAGCAGCATTGAAATTTGGAAGTGAAGCTTGGGTACTGAAGAAAAGAAAGGAACAACGTTTAGAAGCAGCACAGACAAAATTTTTGAGACACTTAATTGGAATAACAAGACTAGATAAAGAAAAGAATCGATGTATTAGACAAAAAACGGGAGCACAGAACATAGTAAAGGAAATAAAACAGGACCAGAAAAAGTGGCTACAACATGTACAGAGGATGGACACAAACAGACTACCAAATTAAGCACTACAATATAAACCAAAAGGACAAAGGAACATAGGACGACTGAGGAAGAGATGGAGGGACCAACTGCATCTTGAGGTCCAAGGAACAGGAAACACGCCTAACCCTTCAGGAACATGATTATGATGACAATTTTCAGGAAGAGATATTGTGTGGTTAACTGTACATCTGCATAGTTTAAATTGATTTCTGACCATTGGATTGAAATTATAGTGCATTCTTTATTGGTTTACAGGGTCAGAAGATATTTCCAGCCTGGTTCGCATGCACAGTTCTGTCTTGGGTCAGTCAGCACCAACTTTATCAACTACTATGGTGAGTAAAACTGTGTCTGATTAAATTCACCAAACTAGTACACATAGTGGATGTTGTCTTGCAGCATGTAAAGTGTGCTTGTGTTTATGTTACATTTGCCTTTAACAGCTTAATGTCCATTCCATATATGTGTCTTGTGGGCTGTTAAGATTTTATATCATCTTTTCTGTCTTGAGTTATATTGTCATTCCCATAGCTCCTCAAGTAAACATTGGTCACACAGGTTAAGATCTGGCGAACATGGAGGCCACAGTCCCCTGCTTATTATTGTCACCAAAAACTCTATTTTAAACAACATATGTAATAAGAACCAACAAAATGCACACTTTTTACATTAATGCTTTAATTTAATTATAGTGTCTTCGACATGTTTCTAACGTCCAAGTGTTCATCCTCAGGAAGACTTGTACATGTGGTTTTGTGCTATTTCTTTCATGTTGAAATTAGAATAAAAGGCTATATGAATTGTCTAAGTATAAAATATTAAGTTCATAAAATATCATTAGAAGTATAAAATGGTTTTTATTTGTGGTAACATGTTTTGTTCTAAAGTGCTGCATTAAAACAATAATGCCACACTATATATATCGATCAAAAAACTTGCAATGTAAAATTTCAGAACATAACATGTTACTACAAATCAAAACCATTTTACACTTTTAATGATATTTTAAGGACTTAATGTTTTATACTTAGACAATTCATATACCCTTTTGTTATAATTTCAGCATGGAAGAAGTACCATTAAACTGCATGTACAAGTCTTCCTGAGGATGAGTCCTTGGATGTTAGAAACATGTTGAATTGGAATTTTATGGTGTAAAAGGAAAAGCAAAGCTATGGTTTGAATCATACTTCAGTAACAGGTATCAAAGGGTTTCAATCACAAACAATGTCCTTAATTGAAATTACTTTTCTAAATGGGAAGACATAAAACGTGGAGTTCCACAGGGATCAATTTTGGGCCAATTGTTGTTCCTTTCTATATTAATGATTTACCCAAAGCTATAAACAACAAGCCTATATCAGTATTGTTTGCTGATGATACTAGCATGTTAATCACATGTCCAAACAAAAATGACTTTCAACTTAAAATAACTCCTGCTTTTAATTTTATAAATGAGTGGCTAAACACAGACTTACTCTCCATAAATTTTAACAAAACTCATTATGTACAATTTACAACAAAAAATAAAAACCCAAATCTCATATTAAAATTTCTTACAATAATAAACAAATCTCAACAATATTTAGCATCAATTTCTTGGAATATATATTAATGATACAATAAACTGGAAATACCATATTGAATATATTCTTCCAAAATTAAGTGCAGTTTGTTATGAAATGAGAATTATTAAACCATACATGTCTCTTGAGATGCTGAAAATAGTATACTACTCAAATTTTAATTCAGTTATAAACTATGGTCTACCATTTTGGGGTATCTCACCCCACAGTAAAAAAGATATCTAGGATGCAAAAGAGGATAGTTAGAATTATGATGGGCTGTAGGAAGGAGGTCTCATGTAGGAATTTGTTTAGGAAATTGAAAATATTACCTTTTATGTCTCAATACATACTTTCCCTTATGATGTTTTTATAAAAAAAAAATGAAAACCAATTTACACTAAGTTCAGAGATTCATAGCATTAAAACCAGACAGCATACAAACCTCCATCAGCCTACATCAAACTTGACAGGATATCAACAGGGAATCTACTGCTCAGGAGTAAGGGTCTACAATAATCTCCCTTCTCACATTAAACAGTTGTCAGGTGACCCTAAGAATTTAGAATTACAATTAAAAATGTTTTTGTACCTACACTCCTTCTATTCATTGGAGGAGTATTTCCATTATGAAATAAGCTCTTAAACTGGTAATTATCAACATTTTGAAGAGAGAAATGATAATTAGATACATTACCAAGTATTTTTGTGTTTTGTATTCACCATTTCCATAGCATTATATCATATCCTATAAAATGTATTGTTCTGGACTCCAATTATGCATCATTTTACTCATTTCACTAAACCACTGTGATGTGCTCCTATTAAACTCCACTGTTCGTAGTGTTGGGATATATGATTGTTTTGAGAGACATTTCAATATGGGTAATTTTAGACTGTTTGGCATGTATGATGCAGTTTGTAAAATTATTTGTTATACTGTTTTTTTACTCTTTGTATTTCATTCTGAATTTGTACATTACACTATTACTATAGTCTACTTAAATTTTATTGTATGCATGCTGACATATTTCTAGCATTTGCATGTCTTATTATTATGTATATAATACTGTTCAGTATTTTTGACATGGAGCAGTCAAGAATTGACTCCGTATAAAGCTATGTTCCAGTCTCTTTATCATGTACAGTATATGCTATAGAATGATTGTGTATATTTAAATGATGAGGTGCATATCAAATGCAATTATGGAAATGGATTGACCAATCATATAAATTAAACCAGTCAATCAAATAATTATGTATTAATGTCACTTTATTACCAGCTCAAATTATATTTTTTAATTAAATACATTTAAAAAAATTGAATTATATTTGTTACTTTGTAAATTGAATCTTTATGCATAAGTATCTGTATATATATTGTACTAAGACTAGTTCTATATCCAGTAGGTCTCTTGGACTTGTAATGAATTTGATGGAACTGAATAAACTGAACTGAACTGGACACTATAATTAAATTAAACTATTAATGTAAAAAGTGTGCATTTTGTTGGTTCTTATTACATAGGTATATCACAATGCACAGTTCAAAAAATGTAAAATTTAAGAAACATATTGAATTGTTGGCTGTGTAAAGTGTTGCACTTTCCTGCTGATAAAGGGCGTAGGTATTTTCATAATCAGGTGTGGCATCTATTTCTTTCATCTGAATTTATGACACCAGTTTCTGTAGGATCAGTATTTAGCATATCCATCATACAGACACTTGCCATAGTACAGTGGTATTCCCATTGCATTTCCAGACTCTCATACATCATAGCTACAGACATGTAACAACCTCTGCAATAAATTGTGTGTAAGAGGCTGGGAATACAGCCAAGTTAAATGTGATAAGGTGGTTGACAGGAAGTGACCAGCGATATAGACCAATACACAAAGGACCCTATATAAATTACTATTGAAGTGAGAAATTTTATTTCACAGAATGCCTTGGCATTCTATCCATCAACTAAAATTTTGGCTGTGTCATGTCTCAGGCTGTTAGTTGCTGGTCTGTCCCCATGGGGACCGAGTTTTAGTCATAGACCAGTCTATTTAAAATTTGTGGTGGAGTAAGTGGCATGGAGACAGGTTTTCTCCAACTGTTTCTGTTGTGCGCATCAGCTTCATTCTGTTGTTGTTTATACTCATTTATCTGTCACGGATGGTATGTAATCTTAGTCATCGACATCATACAATAACACACTTAAAAATAAATATTTTAGACAAATTAACAATCACAGGTGTAGAATTTAACTAGCAAGTCCTTGGAGTAAGAATTGATAGTATGTACTGCATTGAAATGTTAACCTTTTAAAGCCTACTGCTTACTTTATATACCACCACTTTTAACATTAAAAAATCCTAGATGTCCTCGCATGATTTTGTACAGATCTCAGGACAGACAGTGTCTTTAGCCTTTTACAACATTAATAGATTGGTTTTGTATTACCGAGGTGAACAGTGTTTTCTGCACGGTACGCACTGAGTTCTTACATAAAACAGTCATGTTTCATCTTTAAGGTGTTAACATTCACTCGCGAACATTAACTTAGTTTTAGAAAATGACTAGTTATTAATATAATCCAGTGCTTTTCTTAAATGTGTAAGAGGTTTTTTTGAAAAGGATTATATTCTTTATATTAAGTTCCCTAAAAAAAAACTTCATGGAAAATGTTGGTATTATGTTAAGCAGCTAGTTACAGTGGTACAGTTTATTCTTTCATTTGCTGAAACATTCTGGGATGGTATACTTTGGTATTCTGTGAAATGACAGTGTTGCACACTGTAATTTTAAAATACACCTACACACCTCGCACGCACGCACACACACAAACAGGCATTTTCTAAATTTAAAGTTTAAAAGGTAATTTAGACCCATGAAGGCACTCATTTAACCTCGGCTCCAGATGGAGGATTAGTGGCCATGCTCACGTCGGGGCGAAGAAAAGAAAAATTTCTTGCGCATGCCGTTATTCAAACTGTGGATCGTCCAGCCCGTAGCTGAGTCACCATCCGACCACACTCCTCGTTTCTAGAATTACGTGCAAGAAATTACAGGGAAGCTTGCGGAGAGCCGTATGTATCACGTGACTAAACGCAGGTCAGGAAATGCTTCCGTAAACTGTTAAGGATGATAAAGCTGCGACAGTAGACACGTTAGAGCAACTCTCAGATGCCAAGTGTTTGACTGGGGCAGGATTTACGTGTCAGATACGTTACTGAAAACCCTCACGTAACTTCCATTGTCTTGAACACACATCATCAGCACGACGTCGGAACGAAACCCACACAGTCGCATTATTGAAGAAACGCCACGGGTGGAAGTGTGTTCGGTTTCAGGGCTGATGGCCGTAATAGTCTAATGATGACACAGGAGTTATAGGAACAGACCGATCTGGGGTCCGGATGCCCACTCCGCATCTTCCGTACAGTTAGACTAAAATGTCTTGGAGTATGATCGTGTACGGTTCGCAGTCGTTGCCTAGCGGTTGAGGTAAAGTATCTACTGAGAGATCAAAGTTATCGGCCATCACCATGTTGGCTGGAGACTAGTGTGACAGGATCGCCTGTGATTCCGGTCCATACGTTTATGGAGAATTGATGTAGGTTGTGGTCCTGTGGTATGTGGATAAATTGTCGTCCGCCCACGTATGCCACTTGTGGAAATTCGTAACGTCATGGGTCCGGTGCACTTACCTGACCAACGCAGGGGAAAGTTCAGCGGTTTAGTACTCAGCGATGATGAAATTACTCTTCCGCGTATTTCTGAACTGCCTTCGCTTGCATGTAATATGTCGGCATCGATTGATAGGCTAATCTTCAGACTCTTATTTATGTAGGCCTAGTTGTGTTTCGTGCTCGGTAGAATAAAACGAAAATGTGTGACCATATTATTCGTAAACAGCTTTGTAAATCATACTGACTTAACTACACCTGCATGTAGCATCTGTAACTGTTTTTACGAAAGTTGCCCTCTAATATAAGGTAAAGTGATCCCGTTATAGGCCCGGTGTGACCCAGAGGGTGGGTAGAGGTATAGCTCTACTCTTCCATGACCGCGGCACTAGAAGGGGGTGAGTGGTCAGCATTACGCCCCGGCCGCACTTTACCTCCGGGAAAGACCCTGTACCCATTTTACAGGAGGCTGGGTGGACCCCAGGGCCGGTCTGGACGGGCTTAATATCTCGTCCTTACCGGGATTCGATCCCGGACCGTCCAGATCTTAGCTCAGTCGTTATACCGACTGAGCTACCCGGCCCACTGGCCTGTAATGTATGGCATGTAATTTAGAAACATTCTGTATATATACATTTTTATGTACCGGGCGAGTTGGTTGAAATGATATGTCAAAATAGCATTCATTCCGACCTGAATTAGGAAGCTGCACTTTCGAATCTCAGCCAGCGTAGTGGCCCTCAAGTAGCAGTGGTGGTAGTACTAGTAGTAGTAGTAGTAGTAGTAGTAGTAGTAGTATTAGTAGTATTTTATTTGGTCTATCCAGGCAAATGCTGCCACAGTACGTTTAATTATGCCACGGCATGGTATGATCAAATTCTTTCCAATTCGTTATTCACCTGGTATCCAATCACTTATTGCTGTAGACTCTCATATATTGATAGCGCAATAAATTACAAATAAAATAAATTTTAGCAGTGATGGATGTGGAAATGTATGAGCTGGAAAGAGTTCATAACCTCTAAACAACAATGAAGTGACAGGATGTCTTATTTGTCAGCATTTTGAGCTTCTAACTAATGTGTCCTTTAGGGAACGCATTTAAATTCTACTCGTTTCTTTCTTGTGCTTCGCTTATTCTGGAAAGTTATGCAGACGGTGTGAACATTTTTGTGTTTGTATGTCGGTTTCATTCAGCCTTCGAACAAATTATCTGTGTTTCACTAATCGTGACACAAATATCATTCACTGACGGTCCACTGCACCTGAATAGCTTTTTATTCTCTCACGTAAGTAATATCACCATGATGGCCTTGCAGGTTTCTGAGGATGAATTACTCACTGTTTGTAATGTAGTGCCAGCATGTCAAGATGTTTTTCATGAGTAAACCTGATGTATCCAGTGCTAACATACACGTAACGGTTATTACCTGTGTAACAGATAATTTGAAATTTGTGTATGCCTGCATGTATGTATGTGTATGCATGGGTATGTATACACACACACACACACACACACACATACACACACGGCATTATTTTATCGTCGGACCCAGCACTGCAGGGAAGGCGGTATCATCGGTCACTGTGCAGCATTGATGTCGTCCGCTCTAGGGTGAGCAGGGTGGCAGTAAATTATACATGTGTGTGTGTGTGATTTCTGACTTTTCTGGACAAGCTGTTGCAAAAGAATGTAGCGTTAAAACAAGTTTACACTCGCAGAGTCCTACATCAAATGTAATTGTGTATTCTGCAAAGTGTTGAGGTTGGTCAAATTTGCGTTTTACTAGGTGTAAAAATAGTGCGTGAATGATGGCATGCAAATTACTCTGTTGTCGCCTTTGTACTTAATTACGTAATTTTCATTCTTTTCTTGTTAGGATGAAAGTCAAGGAAGATCAACTGGCTTGATGTGTAGTAGGCACGGGGAATAATGTAAATACACATCCAATATTACGCGGAAAACCCGAAGTGAAGAGATGACTTAGGTCAGTTTTTCTCGGCTCGTGGGACTTGATGGTGGGCCGGGTAGGGCTTACTGTCTCGCAATTCGGAACATCCATAAAATGATTAATGTAGCTGTAAAGAGTAAATAATTATACAAATCCTCCTGTTAGAGAAAGTGGAGCTTTGGTTTTACTGTTGTATGACAGTAGTTTCTTGACAAATGACTGGTAGAATGCGGGATGCAGAAGGTTTAGAGTCACTGACTGAAAGACCCAGATGCAGTTGGAGAGGTAATATTAAAGTGGATCTTCAAGAAATAAAATTTGGGGTTGTGGTTTGCAGTAACCTGTCTCAGGATGGGGCACAGTAATATGTTGTTGTGAACATCATGTAATGTCTTCCAGGTCTATAATACTGAACAGTTTTTGAGTATCTGAGCGACCCTCTGTTTGTAAAGAAGAGCCGTACTCCGTTATGTTTCCTTTTGCCGTGATAATGGCAAATTTAGCTTTGATAGTTGGGTTCCACTTCGGTATGCAGGGGTTGCTGAGTTACGTATATTAATAATTGTCAAAGGATATGCAACACAAAGCGGTCTATTTATTATTCTCCAGGTTCAGTCTACATGTTTCGGGTGTCAGCCACACCCATTGTGAGTACACAAAACTGTAACTGCAGCCTCCGGTACTGGTCATATTTGTTTACTCATGATGGGTGTGGTTGACACCCGAAACATGTAGACTGAACTTGCAGAATAATAAATAGACTGCTTTGTGTTGCATCTCGTTGGACAATTATTAATATAGATCAACGATGCACGGAACCATTAACACAAAATGCAGAGTTACGTGTTTATCATTTTATCAGTTTCGCGGTGTAAAGAAATTTCAAATATATTGCACGTAGACAATTTACCTTTTAACGCTGAAGATCTACTGTAGATTATATGTATGCTGTATATGCAAAAATCCGTGTGTTCTTGATGTACCAATAACTCATAATATGATTGTAACTCGCTTCCGTCTAGTGCCGAAGTAAAGGATGCGTGAAACACTCGTTTCTTTGCGTTCATTGCAGACTTTAATAAGCACAGGGACAGTATTAACATTATTAGAATGTTAAATACATGACATTTGTGACATATTGTAACGCATAGGTGAGAAGCGATGACCATAACATTTTTCTCAGTCCCCGATAAATGTTTTAACTATACGGAATTTACCGCAACTTCTGTTTAGATACGTTTTGATTAGTCAGTGTCAGGGTTTTCCCACCTAACACAGCTTGCTGTATACATGTACGAGAGTATGCGTTTAAACTTCCCCGTTTCGGCAGTTACTGCTGTATTCAGGTGTAGCATTTATAAACGCAAAATTGCCACACCCCTATGATACAATATTAATTTGCCGTTTAGTATTTGAGTATGTTTTGTCCGAAGATGAGTGATTTCCGAACCACGTAACGGATTTAAGTGTGTATTTTAGTATGGATGTACTTACATATAGTTGCATTAGAGCGGAAGAAATTCTGACATTGAATCGTGAAACACAACATGTTGCAGAGGTAGAAAATTTCGAACTTTTTAATTATATTGTCTAATACGTGGATGTACCCAGTTCAGTGGCATTTATGTGCAACACTTCCCTTCTGAAGTCTGCGGTGAGGTGTGCTATGCAACTTTGTATGGCTATGCTCTTAGTTAATTACAACAGTATTATTTAATATTATTTTATATGCATGTAATTTATCCTGACTCATATTTTACGAACGCAGTCTAAATGGATACCGGTATATATTTTGTATTTTGTCTCCTACGCCATGTCCATGTCCCACTTCGGAAAATCAATATATGAGAGGACGGTACAGTGGTCTTGCGAGCTGCCTCAGTTGTGCACACGGGCTTTGTTAGGTGCAGGAATAGCAGACAGGAAGGTATAGTGCAAGAATGTGTTGTTCACGGATATAGGTAAGGCGAATTGATACACAGTGCTTTGTTTGTACTGAATCATGTGAAGTGTTTATGGCATCACAAAAATGTCCGTACCGAAATCATTTTCCGGCGACCCAAGCACACATATTGTCTTGCAGTACACATGGAGCCTTCACATTAGGAGAGAGGGAAAGACAAAACGTTTGTGTCCAGTTTGTTTTACCAGTAGATATTAATGTTCACGCGGGGATTTGGAAGTGTTGCAGTTCAGTTATACGGATTTGGTTCACCATATAGTTTATACATTTGACATTCAGAATTAACACTTCACATATATTTCTCAAATGCAGGATAATCGAATTAAGGAATGTACAGTTAAATTTAAGGCATGTGTGTGACTGAACAGCTTATCTCCGCTGTGTGAGTGGCACATACACAGTTTTGCACACGTTCTTTTTACACCCTTTGTACTCATGATGCTTACAGTGGTACTGGTAACAATCCTAGTACGTTTGCAGCTGTGTTCGTGTTGTTGTTTTTACTGTAATAATATCATAATTATTTCTGTTAGACGTATAATTATAATAACAATAATAATTATTATTATTACTATTATCACCTTTATGCAGGGAATCTGCAATTATGTACCTGAAACAAATCATGTTTCTAGGGTATATAGTGTTGTAGCTGTTCTTTAGTTACAATTCGTGCTATATGTAATGTTATTTAACCCGTGAAATAGTTTTCTACTTTTACATTAGTACCTTTCCGCAGTATGTCTGCAGTGCCCAATATTGCTGTTTTTTTTGTAGTTTATTATTTTTGTTATTATCATAATCATCGTAAACGAAATCGAAGATACTGAATCTTAGACCTGCAGGTGCTAGTCTTCAGAAAGTCACTTCTGCTGGATTCTGACCGTAATACGTCGCATTTGGAATAATTCGGTTTTTGGACTTTGTCCGTCATACTGTGTTTAAAATAAAAATATAAATAAAAACATTAAGTTGAATTTTAAACATCTCAAGTTTTCTAAACCCCGGGGGGAAGGGGGGGAGGGGGATCGGGTCTATGCCGATTGTGTAATACAGCTGTATAGAATTTTGACAATGGTTTGTCACATTTGGAATCATTCAGTATCTCATATTTGTCCATCCCCCCCCCCCCC
>Ga0209755_10008965_pt1 | contig 10619 bp, 11 predicted proteins | sample TergutCo191P1_FD_187301 | JGI IMG/M metagenome (GOLD analysis project Ga0209755, IMG submission 187301) | Cornitermes sp. P1 segment gut microbial communities from Petit-Saut dam, French Guiana - Co191P1 (SPAdes) (version 2) | ecosystem: Host-associated > Arthropoda: Insects > Digestive system... | reverse complement strand
GCCTCCAGATACCGCCAGCCGCCTGAATCGCTTCCCTTGTCAAAGAAAATTAATCCGCCCGCAGGTCCCGTATCACCAATCTTGTAAACCTGTAGCGCAGAAGCTTCTACCGCAGCTTGCGCCGTACCGCCCGTGATTGCTTGTCCGCTGCCGCTTGGGACTGCCGCTGTTTGGCTCCTTTTCAAAAAGTTTTCTAGGACAGTATCGCTTCTGATATTCTGGGAAAATGACCACACTATCGTTGCGGTTTCGGTAGTAATCGCCCTAAACCGTAAAATATATTGATTACCTGTGGAAGTTATCGATCCCAGAATAATATGTTGAGCCCCCAGCATGTGCCCGATTCTTTGGGCAAAATCATCGCTTACCTCTCCCTGCACATTTAAAGAAAGCTCCGACCTAATCGTATTGAGCCGCCTCCGTTCTACAGGCCGTATTGCGCCAATCGTGACTAAGTTATGATTCATTTCGTCAATGACATGGTTTGCAAGTTCCTCCGAATTTGTTTCAAACTCTATCATGACGACAGTAGAGCCGCGAGGCAGTCTTCCGCTGACCTCTGTTGCGGCAACTCCTATCGTGGCATCCAGCGTTTGGGCGCAGATAAAACTTGCCAAAAAAGTTAAAATCGCAAAAAATATGGCTTTTTTCATATTAATACTCCTTAAAAATTTTTCTTCATTTTTCATAAAAAACCTCCTCTTCTGCGTGTTTAGTATATTTACTTATAGTTTTTAAAACGTATTATTATTAAATGCTAAAATATTTTGATTTACTTACAATAAACCTACATATTTTAGTTAAAATAATACTAAAACATCAATCTTATCTATCGTTATTCTTTTTTTTAACAATTACCCTTATAAGAATAATATCATCAATATAAGAATAATGTCCAGCTTTTTTAATACCTTTTAAGTTATTTTTAGTTTAATGGGTTTTAAAGAAAATCTTAAATCAGAATTAAATTATTGTGGAATGATGGTTAAGGAGCTATCTGCTGTCACCGGAATAAAGCGGCATACATTAGATAATTATTTGAATACGCATAATTCTATCCCAAATGCCGTAGCTGCTGTTAAAATAGCTCATGCTTTAGGTGTGTCCGTTGAATACCTTGTAACCGGCAGAGATAGCTACAGTAGTGAAAAAAAGAGTTCAATTCCTAAAGAAATTCATCTATTAGTTGAAGTCTGGGGGCGATTGAGCAAAAAAAACCGCAGTTTAGCTCTCTCTTTATTACAAACCATCGAAGAACATGAGGGTATTGAAAAATGATTATATCATATATATTTTTTATGAGCCTGTCTTAAAAAAGAGTAAAGGACATTCTTGATCAAAATTTAATAGTATACTTGCGAACAATAGTGCCGCCACCCACGCTAACAGGCACCACTTTTGGATAGTTCCTAACATCTGTTGAACGGTATACCGGGGATATGGTAAGATAACGGCAAATGAGTAACATAAATAAAGCCTATTGGCTGTCTTTTGCCGTAAGCCGTTATGCCCAATCGAAAAACATGACCCCTGATTTAGTTTTTCCAAAATTGCGTAAATTTGGAGTATTGGATTTTTTGGATAATCATTATGAAACCGAACATCTGGAAAATATTATTTATGTAATAGAGGATATGGATAATATTTTAAAAAGGAACATGGGAGCTTTGGCATGATTTTGTATCACGGTTCATATTGCTGTTTTGATAGCATAGATTTAAGCAAAGGTAGAAAATTCAAAGATTTTGGCCAAGGTTTTTATACAACCAAAATTGAAAGTCAAGCACAGCAATGGGCTAAAAATATGTCGGTCAGATTTGGATCAACATTCGGTTATGTCAGCATTTATGATTGTGATGAAAATCTATTAAAAAATGTTAAATACTTAAAATTTGACGAACCGACAGAAGAATGGGCTTATTTCATTATGAATAACCGAAACAGTGAATTTACAGATTTAGACGTACAAATCAACAACCAAAGAAATCAGTTTGATATAGTAGAAGGTCCTGTTGCAAATGATACTATTGCCGTTGTTCTGGATCAGTTTATGATGAACATGAAATCCGGTACGGCGCTGGTCGAAGCGCTTGAGTATAAAAATTTAAATCATCAAATAAGTTTTCATACAGAAAAAGGAATTGCGCTGCTGAAAAAGGTAAATCACTATGAAGTTGGATAATGCAAAAACAGAAAAACAAAGGCTGTTTATGGTTGAATATATAACCGGCGCTGTCGCTCATTTAATTTCAAAAAACGAGAATATTGAATTATTGGACGCATTTGAAAAATTCTATAGTTCAATCTGGTATAAAAGGTTATTGAACTATGATACTCTTCTTTACAGGGAAAGCGCCGGCTATGTATATGAATTGTATAAAGAGCCGCTAACAGACAACCTATAAACACAACAGCAGCTACCGCTTTTTCATAACGTACCCGCAAATAAAAAAGTCGGCCGCTGCCAGATTCAATCTCGTTCTTTTCCGCTTAACCAGCCTGCGCCGTTTTCTCAGCTTCTTCCCGCAAAGTTCGCAAAGATTTTGCGTTCTGCATCAATTTTTGATAATTGCCGCTTTGCAGAATATTTAACGCTTCCTGAAGCTGGACGTCGTATTCAAGATCGTAAACAGGAGCTATTGTTGTCCGGTTAAGCTCATTTCTGATAAGCCTTTTCAGCAGAGACAGATCAAGACTATATTCCCTTTCAAGGGTACGGGCAAAAGTATCAATCTGCGCGGTTGAAGCCTGAGGATACTTCTCGGCAAAAGGCGGAATAACATTATCGTTAATAAGCCGATTCATTCTGTCCGCGTCCTCTTCGGTATATTGAGGGAACAAAATTTCGCTGTCAGGCGGAATACCCACCTTGTCAATATTCACGTCACTGGGAGTAAAGTAACGGGCAGTGGTAATTTTAAAACCGACGGTATTGGCGTTAAGAGGATAAACCTGCTGAACAGAACCTTTGCCGAATGAATTTTCTCCGACCAGATAAGCGCGGCCCCTGTCTTTCAAAGCGCCTGCGACAATTTCAGACGCGGAGGCGGAACCTTTGTTAATTAAAACGATGACAGGCATATCAACCGGAACAAGAGTTGATGATCGTCTTGCGTTAAAGTCCCGATTTTCGCCGGGTATTCTGGATCTGGTACGCACAACCAGCCCGCCGTCAAGAAAGAGGTTCGCTATTTCTACGGCAGAGTCAAGGCGCCCGCCGTAATTATAACGCAAATCAAGAATCAGGCTTTTATAATTTTTACTTTGAAATTCTTTGATAGCGTCCCTTGCCCTGTCCGCTGTATACGGAGTAAAAGTGATAAGTTTTAAATAGCCGGTATCGCCGATCATAGCGTGCTTGGCTGTGGGCACTTCAATGACAGCTCTTTTAATCGTTATCGGAAATTCCATCCTTTCACCGCGCTTGATTATAAGCTGAACATTCTCTCCGGGCGTTCCTCTCAATCTTGACAGAACTTCGTCCATTGTAAGAGTTTCTGTCGGCGTTCCGTCAATATCAATGATAAAGTCGCCGGGATGAATTCCCGCTTTCCAGCCGGGCGTGTCTTCAATCGGGGAAACAACTTCCACCCACATAGGTTTTCCGTCCGGTCTTGGAGAAACAGCTTTGGTGATATTGAGACCTACCCCGCCGAAACTTCCCTGAGTAGTGTCATTTAAATCCTTCATATCAGATTCAGTCAGAAATGACGAATAAGGATCATCCAGCGCATTGAACATCCCGCTCATAGCGCCTTCAAAAAGGACATTAGGATCAATCTCTTCTACATAATTTCGAACGATAAAATCGAAAACAGTCTGAATCGTATTGTAATAATTCCGTATCTGAGACTGCGTTGTCTGAGTCGGGGCGGTTTGCTGAGCCGCGGCGCCCGGAATTAATGCAAAGGTAAACAACGCGCAGAAAACGACCGATGCTGCTATCCACACCCAAGTTAAAGGTGATTTTTTTTGCTTTATAACCATGATAACCTCTGTTATAATTATTATATATTTCTAATAAAAAGGGTAGTAATATGGCAAAAAAGAAAAAATTAGGGAAACCTCTCACCGCGCTAATAATAACAGTTTTGGTGTTTTTAGTGATTGCCGGGCTTCATTTGCTGGGAGTATTTCATTTTCTGGAATATAAATCTTATGATATGAGGGTGCGATTCTGGGCAAACTCAAGTTATAGCCAGCGTTCCGATGAAATCATGGTAATTCTTGTTGATAATGACAGTATCGCCTGGGCGCAGGAAGTAAAGGGATGGGGCTGGCCCTGGCCGCGGGAAGCATACGCGGAAGCGGTCAACTTTATGAATTTGGGAAGCGCAAAATCAATTGCCTTCGACGTAATTTTTTCCGAACCTTCAATTTACCGGAACGCGAAGCAGGATGAAATCATTGATAACGCGGTAAGGGCGATGGAAGAAGCTCAATCCGATACAGAAAACCGGCAGCCCGGGAGATCATCAATCAGAGATGCCATTGCGGCTGTCCGCAGTTTGAGCGACAAAGTTGATGATACCGCCTTCAGAGACGCTTCGGCAAATTTCGGTCATGTTGTTCATGCGGTTATGTTCAGCAGCCAGACAGGGAAATACGATACATGGCCGTCCGGTTTAAATCCGCCGCTGTTTCAGCCGGAAAATTTTGATTCCTTCCTGAACGAGTTCGGCGTCGGCGGAAATGAAAAAGCCCTGTTTCCGATTGAGGAATTAAGGCAAACAGCGGGAGCGCTGGGAAGCGTTACCGGCATACCGGACTCAGACGGAATTATCAGACGTGTAAGACCTTTTACTTTGTTTGACGGAAAAGCGATTCCCGGATTATCATCAGCATCGCTTCTTGTTACGGGAAAAGATCCGCAAATAACTTATAACAAAAAAAACAGAACTATCCAATGGGAAGAAGTGATTATCCCTGTTAATAAAAACGGAAACGCTTTACTTCGTTACCGCGGAATATTAGAGAATAAATATACAATTATAAGCGCTATGCATATTTTACAAAGTACAGATGCCCTTAAAAACGGAGAAGAACCGGTACTGCCGCCGGAACTTTTTCAGGACGCGTTTGTGTTCTTCGGATTTTACGCGGAGGGGTTATATGATATTTTCAACACGCCGATTGCCGCTTTTTATCCTGGAATGGGATGTCACATAACAATGCTTGATAATATGCTTCGAAACGATTTTCTCAGTGAAAGCAGTCAAAGCCTGAATCTGATCATTCTGCTTGCTGTTATAATTATTGTTGTATGTCTGACAATGTTCTCAAATCGTATAACGTTTTCTGTCGGCGGAATGGTAATTATTGCCCTTGCGATTTTTATCGGCTCTTTCGCCGCTTATCAATTCGGAAATCTTTGGGTGCCGATGATAACTTACCTCACAGGAACTCTCGCCGCTTTTGTCACTGTCACGCTTTACAATTACGCCACAGAGGGCAGCCAAAAACGTTTTATCAAATCCGCTTTCTCTCAGTACCTGTCGCCAAAAGTAGTTGACCAGCTCATCCTCGATCCGACTCAATTAAAACTGGGCGGCGAAAAAAGAGAGATGTCGGCAATTTTCACCGATATCCGCGCTTTTTCAACATTCTCCGAAGCGCTGGGCGATCCGGCTAAACTTGTAGAGCTGCTCAACTTTTACCTGACACGGATGAGCAATATCGTCCTTGACAATCAGGGAACAATCGATAAATACGAAGGAGACGCAATCATCGCGTTTTTCGGCGCGCCGCTGCACATGAAAAACCACGCCGCTCTCGCCTGCCGGGCAACCGTAAAAATGAAAAAAGCGGAAGCCGACCTGAATCGTGAGGCGTTATCAATGGGGCTTATCACTCCGGGTGTAATGGAAGCAATGGCAAAGAAGGGCGTTATCAGCAGCGTAAACGATCCAAATCCGATATTTACGCGGCTCGGCATCAATTCAGGCGATATGGTTGTCGGCAATATGGGAACCCCCAACAAGATGGACTACACAATCATGGGAAACGCGGTAAACCTCGCGGCGCGGCTTGAAGGGGTAAACAAGCAATACGACACAGGCGGCATCCTAATCAGCGAATATACCAGAGATAAAATCGGCGATGAATTTATCGTTCGTCCACTGAGCAGAGTACGTGTTGTCGGCTTAAACACACCGATACGGCTCTATGAATTGCTGGACATTGCCTCAGAAGCCCCGCTTACTCTGCCGGAAATGATAAAAAACTGGGAAAAAGCGTTCAATTTGTATGAAAATCAGGATTTTAAAGCCGCCAGTAACATTTTCCAGAGCATAAGCAGCTTGAACAGCGCGGACAGGGTAGCGATAAAATACCTGAAAAGGTGCATAAAATACCTCGAATCCCCGCCGGACGAAAAAACATGGGACAATGGCGTAGATAATTTAACAGAAAAGTAACATTTTAACTCAACCAATTGTTTTATATCAGAATATAGGGTAGAATTATAATTATAGAGAGGTGTGGTAATGAAGAAAGTATTAATAGTTTTTTGTCTGGTATTATTTATAACCGGACTGGCTGCCGCTCAGATTCGAGCCGGCGGAACTTTATATGTATCGGTAAAAGAAATCGAGCTAAAATCGGGAACCGGATTTTTCGCAAACACAAAAGGAACAATAAAATACGGAGATACTGTTTCTGTCATTCGTGTTGACGGCAGATTTGTTGAAGTCAGAAGCGCGGCAAATTCCTCGCTAACAGGATGGACTGCGACAGCAAATCTTTCAACAAGACAAGTCATTGCGGGAACCTCAAGTACAGCGACAGCAAAAGAAGTCGCCCTCGCCGGAAAAGGTTTTAACGCGGAAGTTGAGTCCTCATACAAAGAACATCAAAACCTGAATTATTCCGATGTTGACAAAGTTGAATCAATAACTGTTGATGAAGCCGCGCTAAAGCGTTTTTTAGAGGAAGGCCGATTATCAATGGGTGATAAATAATTCAGTACAGCAGCGCGCCCCGATGTTTTCAGCGCAAATGTTTCATGATAGTATAGAATTGCTTTGGGGGGTTATTTAGTGAAATTTAACTCAATAGAGCTATGTGCAGGTGCCGGGGGTCAGGCATTAGGGCTTGAAAAAGCTGGTTTTAAGCATATTGAACTAATAGAAATAGATAAAAACGCATGTAATACGCTTCGCTTTAATCGTCCAAAATGGAATGTGTTTGAAGGGGATATAAGAGATTATTCTACTAAGCCTGATGTAAAAATAGATTTATTAGCGGGAGGGGTTCCGTGTCCGCCATTTTCCGTTGCAGGGAAACAGCTTGGCAAATTGGATGAACGGGATTTGTTTCCAGAAGCCTTACGTCTTGTTAAGGAAATACAACCTAGAGCTGTAATGTTGGAAAATGTAAGAGGTTTATTAGATTCAATTTTTGATGATTACCGAACAAAAATAATTAAAAATTTAGAGAATTTAGGATATGTAGCAGACTGGAAATTATTAAATGCTTCTGATTATGGTGTTTCACAATTACGTCCCAGAGTTGTTTTTGTTGCATTAAAAAAAGAATTTGAACCATTTTATTTTTGGCCAAATGTTTATGAAGCTGCTCCTCCGACAGTTGGAGAATTACTATACGATATGATAATTAAAAACGGATGGAAAGGCGCGAAGCAATGGAAAAAAACAGCTTGTGATATTGCCCCTACAATTGTTGGCGGAAGTAAGAAGCACGGCGGACCGGATTTAGGACCGACTCGGGCAAGGAATGCGTGGGCATCTTTGGGTGTAGACGGAAAAGGAATCGCTAATGACGCGCCTGAAAAGGATTTTGAGGGGATGCCGCGGCTTACAGTTGAAATGGTTGCACGAATTCAAGGCTTTCCGTCAGATTGGATTTTTACCGGAAGTAAAACAAATAAATATCGGCAAGTTGGCAATGCATTTCCTCCGCCAGTTGCACAAGCTGTGGGACTCCAAATAAAAAGAGCTTTTGAGTTGTACGCTAAATTTGTCGAGCATAAACTGCCTGAAAGGAAATCCGCATAATGGCAAAAAAAGGTAATAGCGCAGCTAAAGCAGCGTCCGTAACTAAAGCTACGGGCGCAAAAGATAAATTGCGAGCTTATTTTCTCTCTAACATCGGAAAGGTTTTAAATTCATATGAATTGCGTGAAGTTGCCGGATGTCAAACCGAATGGGGAAGACGTGTTCGTGAATTAAGATCGGTTACACATTGGACATATTATTGACAAAAGTATGGGTGGTACAGATGATCCATCAAACTTACGTGCAATTTGTTCAATATGTAATGAAGGTGCTTCAAACATAACATTAACAAGACCCGATTTGCAAAAATTATTAATACAAGTTAGACGGGCAACTAATAGCGATCAACTAGAAATATTCAAATGGCTTATTAAAAAGTTCCCAGAGCAATCAAATGATTTTATAAAATAATTCGCCTTTCAGCCCTCTTACCAACTTTGCTCCCGAAACAGGATTTCCTTTTTCCGCTTACTGTCCGGCAGAGCTGTATTTCCCTAATTGCATGAGGGCAACTTTGGGATTGGTAACCACTAAAGGTCCTGAGATGCAGCCGCCCTGACAGGACATTACCTCAACAAGGTTCGGCGTGTCCGCGGCAGAGGCAAGTTCCCCGGCGTTTATTTTGCCTAACTCGGCGAGGCGTTTAATGCCTGCTTTATCAAGACCGTCAATGACTGCTTCTTTTAAAAGGGATGGGTCTTTGAGACGCGCTTTTACCGCCTGAGCCACGCCGCCTGATTTGGCGAAGTTTCTACCGCTTGCGGTTGGGAGTTTTCGCCCCGGAACAGCTTCCACCTTTGCTACGTCAATGTTTTTGGCAACAAAAAGAGAGCCGATCTCTTCTATAGAGATGACGTAATCAACGAGATCATTGTCCATGCCTTCCTGCCGTTTGGCAAGGCAAGGCCCGATGAAAACCGTAATACAGCCCGGGTATTCTTTTTTCGCGATTTCAGCGGCGTAGTGCATTGGGGTATGAGTTGTAGAAATGCAGTCCGCGAGCTGCGGCACATGGAGGCGCACCGCTCTCACATAAGCGGGGCAGCAGGAAGTGGTCATCATTTTATCGCCCTGTTTCATGCGCTCGCAAAATTCTTCAGCTTCCCTGTCTGCGGTGATGTCCGCGCCGAGAGCAACTTCCACAACGCCGGAAAAACCGGAGGCAAGAAGCGCGCCTTCAAGCTGGCCGCTTTCAACACGGAATTGGGCGGCGGCGGCGGGAGCGTACAACGCGACAACGTTTTTGCCTGCCATGATGTGTTTTACAACATCAAACAACTGGCTTTTGTCTACCAACGCGCCGAAGGGACATTCCCTCATACAGTTGCCGCAGGCAATACATTTGTGGTAATCTATGCGTTCTTTGCCGCTTTCGTTTTTGGTAATGGCTCCCACAGGGCAGGCTTCTTCACAAGGAACAGGAATTTTAATGATCGCTTTATAGGGGCAATTTTGCAGACACAAACCGCAGCTGACACACTTACTGCCGTCAATCCACGACCTGCCGTCCTTTATCTCAATCGCCTTCTTGCCGCAGTTGGTCAGACACGGACGTGCAAGACAAGCCTGACAAGCGTTGGTCACCATAAAATGAGAGCGCACACAAGCATTGCACGCTTCGTCAATCACTGTGTGTATCGGCCATATCGGTTTCTCTCTGGCTAGAGCTTCTTTCGCGTATTCTGAAATCCGTTTTTCATCATCATAATCTTCAAGGCTCCACCCAAGACGGGCAATTACACGCTGGCGGATTATTTCCCTGTCATGATAGATACAGCAGCGGATTGACGCGCTTCCAAGCGGAGCAAACTCTTTGGGTATGTTATCAACAGCTTCGTCAAGGTTACCTTCAAGCTGAATTTTAGTAAGGCGCACAAGTATTTCCCGTTTGAGCCTGTGAGCGTTATTGTTCATGTTAAGCATTGTTAAGCCTCTGGCTTTCGGCCTCCAACGATTGAAGGCAGTCAATGATTTTTTGGATGCTTGCCTGTTCGATCACTTTTCCGTCTACCTCGGCGAAGGGCGCGTGATCAGCCTGTGCGCCTGAGTATTCGCTGCGATTGCAGATACCGCTGCATGGAGACCCTTCAATTTCTGTAACCGCTTTAAGATCATCGGGAAGCTCTTCTTCCAAAAGCAGAAGTTCCGAGCCGCCCATAACAAAACAGGCAGTGCCTGTACATATAGTAACTTTGTGTTTTTTCATCGTTTCACCCTCTCATTTTCTGCATTGTACCACTTTTTTATGTTTTTTAAAAGTACTTATCAGAAAAATCTGAGGGTTGGCAGTAGCGGATTTAACGCTTATAATATATAATATGCCGCTCTTAAACGTAGGGACGCTGATAAAAAAACTTCGTATGCAACAGGGAATGACGCAGGAGGATCTTGCGTATCCGATTGTTGAACAGTCAACATTGTCAAGGATAGAGAATGGGCAGACCATGCCGAATAAAAGCACGACAGAGATGCTGCTGGAAAGGCTTGGATATAATCCGGGAAATATCGATATTATTATTGATAAAAAAACAGCGGATATCCAAAAGACAATGGATGAGCTTTATGAATTAATAAGTATAGAAAGCATACATGATGATCAGGCGG
>Ga0209755_10008964_pt1 | contig 10620 bp, 3 predicted proteins | sample TergutCo191P1_FD_187301 | JGI IMG/M metagenome (GOLD analysis project Ga0209755, IMG submission 187301) | Cornitermes sp. P1 segment gut microbial communities from Petit-Saut dam, French Guiana - Co191P1 (SPAdes) (version 2) | ecosystem: Host-associated > Arthropoda: Insects > Digestive system >... | reverse complement strand
TGGCTAGACCAACACTACTTTATTGTAGCGAAACACGCGTAACCACGAAGCAAGACATGACTCGCCTAGATGCGGCAGAGATACGATTTCAAAGAATTGTTAAGACTAGACAAAATAAGAAGCGAAATCATAAGTAAAGAACTAGAGATCCCTGGCATACAAGATGTAAGAACCAAATACGAACAAAACTGGAACAACAACTCAGAAAGAATGGATAACAACAGACTCCTGAAACACCCCCTGAACTACAAACCCCAAGGACGAACAGATCGTGGACGCCTCAGGAAACGATGGCAACGCGCCGATCCCCGAACAGGTCAACTGACCTAATCCATGGAGGAAAATGATGAAGATGATTTCTAAAAAAATTTATTTGACATTTAACAATCATCATTGACAACTTCTAAATCATCCAGAATGTGTTTTCATCTATTTGAAAATGCCTGTGGAAACTTATTACCGACTGCAAAAGCAGATAACGAATTACAGACAACCCATTTCATATGCTGTGGGACTGTTGTTATATCAAGGTCAGATTTTAAGGGAATATCCTCTTCCATGAAACGTTCAGATTGGCTACGGAGTCCACCCAGCTGAATATTCGATGGACACTATGTATTCTATTAATTTGTGGATGAAATTTTTGTGTAGATGAATGCTTTATGAGTAAAGAATATCCATATTACTGTGTATTAATGTTCATATTATTCTGCAGTGTAAAATTTCCGTGTATTTTATACATTTATGGCTTTTGCCACCTTTTTCTCATTTTGACACTCGTATGGATCCGTGGAGCGTACGTATGTTTGCGACTGTCGACTGTGTATACTGGATAATCTGTGGTGTATACAACTACACAATAATTATATTGACATACCATGCATGTACGTGTTTTTCACTCTGTAACATATCCTCCCAAATGAGGTTCACGATAAATCGAAACATGTTGTTGAAATTAGCAACAAACAAAGGTACTGCTTACATACTAGGACGTTGCTGATGTGTATACCTTAAAGGTCGATTTCTGAATGCTGCATGCCAATTATTTGAATATACTTATCACTCATTATACCACACGCTGCAGCTACTAATTCTCAAAGCTTATTTGTGACGTTTTTACGTCTAAATTAACATCGTCTTCTCTCCGTACAGAACGTCTCGAATAAGTATCTGTACTTTCTTGTTCTATTCCCGCCATACATGAATGTGATTACTGGAATTATCCGTGGCAGCGTCATATCAATGCCATCTAGTTGCGATTATCGAACGGCATTGCTAGTAATATGACGGCCGACTCTTTCGGCGACTGAGCCACCGAAACCAATTCCCTCTATACGTGCCAACTGTCTATTATTCACCTATGTGTTTAGCATTATCGATTACACGTATCGTTTGGAGGGGACGACTCAGATCGGAAATATTATCTTGGGGGATCCGATTGGAAATATATTTGTAAGCACCAAACTTGTGTTTAATCGTATGAATGATAACACCCTGCATATACCCTGCATATTTGTGGTATTACCCTTCGTCGATTGATGGCTTACACAACGCACCAAACGTTGTTACATGGTTCATACGGTTCGTCATCCCCGTTATTTATAAACTATAATTGGATGATGGCCATAAGAACCGAAACATGTAGTTGATACCTATGTAATAAACAACATATATCTAACCATCAGATAGTTGAGTTCGACAGTTGATTAATCCAATTATAGTTGTTACATGGGGTTGATTATGGTCTGTGCCCTAGTCAATATGCAGAAGCAGAGATTTGTCTGTGATGTCATGCTGGACGTTTAAGGTACGTTCTGAACGACAGATCATGTAGCATGTAATATGATTGTCTCTGTCATTTTGAGTAAATAGTATTCTGTGATTTAGAGTCAAGTATGTTCTGAATTGTGCTGATTACCGTGCGAGGTGTTTTAGTGTTGTAGGATGGCACCGTTGGGATTGTTAATTGACAATTTTGAAATTGGGGATGTCATGTGTTTATGTTCAGAGTAATGATTTAGGAAAAATCAGGACTTCATATTTTGCAGGTAAGAGTTAAGTTTCGCTTGTGATGTTTGGGAATGCTGAAGCGTGTAGAACGGCTTTTATATGTGTTGCATTCTGGCGAATCGATTGAATGTTATATATTGAGAAAGAGGACGATAATGGTTAATGTACAGCATAGGGCGATATGACGATTCCTTTGAGAAAGCCGGATTGTTACGTCCGTAGTTTATGTGAGGGTAGTGTTTTCTTTAGTTTTCTAGTAGTGTTTATGAGCTTCCTCCTTACGTTAAAATAGTCTGATAATCCCAAGAAATTTAAATTGATTATACAGAAATTTTTATATGAAAATTCGTTTTATTCTTTGGATTAATATTTTGAACTTCAAAAGTTAAATTTATTTATATGTGATCGTAATTAGTATATGAAAGTTTGGCACATGAAGTAGATATACATTGCTTCTTTTTTCTTTAAATACCAATTTGTATTTTAGATCTTGTTTTGTATATAACATAACTGCATGAATGTGCTAATGTTTGAGACAAAATTTGTAGCGAGAATGGCAACGTACATTTTATGCTCAATAATTTTTTTCCAAAAATAAAATATGATGGAGCCACACAGGACACAAATGACAATAAAATACGGTGCTGAAGAACGTGATTTGCATGCTGGGTAAATAAGGCAAGAATGCAGACACACACTCTTAATAGTTAATATTTATTGCTTTTTCATTACAACCACGGTTACACAATTGTGCCACAATATTAATACCCATACATTGCATGTCTTGTTATGTTATTAACGTTTTCACAGAACATTTTGCCTCCATTATAATCTTGTAGCATATAATATTGCAGCATATTCTGGTTCCAATCATTATGTCATGTTCCTGCTGTTCTTCTCTCTGCACCTCAGCTCTGGTCTGATGGGTGCAACCATGGTAGTTCATAGTGACATGAAGCCATTAGTGGCACATGGTAGTGAAACTGCTTTCTGAGCATCTGCTTCTTGTATTTGTGATCATTCTATCGATGCTAGAAGTTATTTTAAGTAATATTTTTAAAAAATTTAGTTCTACCTAACAGAACATGGTGTCTATATGACAAAGATCAGTTATCATGAACTTAAATTTTGAACATTGCCCATCATTATAGGTTTTAAAGACCCACAGTTTTTCAAGGCGTGGATGTGCCTCCATTTTCACGTGGGCAGGGGGAAGTTGAGAATCTAATCTGATGGCTCAATGAAATTTAAGTTTCCGGACAGGCCAAAATTTCACTCATGACTTAGAATCCTTGAAATCTGAATAAAGATCACTTCATTGATGTTTAGGGAAGTAGTTTTTGTTTGTTCTGAAATTATATTAAACACACATATACACTGTGTGAGCAAAATACAACTTTTTGTAATGTTAGAGCAGTGATGCATGTAGTACTGTACTTTGAAAAGTTACATGTTTTCAGTATTTCAGGGTTTAGTTGGTATAAGAGACAGGACTTTCACATGTATTAGGTAGCTTGTGTCTTGAGGAGTAACTTCACATTTGCGTGCAAACAGACAAGTTTTGGTATTTTAATCAAACTAAGTATTTTCCAGTTACACAGTAGTGGATGTTTGTCAAATAAGCATGGCATGAAAGAATGTAGTGGATGATTTTCATAGAATTTTTATGAATGAGGGATCCGGTTTGAGGGTCATATATGTCTTTGGAAGAAAGCCTACAGAAACAATCTGGTTTTATCTGTTTTTTAAATGTCGTTGGAGTCACTACCTACTGTTTTGAGCAATTCTCATGCTTTTCACTGCTTTATTGCCGCAGGATTTGTCATTCTGCTTTTCTCTGTCAGTCAGTTGGATTATATGAAATTTTCTTCACCTTCCAACATCACAGCCAATCTTGTGGCAGTGTTCCATTTTTGTATATGGCTGTTTTGAACAAAATCTCTAGGCCTTAATTTAAACAGGATCCTTTCTTTTATTTTGTTATGTGTAAACTTGATCACATTGAACAAAACACTTCTTGATATTTTCCCCATATTCTGGTATTGTGTTTGAGCTGTCCTGCATGCTTTGTGAGCTTTGCTACATAAACTGCCAATTGTATCATTTGACTGTGATTACTTCTCTTGGTATCTCTTCAGCACATGGCTTGAGTGGCATATATTCTTTAGAAGTCCCTCTGCCCCCCATTGTGCACCGATTGTAGCTTGTGTGAGTGAGGCTGTTAACATTGCAGGTTTTGTTGCATCTTGTCAATTGGTAAGTAAATAAGCAGTGGTACTGTTTATGCTAGTGTATGTGTTACACATGATATGAGCAATACATTAACATCACGCTTTGGGCAGGTTTAGGCAGAAGTGTGAGTGGAACTGGAGATAGCTCAGAGGCTTATGATGATGTGAAAAAGTTGAGGTGTTTTTGAGTGGTATAAATGGTTTAAAGTGGGTGAGAAAGACAATAAAAGATGACAAAAGAACTGGATGGCTAAGAGTGTGGAAGTTGGTTCATTCTGACAGATAATTATTTGTACATATGACCACAGAAGAACTAAATGTATACAGAGGAATTGTGGGAAGATTTTGTTTGAAAATTTGAAAATGTAGGTTTCAGCAGAGGTGTTGCAACAGATTTTGTCTGATGATCAGAAATAGTGGTAACTTGGTATTAGTTCTTGTCTGTCATGTTTGACGGAAAGAAACAACACAATCGTATGGCTCATTATTTTAAATGCATTCTGGAAATGAAACATGAAACCAGCAGTGGACTAAATCAGCTTCACCAAGGTGAGGAAGCCATGCATGTTATGAGACCTTTTGAAGACAATTCTTGTTTGTCTTTTTGACTACAAGGATATTGTTTGTGTTGAGTGTTTGGAGCAGGGTCAAAAAGGGGTTCTGGATGTGTTTTTAACTGTGGACAACACTTGGAAAGTTACAGGAAGTACATTATATGAATAGTTGAATACAGCTTTCATGTGGCATTTTAGGACTTAGTTATTCTGCCTTGAACATACTGTCATTTCCAAAGGTTGTGCCCAATAACATTACACTGAAAATGAAAATTTCAGGAGAAGTAAAAAGGGATTTTATTGGAATAAGTATTAATCATCTTGCTACTAAATAAAGAATCATAGTGTAATAATAATAATAATAATAATAATAAGCCAAAAGTAATATAAAACTAGTTACATTTTATTTGCAACTGTTAATATAAGAGTTTGGACCGCATTCTTACTGCCTCTAAAGTTAAAAGTAAAGTTGTTCATGTGTATGCCATGCAAGCACGTGGGGGAGCAGAGGTATAGTTCCACTCGTTTTCATCTTAGCATTAGTTGCAGTAGTCGACTTTGTGCTTCAACTGCTTTACCTATGCAGAAAACATCCCCATTACTTGTGAAATCTGGGACTGGGTGGGCCCAAGAGTTGGTCTGAACATTTTGCAGAAGAGAAAAACCTGCTTCTTCCAGGATTTGAACCATGAGTTCTCATTTTTCAAGTTTGCAGTTCAGTCACTTTACTGACAGGGCTGTCCTGGAGACCTTTTGTTCAAAATGCTCCCTTCCCCTTCCGAATCAACCCCCATCCAAACAAGTTGAGATACTCTGGAAAAATCAAATCATTTTTTGGCACTTTTAGGAGAAAGAGTTACAAAATAGTCTGTTACTTCTACTTTGACTGTTAATATGTCTGCATGAAATTATGTGAAAGCTGCTGAAAAGTTCCATGAAATTCAGTATTGAGGGTTTTGACTAAAATTTTTAGGTTTTGTTAAAATGGGATCAGTCATGGACACTTGGCTACAAATCTGTATGTGCTTCAAAGCATGAACTATCTGAAAGAGAAGCGGCAGAGAAGAACAGAATACATCTTATGTCCAGTGTACTTTCTTAAAGTCTTAATGTTTGATGTGATTAAAATGTATGGAGTGAGTGTACCAGAACCGTTACCCTATGTTTACATACCCTAATGTGGTCTTCCCTTTGCATTATCAAACATAAGTTCTCTGTTACTCTTTTATAGCAGGATTGCTGTATAATAGTACTCAAAATTGAAGACATCCATTTTTCAGTACATGTGGTATGGAGAATGTAATTTGCTGACACACTGAAAGGTAAGAGGAAGAATCAGTGGAAGAAGAGCATTGCAGTTGAGGAAGGAATTTTAGTATGCGGTGTTCTTACTTATTATTTATGGCCTCCTTTAATGATTCAAACAGATAGCTTTGGGTTCAAAAATGTAGTGTATGTACAGGAGTGTTGTGAATAGCCCTCATATTCCTAACTTTAATAATAGGTGCTCTCTACAGTTTATGCTTGAGGAAAGAGCCACAAGTAGTTATTGGATAGGAGACTGGGTGAGTTTCACTGTGAGGAAGAAATACACTCTACTCCTATCAGGAATGGAACTGTATTTCTGCTCTGGTTAAGGAAATTATTGGTAGTGTACTTGTATTAGGCTTTGAAGGAAGTGGGTATATAATGCATGAGTTTCAGTAACCAACCAGGAATATGTCACACCTCATAGAAGTGTTTTTAAATTGGTGGCTGAAACTGACGTACTGTTAAAGGTGCTCAGGAAAAGGCAAACATTGGAAACATTCTTTGTTATTTTAATATGAAGAAATCACTTTACATGAATCACGCGTTGAGTTACTTGAAAATCTCTGGCAGTTGTGTGTGTTTCTGGGTGTTAATACTTTGAAGTCTAATTGATATTGTTTAAAATTATATATAAAAATGTGGTTTCTGACTTGTAGAAAACAATCTGATTGTCCATTACAAAGTATCTACAATGTTTCAGTGTGGCAGTGCTGCTACTTGCATGTGAGTGTAGTTAGTGGTTTCAACATTGAACTGCCACGTGTTATACTGTTGTAGTAGTGTTAATGTTGCCGCTGTTTGTGCCAAGGAAGAGCAGTGTACAGTGATGGAATTTTTGTGGGCTGAAGGTTTAGGAGGGGCAGAAATTTATAGAAGACTTTTAATACAACATGGGAACAATGCTTCACCATAGGAAAACATGTGTGACTGGATAGAAAAGTTCAAAAACTGTGGCAGAAATAAGTAATCCAGAGTGACAAGGGTGGTCATACACATCCACTACAGAGTGTGTACTGTAGTCGTGAATAACAGAAGGGTTACACTATTCATGAAGTGGCAAATCAGTTATGGGTCCGTACCTGAAATCATCAGAACAGACCAGGCTTTTATAAGGATTGTGCAGTATGGTTCCCAAGCAGGTCACAGGAGCACAAGTTCAGTGCTGGAATATCTGCCAGTGCCATTTGAATTACTATGAAAATGAAGGTTATGATTTTTTTAGATGCATCATCAGTGTGGAGGAAACATGATCCACTACCATAATCCAGGGATTAAACACCAGAGTATGGAATGGAAACATCCACAGTTACCAGTCAAAAGAAAGATCAAATGCAACCAACAGCAAGCAGTGTGATGCTTTTTTCCTTCTTCTTTTTTTTGAATTCACAAGGGCCAATAGCAGAACTTTATCAGGGCAGGAGCACAACAGTAAATAATATGTGTTATTGTGAGATGTGTGAGAGACTGAGGCTGGCAGTTCGAAGCAGTTGCTGGCTACTGTCAAATGTTATACTTGCATAGCAGTGCCTTGCATACATTGCTGTCCACACTGTTGAAACCCTCCACACAGCCCTGATGAAGCCATTCTGGACAGTCACCATTTGGGTTCAATGAGAGATGCTTTAAATAGGCCATCAATTTGACAGTGACCAAGAATTGAAGGAATTAGTTCATCTGGGGCTTGCAAGTCAGCCAAAAAAAATTTTTTTTTCTTAGTGCACACAGAGGCTCATTTACTATTGGACTAAGTTGACTAAGTATATTGAAAGCAGGTGGACTATGTGAAAAAATGATTCATTTTCACATTTTCTATTGCTGTTGGATTAGTCTGAAAACATACATTGTGGATGCTTTCTGACTCGCCCATACAAACACTGCTGATCGTGAGAATTGTGTAAGATGCACAAATACTAGTTGGCAAAATGTAGAATTATTAAATGTTTCAGGGATTGGTACATATACTTACCACTGGGCTTTAGAGGATTAAATGTTTCCAGTAGTTGGTGGCACGAAAATAAAATGTTAGTTTAGTGTATTGCATAGACAGATACTGCCCATCTGCTGATTTTTTATTCTGTGATCTTTAGAATGATGTTAATTGGACACTGTCAGAAACGTTATTTCATATTTTCCAGGACTGATGGTGTAACCTGACTTTACCAATTACAGGTGTGTTTAATGGTCAGTCTTGTCTCAGATGTTATGTTACAGTGTAGTTAATCAAGAATTTTACACCACAGATTCATATATTTTGCTGTTACATACAGTTTGTTATAGAGCCAGCAGGCTGATTGACACTTTGATATGTACAGGGGATGCCAGGCAATGGAAACATATGTGAAAGATACACGTTCCTTTATTAATATGGGGGTGGACCACCATTTACCTGTAATAAAGCTTGTATCCTTCTTGGAATAGACTCATATAAGTTCTGAATAGTCTCTAATGGAATACTGTACCACTCTTCATAAAGAACATGTAGTTGCTTGAGAGATGGTGGAGGAGGGAATCTGCTTCTCACCCTACTCTAAAACTGACCACAGTGGTTCGATGATATTTAAGTCTGGCGATTGTGCTGGCCAGGGAAGATGATGAAGTGCATTTTCATGTACTTCCAACCAAGACTGAACACTTCTGGCTGTGTGTATGGGCAAATTGTCATCTTGAAAAATTGTATCACTGTCAGGAAACAACAACTTGACCATAGGATGCACCTGGTTACCTAAAATGTCCACATCATGACACAAAAATGTTTAAACCTCTTGCACAGTATAACTGTATGGGAGCCTTACTGATGGGGATGCACAGCAGTACTACAACAGTTTGATACAACCCATTTTATATTAACTGTAATTGAGATGAATGTGATTTTATTTTGTGTATGATTAACTGCAAAAAATTTTGTTCAGAATCTCTGAGGGAAAGGAGATAACTTAGAATACCCAGGCATAGATTGGAGGATAATATTAAAATGGATCTATAATAAGTGGGAGTATGTGAACTGGATGTTTTTCAGAGAACAGTGAATATTATGCTGATGTGGAGAGTAATGACCCTGCCATTTCTGTTAAATGCAGGAAATGTCTTGACTAGGTGAACTTCCCAAGAAAAATTGCCTTGTAGAGCAAGAAATCGTTAAGTGTGGATTTTGTTCCTGTGCAGATATGCAAATACTTGTGGCTGATGGATGTGGAGGATGGGATAAACAGGTCATTATTAAAAATGTGTATAGTTAAATATTCTTGAGCCTTTCATTGCTCTTCATGGTTTCAGTGGTGTGTTCATTCTTGGCAGTTAAAGTTACTTGTCAGCCCCATTTGTGAATTGGCACTGATGGTATGGAGTCAGTATTTGTTGTAAGAATGCCCCATTCTGCTCTTGTTTTTATTTGTACCATTTGTGTCATGACCTTACACTAATACCATCAGAACACAAAATGATCTGGTTTAACATTGTACATCTGTGGTGTTTTGACTCCTAAAAGATCATCCTCAGGAGGATTTCCTACACCATTAAGTTTGTACAGTAATGTGATGTCATTGTTTAAGTCAGTATACTGGTAAATTGTAATAAAAACTGGTTATGATTAAGTGCAGTTAAACAATTTTGGCACATCTCTTCCATTAATGCCTCAGAATTACGCATGTCAAAACCATGGATGTTTGAGGATGCTTTAAACATGTATGCCTGTACTCCAGTGTATTGTTGTGTAGATCTGTCATGATAAATTTCTGTAATATGAAAGTAAAATAGTGCTCTGCAAAATGTTTGTCATACATGTGTTAAGTCAATGCATCATGAGTATGTGCTGTGATTAGTGTGGCAGTGTGAGTGCTGTATTACTGTACTGAGTGGTAGTGTATAATGAATAGGGTTGCCATTGTTATATTCCTACATTGAACTTGGACAGACATAGATCATTATAGTGCAGTGATCAGGCGAGATTAAATAGTAGGTTAATATGTTTCACTTCCTGTGCCGTGATCAGTCTCCTTCTTCACAATACGGATGTACGGTTTTTCAAATGTGTGTTTCTGTATATATGTTTGTAGTGCTCAGTTTTTTCTCTTATCAGTTATACCAAAGGTGTGATCATTGTTCATAATGTGTAGTACCTCTTTATACATCCCTGTTGTACTTAATGTTGTGGATGTGTTCTGTGTATCAGTGTGTGCCTCTGAGCAGTATACAGGGAGGTGTAAAAAATGGTGTAACAACACATTTCACATGAAATAACCTCAGATCTCATTCCACCACGTAACAGGAAGGCCTACTGAAAGAAAGTCAGAAGTCCAAGTATGCAGTGTGATTTGACTTAGGCACGTGAAGGGTCTTGAACTGATAAAATTTCATCATCTTTTGGTGAAGGTACACAAAGCACAAGTAATAATAATAATAATGATGATAATAAACACAGGTGTGAATATGGTGCAGTGCTTTCAATTGTGGCAGGACATATGTTGACAGCCAGCAGCATTTGGGATACACAGGCATGTCCACTGTGAATGACCATG
>Ga0209755_10008963_pt1 | contig 10620 bp, 13 predicted proteins | sample TergutCo191P1_FD_187301 | JGI IMG/M metagenome (GOLD analysis project Ga0209755, IMG submission 187301) | Cornitermes sp. P1 segment gut microbial communities from Petit-Saut dam, French Guiana - Co191P1 (SPAdes) (version 2) | ecosystem: Host-associated > Arthropoda: Insects > Digestive system... | reverse complement strand
TCCTTTATGAGATTGGCGGCATGACGCTGGAAAACCAGAAGGAGCTGCTTGAGCCGCTCTTGAAAAACCGGGTGATACAGCGGGTGGTTTATTCGGGAAATAAGAGTTTGCACTGTGTCATTGAAGTTGAGGACGAACCTGACGCTTCAGAGAATGACGAAATGTACAAATGGCTGTGGAGAGCAATGGCCTGGAAATACTTCAAAGACGGGCGATTCCGGGATGTGTCGTTGCCTATGAAGATAGACAACACCTTCCTGGAAGTGGTGGACAACCGCTGCGGGCATCCGTCCCGGACAACGAGATCGCCGTTTGCCATCCGGAAGGATGAAGGCACGGGCTTCCGGCCAGTGGAACAGAAGCTGCTTTACTTTGAAGATGTCCGCCTGGACAGCGGCTGGCGGAAGGTGTACCGGCAGATGAAGGCGCGGGAAGAGGCTGAGCGAGAGCGGATGCGGCGTTATGCGCATCGCAATGCCTGGCAGAACCGGGGACAGGGAAAGAAGGTTCCGAAATCTGAGGCAGCCCGGCGCTTTTTGGCCGGGGACATGAGTGACGGCTGGAAGCACTCAAGTATGGGGAGCGCTATAGCAAGCCTGAAAGCCTGCGGGTACAGCCGGGATGAAGTTGCCGGGATATTCCAGCCGTACAAGAAGGAGCTGCGGGTTTTTGCCATGCGCTGCTATGACCACTTTGAAAAGAGGGATCGAAAGTGACTAAATTATTAGACAGCCAAATTAATGAGGATTTTTTTTGTTTAGCCCACAACAGCATACCAGGGAATTGTTTTCAGTTCGCTGATGATGGGCTTACACATCATGATGGATGTACTAATCTCCGCCACAAATGGCCAACACCGGAGCAATTCCGCGAGGAATGGGGAGAGGATTACCCGGATGATAGTGCAGTGTATTTCTTTGATATAACCGATGACGATGGTGTTGTATTTCCTGATTGGCAGATAGGGAAATATAAATATTACAAAAAATTGCCACCTTATGCTTTAGTTGTCTGCGCCTGTACTCCCTGGGGAAAGCCCCCCGCTAATTGGAGGCCCGCATGACCCAGGAGCAAGTAAAAGAAAACCTGCTTAAACTGCACGACTGCGCCGAGGACTTTACACTTATCTTCACCGGGAAGAAGGGCCGCGCGAACGGAACATACAATTATGTCACTAGAGAAATAAATATAAACAACCGCAACTTTGAAGTTGGCGAAATAGGTGACAATCTTTTGTTTTACACGGCGATGCACGAGCTGGCGCACCATGTAGCGATGACAGAGCGTAACGAGGTAGGACGGCGAAGCCATACGAAGCTGTTTTACTCAATCCTTGACGATTTAACAGATAAGGCGGAAGCCCTGGGGGTGTACCGATACGATGCCGTCCCGGAGATAAAAACGCTGAGTGAAGAGGCTGTCGTAATAAGCGCCGAAATCGCTGCCTTATACCGGAAGCTGGGTGTTGTGCTGAATAAACTTCATTCGGCCTGTATGCGAAACGGGGTGCGGTATGAGGACGTACTGAAGCGGAAAGTTAAACTGTCTGACCGTATGGAAAAGAAGCTGGGTAAGATGGCTGCCCTTCAATTCCCGGAGGGTATCGGATTTGAGATGCAGGAAACAATCGCCAGCGCGAAAAGCGATGAACAACGGGAGGCTATGCGCGCAGCCGCGGATGAGGGCAAGAGCGTTGCCCAGGTGAAGCAGGCCGGGGCCGTGCAGAAGAAAGATCCACCGGATGAGGCTGAATCGCTTTTGAAAGAGAAAGGGCAGATTGAAAAAACGATTGCGAATTTGGAAAAACGCCTTGAAAACATTATCAGCCGCATAGAAAAACTTGGCGAAAGAGGGGGATAGCATGGTGGATATGTTAAAACGCCTGCCGACCGGTACTGGAAAGGCGGTTAATAAAAAACAGATGCAGGATTTTATAAAGGAACTGCTTTTCGAGAAGAGCCCTGATGATGTGGCGGATTTGCTGCAGAATAGCTGCGCCGCCCTTCCATCCGCATCGGCGGTTATTGTCCAGATGTTGAGCGAGGCGGGCAAGAGCGGGGATTTTTCCAAGCTCAAGCCGATGTTGGACTTCGCCTTTGACGGGAACCTGAAGGTAAAAAAATGATCCAGCGCTTGTTAGTGCCGCTTACCTGCGGGAACTGCGGAAACACGTATTCCGAAACGGGTTATTGGCAAGATGCGATTTACTGCCCCGCCTGTAGTGTCTCTATGCAGAGGCAGGAGGACGAGCGGAAAAGGGAACTTGTCCGCAGGGCCGCGGAGATAGCGGAGAAATACGGGCTTGACCTTGACAAGTACCCCGATGAAATTCCGGAAGAGATACGGCGGGAGCTTAATCCGAAAAACGCTGGCCGCAAGACGGTTAAATACGATAGCGCCTATTGCGAGCTATTAATAGAGCAAGCGGCGGAGGGCAAAAGCGAAGCGGAATTTGCCGCGGGGATAAAGGTAACCCAGGCATTGTTACAGTACTGGACGGCGCATCATACCAAATTCAAGAAAGCCAGGGAGATCGCCAACGAACTGCGGGAAGCATGGTTTGAGAAGCATTACCGGTTCGGGATGCTTCAGAAGATTTCCTGTGTACCGAGCATGATGATCCGCTTTGCCTCGGCGAAGTACGGCTGGGGAGACAAGAGCGAGCAGGTTCTTTCCGGTGGCGGAAGCGAGATACCGGTGGTAAAGATTGTGGAACGTGATGCGGGCTTCCCCTCTGAGACACTTGATCCTACCAAGGAACAGATGCAGGCGGCCGGGCTGGAAGGACAGGCCGTATGAAAAAAGAAGTGATCGGTTCAAGCGAACTGTACCATGGCGATTGCATGGAACTCATGGCAACATTGGCAGATAAAAGCATAGACTTTGCTATTGTCGATCCTCCCTATGGCATAGGTGAGGACTGGAGAAAAAACCCGCACAGCCCATTTTATCGACACAAAACATCGTATGGCAATCAAAAAATATCCGCTGAATTCTTTGAAGAATTATTTCGCGTTTCAAAGGATCAAGTAATCTTCGGTGCAAATTACTATACAAAATTTTTGGAAGAAAGAAATTCATGGATAGTATGGGACAAGTCGCCGCCAGGAGGACGATTATTTAATTCTGACTGTGAACTAGCATGGACTTCCTTTAATAAAAAAATGAAGATAGCTCGCTTTGTTTGGAATGGCTTTTATGCGTGTGAGTTACGTTACGGCAAACACCCCCATGAAAAACCTGTAAAGCTTTACTCATGGATTTTATCCAACTACGCAAAACCGGGAATGAAAATATTAGACACTCATCTAGGAAGCGGTTCAAGTGCCATCGCCTGTAATGAGATGGGTTTCCCATTGGTAGCGTGTGAAATTGAAGCAGGTTATTTTGCTACGGCTTGCAAGCGGGTAAGACTGGCTGCAGCGCAAGGCATGTTTGAATTTGAAAGCGAAGGGGCTGCCGTATGAACTTCCTCTGGGCCCCCTATCCGCGGCAAGCCCGCGCGATGCGCTGCGATGCCGACCAGATATTCTACGGCGGCGCTGCCGGCGGCGGGAAAACCGATTGTTCCCTGGCGTTCAATATACGCGGCGTGATGGACTGGGGCAAGGCCTGGCGGGGGATTATTTTCCGCAAGACGTATCCACAGCTTGAGGAAGTCATCAGGAGAGGCCGGGAGCTTTTCGCGCCAATGGGCGCAAAGTACAGCGATTCAAAGCATATTTTCCGCTTCCCCAACGGGGCTGAGGTGAGGCTTGCCAACCTTGAACGCGATACGGATGTGGAACGGTATCAGGGCCACCAGTACACGCTCATCGTGTTTGACGAGCTGGGCAACTGGCGCACGGATTACTGCTGGACGTACATGACTTCCCGGAATCGCAGCCCCGCGGGAGTGCCCTGCCAGATGCTGGGGACGGGAAATCCGGGCGGGGCCGGCCACGCGTGGATCAAAAACATGTTTGTTGACGGGTTTAAAACAGATGTGAAATACAACATCCCTGTGGCGTACGACAAAGAGGCCGGAAAATGGGAGTACATTAGCCGCTGCTTCATACCATCCCGCCTGGAGGATAACCCCAAGCTGATTGAAAAAGATCCAAAGTATAAGATCCGCCTGTTGAGCCTGCCGGGACACCTGAAGCGGGCGTTATATGATGGGGACTGGGACGTGTTCGGCGGGCAGGTGTTTGATGAATGGCGCAGGGAAAAGCACGTTATACAGCCCTTCGCGATGAGTCAGGACGGCTGGCGGCGGTTCTATGTGCTGGACTGGGGCTTTGCCCAACCCTACGCGATTGTGAAGCTGGCGGTCAACTACGATGGCAAGGTTATCCAGTACGGGGAACTGTACGGATGCCTGCGGGGGGAGGTGAACAAGGGGACAAAAGAAAGCAGCAAGGATGTAGCAAAGAAGGCATGGGATCACGCGGTTGCTGAAGGCGTGACAAATCTCGTAGCGGATCCTGCCTGCTGGAATAAGCAGGACAGTTTTCCCGCGCCGATAACGGCGTTCCAGGATGTTGGGTTCAAGTGCATCAAGGCGAACAACGACCGCAAGAGCGGATTACAGCAAGTTCACAATTTCATGAAACAAAACGACGAGAACGGGCAGCCGATGTACCAGGTGTTCAGCACCTGCTATCAGACGATACGGACGCTGCCATCGCTGATGCCAGATCCCCACGACATGGAGGACGTTGACAGCAAGATGGAAGATCACCTGTACGACGCGATACGGTACGGCCTTATGAGCCGGTATGCAAGCAACCCTGGAAGATACCTGGGACAGCAACGCGCGGGCAGCACTGGAGAGTACAGCCCGATGGAAGATTGGTAGAGATGACAGTCCGGAGAGACGGACACATACGGAGCGGCCCAGTTTGGGGCAGGTGGTTCCTCACCTCCTTATTCCACCTGCGGCGGATCAAACCGCCCCGTTCCATAGGAGCGTTGCTCCTTAGTCTAAGATGTGGCGTATAGTATGGTGCATCCTGGGCGGGCTCCGTAGGAGAAAGCCCAGGAACTTATCAGGAGGAGGAGAGTTTTGATAATAGACCAAAGTCTATCAGACAAAGAAAAGGCGGAAAAGCTCTGCCGGGAGCTGGATCGGCTGAAAAAAGAGCGGAGCGCTTTTGAGGGTACTTGGAAGGAAGCCCAGGAGCTGGTATCCAGCATCATACTTTCCTTCGAGGTGACGGAGGGTAATGCTACCAAGGGGTACAACTTGCCCAAGCGGATAACCAACCGGCCCGCGAACTTTCAGGAAACGCTTGTCGCGGGACTGTGCGGCTATGCGGTGAACCCGAACCTTACCTGGATGAAGCTTGGGCTCTCCGATCAGGAAATCATGAGAGCCCACGGGGTGAAGGACTGGCTGGAAGAAGTTGAGCTCGCTGAGTATGAGGAGTTTGACAATCTTAACTTCTATCCTGAGATGAAAATTGTTGTTGACCAGGCAACGATCTTTGGCCTGGGCATCATGTACATCGAGGAAGATATCGTAAATGTCCAGGCCAGGTTCCGGCAGATAGACGTGACTGAAGTATACCTGGACACCAACGAGTACAACGAGTATGAGACGGTGTTCCGGCGCTTTTTTATGACTGTTGAAAACGCGGTAAGCCGCTTCTCTCTTGAAAGAATGCACCAAAGCATACGGGAGCGGTGGGGCATACCTAATAGCGAGGAAAAGACCAGGGAAATAGAAATACTCCATGCGGTGTTCCGGCGTAAAAACAGGAAAGGCATGTCAGATCGGAGTACCGAAAAGCCCGTTGCCAGTTTTGTCGTGGATGTGGCAAACAGGCACGTTATTGAGGAATCGGGGTATGACAGCTTCCCCTACGCGATATTCGCCTGGGACAGGATCGGCGGGATGAAATACCCGATAAGCCCGGCGATAAAGGCAATTAACGATGTGAAGCTCCTGCACAAAACCGAGGATACCCGCCTGACGTTGGCGCAAATGTCCGCAAAGCAGCCGGTAGCGCTGCCTGAGACGATGCGTACAGCGAGTGAAATCTTTGGCAAGGACGGATATTTAAGGCCCGGCGCGCTGCTTTACTACGACAAAGCCGCGGGAGAGGGCACGCCTGCGGCGGTAAACATCGGGGGGAACTATCCTATCACCCTGGACATCACCCAGCAGATGGCGGAGAACATCAAGGACTGGTTTTTCGTTGACTTTTTCCTGATGCTGCAACGGCAAAATGTCGGGCAGATGACGGCCACCGCTGTTCAGGCCCTCCAGGGGGAGAAAGCGGCCGTTATGACCAACATGATCGTGAACCTCAAGAAAGCGCTTCAGGTGGTGGTGCAGCGGACGTACGACATTATGGCCCGGCAGGGCAGGATTCCGGAATTGCCGCCGGCGCTGCTTCGCGGCGGCGAGGGATACCGGATGAAGTTCACCTTTGCCAGCGTCCTTTCCCAGATACAGCAGTCAGCTCTGCGTTTCCAGGGCGCAGTTCAGTTTATGCCGATGGCCAAAGCTGTGGCCCAATTGGGGCAAGTGTACGCGCCCGCGCTTGACGCGCTTGATCGCTTTGACTTTGACGTGATTTTACAGAACGAGGCCAGGGCGGCGAGCATGCCGGAGACGGCCATCCGGGAGGATGAGGACGTACAGGCGATGCAGGCACAGCGGGCTGAGGTTGAGGCAGCGCACATGCAGGCGGCGCAGCAGGCACAGGAGCAAGCGCTCATGGCACAGAACTACAACAAGCTCAATGAGCCGCCTGTGCCGGGCAGCCCCGCTGAGGCGCTTTTTGAACAGGGAGTAGCGTGATGGATAAAGCCGGCTCTTTGGAAGACATTCTTGGTGTGCTGGAAAGCCTGGCAGAAAAAGCTGGCGCTATTCTTTTTCAGGTGGAAGGGCTTGCGGGTGAAATAAGGGAAGTGCTTGACACCAAGGTTGATGCGGCGGGACTGGCGGAACTGGCGCTGGAAGATGAGCGGGCTCAAGAGCTTCCGGATACAGATGCCGCGGGCACGGCAGAGCAAGTGCGAGAAGGCGGAGAGCACCGCACTTTTGACATTGCCAAAGAAGCAGCCGAAGCAGAGGCAAGACTGAGAAAACAGTGCGGCTGGGATAAGCAAGACAAGCAAGCCGGGGAACAGCAAGAGCTGGATATTTGGTGAGGAGGCATTATGAGTGATTTAATAGCGATCCTTGAGCAGGAGATACCGGAGTCGTGTGATAAATGCTTGCTGTGTTTTGAGGGTATATGCATCCCTGATGATAGAGTGGTAGCAAATTGTACAGATCGCCGCGGCGAGTACTGCCCATTAAGGATAGTGCCGCGTGATAAAAAAAAGGAAGGCCATTAATGAAAATTTCAAAATTCCGCATGTTTGAAAACAACAAGAAAGATGTTACCGGAACGCCGGGAGGGATAAACGACATCAAAGGCGTGATGCAGAGGGTATTCACCAGTCAGGACGGACAGCAGCTCTTGCGCTATCTCCTTTTTGATTGGGGTTTTTTCTCTATCTGCACCACGCCGGAACAGCAGGCTATGCGGAACTATGCCACAAAATTCCTGAATGAGATGGGGAACGTGTTTGACGTTGAAGTTTCCGCGGAAATAAAAATCACGGAAAAATAATTTTTTTTAGAGAAAACTCTTGACAAATTTTTTACGGAGGTATTAGTATGAGCGTACAAGCATCAATGAGCGGGGGTCCAAACTCCGCTGTCACCAGCGGGCAACCCGCTGGTGAGCAATCGGGACCCGGCGCTTCCCAAAGGGTAACCGGTTCCGGCAACGGAACGGCAGGCCAACCAGAGGGAGGGACAGCAACCGGTAACCAGACTTCGGGGGGAGACAGCCCTCCAAACGTAGGACTTGCCAAAGTCTTCCAAGGGGGACCGGAGGCAGGCGCGGAAAGGGTAACCGGCGCAGGTGACGCGGAAAGCGTTCCAGGCGCGGCAGGCCAACCAGACCCAGCCGGACAGCCGAAGGGAAACCCTAGACCAAACCAATCCAACGACAATTTACCACAATGGACTCAGCAGCTTCCGAAGAAGATGACCTCCGATCCAGAATCGGTGGCCAGGCTTCAGGCGTTCAAGAGCCTGGACGATCTTGTCCAGGCAGTTCTTGACGGAGGGCCGCAACTCGCCTTGCCAGGGGAAAACTCTACCCCGCAGGAGATCCAGGCATTCTACGAACGCTTGGGCAAGCCCAGGGAAGCTGTGTCCTACTCGTTCGCAAAAGGTGAGCCCGCCTTCGCGCAGGCCGCTTTTAACGCGAACCTGACAAGCGCCCAGGCTGACGCGCTGTATGCCGCCAGCCGGGCGCAGTTGGATGACATGCGTAACGGGATTCAGCAGTCCCTTGCTCAGGACTTCCAGGCAACCGATGTATTGCTCCAGAAAGAATACGGAGAGAAATACGAGGAAGCCATAGCCCTGATGCAACGGGGACTTGGGAATAACCCCTCAACGGGGAAGCTCTCGTCTATTGCTCAATCCTTAATGGACGCAGGTCTGGCGGGCAAACCAGAAATTGTCCGGGCGTTTATTGAGCTGGGCCGCGCCACAAGCGAAGGTACGGCCGCGGGCGGAATCTCAAAAGGGACTCTGCCCGAATCAGTATTGCAAGGACGGGGGTTTGCATACAAAGAAGAATACACAAGGAGATAAGCGTAAATGGCAATAAAGAATCTTGTTGACCAGATGACGGCGTTGGAGGTTGCCCGGAGATCGAGCAACCCCGATGCTTTCACTATCATCGAAACAATGGCCATGACCAACAGTATGCTCACCGAGCTGCCGGCGATCATGGCGAATGACGGAGCGGTGCATACGACCCTTCAGCGGCGGAGCTACCCTGGCGGAGAACACCGCATCTACAACCGTGGTGTCGGAAGAAGGTCTAGCCAGACTGAGCCCATCCGCAACTGGATAGCGATGCTTGAGGCATTTAGCGATGTGGATATGGCCCTGGCAAAGCACAGCGGAAACCCCAGCGCGCTTTTCCAGAGCGAGGCATCGGCTTTTCTGTCAGGCATGGGTATCGACCAGGCAGACGATCTTGTTTATGGCAACCATAGCCAAAATCCGGCGGAGATAGACGGCCTTGCTATCAGGTATCCAAGGCTGGGAAAGCACTGTATAAACTTTGGCGGTACAGGGCATGAGCTGACAAGCATATACCTTGTAGCCGCAGGGCAGCACGCATGCCATCTCATCTATCCGAAGGGTTCCTCCTCAGTTGGCGTAGAGCGCAATGACTTGGGAGTAGACCGCGTAGAGGATTCCGAAGGAAAGTCCTTCATGGCTCATACGGATCACTTCAAGGCCGAGTACGGGATCGCCATCGCGCATCCGGACGCGGTTATCCGTATCGCCAATATCCCCATCGACCTTACCGCTGACCAGCGCAAGGATCTCATAGAGCTGATTCTCCGTTACCAGAAGCGGCTTACCAAGGGTGTTGTAAATACCATCCTTTTTGCCAATGAGGATATTGTCTACCAGGTCGAACGGGCAGGACGGGAAGCGCAGTATGTGGTGTTCCCCGAGTCCGATGTCTGGGGGAAGCCCGTCAGCAGCATAAACGGGCTCAGGCTCCGTCAGCAGGACGCTATCCTGTCTACGGAAGACGAAGTAGTCGCGGCGTAAGGGAGGGAAGAAACGATGTCAAATCTTATTTATGATGCGGCGCTATCCTTCGGGACGCTGAGCGCAATTGCAGCCGGGCAATTTCCAAACGTGCTTAATCTGGGCAAGCCGCCGGGCAGCACTGACCACTACCCGGGCAGACAGCAAACGAACGCCGATCGCATGACAGCGGATGTGTGCTGCAACGAGCCCGAGGGAGGCACAGGCTTGACTGTGCTCGTGCAGGGCAGCATGGACGGATCTACCGGCTGGAGCATTGTCGGCAGGAAGACCTTCACTCTCGCTGATATGCAGACAGGGCCGTGCCAAGTGGCAATAAGCCCGAATAATTACCAGTACCTGCGGGTTTCCCTGGAAGTAACCGGAACCTTTTCCGGTACTGCCGAAGCTTTTCTGAACACCTACGCGGGTAAATAGGGGGACGGCTCATGGAAGAAAAGAAAACGCAAGAAGCGGAAAAGAAAAAGACCACCCCCGATGAAGGCAAGTCCTTCGAGAAGGATACGGTTTTCGTATGCGTTCAGGACTGCTATCAACAGGGGATACGTTACCGTCAAGGCATGGAGATAACGGGGAAAAAATGCCCCGCTCACTTTATTGTAAAGTCCCAGGCTGAAGAGCAGAAGAAGGAAAAATGAACCTGGACTTCGCGCTGGTAAACCGTGCCCTGCTGAATATCGGCCAGGCACAGATCACCGAGACCGACAAGCAGGCGGGGAACGAAGCCTGGCGTACCGCCAAGGACTACTACCTGACCACCATGCTTGAGGCCCTCTCTCAGGTGGAGTGGACTGGCGCGAAGCGCCGCCGGGAACTTTGCCCGGCAAAGATGCCTCATAAAAGGCATGCGGACTTCGCTTGCACCTACGACTTGCCCATAGACTGTGCAAAACCCATTGAGCTTGACGAACATGAGTATTTCGAGGTGGAGGCGAATCTGCTTTATACCAATGTATCCCCTGCGCGGCTTTTGTATGTGAGTAACGGCA
>Ga0209755_10008962_pt1 | contig 10620 bp, 8 predicted proteins | sample TergutCo191P1_FD_187301 | JGI IMG/M metagenome (GOLD analysis project Ga0209755, IMG submission 187301) | Cornitermes sp. P1 segment gut microbial communities from Petit-Saut dam, French Guiana - Co191P1 (SPAdes) (version 2) | ecosystem: Host-associated > Arthropoda: Insects > Digestive system >... | reverse complement strand
GGCCGTGGGGATCCGTTGCGCTGACCACGTGACACCCCTCTATCCGCAAAAGTTGGCACTAGCTTCGCTGACCGGCGGCGGCCGCTCTGTCGGCCAAAGCCCTGTAGGGCTGTAGCGCCACTGGATTAGATATATACTCTGGACATGTTCTATATCCTAAACTTTGCAATTGTTTTGTGGATCTATGGAACGTTAAATAAAATTAAATTAAATGAAATTGATTCTTATTTCTTATCAAAAATGAAAGAAGGGAAAGAATGTATTGAGAAGGTAAAGGCAAAATTTCCAAGTTAAAAACAATTTTCTGCATGAATCTCTACTTCTGCAACCTATCATGATTCTAATAATCTTCTTTTGCAACCTGAAAATCTTTATACTGTCTAGGGAGTTTCCCCAGAACAGCAAGCCATAGGTCATTACATAGTGGAAGTAAGAATAATACACCATTTTCAGAGTATTTATTGTTACATATGGTTTGACTGACCTCATAGTGTAACAAGCTGAGCTTAGATTATTTCTATCCTGTTTATTTATATGTAACAATTTTATTGAAATAAACCCATTGGTCTAGCGAACGAATGTACATTAATTAACACCATTTCTTTGTTAGCCTGATGATGGCCAAACAAGGCCGAAACATGTCGCTTAATTAACCAGTTGTAGATTTACAACTATTATTTCTATGTTGTGTAAAGATGGTTCATTTCAACAAAAAAGCTGAGTTTAGTTTAGACTTAATACATTCAATGTGTGTTTTCCAGGAAAGATTATTATTAATGGAAAGATTATTATTAATAGAAAGCCCAAGGAATTTTGTTTCATTGGCTATACTTATTTGTTTATCTTCAGAGTTAATTTTTATTTGAGAAGTGCCTTTTCTTGTACTATTAAATTGAATAAAATAAGTTTTGTCAAAATTTAAAAAAAGCACATTTGATTTGAACCACTTAATTAGTTGTTCAAAAACTATACTGAGATCACTCTGCATTTGAATATTGTTAGGGCTTGTAAGTAAAATACTGGTATCTTCTGCGAATAAAATAGGAAGGACTTTGTGTTCTATGGCCTTAGGTAAGTAGTTGATGTATACTAGAAATAACAGTGGGCCTAAAATTGAACCTTGTGGCACCCTGTATTTTATTTTAGTCCATTTTGAGACTGTGATTAAATTTAGATAGGAGTTAGTAATTTGAACTCTTTGATATCAGTTTTGAAGATAAGATTCGAGTAATAATTTAGCCTTGCCACTTATTCCATAATACGGTAGTTTTGACACTAGTATGTCATGATCGACATAGTCGAAAGCTTCCTCCAGATCAAGGGATTACTGCAGGAATGAACATATCTTGGGGGATGGTTGCCAGGACAACTAAATTTTGTACAGTGGTGTGTAATATTTACTGGGCCCTCAGTATGGAACCTGCTTCATGTAACTCTTCTGGCACCTAGAATTTTAAAGTGACACAAACATTTTTGGATACTTTGTGTGGCCCTGGCTTGTGCTACTGTCAAACAGACATTGTATTAGTATTAGTATTAGTATTAATATTAGTATTTGTGATGGGTTAGACATGTAGCTTTGGTTGGTGATAAAAATGCAGGAAAAATTTTGGTGGAGAAACTTCTTAGAAACTGAACTTTACGGCAGCAAAGTGGGAGATGGGGAAACTGCGTTAAAATGAATTCTAGGGAAATATATTAATATGTGACCTGGGATGTAATGGCATAGGATAGAATTCATTGGAAGACTTTTTTGATGGCTGTGATGAATCTTTGAATTTCATAATAGACTAATTTTCAATTTACTAGTGAAAACCCTGTACCAGGGAAGGAATTAATTACTGTCCATGTGATGTTACTGTACTTGTTAATATGGCTTAGTATGTTCTTTAGATGACTGTTGTGACTTTTACAGGGTGAAATGGGCTGAACCTGTAAGAGTAAATCTCCGAGACAAAATGACGCTGTTCAGTACTCCTCCTCCAGGTAGTGGTATTCTCCTTGGTTTCATCCTCAATATCCTTGATGGCTATAATTTCACTTCAGAGAGTATCAAGGACATCAACAGTACAATTTTGACATATCATCGTATCATCGAAGCATTCAAATTTGCCTACGCAAGAAGGGCTGAACTAGGAGATGGAGACTTTGTAAATATTACAGGTGTAAGTGTATTGGTGATTTTTTGTGATAGCTTCATGTTGTAAATGGGACATTACACAATCTGTTCCATGATGTAAAGTCAAATGTTTCATCTAGTTCAGGGAATATCATACTAATTCAAAAATAAAAAAATAATCATTTTCAGTATTCTTAATACTGGAGATACTGGAGGAGGTATAGACATTAAAAAGTTTTAACAGAAAGGACATGGAAAGCAATTTTACTGTTCTGCAATTTTTAGTGGAGCAGTATGTTACTACAGTAATTTCTCAGTGGCCAGCAACTTTTCATTTGCATCCATCTGCATCATACTGGTGATTGTGGTGGTCAGATTTGCAGCCCTCACTGACTGAACCAGTAATCTTCTATTCACATGTTTAAGAGTTTTTTGTAATCTGCATAATGGCTTGTGGGCTCATTGAGATATTCTACAAACAAAGGTGGCATTGTCCAGCATTTTGAGCTTGTCATTTTGTTGCTGTATCAGATGCCTTGTCAGTGTCCTCAGAAAGTCATCCTTTTCTTGCTTGTATAAATACAACTTCAGTCATGTATTCACTGAGTTTGTAATCATCCTTTCTGCTTTCAGAAAGCTGTCATTGCAGAATTGTGATCAAAATTGCTATCTGCATATTCTTCATTAGTGTGTAGTAGGTATATTTCGAATAGTGACACTTATTCAGCATTGTGCCTTTGCCAGTGACTGCAGAATAATGGTTTGTTTGCCAGCAGGACAACAAATGTTTTTTCATAAGCATCCAGACAGGTTCTGGGGTCCACTCAGTCTCTGATTAAATCGGTAATGAGGACAGTTTCCTCAGGAATAAAGCAGCTGGGGTGTGAAGTTGATTGCTTACCACCATCCAGTGCCAAAGCTAGGAGTATGTGGAGCTATATATCCAGTACCACATATGTCTTCATGCAAGAAGAGAGACAAACCTGCAAAATTTCAGACTTGCAACCTCATGTAGTTGAAACCTTCACTCTTCTGGGATTTTCCACAGTGTAGGCTGCTAGACCAATGTTTCAGGAGAGCCTGCTGGTGTTATCTTTAAGGGTCAAGCAGTCAAAGAGGAATTGTTCTGGACTGCTTTTTGCTTCAAGATAAGACCGAAAGACTGTCCCAAAATGTCAGTAACAAACTACTAACCTACACTGCATAACATCCCAGAAGAGTAAAAGCCTTGGGGACAACCCTACTTGACTCACAGTAACACATGAACTGTTACACTAGGCTAACTCAAATTGTGTATGGAGGGAATATGAGTAAAGCTGTCAACCCAAGTGTTACCCAGTGTGTGCTCATTGTTAACTTCTTGCATGTAGATATCCTTACCTTACTAACTTAAATGTCCATAGCTCGTTTTGTATTGAGAAGAAACAAAATAATTAGGGTATTCTTTATTTTTGGTATGGGTCTGTGGCTGCTTGCTTGCTGGGATTGGGGGTTTGAATCCTCCCGGTGGCATGGATGTCTGTCTCGTGTGAGTATCGTGCGTTGTCAGTTAGGGGTTTCTGTGTTGGGCATATCACTGGTCCAGAGGAGTCCTACCAAGTGTGGTGTTTCTGAGTGTGATCGTGAAGCCTTGATAATGAGGAGGCTTGGCCTACTAGATTCTGTCATGCCATGATACAAAAATGTTTTATTTTTCACTTGCAGTGACCTTCCTTGAACTTTGATGAAGAACCAAGTAGAGTCTATTGTGAATGCAGTCTGCTTGTAGTTTGTGACTGCACTGTCACTGTTCCCTGCCCTGTCATAGCCTCAATTGTTCATTTGGAATTGCTTGTTTTATTTGCAGTTGTTGCACACATTGCAATCCAAAGATTACGGCAATAAAATTCGGCAGAATATAAATGACAGTAGAACTTACATGGATCCTGCACATTATGGTGCAGTACATTACAGTGTGGATGATCATGGAACAGCTCATGTTTCTATCATAGCCCCAAATGGAGATGCTGCTGCCATCACTAGTACTGTAAATCTTTAGTAAGTAAACACATTTAAACTCTGGGATTAAACTAAACTACATTAGTTTTCACCTGTAACTGTCTGACACCCTATGATTGAGATGACAATCAAATTTCGAGGGGTTATCCCTATGATAATTCTTTTGAATCTGGTAGGTAATTGATGTAACTACATGTTAGAGCTGTTTTCTTAAAGTGCAATGGTGCTGTGCATGTTATATGATTATAATTTCTAACCTTGCCTGTGTTGTTTTAATATTCTGTATAGTGGCTCACCAAATCTGCAGTGTCACACTCTCTTAAGGAGAAACTGAGGAACATTTAAATGTGAAGAACTTGCAAAAGAATATCCTCCCCATAGTCCCTTCTCTGTCTTTGTCCCTATTTGAATACCACTTGTTAGGTTTAACTTGCTTTGGCTTCATAGTTATATTTTGAATGGCCTCTGCATGTCTTTAAAATCTTCATATTTGTAGTGAAGTGCAGATTTTAGGATTCTGTTACTGTGGGTTAACCATTTGTTTTGTATAAGTGTGCATCCTTATATATAAATATATGTGTACGCTGCTTTTTGTGTAACGTACATAGTTTCATCTAGTATAACCAATGACACATCTGAAAAATTCAGGACCCACTGAAATGTTAATATTGCTGTTCTTCATAACACAAATTCACAAGATACACACGTTATATACGTGTAAAACTATTGATCGTGGGTAATTTCTGGATCCCTGTTTATATAAATGTGTTGACTGCTGCTGTAATTAGCACTGAGTCATAGGGCACTTGAACACTTTTCTGGGAAAAATGGTGAAGTACAGCTTGTTAGCTATTTTAAAATGTGGCAGTAAGGTGGCTAAAATGTGACAATTGCAGTTAATTGTGTTTCTGATAAAGTAGGTCTTTTGTGACAAATTCTTTCCCAATCTTATTCATTCGTCTGTGCATCCTACACATAGTAGTGCATTTATGTCCGCTTTATCCCTAATTTTAATCTTAATTAGTGGAGCTGCCTGCCTAACCCAAAGACACAAATCATGATCAAGACAGAATCCCTTGGTTTCACCCTGTAATTGTTGAGTTATTGAATTTGTTCTGGATGCCTTCCTATTTGGGACCAGATTTTACCCACCTGCACTTCTAAAGTTTGTGACCCTGATGACTTACAGCTGGAGATAAAGACAATATAGAAACTGTTTTAACTTTGTTTGGATGAACTAAACTTATTGTTTCTGAGAATTTTTAGTCTAGAACTTGATCATAAGCCAGGAAATGAAACACTTAATATAAAAACCGTTTCAGCTTTGGAGCCGGGATAACATCACATAGAACTGGAATAATACTCAACAGTGGCATGAATGACTTTTCAATTCCAAAGACAAAGAACTTTTTTGGAATTCCCTTTTCATCAACAAATACTATCAAACCAGGCAAGCGTGCTGTTTCATCAATGTGCCCATCTATCATCGTGAACAGAGATGGAGATGTGCAATTAGTCATCGGTGCCTCAGGAGGAACAAAGATAACAACAGCTGTAGCTTATGTAAGAATATGAAACTCATACACATTATGAAGATATGAAAGAATTTTGTAAACAGACAACTGAAAACGAACAAAGCATAAGCATAATTGTATAGGTTAGGAAATTACTTATTTTTTGTGTGAAAGTTTAGGTTCTCACAGTAGTGTTTATGGAGATTCAAGTAATTCCCATCACATGAGAACTCACAACTGTTTAAATTTGATACTGAAACACAAGGGTTCATCACAATCATTATATGAACCCACCATCCAACTCTGTCCTTAGCCACATCAGTACAGCTCACACATCTGAAACATATTTCACTCAGATCCTTTTCAGTATTTATTCCTGAGGCTATTGATATTACAGTATATCTCACTTCCTTCATCATTTTTAAAGTAATCATCACCAACACTGAGAGAGTAAAGGGTGGGATTTATGAAGCACCCCAGTTTAAAATGGTCTGTGCTTCTCTGTCACTTGATACTTATGCCAAGTAGGTTCTTCTATACATCATTCTGACACACAATCTCAAAGTCTGGCCATTTGTTCTTCAGAACTTTATGAAGATATCACGAAGACAGTATACTTCATTCATGTATTATTTAATCAGACTCATAATTAATAAACTGGTCTGTGTGTATGACTAGAAAGAACAATCTGTTCGTTTATTGCAGGTAATAATGAGAATACTGTGGTTTGGTGAAGGCATTAAACAAGCCGTGGATGCTCATAGAATACACCATCAGTTATTCCCCATGGAAGTAGCATATGACTATGGAGTTCTAGATGTAAGTACTCCACTAATATAAGGAAGATTAGGTAGAAACCTGGCCAAGTGTCATTACTAGAAATACATTTGAGCCAGTTGTACAGAGTCATCAGAAACATTGCAGTACACATGCTGTTGGTGCAGCATGCTCTGGATGCCTGTCCTATAGAATTCTGTAGTCAACTATTAAACCATTTGCACACAGCCTCTTTACTCAGAATAATTGTCCCATTTCTCCGTGTTTTATGCGCCATAAAACTACTTCGGAGGAATAGACTAAATGGAGGTAATTCTACCAAGGATATACTTTACTGAACCTTGATCTCTGATACCTTCCCATGAGGGAATTTCTGTTGAACTTATTTTATACTGTGTAGTGTACAGAGCTTTGCCTGTGGGCTTTAAAATTACATGCAGCACATTTTATTTCAATATGAGGTACCATAATTGGTACAATAACTAGATTACAGGCTGGACTTCCAAGAAACCGTGGTCCACTTTCTGGCAAGGTCAAAGATTTGTCATTTCTAAAGCTTCCAGATGGGCTCTGGGAGCCCACACAGCCTTGTATTCAGTGGGTACCAGAGGTTCTTTTCCCAAGAGGGTAAAGCAGCTGTACCGTGAAGCTGACCACTTTCCCCGACCTACTGCTTAGGTTAAAAACAGATGACACAATAACTCAACTTTCTCATATTCCTTCGTGACATGCCCAAGGATGAGTTTATCTCATACATTTACCATAAAGAGAAAGCAAGTTATGAATTTGTTATGTCAGATGTATAGGTAGCTGTAACATTCTTCCTTTGTTCAGAAATTCACAGCAAAAGAAACAAATGCTCAGGATATTTGACAGTTCTTTTGTGCCCTCTCAAGCAGAATAAAGGTATTTGCTGTACCTGAAATCAGTTATAAATAATATTTTGAAGTGGGTGTTTCAAAATGTATTTAAATTTAAAAAAATTGAATGTTTGCGTCTGAAGTTAAAACAGTTTTTAAAGTGCCTGGGTAGTAGCATTGAATAATGGGTGATTTGTGAATGATGAATTTAGAAAGGATGTGGAAGTACATCAGATGACCTGTTTTAACGTATTGGCATACTTATTGCTGTGGGACACTGTGCAATATGGAATAAATATTGCAACAATTGTCAGGACTTAACCAAGTGAAACCACAGATTCCTTATGATAGATGGTCTCTTTGTTACAATTTGAGCACAGGACTTCCAGATATGAAGTACTACAGAAATCATAATTGTTGAACGTCAACGTCTGGTACAAGCTCAGATTTTAAGCCTCGTTGTTCTTCTGTCACTCTCAGTTCATCAGTCTCAAAACTGTAAGGAGTATCACACAGAATTCATAAAGTTTATGTTCCTGTTGTACAGATTCCTACTCTTATGTATCTGTTTGTATTATTTTGTTTATGGTATTCTAATTGTGTGAACAGCTTATTATTTAAGTACCAATTTCATATTTTTCAAAAAGGGATTTTGTTGTCTACTAGTGGTTTGTATAATGATGCTGTGCATAAATCATATGCTGCAGTGTTGAATTGTAGGTAAAAACAATGAATGTAAAAGTACATGGAAGTAACTGTGGTTTATTTGGAGGCATTGTCCTGACATTTTGAAGTTTATTATTATATTTGTAACTGAGGAAATTCATTACAAAAACCACAGTCATTGTCCCAGCCAAGATTTGAAAAGGTCATATGTCAGGATCATCACAACTTGGTTGCTACAGATGTTATATATATATATAGGAATCAAATTCCTGTTATAAATGAACATCAAAGTCAGTAAGGTGCACAAAATTGGAAAAAAGTTGTTTGGAAAACACATATTGTACAGTGCAAATGTTAACTTGTTCCCATGCTTATAGTTTTCATGAAAATGATTGATAGACTGATAGAAACTTGCTGTCTTGGGTACAAGATTGTGCCCATAAGCCAGATAGTGTACAAGTTACACACATTTCTTTATTTGGTTAAGGATGCAGTGATGCACAGATGTCTAATTTCCACAGCTTAAAGAATGACTCCCACAAACCTAATATATTATTTTTCTGTTACAATAGTTGCTTTTTCTGGTATCCACAGCACCTACTTATCTTAAACTGTCCTAAAGCAGAAATGTTTCAATTACAGCAAATAGTAAAAGGCCTGGAGAGATTTGGACATAAAACAGAACGTATCAAAGATAGAGGGTCAATTATTTGTGCTTTGGCCAAGATGGGGAATATGATCACCGCCAATGCTGACTTCAGAAAAGCAGGAGATGTGTTTGGTATTGACTGAATGGTATCATCCATATAGCAGCCATAATCTGAACCAAAAAGGTAACAGGATTCGTCTTTGTCTGAAATTGATTCATTTTTACCATGCACTTCAAATGTCGCTGTTATAGACAGCAGTACACTTTGGAGTACTTTGTAGAGCGGTGGCATAGCTAAGGGTCCCACAGACCCACAGCACAGGAGGGGGAGGGGGCAATGGTGGCAAAACATACAGAATACAAAGTTGTTGTGGATTCTTACAGACTGAATCACACTCTTCTGAGAGAAGGCATTATTCTGGATCCCTGTTATTAGATCTTGGAGTAACTTCACCAAGCTTGACTAGTTATTTACACCACTGTGGTGGAACACTTCAAGTGCATATGACATTTTTTTAGCTATAAATATGGGTATAATAATAGTAATATAAACAGGGAATATACACCTTACCACCATACTGGGCTATTGTCATGCAGTCTGGGAACCTTAACTTCCTGGAACCCTCTGGGCACCTTGGGCCTATAATGGGACTGATTTTACAGGGAATATGGATGCAAAAACACTCTTTAGAAGATTTTAATACAAAACATGTTTAAAACAGAAAATGCACTGATGTAAAGTGAAAACTTTCTTAATCCACAACTCATATAAATGTTATTAGTCATCATGGTTCAAAAGGACTGCAACATATCACAGACTAGTAAAGAGGGTGCCATTTACACCATATGTGTACTGTTTGTATTTGATGCTGTTGGAATTACTGTGTAGCCTGACAAGGTTTTGCACTGCTGCAGCAAAATTACTGTTAGTTCACAAAGCAAACCTAACCCTAAGAAAGAGTATGGTAAATGGTTGTTGTTGGAAATTTTATAGGCACTTAGCCAGTCAAGAAATTCCATGTCTTAAGAAACACAACAATTCAATATGTTCACAAAAACTCAAGATTAAATCCTATAGTGAGTCACTTTCTGTTCATTTCTGACCTTCACATTAAATTCTGGAAGACTGTCTTGATATTATATATGTTGTGTATATTGTATCACAAAGTGTATTTGTTGGATAATATATTGATTGTAAGCACAGGCACGGTATGAATAACATGAAGTTTGCCATCACCTAGTTGAATGGTGATAGGCTCTGCAACTGTCTTGAATTTTGTTCACTTTAGACATTCCAGTTTCAGTTACCTGAGCACTTTCAACACAGTTCTTCCATTTCTTGGTACCTGCAATATTAAATCACTTATAAATTAATTCTTTCAAAAGTTACATTGTTAATGGCAGTATAATGTTTACTTGAGATCACCTAGGTTCATTAGGGTTCACTATGGCCTAATTTAAGCACTAAATGCCCTCTCTCCTAAGCTGTTCCACCACTCTTATCAGACCCTGTTCACAAGATCCATGAAATCTACCTTCAGTATCCTTTTTCCAAACACAATAATTTGCTTCACCCATCACATTGCTTGATGAAAGGTTTACTAATGTGAGGCAGAAAATTGTGAATTACATTTTAGTCATCCATTAATCAACAGGTTCCAGATTATGTTTTTTTCTCATACCATGCCCGTCCTACCTTTATCATTATTCATCCTTTAAGTGGCCATTTGGAAGAATGGGAAAGATGATATCAAGATAGATCTCAGGGAAGAAGGTTGTGGAGATGGGAGCTGGATGGAACTGGATCCAGACCATGCCATGTGACAAACATTGTTATAGTGCAGTGCATGGTTTTTGGCGGGTGGAATATTCCAATGTTAGGCTATGAGCCAGTCACTAATGCAGTGACAGCATCATGTTCGGTCTAGTCCTTCTCTCCACCTGTCTTGGTACACAGTATCTTGTCACACTGAAGTTCCAAGCACATAAACACCCACCCCTCGCCACTTCACCACACCCGGTAGGCCCATCCGCCAG
>Ga0209755_10008961_pt1 | contig 10620 bp, 8 predicted proteins | sample TergutCo191P1_FD_187301 | JGI IMG/M metagenome (GOLD analysis project Ga0209755, IMG submission 187301) | Cornitermes sp. P1 segment gut microbial communities from Petit-Saut dam, French Guiana - Co191P1 (SPAdes) (version 2) | ecosystem: Host-associated > Arthropoda: Insects > Digestive system >... | reverse complement strand
GAATACATACGGAAGAATAACATCAATATAGGGACAATACCGCCGGCGCTTTTGGATCGTGAAAATATTTTATCGCTTGAAACAATAGTAATGGCCGGGGAGGTGAGCGTCCGTGAACTTATGGACAGCTATGCTGAAAAAGGAGCGCTAGCAATCAACGCCTACGGTCCGACAGAAGGCACAGTATGCGCGACTCTTCATTATTACAAAAAAGGCGATTCAAATAAAAACATAGGACGCCCTATTGCCAACGCGACATGTTATATACTCAACGAGAACATGCAGCCTGTCCCTGTCGGCGCTGTCGGTGAACTGCACATAGGCGGCGTTGGTTTGGCGCGCGGCTACCTGAACAGACCCGAATTGACGGCGGAAAAGTTTGTAGTCAATCCGTTTCAGAGCGAAGAAGAAAAGGCGCATCCGGCAGGTGCGGCGAAAGGCTGTAACGGGCGTTTGTACAAAACAGGCGACCTTGCGCGGTATCTGCCTGACGGAAATATAGAATATATTGGGCGTAATGATTTTCAGGTAAAGATACACGGTTACAGGATAGAGTTAGGTGAAATAGAGAACGCGATAAATGGGTATGATGGAGTAAAACAATGCGCGGTACTCGCGAGGGAGCGCAAAGGGAACAAGTATCTTGCGGCGTACTATACAGGCGGGCTTGACGCCGTAAAGTTAAGGGAATATCTGGAAGGCAAACTGCCAGATTACATGGTGCCAAGCGCTTTTGTGCAGATGGCAGAAATGCCACTCACAGTGAACGGAAAACTGGATCGTAACGCTTTACCCGAACCTGACATGAAGGACGCAAATGAATACGAGCCCCCCGCAAACGAAACAGAAAAAGCTCTGCGAAAAATATTCGCAGAAGTGCTTAACCTTGATGAAAACAAGCTGAGTGTAACGGCGGATTTTTTCAGGCTGGGCGGAAACAGTATCATGGCGATAAAGCTTGCCAACCGTATACAGCGGCATATGGACATGGAAATAAAAGCGGCGGATATATTTGCGCGCAAGAGCGTACGGAATCTGTCCGAATCTGACGGAAAGGGGAAACGGGAAAGAATAGGGAAAGCCGTGTTTAACCGCATTGAAGATCAGCGCTTGTCATTTGCGCAGGGAAGATTGTGGTTTATAGAAAACTACGAAGGCGGGAGTAATGCGTACAATATCCCGATGAGCGCGCAGTTGAAGGAAGGAGTGGACGTTGAAAGCGTGAAAAAAGCGCTGCGTGAAATCGTTAGACGACACGAGGTACTTCGGAGCGTGATACGAACAGATGAGGCAGGAGAAGCATATCAGGAAGTACTTGATGCGGAATTGGAAATAGCAGAAGAACAATACGGGAGCAGAGAAGCCGCAGAGCAATCTTTAAAAAATGAAACGCGGTATATATTCAAACTTGCAGAAGAAATACCAATACGGGCAAAACTGTGTGTGTCAGGAAAAGATAATTTCATAAGCGTAATCATACACCACATAGCGTTTGACGGCTGGTCTATGGATATATTTATAAAAGAACTTGAGGTTTTGTACACATATTATACCAAGGGAGGCGGCGCCACCTGTGGAGGCGGCGCTACCTGTGGTGGCGAGTATCCGTTACCTGAAATGGAAGCGCAGTACAGGGACTATGCAGCCTGGCAGTCGGAGTATTTGAGCGGCGGGGTGCTGGAGAAACAGCTTGAATATTGGAAAAAGAAACTGAGTAATTACGAAACGCTTAATTTGATAACCGATAAAGAGCGTCCCGCTAACCAGCGGTATGAAGGCGGCAATGTATCGTTTGAATTTGACAGCAAAACAAGCGAAAAAATAAAGGAATGTGCCAGGGATTTAGGCGTGAGTGTTTATACAGTTCTGTTAAGCGCTTACGGTTTGCTGCTGTCAGCATACAGCGGACAGAAAGATATTGTGCTTGGTACATTGAGCGCCGGGCGTGAGCGCGAAGAAACCGCCGCAATGATTGGCTTTTTTGTAAACACCATTGTGATGAGACTGCAACTGGATATAGAGCAAAATGTGGCTGAGTATATAAAAGGAGTAGGAGCGGATATAGCGGAAGCGCAGCGGAACGGAGAAGCGCCGTTTGATCGTGTGGTGGAAGCGCTTGGAGTAAAGACCGACCGTTCGCGGCACCCGGTATTTCAGGCAGCTTTTTTGTTTCAAGAGGAATGGATAGGAGGAGAAAGTCTCTTTACAGAGATAGGCGGAGAACAAGAGTCGGTGAAGTTTGACCTACAGTTAGGCATAGCCGAAGGAGAAATGCGCATAAAGGCAGAAATACAATACGCTTTATCGCTTTTTGAACGCAAAACGGCAGAACGTTATGCGAAAAGTTATGTGCAAATAGTAACAGCTCTTGTAGAAGGAAAGCAGAGAGCAATAAAAGAGATAAGCTTAATTGACGCGGATGAATATAATAAAATTATTAACGAGTGGAACAATACAGAACAGGCATATCCTTGTGATAAAACGATAGTTGATTTATTCGAGGAACAGGCTGCAAAAACGCCGAACAATACGGCGGTAGTATACGAAGGCGTAAACTTAAGCTACCGTGAACTGAATGAAATGGCAAATCGTCTGGCGTTTTACCTTATACAAAAATACAGCATAGGCGCTGATGACATTGTAGCCTTGTGCCTTGATCGCAGCGAATTAATGCTGGTAAGCATTCTGGGCGTATTAAAGGCCGGAGGGGCATACGTCCCGCTGGGGACTGACTACCCTGAAGATCGGCTTGCCTACATGATACAGGATACCGGTACGAAAGTAATCCTGACGAATGAAAAACACGCGGAAAAACTGAGCAGGGACGCAACCGGCATGATGGCACGGGTTGGAAGCGTAGATGGGAAAGTGTTAGGTGAAATATTACACGGCGGGAGCGCGGAAAACCCCGCCAGAAAATCCGGTCCCGACAATCTGGCGTATGTAATGTACACAAGCGGAACGACCGGCCGTCCCAAAGGCGTGATGATAGAACACCGGGGGCTGACAAACCAAATCCACTGGATGAACCGCGAGTACCCGCTGCGGGAAACCGACTGTATATTCCAAAAGACAACGTACACCTTTGATGTGTCGGTATGGGATCTGCTCTGGGCTATATTACACGGGGCGAGGATAGTGTTTGCGAGACCCGAAGGTCATTTGGACAATGAATACCTTGCGGCGGTGATAGAGCGTGAGCAGGTAACGATAATACAGTTTGTGCCGTCAATGCTGGCAGTATTTGAGGAAGCGGTCGGCAGTACGCCCCGCCTTGCGAATCAGTGCAAGAGCCTCAGGTACATTTTTTGTATTGGCGAAGCGCTTGCCTTGTCCCATGTGCGGGAAGGACAGCGTTTGTTTCCGCAGGCGCAGATACACAATTTGTACGGGCCGACCGAAGCGACCTTAGCGATAACATACTATCCGTGCCATGATCAAAAGATACGCGAGGTACTGATAGGCCGGCCGATGGGGAACTGCGCGTGTTACATACTGGACGAACAGATGCGTGCCGTGCCTGAAGGCGCGGTCGGGGAGTTGTATTTGGGCGGTGTGCAGCTGGCGCGGGGTTACCTGAACAAACCCGAACTGACAGCGGAAAAATTTGTGCCTAATCCATTTCAAAGCGCAAACAAAATGGCTCGTGGATACAACGGACGTTTATACCGGACAGGCGATTTAGCGAGGTACCGGAGCGATGGGAATATTGAGTATCTGGGGCGCAATGACTTTCAGGTAAAGATACGCGGTAACAGGATAGAGTTAGGTGAAATTGAAAACGCGATTAACGGATATGAGGGAATAAAACAATGCGCGGTACTAGCGAGGGAACGCGAAGGAAATAAATATCTTGCGGCTTACTATGTCGGAGAAATTGCAATTGAGGAACTAAGGAAATATTTAGAATCTCGTCTGCCTGAATATATGATACCGGGAGCTTTTTTGCAGTTAACAGAACTTCCGTTAACAGCCAACGGCAAACTGAATCGACACGCGCTGCCGGAACCTGAACTAACGGACACGAATGAATACGATCCGCCCGTAAATGAAACAGAAACAGAACTTCAAAAAATATTTGCCCAGGTGCTTGGGCTTGCGCAGGACAAAGTCAGCGTAACCGGCGATTTTTTCCATATGGGCGGAGACAGTATTCGCAGTATCAAACTTGCCAACCGCATACAGCGAAGTATGAACCTCCCATTAACAGTAAAAAATATTCACACATTCAAGACAGTCAGAAATATATATAATAATTTGTTTGCGGATAATAGCCCGAATCTGTGCAGTAAAATACAAAACGAACAAGGCATGTTAACAGGAGCATTTCCGTTATTTCCTTCCCAACAGAATTTCTTTAACAGCATGGAACATTCAGGGTTTCCCATGGAATATTACAATGCCTTTACCCCCATGATCATGCTGGAAATTGACAATGTTGATGAGGCTGTCATTTTTCAGAGTTTGACTAAACTGGTTGAATACCATGACGCGTTCAGAATCAAATATCAAAAAGATAAAAACGGCAAGGTTTTTCAATATTATGATGACAAAGCTGCGGAAATGAATCTTTTAAAATTTGATGTTAGCCGCTTTAATAGCGCAAATGAAAAAAAGACGGCCATTAATGATACGATCAATATCTGGAAAAAAAAGATAGATATCTTCAGCGGTGATTTATTTTTGTTTGGGTTAATAACAGGGGTTAAAGAAAAAAAAGACAGGCTCTATATTATGGCGCATCACCTTAATACCGATGCGGTAAGCTGGAGGACATTGGAAGAAGATCTGTTCATTGTATATAATTTTTTGTTAAATAATAAAGAACGCAATCAGGCGGAAATAAAGGCAGAAGAAATTCTGGGGCCAAAAGGGACAAGCTGCCGTCAATGGATCAACGCTCTTTTGGAATATAAAACAGAGGCGGAAAAAGAGCGCCATTATTGGGAAGATATTGAGAATGCGGCAATTACATCTAACGGCAGATTGAAAGAATTGATCTGCGGCAAAGTGAACAATCACAATATTGCCATGACCGAAGAATTGACAGAGAGAATCATGCAGATAATCCGCAAGCATCATCAAGAATCACGAATGGACGAAATTCTGCTTACCGCTTTGAATATCGCTTTGCAAAAAATGACCGGAATTAAAAATCATTGTATTCTGGTAGAAAATCACGGGCGGCAAGATTTTGCAAGAGATGTTGATGTTTCCCGTACCATGGGATGGTTTGCCGCCCCCTATCCCGTTAAACTTCCGCAGGCGCAAGGCTGTATTGATAGTGTTTTTTCTGAAGTGAAAAAAACCTTGCGAATGCTTCCCAATGAAGGAATAGGCGCAAAGGCATTACGGCTTAATGAGGAAAAAATTCCTGAAATGCCCGCCATTTATTTCAATTATCAGGGGGAATTTGAATCGGGAATAGATATGGATATAAATATGGATGATGATATTACTATCAGCCGCAGCGAATATACATTAATGCTGACCGGACGTATTTACCGTAAGCGATTCATGTTTGAATTGTTTTCAAAATTACCCAAAGATAAAACAATCCAGTTTATTCAGGATTTTACCGCAGTGCTTGAAGAATGGATGTAATGATTTGTGTTCAGAATTTAAGAATTTTTGTGGTGAACGGCAAGGAAAAAATAGTGTCTTAATATGGGTATGTTGGATATGGGGTACATTGACAATTAAACGACAAGGTGACAGTCACCATCGGCGGCTGTTAAACAGCGATGGCAAGTTTTTCGCAGACCAGTTCGTCAATTATTTGAGCGGGGGTTTTGTGAAGTTCATTTGCTCTTGTAAAAAGATATTGAACGGTTTCGTTCTGCATTCCCAAATTACGCATTTCCTGTTGGGTGAGCCAGCCGCTGCCGTTTGGTCCAAGAGTAACCGTGTTATTGATAAAATAATCATTAAATGCTCTCGCTTCTTCCACCGTCATTTTGGGCACTTTGTCCTCCTAAAGACCAACCATTTTTTTGGTTTTTTCACGTAATTTCATAGCATGAAAATGAATAATTATCAATCAGTACGCTGATATGAAATATGGGTGGCTGCTACTATTGCGTTGCCACTTCCAATCACAGTTGTACTCGCAACGAAGTTTCCAGCGCATAGATGTACAACTGCGTGTAATAAACTATCATGGAATAAACGAATTAACCATAGGCCCCCAAGGCCCTTTGTCTCCTTTGCTGTTTGTTCGGTCAGATAGCTGTCCCATTTTTTGCCATTGCCAGTTGTCCGGTTCTTGTTGACGGAATCCAATCATTAGACATAGATAACTCCTATATTAGCCGCGTGAGCGGCGATGTTAATCGAACTGCATCGCAACGCGATGACGATTGCTCCTTATGAGGTGAATTACCTCTTTTTATTTGTTTTAAAGGGCTAATTGTCCATTATTGCCCAAAAATTACTATAGAAGCCTTGGCTTCTGTTGTGATAGCCACGGCTTCCGTTGTGATAGCCACGGCTTCCGTTGTGATAGCCTTGGCTTCCGTTATGATAGCCGCGGCTTCTGTTGTGATAGCCTTGGCTTCCGATGTGAAAGCCAAGGCTTCCGATGTGAAAGCCAAGGCTTCCGATGTGAAAGCCTTGGCTATGGTGGTAAAAGCCTTGGCTTTTTACTGGAATGTTTACCCTTATGTTTAGAACTTACGAATTTTTGTTGTTATCGGCAAGGAAAAAAGAGTATTTTAATGTGAATATGCTGGAAATAGTGTTGATTATGCTTTACTTTCCTAATCAGCTTAGACAGAATATTGCTTAAATATGTTATCAACCAGAGTAACCATATTTTTTTTAATATCGTCAGACAAATGATTAAGCAAAGCCTGTTGATTTGGTACGTCTTTTCTTACAAAAAGTTCAAAAATCTCCGCTTCAAGAACTTCTGCCAAACGTGCTACCGTTTCGGCTTTTGGGTATTTAGTACCACGTTCAATGCTGCTAAGGAAAATAATAGAAATATTGGCTTTTTCTGCTAAAACTGCCTGGGTGAACCCTTTTCGTAGGCGTAAAAATTTGACATTTTCCCCTAAAATGGCTTTTACAACATTCCCGTCCATGAACTATATCCCTACTTTTACCTTTTATGATAATAAAAACACCCCTTATTGACAAAAATCTAGCAGATGTATATACTATTTCTATGTGGAATATAATAAAAATACATCTATATTCCATAATTAAAGAAGGAAGAAGGAGAATTAAGCATGAAAAAACGAATTATATTAACCGCTTTGTTGATCTGTTCTGTTCTATGCACAGTCCATGCGCAGAGAGAAACAGCGAGAGGACATATCTCTCAAGGACAGGAACACATGACCGCAGGAAGGTTCGAAGAAGCGATTGCATCCTTTGAAGCAGCTCTCAGGCTTGAGCCGCGAAATAGGAATGCGCCGTCGCTCTTACTGGAAGCGCAGACAAAAAGAACAAATCAGCTTGATCAAGAAGCGGCGAGATTACAAAGGGCAAACAGACTTGATGAAGCGATAGCGATGTATGAGCGCGCGCTTGCCAGCGCGCCTGACGGATACAATCCCTATATCATACAAAGCATAAAAACCGAAATTGAAGAACTAAAATTTGCAAGAGAAAGAGTAGACGCTCAAACGCGGACAGAGCTGATAATTGCTGATGCGCAAAGATTACGGCAGGAGGGCAGGATTGACGAAGCGGCGGCAAAGTATGATGAAGCCATCGCGTCTGCGCCTTCGGGATTTAATACCCGTCAAATAACCGACGCGAAAGCGGCAATGCTGAGGGAAAGAACAGACAGCCTTTTTGCCGAAGCGCAAAGTTTACAACATGAAAATAATTTTGCAGAAGCAATAGCGAAGTATGATGAAGCTCTTGCGTCTGCGCCTTCGGGTTATAATAAATATTATATAACGAACGGCAAAACAGAAACACAAAGAGCAATGGAAAGAGCTGAAGCTCAGGCGCGAACAGCACAGGCAACGCAAGCTTTGCAAACTGCAACTGAATTCTTTTCTGCCGGAAATTATGCCGAAGCGATTACCCAATTGGAAAACGCAATCAACTCCGGCGGATTAAATCAATCTCAAACTACAGAAACACAAAACGCCATTACCGTATTACGGGACGTACCTAATAAGCAGGCAAGTTATAACCGCCCGATAAGAGATGATGATTTTGATGTAAGACAACTTCAAAACGGTGTAGAGATTATCGCTTTCAAGGCATCTGAAAGTATGCGGATAACAATCGGCGGCAGAACTTATACAATAACTGTAGGTATTCAAAATGTTGTTATTCCAAATAGGCTGCATAATCTTTCTGTTATTGAAATTGGTGTAAATGTATTTAGGGGGAAAGGTCTTACGAGTGTTACTCTTCCTAACTCATTGGTAAGAATAGGTTCAGGTGCTTTTTCTGAAAATAGAAATCTTATACGAATAGAAATTCCTAGTTCAGTTACCCACATTGATGAAGCTGGCGGTGATTTTGCTAGTGGCGTTTTTCAAAATTGCAATTTAACAACGGTTATACTTGGAAATGCTGTGCATACAATCGGTAGCTTTGCATTTACAGGTAATAAAATAACTTCCATTACTTTACCTGCCAGTGTTAGGATAATAGGTTATGGTGCATTTAGAAATAACCAAATAACATCCTTAACTATTCCAAATGGCGTTAGAGAGATTGAAGGAGAAGCGTTTATTTCTAATCCATTAACAACACTTGTAATAATACCAGAAGCAGATAATTTAATAGTAAGACATAATAGTTTTCCAAAAACCCTTACCCGTGTTACATTACCTGCTAATATCCGTGAAAATATGATAGGATTCGATGTAAGAACATTCGAAGAAGGACTCATAAATTTCTATACAGGGCAAGGCAGAAGGGCAGGCACTTATGTCAAGAACGGACCTGTTTGGTCAAGGCAATAGGATGATGGTAATTACAAACACTAAATACAATTCAAGGAAAATTTTATGCGTGAAAAAAGCATTTTCTATAATTTAACCTCTGAGAATGAAAATACAACAACTGAGTTATTGTGTAATTTATGCTGCAATGAAGAATATAGAAAAATTATTTTAAATGCTTTAGGAATTAAAGATTTAAAAATAAATTTTGAAGATATACAGACGCAAAAACAAATTTCCAAAAAGAGAAAACTGCCGGATATAATTATAGAAAATAATGAAATAAAAATAATAATTGAAAACAAAATAAATAGATATTACGGATTATTAAAATCACAAACGGAAATATATCCAAAAGATTTAGTAAAATCAAATAAGATTAAAAAACTAATTTATTTGATACCAAAAGATTACAAATATATTAGTAAAATTACAAATTTATCGGAAAAGTATAGTTTTGTATCAAAAGTTTTTTGGGAAGATATAATTAATGAATTGGAAATGTATAACAAAGAAAAAAGAGCAGAAATAATAAATGAATCAATCACATTACTTAATAAAATATTAAGAATGAACCCCAAAATAATATTTACAGAGGAGGACATTTCGTTTATGAACAATGTTGAAGTTTTTCGTACTGAAATAAACACAATGGCAAAACAAGCGGAACTATTTTCAAATGTAATTGAAAAAATTATTAAAAATTTGAATTTAAGCAAAATAAAATCGTTAGCATGTGAGGCGGATGCTTTTGGCTATTATTTCTTTAACGATAATTGTTTTCTTGGCTATTCTTTTGGATTACTTGATAATGAAAATAATGAGGAAAAAGATTGCGTTCTTTCTCTTGCTGTTCATAAAGAAGCTATCACAAATAAAATAAAAGATTATAAAGATAATTCATATTACTTTGATGAAGAATGGTATTTTTTTAAATTTCCACAGGACATTTTAACAAATAATGATAAGGAGACATTACTCTCAAATCAATGTGAAAATATATTCAAGGCTGTAATAAAGTTACCACGGTAAGCAGATACCTAGTGTTTGTTACCCAATTTGTCAAGTGTTGTTAAAAAAGTTTTGCACCTTATAAAAACATGAGGAGAATAAAATGCCAAGAATGACAGAAGAAGAAGCGTTTGGAAGTGCGCTTTTTTTAATTCCCGAAAATCTCTGTTTAATCAACCCTTGTGATATCAGCTCCCAAAGCCGAAAGTCTTTCAGGAAGATGCTCGTATCCGCATTGTTTATGGGGAAAGTTAAAAGGGGGGATTTGAGAAATGAGGAAAATATGTAAAAAATGGTGTTATATGGCATTGAAAAGCTGTATATTATAAATAGGAGTTATACATGGAAGCAGTACAAGCAGCCAATTCCCCTAATTATGAGACAGTTTGGGCAATTTTACAGGAAGTTGCTGAAAATCAGAAAGAAACAGATAAATAGATAAAGGAAATCGGCAAGCGATTAGGCGATTTTACTAATAGTTTTGGCGATGTTGTAGAACACTTAATCGCCCCTAATCTTCTGGATAAATTCAAAGCACTAGGGTTTGATTTTGAAGAGGCAAGCACTAGGCATAAAATCCGAAATAAAAAGAACGATATTTCTTTTGAAATAGATGTTTTTCTGCAAAACGGCGATACCGCAATGCTGGTTGAAATAAAAGCAAATCTTACAATCAGCGATATAAACAAACATA
>Ga0209755_10008960_pt1 | contig 10621 bp, 12 predicted proteins | sample TergutCo191P1_FD_187301 | JGI IMG/M metagenome (GOLD analysis project Ga0209755, IMG submission 187301) | Cornitermes sp. P1 segment gut microbial communities from Petit-Saut dam, French Guiana - Co191P1 (SPAdes) (version 2) | ecosystem: Host-associated > Arthropoda: Insects > Digestive system... | reverse complement strand
GTTTATCCAGCTATCAAGCGCCTGGCTGCGAGCCTGTCACCTTTATTTATAAGAACCTTGAGTTCACAGGCGGGCAGGCGGTTGAAACCGCGGAATACCCGTTCTATGGTTTATGGTCAAATGAAACCCTTAATCATAAGCCGCAGATAATAAATGTTAACGGCTTCCTGCGCGGCGAGCGTTATTTAAAACAGCGGGCGGCTTTCGCTAACGCGCTTTTAATACCGACTTCTGATGATCAACCAGGTTTTTTTGATCATCCATTATGGGGCAGGTTTAAAGTAATTGTAGAAAACTATAACATACAGGAATCAGCGGATGAAAACGGCCAATGCGAGATCTCTCTCACCTTAAAACGCGCCGGTGTCTCGCTTGAGAAAAGAGCGGCGGCATTAGCGCGAACTGATTTTATCAAACCTAAAGAGGTCGCTCTCATCGCGGCGGAGGAATTCGCGCGGACAGAAGCGAATAACATTAATGAAACCGCGCTAACAGAAATAAATACCGCGACATTGTTACAGTCCTTTGGCTCAATAAAAGCCATATTATCAAAGGGAATCGGCGGGATTCGGGCGGCTCAAACAATATTAAACACTGTGACAAATGAGTTAAATGGCGTAACAAACCTGATAGATCAGGGTATAAAAGAACCTATGGCGCTGGCGCGGACTATGATCAACTCTATTTTTTCTATTGTAGGAACAGTGTTATCAGTTAGCGATTCAGCGGAAGCTGTTATAGATTATTTCTTCAAATTTGATAATAAAAAAAACCTTATGATGATGTTTTTATCATTTTTCAACCTGCGTATTCCTGTTGACACAGTGACTGTTAATCAAGCGAAAACAAAAATTCTAATAGAAAATTTTTTTCGTACTGTAAGTCTTTGCGCTTCCGCGGAGCTTATGACGCGGATAGATGATATAAATTTAAAGGAAATAAACGGCTATTGGTCTTTATACGCGAATCTTGAAAATGAAATCAATCTTGAAAACCCGGATTTATATAAAGCGGTTGTTGAGATGCGAGCGACGCTTTCTCAAACATTAAAACGAAAAACAATAAGGGACGAATTACAAAAGAATATTATTAAGCCGGTCTCACTGCTTTCATTGTCGCATTATCTTGGATGCGGTGATGAGAAAATTTGGGCAATGAATCTTATTGAAGATTCTCTTCTGATATCAGGCGAGGTATCTTATGTTTAAGCCGTTCATTAAAAACGTAACCACAGGGCGGGAGTTATTATGGCGTTCTATAAGGCTAAAAAAATCACTGGATGAGATATGTCATATTTTAGAGCTTGAGATACCGCCGTCTGAACGCCTGAAAGTCAGAAAACATCACAGATTAGAAGTCCGCGGAAGGAATGACTTGGACAATGGTTATGGCGGAGAGAGGCGTATTTCAACTGTACTTGTTGATGAAATCACATCGACAGCGAGCGTGGACAAACACAGTATAATAGTAATTGGCAGATCGCCCGCGCGCGATATTATAGACTCAACATGGTCGGATTATGATGATGAAAAAGATATAAAATTTTACCATGATGAACCAACACTGCGGGAGCTTGTAAGGCGCATAGGAAGTAAATTTGGCATTACTTGTGATACTTTTCCAACAGACCAGATTGATGATCCTACAGACATTGTAAACTACTTCGCGTTCGAGAATGAAAGCCCGTGGACTAAGCTGATGGATGAGGCGGATCAACAAGGTTTTATTTTTACAAGCAACGAAGCGGGGAATTTATATCTCTGGGAAGTTCAGGAAACAGACAGAGAGCAGTTTCACATAACCGAGGGCGTTAATATAAAAAATATAAAGTGGACAGAAAACGGCTCCGAGCAGTTTCATAAATACGTTGTCAAAGGCGGAGGATATGTTGCAAATGAAATTGATAATACATGCCCCGGTAACAGAACGCTCACAATCTATATAACAGATCTATATGTATCCCAGGAAGAAGTTAAGCGCCGCGCGGAGACAGAAATGAACAGAAGAAGTGAAATAAAGACAGTTGTAACAGTTCCAGGATGGGGGCTGACTGATGAGCAAATAAAAAACCTTGGAAACACGCGTGAGAAAGAAATTTACTGGTTTCCTAACTCATTAATCCCGGTTAAAGTACCAACGCTAGGGCTTAACGCTAGTCTGTTAATATCAGAAGTTGAGTATCTCGCGAACGCGGAGACCGTGAGCTGCGACATAACGCTGGTTAACAGAGGGATGTATTTATGAGCGATTTATTTAAAAGACTAAGCGCGAATATCCGCAATGTTTTTTCTATCGCTTTCTTTGATAGACGTTCTGATAATGGCGAAATACAAGTAAAAACAATTTCAGGCAGAACTTTAAAAAAGAAAGAATCGTTTCCTTATGGATTCCACTCCAAAGCGAAAAACGGCAAGTCTTTTATTTTTTGTCAAGGAGGGGATTTTAGCGGCTTTGAGATCATGCCGTTAATCGCGGATGATAAAATAAACCCGCCAGCGCTGAAAGACGGTGACGCCGCGTTATATACAGGTAGCGGCGGCTGGATAGCCGCGAGAGAAAGCGGGACAGTGGAACTATTCGGCGAAGACGCGGGCGGTTTAGTAAAGGCCAAAGAACTTGAAAGACAGCTTAATAAATTAACAGCGCGTGTTGATGGCATCATGAGCGCGCTTAGAAATTCAGCGACCGCCGCGCAGGATGGAGGCGCGGCGTATAAAGCGCAAATTGTCGCGGCTTTAGCGGCGATAGTTGACAAAGAAGACTTTACGAATTTAGAGAGTGAGAAGGTGTTTCATGGAACAGGCGGTTGAAACGGCCCGTATTGAAAACTGTAATGATATCCGTGAGCTTGCTCAAATGAGTATCGGCACAGATAAAGGCTCCTGGTGGGATGACCCTGATTTTGGAAGCGAGCTTTTTTTACTTAGAGAGAGCGGCAAGGTAGATGGAAAAACGGCTGGAATCTTTAAGAGAATGTTGCGGGAGTGCCTCGCGTGGCTTATTGAAGACGGTCTTTCGAGTTATATAAATTGCGCGGTTGAGCGCGCGGGCAAGAATGAGATTTCATATCTTGTGGAAATCGCTCAACCAGACGGCAATAATGTTTTTATTAAGGATGTTTGGAATGGCGTTCTCAAGGGATAGTTTACAAGTTTTAAAAGAAAGAACTCTCGCCAATTATTTAAGTCTGTTCAAGCCATTGGACAGAACACCCCGCTATAACTTAGTGTCCGTAATGGCGAATATAGACGCAGGGCTTTTTCACATGCTGCAAGGCGATCTTGTTTTTCTTTCTAAACAAATTTTTCCTGATACCGCGGAAGGCGAATATTTACGCGCGCACTGGTCGAGTCTTGTTTCGCCGTTATACGCTGTGGCCGCTATGGGAAAAACTGAAGTCAGCGGAGTTACTGGAAAGCCTGTGCCTGCCGGAACTGTTTTTAAAAGCGATTCAGGAAAAAGATATTTTTCAGAAAAAGCGGTTCGTGTTGGTGATGAAGGCAATGTTCTTGTTGATATAAGGGCGGAAGAAGCGGGGCTTGACTCAAACCTTACGGCAGGCAGTCAGCTTTCAATTGTTTCGGCAATATCATCAGAAATTAATTTAAAATCTGTTGTTGGCACAGATGGTATTTATGGCGGCGTAGATACGGAAAGCGATGAGAAATATCTAAGCCGCGTATTAATTCATCTGCGTAATCCTATACGATATGGTCAAAGAGGAGATTACGCGGCGTGGGCGTTAGACTCAACGCCTGAAGTCACAAGCGCGTGGGAGTTTAAAAACTTTGGAGTGTTTGGCGCGCTTCTTATTCAAGTAATAAGCGGGAATCAGCGAAACGGCGTTTATCAAACGCGTAATCTCGCCGCTGTTCGGGATTATATAAGCGCCGTATCTCCGCCTATTGTTTTTGATGTACGCACGCCGGATATTGTATCTATCAATCCTGAAATAAAGCTATTACCGCTGGAAGACAGCCAGGAAAACAGGGAGACTGTTGAATTACGCTTAAAAACATATCTTCAGCATACAGCGAAACCCGGCGTTATTTATACTTCAGGCGCGTTACGTGAATCAATTATTGACGGCGTAAGAATAACAAATGTAACAGTCAAAATTGATGGAGACATTAGCGGCGGTTTTAAAACAACAATATTACAGTATCCAGTACTGGGGGAACTCGCGTGGGTATAAATGTAGCCGCGGAGGAAAATTACAGCGCCGCGATCCGCCAGTTGTTTCCTAAGGGTGAGTACTGGGAAAAACAGTTCGCGAAACCGCGAAGCGATATAAATCTTTTTTGTCTAGCGAAAACAAAAGAGATTATTTATTTTAGAACGCGAATGCGTGATCTTCTCGCGGAAAGCGACAGCGGTACATCAACCGAAACAATAGATGATTGGGAACGCGTGTTAATTGGGCATATGAATACTCAATTAACGCTTTTTGAGCGAAGAGAAACACTAAGAGCGCAAAGAGTTTCTTCTGTAAATCGTCTTTTCATTTCCGATATCGCCAAAAGTTACGGATTAAAGGTTATTGATATTATTTTTCCTTATAAATCTTCTTTCTTCGGTTTCTCAAGATTTGGCTTTTCTATGTTTTCCTGTCCCGCTTTTTTTTCCGTTTTATTTCTAATCGTCGGAGTTCAAGACGAGAAACTTAAAATAGCGGCCAAAAAACGTATCATCAATTTATTAGAAACATCATCCTTAACGCTTAGTTTCCCAGAATGTTATGAAGGAAGATATTTTAATGGCATTAAAGCGCTTGATGATTTTAAAGAAGTAATTAACAACAGATTACTTTCAGGTAATATTGTTTTTATTCAATATAAATTGGAGGCGGAAAATGATTGAGTATACAACATGGATAACAGAAAAAGATAGTAAGGTAGATCGTATTATTCAAGTACCTGAAGACAAGTCACCAGGCCCCGAATGGAGGAAAGTACCGAATGACTGGAAGGGAAATCACAACGATGATGTTACTTGGTTTGATAACAACGGGCGCCGTATACCAAATTCAGAGCTAATTGAAAAAGGTATTATTCACGATAATCGAGGGCATTGGTTCCATAAAGAGAATATAGGAGAAAGCACGCGAGTTCATAATATTGGTGATAAAGCTCCTGGTGAGAAATGGACTAAAACTAAACCTCTAAAAGATGAACCTTATCAAAAATGGGATAAAATTAAAAACCACTTTGTTATTGATATTGAAAAAAAAGAAAAAAGCGAAAAAGAGAAACTGATTTCAGAGAAGAAAAGCGCTATACAGTCTGCTGAACAAAGGATTCAGCGTTCTCTTATCGCTAAAATAAACGGTAAAGCTACAGAAACTGATGAGGAATTTTTTAATAAATACTGTAGTGAAATTGAAAATTTGCGCGTTGAATTAAATCAAATGGAGGAGTAAAAATTATGGCTGGTTTATACCCGACTGATGAAGTAATAAATATGTTTGGCACTAATGTGAATTTTCCTGGACTTGATCCTGAAACTCACAAATTTACAGATGGCGATTTTTCTGACCCTTTAATAAAACCATCTTTTATTCCGGCGAAATCGTTTAACCTCATTCTTGATAATTTAGGAAGTTTTATTAATGGGCTGGGGCTTGAGGCGAACAATACAGATTCGGATCAACTAATCAAAGCCATACAAAATAAATACTCTACCACAGAATGGCTAAAAGATTATCTCTTTCCTGTCGGATGTTCATATATACAACACGTAAATGATCTTTCACCTCTTGAGCGTAATCTACCAGGCTCATGGGAACTTTGGAACGCGCGCGCGGATAATTACGGATTAACATCAGGAACATTGCCAAATTACACGACATATACATCAGGAACTAATTACGTGATAGGAAGTTACGCGCTTTATCATTTACCAGGTGATGATTATGCCTTATATAAAGCAAAAGAAACAATATCCAACGCGCCGAAGCAATTGGATCCTGTAAAGTGGGATAAAATAGAACCATCGATATATGTTGAGCGAAGATTTTTACAAGAATGGACAGATAACGATTTTACAATTGGAACACAGATCAACAATGGCGGTTACAATGGCTGGCATATATCAGAAATTATTGTCCCAGGCAGCAAGTTTTTCGCCGCCGCGGGCGGAAACAGACCACCCTTCGGTGAGGGAACCGCTGGCGAAGAAAGACATACTCTCACTGTCGCGGAAATGCCTTCGCACACACATATACAGAACGCGCATAATCATGCGATAAAAATGGTGAATCCTGATAATACAGGGACATTGTCCACACAGCAATTACAGTACGGGCGGCCCAATGGAACAGGCTATACGAGTGAGAATTCGACTGTGGGAACGACAGCCACCAATCAAAACACAGGCGGCGGCTTGCCACATGACAACATACCGCCTACAATCAGCGTTTTATTATGGCGGCGTGTTTCTTAAGCGACTCTACGCCATATAAGCGTTGATATGTTACGGTTTTGATTCTCATTAGCGGTGGGTACTACTAGAGACGGGTTAAAACCAACGTTATCCGCTGTTTGAAGAGAACCTGATGATGTAGATGGAGCCCAATCGCCGCCTTGCCAGCGATAAAAAGGGCCATAAGTTTCAGCGACAAGCCCTAATACATTAGGTCGTATTCGAAATACTGCGCCCGAAAAATTTCTTATCGCGTCTCCCTGCGCTCCCTCACCGAAGGGTGGTTTGGATTAGGACACGCGCCATTTTACTGTAAGAAATTCGCGTTTGAACTTAGCTTTATTTAATCTCTCTTTCCGAAATTTCCGTAGCGTTTCACTACCCACACCCAAGCGCCGCGCGATCTCAACATAAGGGATTTTATCCTTAATCATCGCTTTGATTTCTTTTTCATGCCCTGATAATTTTACTCTTTTATATTTACCGCCTTTATTGCCCAATTTCTTTCCTTCAGCTTTTACGCGGGCAAGCGCTTCTTTGGTTCGTTGCGAAATTAAATCACGCTCAATTTCCGCCACCAGTCCAAACGCGAAAGCGAGGACTTTACTTTGTATATCATCGTTAAGACGGTAATTATCTTTTATTGTCCATATATTCACCTTGCGTTCCATACATGTTGAGATTATACCCATTATCATTAAAAGGGTTCTTCCAAGACGGGATAGCTCTGTGCAAATAATTGTGTCTCCTTCTTTTACGTCCTTTAGAAGTAAGCCAAGCTGCCGTTTATCAGGAGACTTAGTGCCGCTGATCGTTTCCTCAATCCAATTATCAATTATTATTTTTTGAGATTTACAAAATTGCCCGATCTCAAACCGCTGGTTATCAACGCGCTGTTTATCAGTGCTGATTCTAATGTAGCCGTATGTCATAGATATATCCTCCTTAATAAGATATACCTTTTTAATTCCGACTATTTTTTGAATGCTCTTTTATTAATGATATTTTTTATTTTAAGACTGGATAAAACATAGTATTGCAAGGCTTTTACACTATTTGTAATTATTTCAACATATTTATTCTCACGCAAACGCGTGTTTTTTCTCTTGCGTGTTCAAATGGGAGCCTGTTTTTAAAGGGAAAATCTTAACGGAAATTACCCGGCAGGATCTGCGTACATTCGGAATTAACTTAAGAAAGCGGTTGTCAGGAAAAACAGTTAATAACGTTGCGCTGCCAGGCAAGGTCGCTCTGCGTTGGGCTTTCAACGAAAAGATGATCCCCGAAGACGTGACAGCGGGGCTAGGCGGGTACTCCGGAGATGAGAGAAAGCGCGATATATTGACAGATGATGAAATGGAAAGACTGAGAAACGCGGAGTACTGGGAAAATAAAAAAGCGTACGGCGCTTTTATGTTATCAAGTACATCGGCAATGAGAATGGGAGAATGCCTGGCACTGAGACGCGAGGACATCGGCGAAAAGGTAGTCTATATCCGGCATAACTGGAATATTCACGACGGCTTAAAAAAACCAAAAAACGGCGAAGAGCGCCGGGGCGTTTTATTGCCGGAAATTAAAAGATTGCTCTTTGAGCTTTTGGCGGAAAACCCGGCCGGTAATAGCCCCGGACAGTTTATTTTCTTTTCGGATTTAACGCCTGATATACCATGCAGTGATTACATATTTTCGCTTTATTTCAAGAAAGCCATTAAAAGCGCGGACATTGATACGGCAGGGCGTAAGATTAGTTTTCACTCTCTGCGTCATTACGCTATAACAGCGTGGGCTAATAAAACTATGGATATGCGGAAAGCGCAAAAGGCCGCCGGGCATAAAACTCTAGCGCAAACAGAAGCCTACGCTGATCACGTACACGAAAAAGAAATCGCTGACATGAGCGAAGAGGCGGCGAATATTTTAAACTTCCCTACGGCGAAAAAAGGAGCGTAAGACGTGCCGCCTGTTAACATCAGGCGGTTTTTATGATAATATGTAAATGAAACCTACCACCGAAAATAGGAGCAGGATATGGCAACAATAATAATTGATCCATATGTAGATACTGATAAGGAAATAGAGTTTGTCACAGTCGCATATTATCCAGAACTAGATTTATCTATTTCATCGCAATGTTTTTTTTACTTTCCGCAATTTGAAAAAGATTTTGAGGCATTATGGCGTAATGAAATAATTACCACAGAAAATAAAAAATTATAATGGAATTATTCCGATGCAAGCCTAGCACAATATTTTCATGGTTTAGATAAAATATGGGATAGTTATTTTTGGGAAATAATTGAATATGAATTTAGTATAAAGCGTCATACTTTAAAACATTATGTAGGTAAAAGTAAAGCTGGTTGGAGAAACGGAAGTGCGATATTCCGTGAAACAGCTATTGATTATGATAAGTTGATAGCTTTATTAAGATCACATCGAGAAATAATAGAGCAACAAAAAAAAGAATTTTATACTAAGAAATATAATGAAATAAAAGACTTTGTGTTAAATAAGGAAATTCCAGAAAATGATGATGAATTAAAGACATTCTCAGAAGAATTAATTAATAAAGCACAACTCTTAACAGACCTTTTTTGATTTTACTTTACCACTTTACACTTTTTAATTAATTTAAAGCCTATTTATATCAAAAGCCGACAAACTGGTAAACTAGACCGAAATCAACCCACATTACATCATTATCTCCATAACCGCCGTACATCACGGCAGAAGGAGATAAATAATGCCAGAACTGAAAACCATTGACGAAGTCGCGCCGTTATTGCATGTAAAACCTGTAACGGTGAGACGGTTAACCCGTGAAGGAAAACTGCCATATACAAAGGCGGGCAGGAGATACCTCTTTACAGACAAGCACATCGAGACATTTATCGCGCGTAATGAACGCAACGTTATGACGGAGGAAGACAGTGAAACTCCCAGATAACGTTGTTAGCAAACTTGAAAAAACTCTTGATGACCTGTCATTCGCGAAAATAAATCTTGAGATAACAATTCATGATAAAAAACCAAAATATAGAATTGTTATTGAACAGAGTATTATTCCTGATTGCGGAACATCGGGTGAAGTATACACCGCAAATAATCCGGCTTGACAGGCTGCGTTATGTGCAATGTATTAAACGAGCTAACAGAGGCAGCCTTAAAACTTCATAAAGGCAACGCTGAAAAGGCAAAACAGGAAGTAACTTACTTTCTAAATAATGTGAAGTCAAGGCTATCCGAAAATGAGCGCGAGTATTTTCATGAGAAATCCGGAATGTTCATAAGCGACAGTTATTCTGTTGACGAAGCCGATGCCGCCGCGCTCGATATGATATGGCGTAATAGACCGCCGCGGGATACAGCCTCGTACCGTAAAGAACGCAAAGGAACAGAGGCGCTTGAATATATAACAGGCAAAGGAATCGCGCTTATAGGCGTATACGCTTCCGGGGCGACCATCACGAAAGGCGAGGCGTGGGCGGCGGCTTTCACTTCCGACATGAATATTATTAACGCTCTGCGAGCTGGTACAGACAGCAGAACGCGGGAAAAAATCACGCGCTTTTATTTTATACCGCGGGTAGCGGGGCTTTTATGCCTTGATATTGACCGTAAGAACGGAAAGGACGGAATAAAAGAGTTTTACACATGGGCAGAGAAACAAGGAAAGCCACGTCATTTGCTGCCTGGTTATTTACATAATATTCCTGACAGCTTTCCTTGTTACGCGCGAACGCCTTCTAACGGATTTCATTTATATTTTAAGTATAACGGCGATAAACCTCAAAAAAGACAATTATCGCAAGAAACACCCGCGGTAGAAATAAAGTTCAGGGCTCCCGGACTTACAAGCCCCGGAAGTTATAAAGACAGTAAGCCTTATATTTTGTTTGGAGAACTTGAAAACGCGCCGCCGCTTCCGGCTTTCATAATAAAAGTAATAGAGCCGCCTAAGCGAAAAGCTCCTGCCTATGTTCCACATACAGATAATAAAAAACAATATGGTAAGCCTTCATGGGGGAAAATAAAAGAATGGACACAAAAAGACGGCTCCGGAAGCGGGCGCAATGACATGGCATTTAATCTCGCGAGGCACGCGAGAAATCACGGCTACACAGAAGCGGAAACAATAACAGCGTTAAAAAATGAACCGAGCCTAGAGGGATTGCCGGAAAAAGAAGTTATGACCGCC
>Ga0209755_10008959_pt1 | contig 10621 bp, 5 predicted proteins | sample TergutCo191P1_FD_187301 | JGI IMG/M metagenome (GOLD analysis project Ga0209755, IMG submission 187301) | Cornitermes sp. P1 segment gut microbial communities from Petit-Saut dam, French Guiana - Co191P1 (SPAdes) (version 2) | ecosystem: Host-associated > Arthropoda: Insects > Digestive system >... | reverse complement strand
CAATGCTTTTACCATTCTTCTCCCAAATTTTCAAAATTTATTCAAGGTAAGTGGTCAGCTCATTTCTTTGTCACACACACACACACACACACACACACATACAGACAGAAAAGATAAGCTCCTGGAATGGCCTGACCATTCATGTTTGCTGCTTTATGTTAGCGCGCGCATCCACTAAAACATTCGTTAACCGAATCCAAAAAAACAGCGAAAAAAATCTTTGTTAGCCAAAAAATTCTTTAGCAGGGTCACTCTTTAGCTGAGGTATCACTGTGTGTGTGTGTGTGTGTGTGTATATACACACACACACACACACACACACATGAAAAACTTTCCCTAGAAAACCAGGCAACCAGCTTCTAAGTACTGGTCATATTTGCTTGTCAGTACACAGCAGAATTGGTCTCACTGTTTCAATCAGACCAGTGATACAGAAACAAGAAGTTGGTACTAGATGGCAAGCTTTAATACCAACTAATACTATAAGACCATGATACTGAGCCACTTGATTGCCCTCCCATTTTCACAATGTATCTCCCTAACATTATTTGTAATGCTATCCTACTGCCTCAAGTGTTTTCCAAACAGGAGATCTTCCCACCTAAATTTGGTATGCATTTTTTGTCACTTTGCACCATGTCATTAAACTCTAACATGGAAAGTACTCACACAATACAGAAACAATGATGCAGTGCACTTACTGATGTCACACATACAGCTTTGCAGACCTTGAGTCTCACAGTACGGAATACACTTCCCCCTTCGACACTGTCCTCTCTCCAGACAAGGTGTCCCATCTGTCATTGGTAAACTTCGTGGACACTCTGATGAACCACCTGTGCACCGCGATTCCTGTTCACAAGTTGCTGGCTGGGCATCACGACATTTCATCTGTGCTGGCATAAACTGGCAGTTTTGGCAACATGGGGAATTTTTGTCACTGCACACAGCTCCTTGGTTGCGACGAAGTTTGCAGTTCTTATCACAGCAGGCATCATTGTCTTCTGTACCCAGCAATCCCGCATCACACTCCTCATCACCTTCTACACGCAAGTTGCCACAGAAGGATTCTTCTGGTTCTGAGAAACAGCGCCCTGATTTGGCCTGCAGTACTTTGCGAATCGATCGCAAACTGCAGGGCGAAAACCTCTAAGGAAACAATTTATAGCTCTTTAAACGTTATCATAGAAAAATCTGTTAAAAGCTCAGACACCAATTTTTAAGGGGCCACTTCATACATTTTTTGACAATGACTGCTCTTTTCAGTTACAAGTGTTTCGAACAGATATGGCAAACCAGAGACAAAAATATTTGTAAAGTGACAGATTTATTCAGCATATCTTTAAATGCACTATTTAGAAGCTATAAATGTTTCTGACCTTCATGCCCATTTGCAATTAAAAAATTTACTGTTTCAAACAGCTGCTATGCCGAAGTGTCACACATTACATTCTTTTCGCTCTCTTCAAATGATACTACTAGATTTTGGTAACAGATTCACATTCTGTGTCATGAAGCAATTTTTTTCTCTCTCTCATTACAGGCCTGGACAGGCCCTTCTGGGGCTCCAGGAGGTACAGGCTCCCAGAATTTCTAGACAAGTGTCACATGAAGATGGTAAAATTGTCAGCCCCACATACCGTTTTGTACCACTACTCTGTACAATAAGGCATTACAAATGTATAAAGTTTGATTCGAGCTTCAGGCATAGCAAGGGTTACATTGCATTTACAGGGCATAAATGTTAATTCATCTGCCAATTTTTGTGTAGACTCACGAATAACAATTTTAATCAAAATCTGCTGACTGAAGAACAAATATGCAGACTGATGCCTGGAAATGTGCCTTTGCCATTACCTGCTCCATTTTAGGCAATTTGTGTGAAAAAAGCTACCAAATGCAAAAGTTACGGGCTCAAAACAAACTTACTACAATCCACAGCAAATTCACACACAATTGATAGGGATCAAAGAATTAACATAGAGTAGCTCTAACTCACACATAAAAGCAGCTCACCTTATTATTGATATCATATCCACTAACACTGTAAGTGTACATGAGGTAGGATCCCCCTTGACTTGCACTGGGGCTACATTCTGGAATATCAGGATCATGCTCAGAACCCCAGTTATGACCAAACTCATGTGCAGTGACAAGATCAGCCTCTCTTGTTATAACTCTCTGTCCATAATGATTTCGACTAGAACTCAATCCAGAGTTCAGGTACAGAGTGTAACCATTCTTGAAGTACTCTGCAATATTACAAATCCCCTCAGACAAACAATAACAGTATGCTTATTCTCTACAAAGCATAACTCAAATTTAACCCATTTCCTGCATTGTGTATGGGCTTTACTGAGAGAACATAACACTTGTAATTCTTAGCAACTGATAGACTGAATGCACAAATTCTTGTTTTATAATAAGTTTATTATATTCCTCTATATGTTTCAAGCACTGCTGTGCTCATCATGAGAAGGTCAAATTGTATTATACAGCATCTGGCATTGTCCCACTCTGTAGGTGGCCGTCCAGTGCGCAGGTTGCGCACTGGACAGCCACCTACAGAGTGTGATGAAGCCAGATGCTGTATAATATGATTTGACCTCCTGATGATGAGTACAACAGTGCTCAACACATGTAGAGGAATATAATAAACTTATTATAAAACAAGAATTTGTGCATTAAGTTTGTCAGTTGTTAAGATTATACCGAGATGCATGGTCAGCAAACATCAAAACTCATAATTCTACTAAGAATATATTCCAAATCACTGCCAATTAAAAAACTTTGTACTCATGATGCAGTCATGCTCATGGCTTTCACGTGTAAAAGAAAATACTGCTTTTCCATATTTTATTATTTTTTATGTAATGTACAGGTGCCTTTCTTTCTAAACTTGTAAATGAACATGCCAACTGGCCTGTGGATGTTAATAACACAGTGCACTATCCCACTCAGCTAACTGCTTCTACCTCTTTCTAGTGGGCAGTGACAGCTTACCTACGCTGAACACCTGCACAAGTAAGAAGAGTTTACAGGCATCTTTGGATAAAGTTTTTTAAATGATAAAGAACTTTTACACGTTAACCTCCATTGGTACCCAAAATAATTAATATCTCAGTAGATTATGAAAAGGAAACCATACATGACTGTTGCCTTCTGGTGCATGATGCTAAGCAGTCTTGTAAAAATTTACTGATGCCTTGGAGGAACCTGCTCCAAAAATTGTGGTAATGGATTCCTCAGAAACAACCGTAAATTTATAGCAGACTACACGGTGTCACAGCCCAGGAGACAGCAACTGTCATAGTCACCACCATGAAAACCTCAAATCTTGGAAGCATAAAAGACATGACATCTCAAACTATACGTACACACAAAATGTGTCACTATAATAGTGTTCCATGCATAACTAGTCTACAAATTCTAGTTCTAAATCATCCCTGACTGTGACTAAGGACCACCACACTTTTGGCTGACCTGGCGTGCAGATGCCCCCAACAGAGTTGCGTCGGGGAGAGCCAACATAGGCAAGTCCCAGTATCCCGCCCTCAAACTTGAGGTCAGTGAACAAGTGTGCTAGGCAGAAGTCCTTGTGGCTGTACTCCCGACTGAACACCTAGACAGCAAGCACACAACCCCAGCACCACAATCACCCGTTAATCACCCAATCCACAAAGAATTAAAACATCTCAAAACGTATGTTAATATTTTTATCACAGTAAACTGAACATGCAGTTACTATTCCAGAACAAGTGACTCTATTTCTAATGCATGCAATGTTATATTTACAACCCTTCTGATGAAACACAATAAGCACCTAACTCAATCTATTTCATTCCCTCCATTTTAGGCTCTGGAGAGGTGTTAATATTTTAACTATTAATAATGCTAGGGTCAAGTTTCTTCTAAAAATAAGCATGTTAAAAACAGTCACTATTATACAAGTCCACATATAAGGTTAGTATAACAAGTAAGAGGAAACAGAACATGTATCACATACAAAGAACCCACAAATACATACAACATTTATGGCCAGCCTAAGCAAACAGTAAATCATGGTTCAGGACCCTTGACAAACACAATGTTAACTTGATACTACTGTATACGGGCCATGTATAACGGTGCAGTCGCAAAATAACTACAAAATCCAGAAAATCCATATTTTATTTTTTTACTTTCTGGAAACAGATACAGCTTCAGGTTCAAGGTCCCAAAATGATGGTCACTCATATATACAGGTGTCTGACTGCCATTTCTCCAGGTGAATCATGGTGTCTGAATAGTCCAACTTAAGTGAAAGTGAAACTGTGTAAAAATCTTACCTAAATGAGAAATAAAGATGTAAAATGTTCAGTTGTTCAAAACTATTACTACATTTCAAATGCTATAATTTCAGGCAATTAAAAAAAAATTTGCAATTCAGAATCTACTAGTACACCGACTGCATGCAATGTGTCATAACCCTGAAAGAAATCATTAAAATGATGCCAAAAGAAAACTACTTTGTAACAATGCATCTGTAAATAAGAGAGGTGAAAGGTTCCCTTCCATGTTAGTGTTACCAAGCTCAAAACATGTTTGTAATACAGACAAGTCAAAGCCTGATTTATTCACATAAACACTCACAATATGGAATCCTGTACAGCTTACAGGAAATACCTTTAGCCATAACTTTAGCAGCAACTTTTGGTTTCACACATACTTTCTTACGCAATTAAAAATTCAAAACTTTACATCCGTAAAAATGGTCCCAAAACCATAATGAATCTGTTAACTAGACAAATCAGGCTATAGACTTGACTGATCATCAACATGGGTAGGAGAGTCATAACACCAATGCAACTGAGATGTACATTTCAATACTGGACTTAAAAATAAACAGTAACTCAGGTCCAGTGTATGAAAGAGAAATTTCAATTTACTTTCTAAGTAATGACTCAAACTGTGGAGTTCTTCTAAATCCACTGAGTGACAGGAATTTCAATTTAGTTTAAGAATAAGAATTCCAACTGCACAGATATTCTGCTCTCCCACACTGGCTCATTTTCACATAACTACACAGGTGTTCCATGCTTCACGCCTTAAATTTTGGCTGAAATAATGTTAACACAAGTGTCAGGTTAGTAATTGGTAAATGTTACCACAAGATGTTCCCCTCAGATTATGGCTTGTCACTTTGTAATACCGTATACCCCTTTGTGATGCAATGTTGAAACATTAACTACATCAAAATTCCCATATACCTTGCATGGCACAAGAAGTCCAAAGGCTGTCTTATCACCTGTAGAAATCATCCAACACCACAGCTATATTTGTAATACTGCAAGAGATGATGAACAGCCTTTAACACAGTAACCATACTGCTGCTGGGTTAGTTTTACATGCTTCTCAGAAAATATGGTGGCTAAATATATGTAATATCGTGATAATGGGACTTAGCAGTGACTGCTTTCTTATCCATGGTAAGTTTAGAATGAGAATGACTGTGTTCTAGTGTCTGGTTAACTACAGTAGAATTTTGGTTAGATATCCCTGCTGTGTCAGGCTCACTTTTTGTGGTCCCAGCCAAAACTCCATATCAATTATGTGTAACTTTTCTTAATCTGTGGTTTCTCAATTTATTTTTCCCCGTATTTGAGACAGAAAAATTCAGTCCCTACATCACTCAGAACCTCCATTTTGGATCTGTGTTTACAGTTTTAGAGTTTGGGTCATATAAATAATAACATGATTATGTGCAATGGAAGGGCCGTGACTATTAACTACTGCAACAGTGCGCTCTTGATTCTCAAGACGTAGCATGCTTGTGATTGGTCAAAATGCCCATGGTAGGAGCCACTTAAATACAGCACATTTCCAACTCAACACTGTTATTGGCTGACAACAGATTATGGACATAATTATCTTATAACTGGTCACCAAACCCCACACTGACAGAAGCATTGGTTCACAGAATCTTTCATGCAGCAAAAACATAATTTTAATTTATTCAAGTTTTTCTTTCCTTTGGGTGCCATAAAATAACATAAAACTATAAATATAAACTGATCAAATAAAAACATCAACTTTAAATTTACTGTGACTATCAAGTTTCTAAAACCACAGCTGTAACTTTCTATTTGATTTTGACACCACCATCGTTTTAAGATTCTTCTCAACGTATGGTACAAAAAGCTTATCCCCCACATGAATCTTCATGAAGGCTGTGCTGTATATACAAGAGACTGTACATATTATTCAAAGGTAAAGGTATCCCATTACAGGCCTGGAAAGGCCCTTAAAGCTCCAGAAGGTTGAGGCTGACAGAATTTCTATACATTTGGCACATGAAGGTCATAAGGTTGTTGGCCCTATGTATTGGCTGCCTTTAACCCAACAGAGATATTAGTGGTACTCATTTCTGTTAGAGGATGAGTCAACCCCAGGGCCACTGTGTGGCCGGAAGGATTAGGTCAATGAAAAATTTCAATCACGCCATCAGGAATCGAAACCGAGACCTTCTGGCTTGTAGAACAGTGCCTGAACCAAATGTGCCACCATATATCCCCACATATCAGTCAAACCAGTAACATACTTCACTTGTACTCATAAGGTACATGGTTTGAATTTTGGTTGAGGCACCGTTTGCACTGATGATATTTGACATGTTCTTCTTCAGTGCAACCAAGCAAATTCTGCAATGACGCCTCCAAACAAGCCACAACCACTTTTTCCTCAGTCTTCAACAACTCCCCACATACAACAATCTCACATCATGTAACTCCAACCTCAGCATTCATAGTGCTGTTGAAAAATCAGTGAACTAACCACACACAAAAACCAAGAGACATTTCTCAATACACAAATGTCCACCAGCTGCAGACACTGCACACTATGTACTGGGAGAATTGTGGCCATAAATGCTTGCAGATATGGACCATTTGGTTTACCCCAAATTAGAAAACAGAACAATAATACTGGTTGGTAGACAATACTGGTAGTACCATCAGGAATGATTAACTGCATAGCATTCTCTTTCTGTTTGTCAAGTATTTTAGTCATTACTCTGATAATGCTGTCTGTCTATGTTTGTCAGGTTGAGTGTATGGACCTGCCAAAAAAAAAAAATTTGCCTCAGTACACCAAAAACAGGCTTGCTACACTGAATATTAAAACTAATCATGAACTAATGTAAATAAATCTGTCCTGTACTGTTTACATGCACTTCACAGCAAGAAACCCATCAGCTCACATGTTTTCCATGCTATGAATGATATGTATTTAGATGACAAGCTGGCTGATAGTTTAAAGAAAGCTGAATTTGGTGATGGGCGCTGAGAACTACCATCCATAACTTTTCTGTAATGTGGCTATGAGAAAGTGTACTATACTGGTTGTAGTTATGATTAATCAGTTCTAGTGATAGTGCTGATGGTGAATAGCATGGACTAAGCTAGATAAAAAATATGGAATACATCATTCTATAAAACAGACACATGCACTGAAGAAAGAATACACATGACATAATGTGCATGAAAACCGCTTCTGCTACATTCAAAGGACAACCTACTTAATATCACAGTTGACATCTCAAACACTTTTGACCGTAGCCCAAAACTGTAAATCACATTGGTTTAGTGACATGAATACTACCAGCACCTACACACAAATGCCATCTGTTTGAATATTTTGGGAGTTTACAACCACCACAAAGCACACACAACCCTGGGTTTGAGAACGCATTCTACTGTATGTTACATACAGACTTGAAAAAATACAGGTCCCATTACAGGGTTATTGAAGAGACTCTCTTCTTATCCACAGCCTCCAGATGGCTCTGGGACTCACCTACCAGTGACCCAAATGGCACTGCATGATCATTCCCTGGGGCTGCAGCTGATGAGACCTGAAGCCCACCACTCACCCCCATCCAATCCCCCCAGCAACTTCATGGAACAAGGGAACGTTTACCCTTTTTTATAGCGTGATTTAAAATATGCTGCTGAAAAAAACCATTCTCTAGGTATGCGGCCTTATTCCATGCTGTTCGGGCCACAAAATTTTTCGCTCCCTTCCATTGCGTGTCTGCAAAGAGGGCTGATATTTTCTCTTTTTTCCTCAATATTGTAAACAGTGCTGACAAAGTGAAACCACAGTGCCCACCAAATTTTCTCTGGCCTGCATTCGAGAAAACAAAACGCTCTAACCAACAGATCTGTTAGGTGTACACAACTGTCCCACATTTAATGTTATGCACAACATGGCATAATAATATCGCTCATTAAACGTGTTTCCAATTATAGCTCGGATTTGCCATGAAGGGCATAACCTGTCCATTTCTTGACATCACAAGTAAATAACATTCACAGTTGTATGGTTACTTGAAGCAAAGTGCTGTTCTACAAACAAACGATAAAAGTAAATTAACCAGGAGTGCAGATTCCTCCGTGGGCGTAACGCCGAGGTGAAGCAATGTACGCCAACCCCAGAACTGTTGAGCCACCTCTGCCAAATGTCTGGTGGGTGAACAGGTGACCCAGACAAAAGCTGTTAATCTCATTATAACGAGAAAACACCTGAAATGTGAGTACATAGAAATTTGCTTCATCTCTGTCAGATCTACAAAACATTCAACAAATTATACACCACTTTTAATCAGAACACCAACTAATGGACATACATAAAATTTTTACATTAAAACATTTAAAATGCGTGATGCAACGATAAAGATACACACCACTTGTTTACTCTAAATATGAATATGTATGCAGTTAAGTTTAATTATACTTTCTCCAACAGCCGTATCAACAGAAATTGAACCAAGGATTCTGACATACTAGAAGTAAAGGGGACTAGGCAGGTGGGGATTAGATATTTCTTAAAGAACGTTTGAATTTTATCAAAAGGTCAATTTACAAGCAAGTGTTACATAATTTTTCTGCATTTCAGAACTATAAATTTAGCTGGAACAAGAATATCTTTAATGTATGGTCTTTTAAATCTTACAACTCTGTTGCACATACATCATTGTTCAATTTAGATACCCACTGTAGGCTAATGTTTTCCCTTCTGGACAAAAAGAACATAAACTTTATTGGATATTGTTTTCGCACATGTCTGTTAAAAGTTCAAGAAATGTGAAAAGTACTGCGTCACAGTTACCTACGTATGCGTGATAACATATCAGACTTTATTTCTGACATCAGGAAACAAGTGTTATGTCTGGGTATTGAAACATTAGAAACAGTACACAATTTTTATTATATTAAAAATTCCTTGGCCTTCTGGATCTTTACTAACATACAAGATTTGAGGTTCTCACATTATCAAGGTATGTTCTGAACTCGACCATACTTGACAAAATAGAGTTCAATTACTGTTTTAGTAGCTACAGAACGGTAAGTTTCCTTAAACTCACACACAGGAAAGGATATTCCTCCAGACAATGTTTTTAAATACCAGTATCAGTACACAACAAAATAAAAAATTCATGCAATCAAATGAAAGGGCCCAATAAACAGAAAATCAGGCAGAAGTAACAACTTCCAAACTGGGCACAAACACGTTCAAAGCCTACATGCTTTTTCACACTTTCTAAATGTCACACACTCTTTGCAATAATGTGCCCTTACCTCCAACAGATTTCGCACGTCCCACTTCTCCCGCACCATATTGTAGTGTGCTTCGCCGCCACGCACCCTGTTGGGCTCACTGTGAACTACAATCTTCTTAATCACAAAACCCATTCCCTTGAAGCCATCCTGCTCCTGTCGATCCTGCCAGGTTGTGTCATTATATATCTTGTGCACTCGGTCAATCAGGCTGATCTGTCAAACAGTAAATACCATTTGAATACCCCTCGAAAGATTGAATATCTCGGTTCTTATTTGGACACGGATAAGAAGACGCAAAACGGGACCAAACTATTGGGTGTTAAAATTACAGACACCTGATACCAGTTCACACAAACAAACACAATGAGCATACACCAGTGATATTGTTAAGGCTATCAAAGACCCCACTGCATGAGAGGCCCATAAATCAGGGGACCCCTACAAACAAAATACTAAAATTTGTTGTGGGTTCTTCTGGACTGCATTCTGTTCTTCTGACAGAAGGCAGTATCCCAAGAGATCTGGGAGTAACTTTGCTAATAACTGTAGGGAGCACCCTCATTTATCCAATCGTGGGGGGGCCCGACCAGTTATCTATTACAGCGGCATACACTGGGATAAGCAGACTCAAAAGAAATAAACATCCATGTGCACTTTACATTGTTTTTCATGAACCTACTCACTATCACTAGAGTTTGGGGGTTGTCACAGCCTAGCCCCAAAAGTAGATACACAACTTACAGCACAAGAGTGCTGAGAAGTGATTCCAAGGACTGCGAAAAGTTGGAAAACTCTGGGAAAACTGCACCAAGGAACTTTCTGTTAGTGTTCTGCAGAATCCATAAATTCTCAAGCAGCCAATAAAGCATATATAAACAATGCATATAATATACTAATTTATTATAAGAAATAAAGTTCTTACTAAGTAATTAATTGTTGTCTTTGTGTTGCTGCCTCCCATTTCCTGGTAGAAGCGATAATCAGCGACAAGCAGCAGAGGACATCTTGTTTTGGTCGGAGTG